>Ga0247837_1001769_pt1 | contig 43410 bp, 35 predicted proteins | sample LaCtaG_2_FD_187115 | JGI IMG/M metagenome (GOLD analysis project Ga0247837, IMG submission 187115) | Freshwater microbial communities from meromictic Lake La Cruz, Castile-La Mancha, Spain - LaCruzMarch2015_14.5m | ecosystem: Environmental > Aquatic > Freshwater > Lake | place: Spain: Castile-La...
TCATATGTATGTGGATCCATTTATCCTCGACTTAAGCCTCCCAGTAAGTCTTTATCTCATAGCAGACTTGAATATAGTAGCACTGTGTAGTATTCAGCAAATACCCCTCTTGTCTGTCTTCAATCGCTTTGCCGTTTCATTCTCAGGCTTTTGTACTTCATCCAGTTGATTGGGCCTTTTCCCAGTGCTCCGCAGGTCTTAGAAACGCCTAGTTCTACAGTTCCAAGCCAATGTTAGGTCGACTGCCAGCAAGTACACAACTGAAAATGTGTATTTCAGATTTCCACATCAAATTGCTCATGCAGATAGAGAGACTAGCGACAAGAGGATTTAGCTGCCTAGTGAAGTGCCTCGAGAGTGGGTCTTTTTGCGAAGTCTGCGGTTCTCCAGCACATTCCGGCCGCGGCAGGCTCTGAAAGTGCGGTAGAGGTAGTAAGCAAAGGGCCCCACGAGCCCCACTCCCAACACCCAAAACGGCATGCCTGCACTTGTCGACTTCAAGTAGTACGCCCGCACACTACCAGTCGCCACCAACCCCGCACTCAGAAGCAGCAAGAACATCGCTGTGCAGCAGGGAATCAGCGGGAAGTCCTCATCATCATCCTCGTCATCCAGTATACTCAGGTCGATTCTGCCCGGCTGGAACGACCCAAGAGAGGAAACGTCTGGGACGGAAGGGTGGGACGGAGGCTCTGCATGCTGTGCTGCCATAATGTCGCTCACAAGGAGTGAGTTTGACCGCAAGTTCAGCCACTTGTTCAACAACGACTACCTGGTGGACGCTTTCGAGCTCTACCAGACTGCAGTGGCTTCGCTGAGTGCAGCAGACGTAGCGGAAATAGAGGCAATGCACGAGGTCCAGGTGCTGAAGGATGATTTGGAGTATGGAGACCGGTGCTTAGAGATGCTCTACAGCCTGGATTCCTGGGAAAGAGTGAGAGATGAAGGCAACATTGTGACGTACTGCAAAGGGGCAGGGGACAGCTTCATGGTGGCTTGTGAAATGACAGTGGAGCAGCCCATTTTCCCTATCCTGGCGCTGTTCTGTGAAATTGACCTGCTGCCTGGACTGTGAGGAGTAGGTAGCGTGCCCAGTCTCAAGGAGGCGAGTTGCATCTACGAGCCTTCGAAGTTCCGCAAGCTAGTTCGCTACGTGTACGACTTCCCCTGGCCAGTCAGCAACCGCGAAATCGTCCTCGAGTGCGCCGGCTTCCCTGTAGCCCAGACAAAGTCCGCTCTCCTGACTCTACGCAGTCCCACCCGCCCTACACTGCTCGGCTACCCTGTGCCAGAGCCTAGTGCAGACCTAGTCCGCTGCGACATTCCGCTGGGCTGCGTCAATTTAATGATCCTGGAGCCGGAATTGACACAAATTTCCATAGTGATGCAGGTCAACCCTCGCTTTGTAGGTGCTATGTAGCCGCTGCTGCCTTCTTCCATCATCAACGTGGTGAGTAAACACGCTGCTTACTACTTGATGGTGAAGATGCGCGAACAGTTGGACGGGTTTGCAGGCAGCGAGTATGAGCGCAGAGTAAAATCCAAGCCGGAGTACTATGAAGACCTGAGACAGCGGGTGCAGGATTACGCAGCCTTGCTGGGCTACCACTAACCTAGGCTTTCCTTATGTAAATGGCTCAGCTGAGTGCCGAAGCCACTGGCTCCCCCGCTTCCTGCGCAGGACACAAGGGCAAGAAAGAGCTAGAGACAGGCGCAATTGTAGTGCTGTGGGCAGAAACGATGTACGTGTTGGCAGTGTACCTGGGAGCATGTGGGTTTCAAGAGGGGTGGACAGGCGCACTGCTAGGAGGCTTGGAACTAGCGCTGTTGGGGATATTGGCTGTGGAGAGGTGGTGGAGTGCAGTGGATGCTAGCAAGTGGGGAACAGACTGGGTACTGATTGGCACTTCAGCGGCGCAGGTCACGGGAAGACTGCTGGGATGCACGGGCGTAGAGGGGCTGGAATTAGCTGCATTGGGCACTATGCTCACTAGTGGGTATCGACTTAGAGTGGCTGCAGATGAGTGGCGAAAGCAACAGAAACAGCTCACTGAGCAGCTCCAAGGCCTAATCGCATTACCAGAATCTCTGCAACACCCCGAAATCCACAAGGGCTTGCTAGCCTGCATCGAGGCCGTCAGGACCATTACAGCTCCAGTCCACCCCTCTACTAAGCAAGAACTATCTAACGGACTCAACGGCCATTTCACAAGCACTCCAAGCGAATTGGCTGTCTTTTCCACTGTGAACTCAATGGAATTCAACATTTTCACGCTCCAAGAAAGCACCCACAACCATACACTGCACTCCCTCGGCCAGTACTTACTCCTGCACAGTGGCCTGTGCACTAGTCAGCAGATACCACTGAGCCAAATGAACGAGTTGCTCATTGCACTGGAAGCTGCGTATTTCCCTCTGCCGTACCACTCCTCCACACATGCAGCGGATGTGCTGCAGGCAGTGCACGCCTTTGTGAGGGGGGAGTTGACTGAGAGGGAGGAAATGGTACTGTATCTGGCAGCGGCTGCACATGATGTTGGACATCCTGGTAGGAATAATGTCTTCTTGGTAAATACGGGGAATCAATTGGCGGTTCTGTATAATGACAAAGCAGTACTTGAGAATCACCATGTGTCCACCCTTTTCAGGCTTATGAATGAGGAGAAAAACGCAATTTTCGCGAAATTTCCCCGGAGTGACTACACGCAAATCCGCTCCACTCTCATAAACATGATCCTTTCAACCGATATAAGCGACCATTCTCGTCTCCTTGCAGCTGTCCAAGCCACCTCTTTCCCTCCCTCTAACCCCAATCAGCTCCGCACTCTCCACCTGGCCTTCATCCTACATGCAGGCGATATCAGCAACCCCACTCGCAGCTGGTCCCTCGCTCATGCCTGGACACAGCTGATCCTTGAGGAATGCTTCCTACAAGGAGACGAGGAACAAAGGCTGAATTTGCCTATAGGACCGCTGAATGACCGAAATTTGAACATAGCGAAGTGCCAGGTGGGGTTCATTGAGCACTTGGTGGAGCCGACGTTCAAGGCGCTGAGGGAGGTGCTGCCTGCGACGGAGGGACTAAGAGAGACACTGGCGGAGAACAAGGAAGCCTGGAAGCAGAAGGAGTAGCGCCATTATGAGTAGGGAATCAGTGGTGTACACCCCTGTTGGCTATGGCACAGTGCTGAAAGCTACCGACACGCAGGTCGTCGTGCAGCTCGAGTGGGGCGGCACAGCCTACCTCCAGCCCAGCGACACAGCCACCTCCATTCCCATCCAAATCAAAACCTTCTTCGGTGAGCGGAAACTAATTCACTACGACTGGGCTGTCCAGGCACCTATATCCCAGCTACAAGATGCCCTCTCCAAGGACTTGGGACTGCCATCCATTGTGTCCTTCAAGCTGCTGTATCCGATGGGACAATTGAGAGAACTCCCAAGCTCGGAAACCCCGTCCTCACTGCGACTCCCAGCCGGGTGCAAGTTGGTCGGCATGGTCCAACAAGCCTTCACTTGGGACGAAGGGATGAAGGGCAATAACATTGAAATCGCAGGCAATGGCCTCACTGTCGTCAAAAAGACCGAGGAGGACTACGAATCCGTACTCGGCAACATCGGGCTGGACTCGGGCAGACACTACTGGGAAGTGAAGGTCGACAGATACATCAACGACGAGGATGTATTCATAGGTGTAGCCCACAAGGACGTACCGCTCTACACCCGGCCCCCTGAAACAGGCCAATTCTGGGGCTACTTGTGCACAGGGTAAGCTCTATTTAGTGGGAAGAAGTTCGGCCCCGAGGTGTTTCTGGACGACTTCTCAGAGCCTGCGAGGACTGGGGATGTGATAGGAGTGATGTTGGAGTTCAGAGACGGCCATGCAGCGCTCAGCTTCACCAAAAACGGCATCAACCTGGGCACTGCGTTTTCGAAGATTGCAGGCATGCTCTACCCTGCTGTCTGCCTGTACTACATCCAGGCGCAAGTCACCGCTTCGTTTAAGTACTAGGCAGAGCTCGGCCTTAGGGTAGTGCATTGCCTCGAAGTGTAGGAAGACACTGTGCATCCTATCAAAATAACGAGTGAAAATTGGCCTAAATGTGCTTTGAGCGAAGTAATCTTCCGAATCTTGCTGGTCTGCACCACAATATGGCCAACAAGCGGAGTCCTGATGAGTATCTGCCCTACCTGCAGCAGATGAACCTGGCCCGGAGACGCAAGCAGGCTGAGGAGGTGAAAAAGCAGCTGCCCGCTTTAACCCGAGAAGAAGGCTTCCAGCTCTACTTCAAAGGGGCCAATAAGCTGCATCACAGGGCCAATCCCGGGCCCAAGGACTCCCGGCCCTCGAGAAGGAAGTGGCAAATCGCTGGAGATCCCTTTGAACCGCCCTCTGAACCCACGCTGTTGGAGCGTGTGGAGAGACTGGAGCCTGAGGCCCGACTGCAATTAGCACGGCTCATCCAGTCCCTAGGCCCGCACTGTACTGGCACATAGCCTAAGGAGAGCTTAGGGAGAGGAGTGAACGGCCAGTCTTTCGCCTAGTAGTCTTTGCGGCTTCTTCTTGAGCACGAGGTGACGATAGGAGACGTAGAAAGCCGCGACTATCGCAACTCCCACGACAACACAAAGTAGGCCAGTCCACAGAGAGCCGACCTCTTGCGTCTTGCAGAAGTGAGATTGGCAAGAAAGGATGCAGGAAGGCTTAGTACCGCACACAGCGAAGCAGTCTGAAGAGCACTGGGCGAAGGCAGCAGTGGGCTCCGCAGATTCTTCAGTGGGGGTGTCAGTGGCTTCGTCGGGTTTGGGCTGAGGAGGGGCAGTCGAGCGCTTGGTCTTGCGGACAGCTGGAGCTGGTTCTTCTGTGGAAGTGGGTTCCGAGGCAGGGGCATCTTCTTTAGGCGGGGGAGCTGTAGATCTAGGCAGCTTCCGGGGTGGAGTGGTAGGCTCTTGATGAGACTTTCGCTTCTTTTTACCCTTGGTGGCGGGCTGTTCCTCAGTAGCAGGTACATCGGCTGGGGCTTCAGCTTCCTCACTGGGAGAACTACACTTTCGCTTCTTCTTACCCTCGGTGGCAGGCTGTTCCTCAGTAGCAGGTACATCAGCTGGGGCTTCCTCACTGGGAGTACTACACTTTCGCTTCTTCTTACCCTCTGTGGCAGGCTGTTCCTCAGCGACTGGCTCAGTGTCTTGCGGTGAGCTGGACCTGACCAACTCCTTGCAGCCGCAGTAGTCCGCACATCTCAATAGCAAGTTGCTAGCCTCAGTTCTCCAGCAGTCCTGGACACATCCCACGTCGCAGTCCTTTTCCTCGAGTCTGCTGACGTCAGCCTTGGACACACTGACTACGTGGTATTTCAACCCCTTGGAGTCAACAATATCGAAGCCTCCGAAGATTGGGGCGGCTTGGGCTAGCTGTAAAACGCCCAAAACCATCAAAACGTATCGGGCCTGCATTAGATTATAAATAGCTGGAATCGGGACACTAAGCAGCTTTCTGCCCAGTCGACCAGAACAGTCTGGGACCAGTCATTACTATTTCAGCAAGCACACTTTCCACGGCTTTAGTCTCTAAGTGTGCTTCTCCTACTTGTCACTGTGGCTTCAATGACTTGTCAGTTCAAAGATGGTTGCTGACTCTGTGATGTTGAGATTGCTTCTTTGAAACTCACAGAAATGTAAATATCCAAACAGTATAAAAGGCAATCCACAACTGAAACGTAGAGAAATCGAAAATATCTATATAAGCCCATATAGCGACAATACAGGCAGACCTACCCTACAGCCTTCCCTGCGACCTGGGAGTAAAGCTCATGACTTTCGGCACCAAATAGCCTCCTCTGCCCTCCACCTTCCCTCTCTGTTCCGTCCTAAGGAACTGCGTTTCCAGCACCAGGGGCGGTTTACAGGTTTCCAGCTGCAGTTCAAAGGCCTGGTGAAGAGTGCGGATCAGGCCCAATGCGGTTTTAGGCACAGTTAGGAGGGGGGCTTGTTTGAAGGAGGGAGGACGGAGGGTGCGTCTGGCGACTACGCGGGCGGTGGTGGCGCGGTAGAGGGAGGGGTCAATGGGGAGAACGCCAGCGTAGTGAACCGCGCCCACCACAGCCCTCTCCGAGCGAGTCTGAGGCTTGGAAAGCCGCTCAAACACCTCATTGCGCCTCGCCCTCTGGTCCTCTCCACTGTCTTCGTTTTCCGGAAAGTCGGAATTGCTAGCAGAGCGCAGTTTACTGGCCTTCGCACTGCCCTCAACAGAGACTTTGGCTTTGACTTTATTGAGGCTTTGGGGAGTGATGGCTCTGGTCAGTACAGGGTTCACTGGTTTCCGCCCTCCGGTCCACTCGTTCCAGATCGTTTTCGCGGTTTCTATGAACTGCACGTAGAACGTGTCGTTTTCCCGAGGGTAAATCTTCGTGAAGCCGCCTAAGTGCAGGCTTTCCCAGCGATCTCGGTTCCTTTGCGCCTTGATAAACTTCATTTCTCGCATTTCTTTGGTCGATTTCGAGCTTCTGCCTCGCAAAGCGCGTTCCTGCGCCTCCGCCTTCTGCAGAACCAGGAACTTCCGCTTGTACTTCCCATCCACATGCAGCAAATCCAGCGCTTCCGATATCACCCTCCTCTTGATCTTCTTATCAAGCGGCGTATCAGCTGTAAACGAAGGCGAATGGTTGACTTCCAATAGGTAAGGCCGGAATTTGTGGTCGAGGATAACGTCAAGGCCGAGTAATTCGAAGCACATGCCGTTGAAAGGGTCGTCAGGCTGGCAGGAGCGGTAGGTGTGGGCGAGGGAGGGCTGCACGGAGCATAGAGTCTTCACGATTAGGTCGTTTATGCGGGTCCAGAGGCCGGGGACGTCGTAGCCCAGGTCTGCGAACATGCGCATTGTGGAGGTTAGGGAACGCTTGTGGCCGATATCGTCTACTTCCGAGTCAGCATTGAAAATAAAATTGGGATTGCCTTTATTGACTGCGTAGTTAGTGAGATGCATGCACATATCCCCTAGATTGCCCGGACCCGGCGGAGAGTACTTCTCCGTCGCCAGTCGAGCAAGTCCCTCTTCATGCACAAATATGCGCAAAGGGTCACAGCCCGCCACCAGCACGTAAATCCGCAAATCGAACTTGAAGTCGTCGATAAGGAGCGGCTTGTTCAGGTACTGCTGGACCACGTAACGGTCTTCCGGCCTGATTTCTTCGATTTTCCGAGTGAGGAAAATGCCTCTGCCCTGGCAAGAAGCCTCAGGTTTGACTATGAAAGTCCGCTTTTTGCCGGCCATGTAGGCTTTCAAGTCTGCATACTCAGCGGGCAGCAGCCATGTCTTTGGGAAGAAATCGTAATGCGTAGGGTGGAGTCTCCTGAGGCGGGTGAGGTTCCTAGCCAGGTGGTTCTTCCTCGCCAAAGCATACATCCCCGGGAAGTGGTTGATCTTCTGATAGGGTTTCATCTTGGCCAGACGCTCCGGGTCCACGGCGTTATCAGACCAAAGCACGTCCCAGTCCAAGTCATCGTGCTTGTAGGAGAGCCGCCAGTTGAAGAGACGCTTGCCGACGTATTTCACGACTGCGTACTTGGTGTCGGAGATGTTCAGCACGACCTTGGACTTGCGACTTGGAGAGGTTTCTTGGGCGTCCTCCAGACTGTCCATTCCTAATTAGCTGTATAGTGCCTGCATCTGACTGATATTGGCCTGAAGGGAAGGAGGAAGTTTATTTGCAAGGCTGGAATTGCGGCCGACGCCAATTCTGTGAGACTGTTAAACAAACATTTCAGAGCTAATTAGCCAGCACTGGACTGCCTCTCAGTCTGAGTGTCTTTTCACTGACTTCCTGTATCGCCAGGCGCGAAGTGGTGGCCAGCATGTAGCGGGGCAGCTGAGCGCCCAGTTCACTCTTCGGCTGCTTCTCCAAGCTCCAATCCACCACAGTCCGGACTCTGGGCGTCACCGGGTCGAAACTCACTTGGTACTGTCTCTGACTTCCTTCCAAGGTCTGGAACCGAGGAGTCGCATCTTTGGGGAAAAGGAAGGAAGGACTGCGGGGCAAGACTGTGGAGACTTGGGGACTGTAGTGGTCGGGCGCTGCCTTCGGACCTGGGAACAGCTTCGAACTCCGGGGGGAGGATAGGCCGAAGTGGACATTTGGCGACTTGCGGAATTTACTTGCGTTTGCAGGCATCAAGTTGCTGTGTGTGAATCGCAGTTCGTGAGCGGAGGTTTGCCCGATCCAGTGCTTCAGGCGAGCCACTTGCTTGCGGAAGCTGACAGTCGAGTTGAGCCGTTTCGCAGGAGTGTCCACACCTAAGTAGCGGCCTGAAGGGCTTTCTGGAGGAGAGAACAGGACACTCACTTTGGAAGAGCGGGTGTGAGCCCAGCCCTTATGCTTGTCCACTTGAGTGTACGACACCGAATAGGCCCCAGGCGGAGGCCCCACCACCTTCGGCCTTCTCGAGGCATAGAACTTCTCCCTCGACTGCACCAAGAAAGCAAAGGAAGCCCCCAGGCGGTCATCTGAGTCCTGCAAAGGTTGATTCGCCAGTGTCAGTAGCTCTTCCTGCGTGGATTTGCGGAGGAGAGGGATGGCTCGGGGAGAGGGGACTTCAGGTCTGCCTGTGAGCAGTCTTTCGACCTTCTTTATTGCCCCGAAACGCTGAGTATTGGACCGACCGGCTCTGGAAAACAGACCGCCGCTGTCGCCCATTATGGACTGGGAGGGGACTGTTAGGCTTTAAACTACTGCGGAAAGAGGGATAGATAAGCAATAAGACTGAATTCATGTCCAGTGAGAGCGGCTATATGAGAAATTTCCCCTATTTTAGCAGCTTTTCGATTAAAGCATAAAGTGGTAAGAACAAACACGGGTGAAGTGGGCTTATAAGGACTATGAACGCTGCTCCTAAGCCTATTTCCTTACCTAATCTGCCGTCAAGCCAGTCGAATCGAAGCCTGGAATCGGGAACTGCCTGGAGAACTCAAAGACCCTGCCTCTCAACTCCGCCACTTGCGCATTTTCCTTCGCACGAGCAGTGAAATCCACCAACTTCGGCCCACTCTCCACCTGAATCTGCAGCGCCAGCTTCACAGCCTCGTCAAAGAACCGGGCAATTTGCACGAAATGGGGAGCTTGTGCGCCTCTTGAGGTCATCGCAGGGCTTCCGATCCGCACTCCGCCGGGGTTCATGGCGGACGCATCGCCTGGAACGGTGTTTTTGTTGAGAGTGATTCGGGCGAAGTCGCATAGCACTTGCACTTTGCTGCCTAGTACTTTTTGAGGCTTTAAGTCCACGAGCACTAAGTGGTTGTCTGTGCCTCCGGTGACCAAAGTGTAGCCCAGTCTTGTGAGTTCCTCAGCCATAGCCTTGGCATTGGTGATGATCTGCGCTGCGTACTCGTGGAACTCAGGAGTCATGACCTCTCGCAACTGAGTGGCCACAGCCGCAATTTGGTTGTTGTGCGGGCCGCCTTGGAGCGCAGGGAACACGGCTTGGTTGATTTTCTCAGCTAGTGCTTTCTTGCAGTAAATCATAGCGCCTCGAGGGCCGCGGAGAGTCTTGTGAGTAGTGGTGGTCACTACGTCGCAGTGGAAAAAGGGACTGGTGAGCAGGCCTGCAGCCACTAAGCCACTGAAGTGGGCCATATCACACATCAAATAAGCGCCCACGCTATCAGCAATTGTCCTCATGCGAGCGTAGTCGTAGTCTCTGGAATAGGCACTTCCGCCAACGATTATCAGCTTGGGCATGAAGGCAGCCGCAGACACTGCCAAAGCGTCATAGTCAATGCGTCCATCCGGTCCCAGGCCATACGGTAGCGACTCAAAGAAGATAGACGAGGCTGAAACCTTCTTTTTAGGCGTGTAAAAGCCATGAGTGAGGTGTCCGCCACACTGCAGTCCCAACCCCATCAATCTTTCGTGTGGGGCGAGCAGTGCTGTGTACACTGCTAAGTTGGCAGGACTGCCAGAGTACGGCTGCACGTTCACTGCCCACTCTTCCGCGGTCAGGCCAAAGGCCTTCAAAGCCCGGTTCTGAGCGATTATTTCGATTTGGTCGATGTACTCGTTGCCGCCGTAGTAGCGGGCGTTAGGCAGTCCTTCGCTGTACTTGTTGGTGAGGCAGGAGCCTAGGCACTCGAGGACTGCACGCGAGGTGAAGTTTTCAGAGGCTATCAGTTCAATGCCGCCCCACTGCCGCGCCTTTTCATGCTCCACCAGGGCGTGCAGCTCTGGATCTACCTGTGCGAGCGACGGCTCAGCAGCCATTTATTACCTGTGGTAATGTTAAGTCGAGCACTTGGTGCCTTCTTAGCCAGGACAACTCTACCGAGAGTGCCCTATCGCCTGTTCACTGCTTTGCCAGACCATCAAGTCCTAGGTATGCCTCTGCTGTCGCCAACAATGACAAAAGGCACCATTGCGAAGTGGAATAAGAAGGTAGGGGACAAGCTGAAGCCAGGGGATATCCTAGTCGAGGTGGAGACTGACAAGGCGACCGTAGGGTATGAAATCACAGACGAGGGGTACTTAGCCAAGATTCTGCTGCAGGAAGGAGCGACTGATGTGGAGTTGGGAGTCCCTATTGCTGTCATTGTGGACGAGTCCAAGTCCGTGCCCAGTTTCGTGGACTTCAAGGCAGCTGCTGGGCCTGCTCCCGCAGCCACTCCCGCACCAGAAAAGCCCAAGGAAGAGGCGAAAACAGTCACAGCGTCTAGCCCCGCCAAGACCTCTGACCGTGTCTTCATTTCCCCTATCGCCAAGCGAATTAGCACCGAGCAGGGAGTCAGCCTTGCAGGAGTCTCAGGCACAGGTCCAAGCGGCCGCATTATCAAGGCTGATGTACTGAGTGCGGCTGAGAAAAAGCAACAAGCTCCAAAGGCTGCTGTGTCTGCAGTCCCTGCAGCGAGAGCAGGCTACAAGGACATCCCTCACTCCTCTATCCGCAAGGTCATCGCCGAGCGTCTTCTGCAGTCCAAACAGACAATTCCCCACTACTACATCACTGTGGACTGCGAAGTGGACAAGTTGCTCCAAATGCGCACTCAACTAAACGCCATCAGCGGAGTCAAAATATCCGTCAATGACATGGTTATCAAGTGTGCTTCTTTGGCCTGTGTGAAAGTCCCGACTGCCAACTCCTCCTGGCTGGACAATGCTCAGCGAGTCTATGACTATGTGGACATGAGTGTCGCTGTGCAAACTGAAAAAGGACTACTGACTCCGATTGTGAAAAACGCACATACGAAGAGACTCGGGGAAATAGCGAGGGAAATGAAGGAACTGGCGGATAAGGCGAAGGCCGGGAAGCTCAAGCCGGAAGAGTTCCAAGGAGGCACCTTCACAGTGTCCAATCTGGGGATGTTCGGAGTGACGGAGTTCTCAGCGATTATTAACCCGCCGCAGGCCTGTATTTTGGCGATTGGTTCGAGCGTGAAAAGGGTCTTGCCTGATGAAAAGGCAGGCTTCAGAGTGGCCACAGTCATGAGTGTGACGCTGAGTTGTGACCACAGAGCAGTGGATGGGGCTGTGGGCGCCCAGTGGCTGCAGGCCTTCAAGAGCTACGTGGAAAGTCCAATTTCCCTCCTAGTCTAAGCACTCTCTAGAAATGGGCAACTGCAACAGTCGTTCCGACGCTTTAGACCCCACAGTGGCTCAAAACCGCACCAACTACATCTTCGAGTATCCTATTGGCAAGGGCGGCTTCGGCAAGGTCTGGAAAGTCGTCAGCAAGCGCACCAAAGTCACTTACGCAATGAAGGAAATGCATAAAGGCAGAGTTATTACCAAGCGCAGTGTGCACTCTGTGATGAATGAACGCAAACTGCTTTGCAGACTGCACAGCACCTTCATTGTCAACATGCACTTCGCCTTCCAGGACAGGGACAATTTGTACCTAGTCATGGACCTGATGCCTGGGGGAGACCTACGCTATCATATCAGTCGCAAGAAGCGCTTTAGTGAGGAACAAGCGCGCTTCTTCATCGCCTGCATTCTATGTGGCCTCGAGTACTTGCACAAAGACAACATCATCCACCGAGACTTGAAGCCGGAAAACCTCGTCCTGGACTCTCGCGGCTACGTGCACATCACCGACTTCGGCATTGCACGAGAATGGAGGGCTGACAACGCCCAGGAAACCTCAGGCACTCCCGGCTACATGGCCCCTGAGGTCATGTGTCGGCAGAACCACACCATTGCGACTGACTACTTCGCTGTGGGTGTCATTGCTTATGAGTTCATGATGGGACGCAGACCCTATGTTGGTCGCAATCGGAAGGAAATCAGAGACGCGATATTGGCCAAGCAGGTGCAGGTCAAAGCCACGGATGTGCCGGAAGGCTGGTCGCAGGAGGCTGCAGACTTCGCTAATCGCTTGCTGCAGCGCAAGCCAAGCAATCGTCTGGGGACCAGCGGACCTGCAGAGGTGCTTTCCCACCCCTGGTTCTCCAGCTTCCCCTGGTCTTCTCTCAAAGCCAAGTCCATGTCCCCGCCCTACGTCCCTGACATAGGCGAAAACTTCGACGCTCGAGTCGCAGGCCAAGACTGGAAGGACGACGCAGAGGCCATTGCAACTGCCCTCAAAGAGGCAGCTTCGCAGGCTCTGTTCGACGGGTACTTCTACGACCCTACGGCCCAGCCAGTCGTGTCCGAGGGCAACGTCGTAACAGGGAAGTGACTAAGTCTCTCATTTTTCAAATGGAAGAATTGGACCCGGCTGGCTCCGACAGGTCGCAGGGATATGCAACAGAGAGAAATCAGACACAGAGGAAGAAGCGAATGCACAGACGCTCTTTACCAGGCAGTCAAGTTATGAGTCTAGCGACCCACCACGGCTTCAGCACGCCCAAGATAGTGCGGGCAGCCCACTGGCCTGTGCACCTAGGCACTCCCCAAGAAGTGTGGACCCGGGGCAAGAACACTGTGGCCTGTCGAGGGCGTCTGGTGGCTCGCAACCTCTTCCTCGACCGCGTCCGCGACCTTAGTAAGTCTGAAATGGTGTGAAAATGTTCCTGTCGTGCGTGTCAATTTGTGAGACCGGCATGGCGCTGGCGTTCCTCGCTACGGCTCCAACAGCCCCGGTGTTCTGGACGGCACTGGGGTGTGAGTTGACAGAGGCGCTGGGGTACTACTTGCTGGCGTGCTATGTGGCTTTCCGCAGAGTATCTACAGCGACCCACCTCACAGCTATGGTGTTCACTCTGCCGTTCTACTACTTCTTACTGCTCACTACAGTGCTGTTGAGAAGAGACATCGGTCGGAATCGAGTCCTGACGGGACTGATTTATTTCCCTTATGTGCAGTACAGTCTGTCCAGACAGCTGCTGGTGCATCTCCTGGTGCAGGCCTGTCCCTACACTCTGGTGGTGGTGTCGAGTGTCTGTCTCTACGGACCCAGTCCCATAGCGCTTGCAGCTCTAGCGACCAGCAGCGTCGCTTCTCTCCTCTACCTCGTGTCAATCTACCATAAAAGCAAGCCCGCCTGGAGCGCAATTGAACTTCTGCCCACGGAAAACACAGGCGATGATGACCTGGAAACGATCTAATTGGAATTAGGAGTCGCTGCTGTGCTTGAAGAGGTACTCTGCCAGGTAGTCCACTGGGTCGTCTGGAAGCACGCGGCAGACTTCTAGCAAGCCCTCGGCTAGGGCGGGAATCACGTTGTCCATCAAGTAGTCGCGGAGAGGCATTTCCCTGGCTTTGCGGATTTCCTCTTCCCTTTCCTTTATATGGTCGAACTGCATCATCGCCCTCATTTCTCGCTTGTTCCTGTCTTCCTGCGCCATCGCCATTTTGCGGTCCGCCTCAAACTGCCTGTTAGCCGCGTCTTCCGCCGCCCTCTTCTGCAAGTAAGCGAGTCGCTGTTCATTCAAATCCTCCGCTTTCTCAAGGAAATTATCCGGCCTGCCACTTCTCTCTATATAAATCCGCACACTTTCGAAAGCTTCGATTTCCTCCTTGCTGCAATCCACACTGAACACTTCCACTCCATTGCGTGCGAAAAAGTCCTGCACTGCCGGGTCTCCCTTGTCACTTGCATTGGCTTCTCTATACTTGGCTAAGCGTCTGTTCATGCCCTGCTCAGTGTAGTGACTTCCTGCGATCTGCTCCTCTGGCAGGTTCTTCACTCTTTGCAGCAGGAAGTCTTGCTTCTGGGAAGAGGGCTCGCGGAGGAGAATGATGTTTTCAGGGAAAAGGGCTTTGTCGAGAGTTAGCTTGTCGTCACTTGGCTCCACTGCGCCGTCTTCACTCACTACAGGAGGCGCTTTCACTAGGAAGAGTCGCTCTGCGTCTTGGAAGGTCCGGGGCCAGCCGTCTAGTACGAAGCCGCGGTTCCGACAGTGGTTCTGAGAGAGTCTCCAGCGAAATGCCTCAGTTAGCAGGTCGTCCGGCAGTCTTACCGACTCGATTTTAGCTTCTTTAGCCTTTGGCTGGGCTCTGGCTGTCTCTCTCAGTTCCTCGAGTTTCGCTCTGATGCGGTCTCCTAAGTCAGTGGACAGTTGGGAAGCAGCAGCGACCACTCCAGCCACTTGTATCAGCGGGACGTTGTAGTGCTCCGCTAGCATTTTGCCGTAGTGTGTCTTGCCAGCGGCAGGCGGACCTGTGAGGAATATCTGTATCGGACGCAGCTGTTTCTCCTGGTTGTACTCCTCGTTGAGTGTCTTTATATTGGCGCTCAGACCTGCTAGACAGTGCCAATCGAACGGCAATTTCGCCTCTTCCTCGACCTCTGCCTTGGGCGGGATCAATAGCTTGGAAGGAGTCACCCACAGGTCAATACTGAGCGGCTGCAGCCAGTCCTCTCCCTCCAACTCCTCCTTAGTCAGCATTTCCACCTGTCCAGTACCAATCCCTGAGGCAATGCCCTGCATCAGACTTCTCTGGGAGCGGTCTGCAGTGTTGTCCACAGCAAAGATGTAGTGGGTTTCAGGCTTGGACTCCACTACGAACTTGATGGTCCTGCACAGGTCTGTGACGTGGATCGTTGGGACTGGGTTGGAGCCTGGACTGCTGCAGCGCAGGGCGGGAGGGTGCTCCAGCCAAGCAGACATGAACAAAGGTCCGAAGACCATTTCGCCCTGGCCGTACAGCACGCCTGCACAGATGATGTACACGTTCAGGTTTTCCTTCTTCATCCCTGTGGTGAGGAACAGGGTTTCCAGCACTTTCCAGGCTTCGTAGTGGTCTGGAGCCTTGCGATTGGAGTAGTCTGCTTCCTCGAACGGCACCTGCTTATAGAACTTTGGCCCGTCTTTCCGAGGCGCTGGTTCCTCCCCCTCAGCGGGCGGCTCCGCAGGTTGTTCAGGAGGTGCACTCTCTGCTTCCTCTTGGAACTGGACCAGTAGGGCCTGTTCCTCCTCTGTGAGTGGGTCTTGTGGTGTCTTCTCTACTAGCTTGGGCGGGGTGTCTCCCCACACCTGCACATCTGATATGCAGATAACCGTCTTCGCCTCATCGAACTTCTCCGCTCCTAGCATTCGGATGGTGCCCTCCACTTCGCCCAAATCAGCACTGTGCAGGTCGTACACCAACGTCTCGCAGTCCAGCAGGTACTTCTTGAACAGTCTGGGCTTCGTACGCTACGTAACCGATACGTTTAAGACCTTCTTGACGCCCTCAGGCCGGGGCGCAGGGTCCTGTGGGTCCAGGGTGCCTATGATGACGTTAGGGTTGTCCTCCTCCTTGTCACTGCGGAACTCCCGAAGCAGGGCTCTGCCAATGTAGGTGTTGACGTTGTTTATGAAGATCCGAGCCATTATAGCCAGTCGAGGCTGTTACTAACTACGAGGCGGGGCTAAGGACGGCCCACTTGGCCCGCATGTTCTCAGCAATCTTCTCAATGAAGTCTTGAGTGTTGAGCCAGTGCTCGCGTCTCATCTCATTGCCGTGCTGGCAGATCGCCAAGTCCTTGGTCATGAACCCAGTTTCCACGGTCTCAATGACTACTGCTTCCAGGGTGTCGCACCACTGCTGCAGCTTTTCGTTGCTGTCGAGCTTAGCCCGGTGCATCAGTCCTCTCGTCCAGGCGAAGATGCTGGCGATGGGGTTGGTGGAGGTCTCGCCGCCCTTCTGGTGCACGCGGAAGTGACGAGTCACTGTGCCGTGGGCCGCCTCGGCTTCGATAGCTCCGCAGGGGGACACTAACACACTAGTCATAAGTCCCAGCGAGCCAAAGCCTTGCGCCAACATATCACTCTGCACGTCTCCGTCGTAGTTCTTGCAGGCCCAAATGAACCCTCCACTGCTCTTCAACGACTGCGCCACCATGTCATCAATGAGTCGGTGTTCGTACGAAATCCCCTCTGCCTCGAACCTCGTCTTGTACTGCAAGTCGTACATTTCCTGGAAGATGTCCTTGAAGCGGCCATCATAGCGCTTGAGGATGGTGTTCTTCGTGCTCATGTAAAGAACCAGTTTCCGCTGGAGCGCGAATTCGAAGCAACTGTTCGCGAACTCTCTGATCGACTCATCCGTGTTGTACATGGAAAGCCCGATGCCAGGACCCGAGAAGTTGAAGACTTCGTATCTCTGCTCAGGAGTGCCGTCACTCGGAGTGAACACGATTTCGTACTTGCCAGCCTGAGGGAAGACCACATCAGTAGCGCGGTATTGGTCTGCATGGGCGTGTCTGCCGATGATGATAGGCTGCGTCCACCCAGGCACAAGTCGAGGGATGTTCTTCATCACGATCGGCTCACGGAAAACTGTGCCGCGGAGTTCGTTTCGGATGGTGCCGTTGGGCGACTTCCACATCTTCTTGAGGCCGAATTCAACCACGCGGGCCTCGTCGGGAGTGATAGTGGCGCACTTGATGCCGACCTTGCAGGCGCGGATAGCAGCAGCTGCGTCCAATGTCACTTGGTCGTCAGTGGCGTCTCGGTGCTCCATGCCCAGGTCGAAGTACTGGATCGGGAGGTCAAGGAAAGGGTGAATTAGCTTTTCCTTGATGAGAGTCCAAATCACTCTGGTCATTTCGTCCCCGTCCATCTCTGCCACAGGGTTCCCCACGACGACCTTAGCGAATGCCATCGGCCTATTACTACCACAAGATGGAATCACACTGATTTCGACAAAATGGACACTCGTCACATCTGTCCTGGGAGATGGAGGAGGCATTTCCCTCGATTACAGGGGCAGTTGGCAGGATTTACAGGGGAAAACGGCCTTGCTGACTCAAATAGACAAGGCAATTTGGAAGGAAAAATTGCAGTTTAAGGACAATTCTGAGAAAATGAGTGAGATTTGAGGGTAAATTAGGCGAAAATAAGGAAAAACGCAGTCACAGTTCTGACTTACAATAGCCCAAGTCCCAGAAAGGTGTGTCTCCTCTGAAAGATGGAAATTCACCAGCAAATAGCCACTTTCAAGCCTGGCACTGGACTAACTCTGCCGCTTTTTGACAGCTTCAGCGTCTCTCTGTCTCTGGTTCTAGTCTTCCATTCAGTCCTAAGTGTCTTTTGTCGATGGGATGGGGCAAGGCTGCTATTCAGGTCATAACTCCCTGATATACATTCAGGCTTTTTAAGCCTCATTACGCCTATAGAGAGAAGCTCAACTTGGGTACTTCAGCCTGTCTCCATACACTGCCATTTAAAGGCAGCACTGCCTGCAAGAGCAGCGCCTATCGGCTTTCCTACTTTATTCGCTGCCTAACTGGACTTCAGGGTTGGTTTGGTCCATCAGTGTCGTACCAATTGTGCCAGGGCGGAAGCCTCTTTGCCGGCTTCTCAACTCTCTTTGCCCAAAGATCAGCGTCATCATAAGAGCCGCTGCAAGCCCTCTGAGGTAAAACAGTCCTCTGCTCTATCTTGCACTTACATGTCTCATCCTCACATACCTCCAATTAGTGTGCTGGGAAGACTCACTGAGACTCTGGTCGAGGGAAAGGGCGGGGGAGGGGGAGGGGGAGCTCTGGACGACAGGGAAGGGAAGCTGCACTTCTGGCTTCAGACTGCGCATGGACTTGAATGCTGCTTCGAACTGGGAGATGGAGGCGGGGAGTCGCTGGCCTCTGCCCTTGTTCAGCAGTCTGCTGGTGTTGAACGACATTTCTATCCACGCTGCTAATATGCACAGGCCACTACCGCGTCTAGAGACTTCTAAAGAACCCACTAAAGTGTGAGTTAAGTCTATCTTAGTTCTCTTCTTTTTTCTCTGGCTCAGGCCCATCAAACTCTTGGATGCTGATGCTGGTTTTGGGCATGAATTCAGAGCTTTTGGAGTCGTAGAGTTCCTTCACGTGTTTCTCAAGTCCGGAGCAGTCACTGACTTTCTTGTCAGAGATGTACACAAGGAAACTGAGGTAAGCGAAGGGGGAGTGCTCCAGCAGGAAGTGTGCGCTCCAGCCCTTGGTCTTCTGCTCAATCAAGCTGCGGTCCTGCCCGCAAATGTAGCACTTGTTGAACACGTCTTCTAGCACTGCCGTCCGCTGGTCTCTTAGTTCTGCGAAGGCGTCGATAATGATGCCGAAGATGATGTTGAGCAGAATCACAATTAGCACCAGGTAGAAACACATGTCCAGTAGCATTCTATACCAGTAGTCCTCCTTTTCCGGAACTCCCATATGTCCACCTCCACTCCGCACGCCTATATTGAGCGTCGTAAAGAAGCAGTTCCATAAATTGTAACAATACAACCCCCTCTCCAGGTCATAGTACGTCGCGTAAAAGACGAAAGAAACCACCGAGAAGAGGTAAATCAAGATAACTCCCAACCACATAGTGAGGAGCAGTTGGCGGAAGTTGATAGTGATGGCCTTGAGCACGTTCGCGAGTTCCGGGGTCTGCTTAATGATGTCGAGGAGGAGAAAGGCGTAGAACACAGGCTCATATACTGCCAGAATGGAGACCAGGAAGTACCCATATTGGTAGTAAGTTTCGAAGTTGAGGAGGACTTCGTTCATTTTGGACTGCAGCTTGCTCGCATAGTCCTTTTCCTCGCCGCTCATCCTTGTCTCATGCAGGGAATTCATTATTTGAGAGTCGCTGTCTTTTATCGTCGCGAACTCCTCCATATCGAATTCCTTGATGGAGGGCCGCCCCTGGGCCAGCACCTGTGGGTAGTATTCTATCAAGTGGAAGAAGAAGCAAGATATATAGGCAGACAGCTGTATTATGCCAAAGAACACAACAAGCGTGAAGGCCACCACATTTTCCTTGAGGTCGGAAAAGTCCGGATTCCTGATGGTGTATAGGAGAGTGATGTTAATCAACAAAGTCACATAGAAAGCGATTTTCCCAAAAAGATGCCAGTGAGAACTAGTTTCCTAGGTGTTAGGGAACCCTGAGTCCATAGAAGCCAGTGGAGGGAGAGGCTTTTGAAGGTGTTGGAACGCCACAGGAACTGCTGGTGAGTCATTTCCAACTCGCAGTTCGGGATTTCATTGAGGAAGTTATTGGCCTTTTCTTTCTGAGTGCTGCGGTTGACATCCACTATGAGTGTGTGGCGAGTGCTGGCAGTGAGGTATTTGCACTTCCAAGGGATAGGGAAGAGGTGCTTTTCCAGCTGCAGGTTTCGCTCGATTTCCACATAGCCGATGTACTTGCTGAAATACCCATAGCAGTGCTTCGGGTCGTCATACTGTTGCTCGAATTTAGACAATTCGTCGTGCATGACTCCCTCCAACTTCAGCCTCAGCAGTAACTGGGCCTGCAGCAAGGCGGCCTGCACTACGCCCTTGTGCTCAGGCACTAGCGAGGTCAGTTCCAGCGAAATCGCCTCTTCCTGGCCTCGAACGAAGTGCTGGTAAATGCGCTCGCAGCCCTGTCGCAGCAGGTCCAGCCGCAAGAACTGACTCATGGTTTCAGGTATCGAGTGGTCGGGGTGGCCTTCCAGTAGGCAGCTAAGGAAGCGGAGACTATTGCGGTGGATTTCAGTGAAAGCAGGTCGCGGCTTGCCCTGACTGGCCTCAATTAACTGGTTCAGTACCAGGTACACCCGCACACTATTCCCCAGCACTTTCTGGTTCGACTCACACGGTCCATTCACCAACTCCACCAAGGCTGACAAAGCCGCACTGAGCGTTTCAAAGGCAGTTTCGTTGGAGAATAAAAAGTCGTTGGCTGGGCGAATGTCGATGAGAAAACCAGTAAGGGCGCTTACCAGGTCCACGTCTGCCTTTCCTTCCTTGTTTTTCTGCTCTCTGTAGAAGACTTGGAAGGACGCATTGCAGTTTGCACAGCAAATTTGCATGAAGTTCAATAATCGCACTAACAACTTTTGCTGCTTGATGGCTTTTGCAGACAACGCCGGCTTTTTGGCCTTCAGAATCTCCCATACAGCAGAGCTTTTCCGAGATTTCTCAGCTTGCGCATGCTCCAGTATGAGCGCTTTTCCATTGCCCAGTTCCGTCTGTATCTTCATGAACAGCGAATACGCAGACGAGTTCTCATTAATGCCCAGACGAAACTTCTCCAGGAAGTCCTGACTTTGCATGGACAACAGCTTTATCAGGAAGGAAAGCGCAGCCATCACTTCCTCATGTCCCTCATTGCGCAGCACTGCAGTCACCGCATAGTCCATCAGTCTCAGTTCTTGGAAAAGCGGGTTTAGGGCTAATTTGAATTTCACATTTCCCTCATTCGGGACGATTCCTTCGAGGATTTTGAAGAAAAGAACTCGCTGTTTGGAACTCGTGAAAAGCCGCTGCAGGCCGCGGAGCTTCCTAACGAGACTGGCGATAAGGTCTTTGATGTCCTTTTTGCTTGTCATCTTGTGTGCATGAGAAAGACGAGTGTCAATGAGGGCCACAATTTCATTGATGTAGGCGTCTTCGCTCTCAGGAATGCAGACTTTGGGGAGGAGTTGGCAGCCTGTTTTCAGGACAGTGCTCATATTTTGGTCGTCTTCTAAGTGGCCTTTGGACAGAGGATCCGCCAAAAAGGGCAAAACTCCCTTTAGCGCCAGGCGCAGTTCCTCCATTAGACTTTCAGGGATAGGGTAGGAGTCGCCCTGGACTAGTGTCAAGTGCTCCTCAGAAATCTCCACTCGTAGCAGATCTACTGCCTGCTTGATACGAGTTGCAGTTTCCTGCAGTACACTCAGCAGAGGAGTGAAGCAGAGCAGGTCTCTGGTCTGCTCTTCCATCCTTTCCACCTTCGCTCTGCACCCAACCAGCGCATAGTAGAAGTCGCAAAGTGCAGGGCCCAGACATGCATCCAGGTCAACGGAGTCCAGTATGTCCGGGACAGTTCGAAACACACCAGTAAGTCGTCCATCCCGGACACTGCACAGTGCACTCCAAGTGTGCAACGCTGTCCGCTCACTTCGCACATTCACCTGAATTTCACTAAAAGCGGGACTGGACTGGAAGTACACCAATGGATAGGCGCCCTCGACCACTAGGGGAAGCAGGTCCAGGGTGGATTGTAGAGCGGGAGTTGCGAATTGGAGGATGAGGTGGAGGAAGTCGGCCACGTCTGTTAGACTTTGGAGCGTTTTTAGCTGATAATTCGCCTCTGTGGACTTCTTTATATAGACTGTGTAGAGGAAATAGGTGAAAGCGCGCATTAGCAAAGGGTGCGTATCCGCAGTTAGCAGGGCTTGTAGGCCGGATAAAGGCAGTAAATGCCTGCATTGGGCGATCACTGGAGGGTTATCTTCAGCCGCTAAGGCCAAATTCTCAATTAAACTCGCCATATAAAGCGGCTTTTCCCTGATTTCCTCTATCCCCGCTGCTATTTTCTCAGAAAGCAGCGAACTTGCCACATTTTGTACGTTTTTATTGAGCATTCCAGAGCGATCCAGCATCATTTTCTCGAAAATGGCCATTGAGTTCATATCTTTGCCGTCTTCAGCCTGCTTTTCATCCAGGATATATACGAAAATGCGAGTAATTTCGCTTATTTGGAGGTGAGAAAAGTCGTTCAAAAGCCTCAGTAATGATGCGAACTGGAGAACATCGGAAGAAAGCATGGAAGGCACTAGCAACTTCGCGATTTCCTTGGTATTTGCCGGATTGTTGGTAGTGAAATAGAGATAAAAGGAGATAATAGCGCTTTTTAGTCGCAAGGAAGCGGTTTTCCGGGCTCTTCCCATCCTTTCCAGGCAGTGCACGACCTGCCAAACCACCGAAACGTCCTTGTGAATCTCCAACTGCCGTAAGATATTCTGCGTTTTCTTGATAACAAAGTCGCTACTGCCATTTCCAGCGTGGCAAAAGTCCGTCAAATACTCCAAAAGGTGAATTATCTGCTCCAAAGAAGCTGATTTCTCAGTTACCGAAAACTCATACTTCGCCCTTACACACAGCGAATTCAGCTCCATATTGTCCTTTAGCCAGCGTAATCGGTTAAACACATGTGACAACGGCCCGAGGGAAATCACATCTGAGGCTCGGAGTGCCTTGGCGAAGAGTCGGTTTCCCTGGAAAACTTCACTCATCACGTCAATTAGCTTGTTTTTGAGCTGGGAAGTGAAGCTGGGCCACTCGAGGATGACTCGGATGAAGAGGTCGTGGAGCGGGGGGGAGTTGGTAAGGACTTCTTTGAAGTCGAAGGCAGGACGGAAGTCGCTTCCTACGATCCTATTTTCGCTGAGAAGTGGCTCAAATATAGATTTGCGTTTTCCCCCTTTTTCCTGTTTTTCAGCTTTTGTGGTCTGTTTGAAGTAGTTTTCTATCAATTGGTGGCCCCGGTCTGAGTTGGATAAGAACCTTAGCTGGGCTTCGAAGGCGGGACTCAGGTGTTTTAGGTCTGTGCCCAATAGAGGGTTTCGTAGAGTGTGGCTTTCGGCTATAAACAGACTGATCGTTTGTTCGAGACCATGCCGTCTGCTGACCTGCTTAATAGCAATGAGCACATTCAGCACACAATTCAAGATTTCGCTTACTATGATTTTGACTCTTCTCTGGCTTTCGCCTGCTTTTACAGCCTGCGCTACTAGCGCGGCTCCCCAGTGGCTGCCAGAGTACGTAGCCGCTGCTAGAGTGAACCCAGCTAAAACGTACTGCACTGCCTTCAGTACGCATTGCGCCCACAGCTCAGTGGCGTGCTTGTACTCCACTATGGATAGAGTGAGTCTCAAAGCAGACAGTAGGTACTTCATGGAGCTATGCAGGTCGAGGGATTGGACTGCAGGGGGGAGTTCCTTACTCATCCAGAGCCGGAAAAGCAATTCTAGGCAGATATTTATGTCTGCGTTGCGGGCTGAGTAGTCGATTAGCTGTTTCGAGCTAATGTCTTCCTTCATTTTCCTGAGTTTAATTTCCGCATAGTTGAAGTATGTCTCGCTATCCGAGTAAGCCTCGAACGGCGGCACAGAAATGCATAGTGCTTCCAACAGAAACAAACCCGCTTGGCGTATGTCAATATGAACATTCAAATCCTGGGAAACCGCCAAAGCCAGGCGCACTCCGAAGTGCACCCTTTGCTCCAAGTGCTCCCGGGCCTGGAAGTTCCTGCCTCTGCAGACTGCATGGTAGAGCATGAGTGCAGTCTGGACGTAGTCGATGTAAGTTGGGAGAGTGCTGAGATCTCGCAGGAGGATTTGTCCGTCTTCTTGGAGGAAAGGAGAGAGGTCTGGGTTCAGCTGTTTAAAGGCTTCGGTGCTGACGACGGCTCCGTTTTCGCCGAAGTGAATTGCGACTTCGCCGGATTGTTCGGAAAACACCAAAAGGTCGATTGCGATTTCGGAGGTGAAAAGGTAGTGAGTGATTTCTTTTTGGTACTCCAACACCCCAACATCTCCAATCTCACACAAATTCCTGATAATTCTCAGGTATATAATCTGTTCCTGTATATTCGCCTTCGACAGTCTAGTCAGCCTCGAGCACCACTGATGGTAGAACTCCTTCGGATCCTTGATTTCCGGGTCGAAAAGTCTAAACACCTCAGTGAGCAGTAAGCCAATTCGCCGAGTGTCGTAGTGCAGTAGCGCACAGAGGCGGACCTGGTGCTCTGCGACCTTTTCCGCAGCTGCTAGGTTGTCTAGCACTATGTCGTTCAGCAAGTCCCAAATAGCTGCAAGGTTGTGCCGTGCGTGGCTTATTAGTAGCTCTGTGATGCCTGATTCTGCCAAGTTGTCGTCTCGAGGGAAAAGTGTCTCCAGCATATACGCAACTTCGATTAATACCGTGTGAAAGTCCAAACCTGTGAACATTTTCTGCTTGGATTCCAACTCCTCCCCCGCGACTTCCCTTACGGACAGAGTGATATTTTCCAGTGCACTCAGCATCATCCCCAGTCTCTTTTCCAGCGTTTCCACCGCTTCCCAGGAGTGTCGTTCCTCAGCCCCGAAAACTTCCAGCATTTCCTTCGTGTCCCGAAACTTCGGACATAGTCCTAAAATCTGGCTGAAAAAAGCGCCTTCCGCAGGCTTTACATAGTCTAATTCAAATAGGCTTTCGCGCTGGTCCAGGCCCAATTTCTGCATAATTACTCTGTTTTCCCCACTTTCAGCTGTGACTTCCAACTCGCTGAAGGGAACTAAGTGGTCGAGTGCCTCTTCGTTAGTCTCGCGGCTGTCAGTACTGAGGATACGGTCCCAGTTGCTTTTGATAATTAGCGGGTGGCCATTGGGCACAGTGGAGCCTTCAATGAAGGATTCAGGCTTGGGAAAGTAAAAGTAGCTGTTAGGGTCGGGCTTGGGCTGGAGGGTTAAATTGGAATCCAGGAAAAAGCCTGTTAGTACGTTTTTGATGTGGAAGCTGGAGTCCCAGTCCACACAGCCTCCCTCGAGGATTTGGATGTTCTGCAAAATCCAGAAGTTGCTATAGTCCTTCACTTCTGCTTTCGTGACTATGGGCTTCCGCGCGTCTTCAGAAGCCGCTTTCGGGGTCTCAAGAGCCAGAAACATCGACAGTTTGGAGTACTTGATAGTGATCATTTCGCCAAACTTGATAGCGTCGACGTGAGTTTCCTTATGGCTCTGAAACTTGAGGAACTTCCAACTAGCGGGTTTATGCGTGGAGTTGATGTCCAGCAGGTCTGTTCGTATTTTCTCAGACTGCAGGTAGTACTTCAGGTTGTCTCTCTGAAAGACAATACTCGCAGATTCGCCAGATTTGATGGCGTCGCCGATGTTATGAGATCGATTGAAGGGCAGGAGACAGATCTGTCTGCACAGGAAGTCGCTGGGAGGGTTGACAGAGATGCGCCAGGCTCCCGGTTTATTCGCAGCTGCTAGTACATTGAGAGACAGTAGAGAGTTGCTGTGGATGTGCCGGAGTTGCACTTCTTGTCCGTACTTCAGCAGGCGGCCTTGGCTCTTTTCGAAGCTGGCCTTGTTGGCGCGGGTTTCCAGTTTGGCTTCAACCGAGTTTTGTTCGTCACTGTCTGACACAGTAGCAGGGGTTTCAATGCGGAAAAGACACTGATGAGGGTTCTGTAGCCACTCGTCCGCTACCACCCCTTCCACCTTATCATCCGCTGTTCCCTCAGCAGTGAGTGTGAAGCGAATGAGACTTTTCTCTTCCTCTGAGGGAAACATTTCATTCGATAGCTTCGATTCGGAGCTTGCATAGAGCAGGCGGGATATGAAGACTAGGTCGCCGATCTGAATAGGGCTCACTCGCAGGAACTCATTGCGGATGTCTTCATCCCCAGAAGGCGACTCTTCGTCAGTATCTGGCAGTGGCTCAGAGCCTAGGCCAGACATTATATGCCAATCCTCGAATAGCCGTTTTAGGCCTGCAGATTCTTCACTTCAAATAGCTACTGGATTCAGTCCTTATAAAGGCTCCTATTCCTATACGTTTAGCCTACGTCCCCAGCCTGCTCTAGAAGCCTACTAGTCTGAACTTTAGAGAAAGCGCCTACTGATCTGGCTTATCGGTGAATGGAGGACTCCCAGGCCTGCCTCCCGTGCCTCCCCCGCCCGCATTCAGCATATGCGTTAGTATATCCTTCGTGTACTTCAGTCTTTTGCTCATCTCCAAATTCGTGCTTTCCAAAGCACTGGACAGAGGGTAAGTGGACCGTTCTCCCCGCTTGTTCACATAAGTGACCATTTTCGACTCGCTGGAAAGGATGATTTCGGTGTGGTCCTGGAAATTCACTTGGACGATTTTGTTGGAGAGGCGGAACATAATGGCGTGTCGAGTGCGCATCCACTTCTTTACATATATGGGGGAAATCGGAGTCTCGGACTCGGCGCCCAGTCCTGTTTCGTCCTTGGCGTCTCCCTCTAAGTAGCTGCGGAAGTGCTGTAGAAGCGTGACTTTCTTCTGTAGTTCTTTCGGGTAGTCGGTGAGGGACAAAGTCTGCACTACATCTGTCTTGTCTGTGCCTTTTCTCTCCATGTAGTACAGTCGCTGTCCCTTCGGACTCAGGTACAACTTCGTAGAGTCATTGAAGAACACCCCAGTGGCGCCGTTCGACAGCAAATACCCAAGTCCGTACTTCGAGGAGTAGTCCACCCACTTCTTCACCCAAAGATCTTGCATGCCTGCGAGTGCTTTCCCTTGGGTCCTCGGGTCTCTGGCGGGCTGGTCTGGGTCTGCAGGCTTGGGTATTTCTCGAGAGATGCGATGGACCCGTTCAGTATTCGCCATATCGACGCGTGCAGTCCGAGTAGCAGGTCTCGACGCTGACATTTGAGAGAGAGCCGGAGCAGTTTCAGTGAGGCGCATCTGAGCGGGAGGGACCTGAGAAGGAGCTGCGTACTGTCTGAGGAAGCTGCTAGGCGGGGGAACGGAGAGGGTAGAGACAGGCATCAGTGGAGGGATGGGGTTGCCTTGATGGAAGAACTCGTGGGAAAGGATGTCCTCAAGAGTGGGCCGTTTGGTAGGGTCGCTGATCAAGACTCGGGTGATGAGACTTTTGCTCTGGTCAGAAAGGGGCACGGACTCAGGGAAGCTGTACGCGTTCATTTTGATTCGGCGGTAAGTAGTCTTAACGTCTGCAGTTTCGAAGGGCGGCTTTCCCACTAAAAGAGTGTATATAATCACTCCTAGTGACCAAATGTCCACTTCGTAGCTATGTCCGCTTTTCCCTTCCAACACTTCAGGCGCTATGTAGTTCGGAGTGCCGCAAATTGTCCTTTTTCTCTCTCCGTCAAATTCCAATTTCGTCGCCAGGCCGAAATCTCCCACTTTGATTTCCATCTTCTCCGACAGGAACAAATTCCCCAGCTTCAAGTCTCTATGGATGACTTTATGCTGGTGCAGATATTGAAGTGTGCGAACGATCTGCAGGATATAGCACTGCACTTCCAGTTCAATCAGACGCTTGCGGCGGCGGAGGAGTTCGTTCATAGTCTGGTTGGGACACAGCTCGAGAAGGATGTAGACGTTTTCCGCGTCTTCGAAGAAGTGCTCGAAGCCCACGACTCCAGTGTGGTGGAGGGACCTGTGGATTTTGATCTCTGACATCAGTTTCTGCTTCTGGCGACTTTTGGTGAGGGAGGCCTTTGGGACTACTTTGGCGGCGGAGATTTTCCTGGTTTCGAGACTGGTGAACTCGTAGCAGCGGGCGAAACCGCCCTTGCCGAGGAAGCGGCCTTTGTTGTAGCGCCGCACGGCCACTTCTCCGTTCACCTTGATCACCTTCTCTTCTATGATCTGGGCGCGGTCGGGGTCGTCAGCGCCAGATACTCGGGGCGACTTTGCACTCATCTTTTATCTAAAACTGGACATGGAGCCCGGGGCCAATGAAGGACTAGAACGAGGTCTAATCTTAGCGAGCGCCGAAGGAGCAGAGAATACTGCAGACGGCAGAGCCTTTATCGCAGTCGCTCTGAATAGCTTCAGGAATGGCATGAGAGCCCTTAGCCGAGGTCATGATGATCGGATTGGAAGTATCGCAGGAGACAGTACTCCAGTCCACATCCTTCAGTACACTACTCCAGTCTCCCCAGTAGTAGAGGTTATAGTAGTGATAGACGTTGGCTAGGTGCAGTAACACCCACGGGATGTCCTGCTGCAGGCCGGTGGCCGTGGCTGCATGATAGTCTCCTTGGCCGAAGACCTCCTTGGCTACCCAGGTGAGATAGGGCATTTCCAGGTCAAGTAGGTCTGAGCAGACCTGTTCACTGGCTGGGACCCAGGTCGTGAGGTCAGCGGGCGGCGTTTGGTTCGTGACCCATTCGATTTCTTGGCTGTTGGCGCACTCGTTGACCAGGGGGTAGTCATAACACACAGTGTTGCTGACGGCGTCGTAGGTCATCCGAGGCAGGGAAAAGGTGGCTTGGAGGAAGGCTTGGAGAGTAGCGTGACTCGCGAAGGCTATTGGAAGCAGACAAAGGAACAAACTTCTCATATTTATATACAACACAGAGCTTTGCTACCTGCCCTGTGCCGACACCCAGGCCAAGTCCTGCCCCTCAGGCTCCTAAGGCCCTATGCCCCTCGGAGTCCCGCCAGGGCTATAGAGCTGCACTTTCTGCCAGCGTCCTGTCTCAGTCAGACCCACTCAGACTGCCTAAAGCTGCGCTGGCAACCCCCAGCAGTGGGCATTATTATTGATTAGGGGCGATGGTATGGGTCATGTAGTCGCGGAGGTATGACTCAAAGACGACGACTTTCAACCCCGAAGGGCGACTGCTGCAGGTGGAGTACGCTATGGAGGCCATTAACAATGCAGGGGCAGCAGTCGGCATCTTGACAGCTGAGGGGGTCATTTTGGGGGCGGAGCGGAAACAGACTAGCAAGCTGCTCGAGCGCTCCAGACTCAGCGAGAAAATCTACCTCTTCGACGAGCACATCGCCTGCGCTGCTGCTGGACTCACTTCAGACGCCAACATCCTTATAGACTACGCCAGACGAGCCAGCCAGAGCCACCGCTATTACTACCAGCAGTCCATGCCCGTGGAGCAATTGGTGCGACAGATCTGCAACGCCAAACAGGCCTACACGCAACACGGCGGTCTCAGGCCTTTCGGCGTAGGCTTTCTGTACGCCGGATGGGATGAACTGCTGGGCTTTCAGCTCTACAGCAGCGACCCAAGCGGCAACTACGGAGGCTGGAAAGCCATTGCTATCGGCATGAACAATCAAAACGCCTCCAACGTGCTGAAGGAAGACTACAAAGAAGGTTTGAGTCTGCAAGAAGGCCTGCAACTCGCCCTCAAGGTGGTTTGCAAGTCCATGGACACCACAAGCCCCGCAGCAGACAAGTGTAAGTGCCACACAGTTGAGTTGGTCACGCTCACCAAGGCCAAAGCGCCCAAATACACGGCCCTCACGGAGGCGCAGATCGCGCAGGTGTTGAAGGACGCTCACTTAGCGCAGGAGGGTAACTAGCTAGTGCGCCCTTAGCTACTCGTTCTTCTCGTGGCCACTAACCTCGGCTTGCTCTTCCTCCTCGTCCTCACTGTCCAGAGGAGCCAGCAACTCCCGCTTTTCCATCCTCTCCAGTCCCTCCACTATCTTGTCCTTCGTCCTTTCCTTGAACTCGTTCCCCTTGATGTTCAGCATCTCCAAGTCCTCCTTCTCCAGCACCAACTGAACCAGCTCATCCCCCACAGCCTCCGCCTTCAGTTCATTGTACTGCAGATTGAGCTGAAGCAAGTGCGGGTTGGAGGCGTGCAAAGCCTGCAGCAGTGCCAAAGCGCCTGCATCTCCCAGCAAACTGTCCCCCACATTAATGACCGAAAGGAACTGCAAGCGACCTACAGCTCTGCTGAGAGAGCTGTAGGCGGCTTCATCACTTAGGCAGTTGTCATTGACTTCGATCCATTGGAGTTCAGGGTTTTGCTCCAGTCCGGCGAATAGAGCCACAAAGCCTTCCGTCTTGATACCGTTTTGAGGCACTGCCACTTTCTTCAAACTCTTCATTTCGCCGAAAAGACGTCCCAACGCGGCGGCACCGTCGTTTTCCAGTCTGTTTCTCCCAGCACAGAACTCCTCGAGTTGGGGCTTCTGCCCCTGCAGTAAGGCCTGGGCGACCAAGGCTCCGCCCTCAGGACCCAGACCATTGTTGTTGAGACGCAAAGTCTTGAGGGAAGGCATGTTGGCCAGCAGTTCTGAAAAGCCTCTCACTCCGTCGGGTCCGAAGGCATTGTCACTAAGGTCTAATTCCTCTAGTTGGAGTGATCTTAGGCCGCCGCTGAGAAATCCAAGTGCAGGCGGAATTTCCTCCCGAAGTCTCCCGGTGAAGATATCACTAAGGTTGACAGCCACCAAGCGAGGACATTGCGCCAAGGCCAGTCCTATAGCTTCGCAAGCCTGCACTCCATAGCTATTCCTGCTGAGCACCAACTCCGTCACTCTGTCTTTATGCGCTAGCAGCAGGGCAATGCCTTCCTGCACCTCTTCTGCAGAGTTGTAGAACTTCCCGGTTGTGGAGATCTCGAAGCGCGACTGGTCCGGCTCAGTCTCGTGTGCGAAGAGACCACCCATATTAGCTACTACGACCAGACGTAAAGGCGCTGACAGTTCTAACCGATACATTGGAGATATGTGCCTAACACTCAACCCAAGGCCAATATACTGATTTTAGGAATTGCAACATCTTCCAAATGTTGGTACTTTCGTATAAGCGACTTTTGGCGTTGCTGAAAAAGGCGATTTCCCTTTACAGCTACCAATATGGGGAATTGGGAGACAGATTGGTCTAAATACTAGATTGAGTGGATGCTAGCAGTCGACCATCCAGCCAGTCTCCCTCACTCCGCTCTCCATTCTGCTGCACAATTACTCCTCTCCCGTGCATCTTATTGCCCAGCCACTGGCCTTCATACCTCTTCCCATTAGGCCACCTAAAGACCCCAAATCCACTTTTCGCGTCATCCTGATATGCACCTGTATAGCTCTTCCCATCCGACCAAGTGAACTTCCCCTGTCCATGCATTTTGTTATTCTTCCAGTCTCCCTCATATGTACGTCCGTCTTTCCAGGTGTACTTCCCCTTGCCCTCAAGGTTATTATTAAGAAACTCGCCTTCGTATTTCGCCTCATCCGCCCAATTAAACACTCCAAAGCCTTCCTTCTTCCCGTCTACGAAGTGGCCGGTATATACAGCTCCGTCTGTCCAAGTCTCAACCCCTTCTCCATTCTGTTTCAAATTTCGCCAGTGTCCATCGTAAACCGCTCCTCGGTAATTCACAAATTTCCCATGGCCGGATACTTCTCCATGGTCGAAATTACCCACATAGGAGTCCCCGTTGGTGTAGACTTGCAGGCCTTCGCCGTGTATAGAGCCGTGCTGCCACAGACCTTCGATTACTGAGCCTTCCAACTTCACCAGCAGTCCGAATCCGTGTGGATTTTTGTCGGAACTGGTTTCTCCGTAGTAGAGGTCTCCAAGCGGCAGTGAAACGAGTGTGGGAGATTTCGCCCTCTTCACGTATTTAAACCCTCCAATAGCAGTGAACACTTCCTGAGCCACCGGGGTGAGTTTCCCTAGTAGGAACTCCTTGCTGTCTTGCTGGTCTCCAGACCTTCCCTGCGAACTCTTGTCTGTACGTCTCACTTCCATTCCTTGATGTCCCTCTGTCTTCTGAAGGGGGAAATCCGCTTCGAACTCACTATTGAGTTGTGGTCTTTTCTCAGTAGCGAAGTCGAGGTCAGGCTCGCTGCTGTCGAAATCGAAGACAGCGGCTTCTTCCTTGGCCTGCTGGACCTTTGCTTTCACAGAGTACTTCAGAGAGCGGTCGAGAGTGGCAGTGTTTGGCTCGTCTCGCTTTTCTATGCAGTTACAGGACCCCATTATTTGTCGGAGTTAGGGAGTGGCTGGATATGCACTGAGGCGAAAGTGCGAATAAGCAAGGAACCTGAAGATTTATTCGAATCCATTGAGAGTTGCATTGAAATGTGTACTTTAGAACATAAAGAGACATAGTCAATTGGGAGGTGCAAGGACTATGCAGGAGCAGGGCTATTCCCTGCGAAGTAGTTATTCAACGATTCCTACAGAAACGTGACAGTTGTTACTAATAAAGTCGATATTTCCCTGACAAGCCTTCACATTTTGCTGTAATCTGACTAGCCGGCAGAAGCCTGCAAACCCATGCAGACTATGTGTGTGGAGAAACCAACTTCAGTCAACCACTGAACTATCATTCTTAATTGCACTTCGAAGCCTATTAGTCCCAATTGGCCGGCTATTGCCTTGCTGAAAGTGTCAGCAGAAACGCGGATAGATAGCTCGCCAACTCGAGAATGATCCGTCCCAACTCTCTTAGTTCCCTACCCTCCGCTACGTAATAATGGCTCTGCGCTGCGGACTTTCGCACGTCGTCAGACGGAACATCCGCATGACCGTCCGAGAGGCACTGAACAGCGCCATGAACGACGAAATCAAGCGTGACCCCAAGGTGTTCCTCATCGGGGAAGAAGTCGCGCAGTACAACGGCGCTTACAAAGTCTCCAAGGGCCTGTGGAAAGAGCACGGCGACAAGAGAGTGTGGGACACGCCTATCACTGAAATGGGCTTCACAGGCTTGGCGGTGGGCGCTTCGTTGTATGGTCTGAAGCCCATCGTGGAGTTCATGACTTGGAACTTCGCGATGCAGGCGGTGGACCATATCGTCAACTCCTGTGCGAAGACGAGATACATGTCGGGAGGTAGACTGCACGGCAAGGTGGTCTTTCGAGGACTCAATGGGCCTGCAGCTGCTGTGGCGGCCCAGCACTCTCAGTGCTTTGCGGCTTGGTACGGCAACGTTCCAGGGCTCAAGGTCCTCAGTCCCTACGACTCCCAGGAAGCGCGTGGCCTACTGAAAGCCGCCATCAGAGACCCCGACCCTGTGGTTTTCCTGGAAAACGAAATGATGTACGGCCGAGAATTCGAAGTGGAGGAATCCGCACTCAGTCCCGACTACGTGCTCCCCCTCGGCAAGGCCAAAATCATGCGTCCCGGCTCCGACGTCACAATCGTCTGTTTCTCTCGCATGGTCGGAATCAGCCTCGACGCTGCAGAGCTGCTGGCCAAACAGGGCCTACAAGCCGAAGTCATCAACCTTCGGTCCATCCGGCCTCTCGACAAAGCGACGATCATTGAGTCGGTTAAGAAGACAAATCGCTTGATTACGGTAGAGGACGGCTGGCCGCAGCATGGAGTGGGGTCGGAGATCTGCGCACTGGTGATGGAGAGTGAAGCCTTCGACTACCTGGATGCACCGGTGGAGAGAGTCACTGGAGCGGACATCCCTATGCCCTACTCGGTGAAGTTGGAGGAAATTGCTACTCCCCGTGCGGAAAACGTGGTGAATGCGGTCCTCAGAGCCTGCTATCGCAAGAAGTAGTCTAAGTTCTCTCACGCACACAGGCTTGTATTGATAGGCACCTGAAATCCGCCTGCATCGATATAGGAAATGCCGCTTTTCAGCAGGATGTCCGAATTCATGGCTTTAAATTAAACACATGGCTATTGGAAAGATGATGAATATCGCTAAGTTTGAAGCGTGTTTATAGAGAATGAAAGCGGCTTACTCAGTGATTTTCGTAAATTGGCAGGCTATCAAAAGATTAACGGAGGTATTGTTTATATAAACCTCAAATACGTTTGTTTCCTTTATACGTCTTTTCTCTCCTCAGCCTTTGATTCAGTCCCCAGCCTTTTTCAGTCCTTATATTTCCAACAGACATCAGTAATGAAAAGCCATTAGCGACTTCTCTCTAGCGTTATGGCTAATACTCAATATGAAGACCTGTCCTTTCGATGACTGCAAGAAGACGCTAAGCACTCCCTACAAACTGAAGCTGCACATCCAACGCTGCCACTTCAACCTCCGTCTCTACCAATGCATCCACTGTCTCAAACACTTCAAGTCCAACGACAGCCTCAAAAGACACATGTTTTGCCACCGCCACTCTCTGCCCTGCAAAAGCCCTGAGCCTCAGATCCAGACTGGCATGCCGTTTGGGGAAGTTTTGGTGCCGAAACTGACCACCATGGTCCAGGACTGTGAAGATTTCGACCTTAGACCTATGGTGCATATTGAGAGAGTGTATCCCTTTTCGTACCATTACGCCAGAGTGTGGCTGCCGGAAATTCGGGAGAAGGCGGAAGGTTTCGAGGCAAGCAAAAACGAATAGACTAATGAGGGGAGTGGAAAAGATGAGAAAAGTGATTCTCGCACTTGCTGTATCTCTGAAATAAGTCTGGACTCAGGCCTGATGCTTGGGTCCTCGCTGCAAGTTGCTTTCGACCTTTTTCAGAAATGGTCCTGTTGTTTCCATTTCAGCCAGTTCGGTCAGTTCATATGTCCGAGAAAAAATTATGCCGCTTCCTCTCAGAAAACTTAGCTTTCCACCGAATATACAGCCTGCTTTCGGTCCAGTCTTCCCTTCTCTCTTCTTTTTCCCCTCTGAGAGCTCCACGTCCTATAGCTTTTCCCTTTTTCACATTGGCGAAGTCATTCGAACTGCTATAGAGATGTATGTATAGACGAAGAGGCAGAAGTGGCCTAACTACTTACCTGCCTGTATCTTTAGCGTGTGGGCATTCGCAAAGGTATCGAGCAGTGTCGAGTCGTTCTTGGTGCCCGTGATCATGTAAGAGATAAAGTTGTAGTACGACTTGCTGAGAGCGGTGGGCTCGAAGGCGCGGGCGTACAGCAGCACCATGCACACCAAAGCGAAGAGGATGAACACTCCGTACGGCACTTCAGGGACCTGATGTCTTTCCACGCCCTTCGTATGCAGACTCACAATGGCGCGGACGAAGAGGTAAAGTGCCCAGGTTTTCCTGCTTTCGCCCTTCATAAAGACTAGTCCGAAGGCACTGATCAGTCCTGCGACCATGCTGCAGGTCCTTTCGTCCTCAGTCACTCGTCTCATCAAGCACAGAATTCCCTTGTACCCGCCCGTCAGAGTCGCTAAGAACCCTGCATACCGGAAGAGGTCTTCACTGATCAGCTTCGTTATCAATGCTGGACGTTTGAACAGTCGCCCACTCGCCAGTCCTCCCAGTAGGAAGAAAGCGGAGCTCAGACCGGCGCCCAGGGCAGCTCCGCGCAAGACGCCCATAGAGGTGTTGTGCAGACAGGTCCCTTTGTGTCTGCACTGGGGAGTCTTGCCTGCGGCTTCAGACGGAGAGTCCATTTCAAGTGACGTAGCTGGGAATATGGACTGGAGTCGGAGCACTGCAAGAAAGTGTGAGGGGAAAAGCCCTGTAAGGACTCAACTGTACTAGTATAGCCTTTTCTCGTAAAGTACTGCGTCTATTACTAACTGCTTTCGTCCTACCAATCTTCGTCTAGTCTCCATCTCTGTTTCCCCAAGTCGCCTAGTAATGGCTCAGGAGTTCAAAGTAGTGACTCTCGGCGAAGGCCGAGTGGGCAAAACCTCCCTCACCTTGAAGTACGTGGAGAACCGCTTCGACGACGGACAAGAAAGCACGATCAACGCCAACTTCCTCACAAAGTCCATTTCCATCGGAGGGAAGACAGGCACTTTCAACATATGGGACACTGCGGGGCAGGAGAAGTTCAGGGCTTTGGCTCGGATTTACTACCGCAATGCGACAGGCGCTATTATCGTGTATGACATCACTGATAGGGCGTCCTTTGAAAGAGTGGTGGCTTGGGTCAAGGAACTCCGCAAAATGGCGGAGCCGGGGATAGCCATCGTTATAGCGGGGAATAAGAGCGACTTGGAAAGTGAACGCAGAATTACGGAGGAGGAGGCTGTGAGGTATGCGGAGTCTGTGGGCGCCAAGCACTTTAGCACAAGTGCGAAGTCAGGCCACGGAGTGAAGGAGCTTTTCGATGAATTAGCCAAGCAGGTCATGAAAAACCTGGCTGCAAGCAGCGCCCCCACTAGCAAAGGCCGCGGTGCACAGCTACTGACCAGTCCTCAGGCTAAGGCTAAAAGTAACCGCGGCTGTTGCTGAATTAGCGAGCTTCCCAGGGTCCGACGGAACTCCGTTCTGAAGTCTGTGGGGAGGGCAGATGTCTGATAGGACTGACCTTAGCAGTGCGTGTAGGCTTGCTTCTGGGCAGGCGCAGCTCTGAGTACTTGCGTGCAGTTGGAGAATTCACAGCACTGGGCAGGACAGGGCGACCCGCCTCCAAACGAACCAGCGAAACCTCCATTCTGCCCTCACTTCGACTCCTAGTCTTCCTCGTTGCGAAAGCCGTAGAGGGGATTATCCTCAGCTTCAGTGGAGACTTGAAGCGCGGACGAAGGACTAATCCTCGTTTCCAGGATTTCGCAGGCCTTCCCAAGGGCAGATAGTGCACTCTGCTTCGGAACTTTGAGGGAGAATAAGTCTCGGGAAGGTGAGTCAAAGGGGCTGTAATGTACTTCAGAGCGTCTTCCAGTCGAGGGAGTTTGTGTCTGTGGGTCAGCTTTGGTCGTTCCATATAGAGAGTTAATGCATATCATAGCTAATTGAGTACTTCCAGGCTCTTGTCGGTCTTTTCTGAACAGACACTTTTGCAATGCACGGACGGTTTCTCAATGATGTGCATTGCATCCCATCAAATAGCGACAATTCGCCTGATTCCCCTCTACTCCCTTCCCTCAGCCACCATTATCCCCGTAATGGCTTACGTCCTCGACATCCAGCACCCCCGAATCCAAAACGCTATGGCGACCCTTGGCATCGAAGACCACGAACTTCTAATCAAGTGACCCCCACTCAGGTCTCTGGACGACTTCGCTGCTCCGCACATCAGCGCAGACATCCAAAACCTCCGCTACACCTACCACCGCAAGAAACTCGCTGAAACTGTCAAGAAGATCAAGTACTACATTCGCGAAGAACGGCAGAGGAGACAGGCGAACACTGGGGAAAGTCTCACAGTGAAGGCGCTCAAGTCGCCTGCTGCAGGGGGGAATTCCCAATTCACCAGGTCTGCTTCCTTGGCGGACTTCATGCAGTTGGAGCAGAAGAAACTCACTCAGGCGAAGGAGAAGTACAAGCGAAGGATCCTAACTGTGCTGGAGAAAAGCTTGCCCAGTCCCACGAAGCCGCCCAAGTCTGAGGCTGCGGAGTCCTTGGAAGACAGCAAACTCAATGAACAGCTCCAAAGGCGACACGAAGAAATCGAGCAGAGGAGACAGCGACACGCGCAAAAACTCGAGGAAATTCAGAAAAGCAAGGAAGAAGCGCAGAGACAAATGTTCAGAAGTATCAGTAAAAGCATGCGGGAGCATGAGGAAAGGGGACGGAAGTTCGAGGAGGAAAAGAGGGAGTTGATAAGGGCGCGGGCGAGGTCTTTCCAGGAAAAGCAAATGAACATTCAGAGGAAATTGTCTGAAAGAGAGATGGAAACGGACACGAAATTGCAGGAAAAGTTGACGGAAATCGAGGAAAGAATCAACAAAAACAGGAAGTTGCATCTCGAAGTAGTGAAGGAAAAGGCGGAAAAAGCAACCAAATCGCTAGAAAAAGCCGAAGTGAAATCCGGCAAATTCGGGTCTTTGCAGGCTTCTGAAGAACTAGAGCGCATCAAGCAGTACATATCCGCCCAGCAACAAGCCAAAACCCGCAAGTACGAAATCACCTCCGTGCAACTGTCCAAGTTCGAAGAATCTCGCAAAAAGGTGGAGGAGAAAATGGCGCACATCCGAGAACTGCAGCAAAAGGAAAAGCAGGAAGAAGACAGACAGAAGAGACGACTGGAGCTGAAAATGAACACTGCTTCTCAAGTGCTGGCGAACAGACAGAGAGACTGGGCGAAAGAGCTGGAGTTGCGCTTGGAAATGCAGAGACTGATGGATGAGGATAAGAGGACTAAAGTGGAGCGGGCGCAGAGACGGTTTGTATGCACTATGTAGAATTTGAGGAGAACGAAGCTGCTGGAGAAGTTGGTGCAGGAGAAGGAGAAGGCAGTGCAAGCGAGGCAGGAGCAGAACCTGCGTGCGACCAAACACCAGGAAACAGCCATTCAAATCATGATAGAGAAGGAGCGGGCAGATGAAGTCACAGGTCTGGTGTCCAAATCTCCACAGGGGAGAACGACCCAAGAGAAGCTGAAGTCGCTCGACATCTCGCGGAGTCGCGAGGAGCCAAAGGAGACCGAAGTGGCGGCGGGCTAAGCTAGCCAGTCCACTTGTTGTCCATAATATGGCCAACGCTAGAGTGATGATCGCGGTCAAGTTCTCCCTCGACTTAATGACGATGGTCCTGATCTTCGTAACGTACTTCGTCTATTTCTTCGAGTATATGAAGGATTTTCGCATCTATGCTCGAAGCTTGGAGATGCATACGAGCAGTGACGGATTGGACTATTACGTGATCGGGCCACCTAATAGTTTCTGCGACCACTTGTGCAAGGATACCAATCCCGTTTGCGCAAAAGTATGTACGCACGATGACGACTTCAAATCAGCGGGAATCTGCTATATTGCCTTTTCAGCTGCGAGTTTAGTGATGATGACTTACTGCCTTGCGCACTTGCTGGGCCTGGCCTGCGGCTGTTCCTTCTTTGGACTACTCAAGTTCAAGTGGCTGCACTTCGTGTTTCCCCTGGTCTATGCAATCGCGCTCATACTGTATATCAGTATATCGAGAGTGTTTGCACTGACTAAAGGCATTTACCCCAGTTCATATGGTGTGAAGGCTGGCCCTGGCATCGTCTTTGTCTTCATCATCCAGGCACTGATGCTCATTAGTTCCGGCTACTTCTTATACGCGCTTCGGAACGGCATCGAAGACATTCTCCTAGTCTCTCAGACCGGCTACAGAGCAGTGTCCGAGGCAGAAGTGAAGCCCGGCCGTTCAAGTCTCGCCAAAGCCACTTAGAATTCATTAAAATGCTTTGGTCGCCTGCAGCTTTGGCGCCCTGTGGGGGTGTTTCTACGCACACTGCAGACACTCAACCCAGGAAGCTGGCCTGTCGCAGTTCGCTGCAGCAAGGACGAAGGGCAAAAGACGGGAGATGGACTGGAAGGGAATTGGAGGGAAAAGTGGTCCAGGCGAGAGGGAAAGAAGTACTGATGGCGCTGTATAGTCTGCAGAGTCAGAGAGTCTATGGAAGGTGCTATCCCCCTGGCAATGCGCTTTGGTACTATATCTCTATGCTATACTTCGGTGAGCGCAGGAGTATTTCTCGAGCAGTGCATCCTACAGCCCCTATGCAAGACCTAGTAGTGCAGCAAATACTCAGAGACCTGGGCTCGGAGTCACTGGAAAGCCTGCAAAGCCGCTACGAAAGAGAACTCAAGCAGCTGCAAACTTCCATCAGTCCACTTCTCCCCTCCATAGTTACCAAGTCAGCCGGCATGTTGCTACCCGAAGAGCGGATACTCGAGCTCGCGAAGTGCAAGGAACTGACCAGAGAGCGCAAGTCCTACCTACAGTACGAGGAAAGAAGGGCGCTGGAGAAAGTGCCAGCAGACTGCTGTGCTGTGTGTGGGGGCGGGGACTCCCTCCCTCCAGACGACTGGATTGTAATTTGCTCGGGCTGTGACGTCGCTGTACATATGCGCTGTTTCGGTATTCCCATTTTGCCTGAAGGCGATTGGTTCTGCGACACATGCAGACTGAAGCCTGAATTCCCGACTTGTGGACTATGTCTGCAGTCAGGCGGGATTTTAAAGGCGACCATACATGACAGGGACTGGCCGGACATAGGCACGTCCCAGGAGAAGCTGTGGGCGCATTTGTACTGTGCGCAGTTACTGGGCGTCAGTTTCCAACTTCCGGAGTCTAAAGACCAGCTGGACTTTTCCCTGCTGTCTCCCGCTGTCTGGACTCTTCCCTGCGAACTGTGCAAAAGACCACAGGGCGCCTGCATACCCTGTAAAGCCTGTGAAATAGCCTTTCACCCTGAGTGTTGGAGGAAAGTGCACCCCACTCTTCCCTTCGCCAAGTCTTCTATGCTGTGTAGACGCCACTATCCTCGCATTTCCACTGTTACTTTGGAGTTGGGAGAAAGCTGCCTGGTTCACGAGGTTTTGATGTTTTCTCGATTTATAGCCAAGCGCAAAGAGTTGGCGGCACAGACATCCAACGAAGAATTTTCCGTGGAAGAGAATCGCACTATAATTGAAAGAATCGAAAACCACCTGGAAAGTGCCAATTCCCTGCGCAATTTCGGCTTTTCCATTACTATTCAATGCACCACAGGAGCAGTGAAGATCGAAAGACCGGAGGCTTTCAACGCTGTGGCTCCAGACGCCCTGCAATGTATCAACTGGAATTTGCCAGGCAGGTCCCCAGACCAATGTTTGCAACAATATAAAGAGATATACCCGCTGCTGATGAGACGCTTGCGAAGGCCACGTGTAGAGCTGAGTGCCAGCGCTCAGCTTTACCAGGTGGTAAAGAAGAGAAGACTGGTGAAGAGACACTGCGAGCCGATGGAGACTGTGGTGCGACTGCCGCTGGTTGGCTCGGTCAAAGACGTGAGCGGCAGTTCCACACAAGGCCTATCCGAGGACGACCTAGAGACCAACAGCTATACTTAAATGCTTTGAGCCAGGGCTGGGAACGAGCAAGTAGCACTTGATAAGGCAGGGAGGTATCTGCCCACGTTCTTTCCAGGATATGAGAATTAGCACTATAGCGTTTGCCTGTGTCTTAATTCCATCTCATGTTATGGAGCAGTTTCTTGAGTGGGCTGTCAAACCACTGATATAAAAAAAACTGTTCCCAGACTGCTCCAATTGCCACAGAGCAGCAGCAATTGGCCTATCCCGGCACAGCCAATCTCTGGAAGTATCCATATCTCCTGAATATCCAATCCAGCCAGCCAATAGCAAATGCACCAAAGATAGTTCCTGCCCTTTTAAGTCAGAGGCGGGCTGCAAGTAATCAATGCCTCCCAAGAAGGACACCGATAAGAAGCCGAAGCCCGTCAAGAGCGGCGACAAGAAGAAAGCCAAGAAAAGGTCCGAAACCTTCGCTCTCTACATCTACCGTGTGCTCCGCCAGGTGCACCCCGACATCGGCATTTCCAAGCGCTCCATGAGCATCATGAACTCCTTCATCAACGACATCTTCGAACGCATTTGTCTGGAAGGCAGCAAACTGGTTCGCTACGGACACAAGCGCACGCTGTCCAGCAGAGAGGTGCAGACTGCTGTGAGACTGCTGCTGCCTGGAGAGCTGGCGAAGCATGCAGTGTCGGAGGGGACCAAGGCCGTCACCAAGTTCACCACTGGGAGCTAGGAATGAATTAATAGTTTCCCTCAGCAAAGGACCACCCTGCTACTGTCTCTCCGGGTCGCTCTTGGCTGCCGAAGACTCGCTCTTGGTTGTAGCTGTGCGTCTTCACCTTCGCTACCACTGGCAGTGGCGGCAGCATTTCTCGACGATACACCGCCTCCCAGTCCACTCCAGCGAAGAAAGTATGTCTCTTCACTTCCTCACTGCCTGACACTCCAGACCCCAAGCGCGCCACCGGATCCCTCTCCAGCAGCTTCCCTATCAAATCCTTGGCTGTCCCTGAAACGCCTTTAGGGAAGCGCAAAGCGGCTTTCTGGATGTTTTGGAACATCAAATCACGGTTGCTGGAAAAGAAGGGCGGTGCCCCTGTCAACATTTCGAAAAGCAGCACTCCCAATATGTACCAATCCACACTATGGGAATGTCCCTGCTTCTTCAGCATTTCTGGGGCTAAATAGGCAGGCGACCCACAAAAAGAATTAGTCATTGAGGTGTCCGTCACCCCTTCCTTCGCTAACCCAAAGTCCGTGAGCACCACATGCCCCTCAGAGTCCAGCAGCACGTTTTCCGGCTTTAAATCGCGATATATCACATGATGCTTGTGCAGCTCTTCTAGAGCCAGAATCAACTCACAAAGGTAAATGCGGGCCCGGTCCTCTGTGAACTTTCGGTCCCGAGCCAAGGCTTGACTGAGTTCTCGGCCGGGACAGTAGGCCATTACGAGGACTAGCTTTTCTGGCGTTTGGAAAGCGCAGTGTAGTCGAATGATAAAAGGATGGCGAATGTAACTGATAATTCTGCGTTCTGTGAGTGCATATCGCTGTAGTTTCCTCCCGATTATTTTGTCCTTACTTAGGACTTTCATTGCGAATTCCTCCCCAGAGCTGATTTTGCGCACCAAATAGACCTCTCCGAAACTGCCTTTCCCAAGCACACAAAGAGGCAGGAAATCTCCAGGGCGGGGTCTAGTCAGCGTCGGCTCATCCTCCTCGTCACTAAAGTGCATATGTCTTGCAGAGCCGTGAGGACTGGTTTCCTCCCTCACAGGCGCTACAGGCGATTTCGCCCTCGGAGTCGCTCGTTCAGCGAAGACTTGCAAGGCCTGAGGACTGGTGCGTTGCTGGCTTTTGAGTAGTAGTCGGTCCACCAGGTCTTGTCGGGAGTTGTGGATTAGCACTCCTGCGAAGGGAGTGCGGCCGTAGGACTGTCTGCCCACTCGAATGCCCTTGGAAGACGCATAGTCCTCTATTGCCTTTCGAGTCTCTATTGTGGAGGCGACGTCCACTGGCATCTTTCTGAAGTTGTTGCGAGCAGTTACATCTGGGTCGAGAGTTAGCAGCCATAGGGTCATTTCCAGGTTACCCTTCGCAGCCGCCATATGCAGACAGGTGTTGTCTTCAAAGTCCACCGCGCACAGGTCCGCCCTGCTATCAATCAGCAATTGCGCCACTGCTGTATGTCCATTTGCAACTGCCAGGTGCAAAGGAGTTCTTTGGTTCGTGGTCCGAGCATTGACATCTGCCCCATATATTGGGTCGAGAAGCGCTTGGCAGGCCTCTAAATGTCCCTGGTCTGCGGCTATATGCAGTGCAGTCCAGTTGTTGAGTCCCTTCGCATTCGGCTGCGCAATTAAGTCTCTGTGCTTCGTCATGTCCATCACTTCTCTGCACTTCATAGCGTCATTAGCCTGCGCAGCCTCCCACAGAGCTATATTCATCCGTCTCTTTGCCTCACTGTGTGAACTTTACAAGTGGTGTTCCAACTCCACTCCGTCTCGAAGAGTCAAGAAATCCGCGAGTCTGTTGCCGAACCCAGATTCGTTTTCATCCCTCAGGTCGATCACTTCTCCGGTCAGGATATTCCTGATTTTGAAAGAAGCCTCTGGTATGCCGGGCGCTTCTGACTGGTAATTGGTGCTCGAAGTGTTATAGCCGGGGGAAGCCACGCTGAAGGGAATTGCAGGGTGAGTTGGGATTATGGAGTCGTGGCAACTCAATAGATCTTCGGAAGAGGGGCGGTTTTCCAGAGAAACACGGAAGTCGATGGAAGGCCGGGGAGTGTAGAACTCGTCCTCCGCGTCTTCCTTGGTGGACGCCATTTCTAAGCTGCTTTGGGACATAGCCTGAGAGGTGAGCCTTTGGACTGCCCACTCCGTTATAAGGCTATTAGATGCGACTTTACCTAAGGCAATAACCCGGTACTTTCCCACTTTTGCCTTAGATACTTCCCTACATCTATCCAGTCCTCCTATACTCCCACTCCTCTCTCCTTCCCATCCTATCAACCGCATATGCAGGTAAAGAGGAAGCAGACCTATCCCCAGGCCTACCCAGCAGCTAAGCCAGTCCCAGGCCTTCTTGTAATCAGTGGTGTAAAATGGCACGAGGGCCTCGGAAGCACTTGAAGAGAATCAACGCTCCGAAGCACTGGATGCTGGACAAACTGACAGGCATCTACGCCCCGCGCCCTTCCACTGGCCCTCACAA
>Ga0247837_1001771_pt1 | contig 43403 bp, 31 predicted proteins | sample LaCtaG_2_FD_187115 | JGI IMG/M metagenome (GOLD analysis project Ga0247837, IMG submission 187115) | Freshwater microbial communities from meromictic Lake La Cruz, Castile-La Mancha, Spain - LaCruzMarch2015_14.5m | ecosystem: Environmental > Aquatic > Freshwater > Lake | place: Spain: Castile-La...
GCAACAAGCAGCCCGTAGGCGCGTCTATGAACGGCAATTCCCTGCAAGTCCTCGTAGGAAGCAACAGTGCTGCAGGCTCCTGCTGGGTCTACTTCGACGACCAAGTCCAAGTGGACCAACCCACCACCGTCACTATTGACTTCTAACTAGGTAGAACCATCTCCTCCAGATCTGGTACTCGCACATAGGTAATGTGGCAAGCTTTGTGTAATCTTGCGCAGACCAATTTGTATGTTTGTATGATTGCGTACATTTCTTACAGTTCTATGTGAGAGCCTTTCTTTTTCCTGTACTGTCCGCAGCAGAGAGAAGCCCCAGAATACAAACAGACATTTCATCTAACCGGAAGTATTGGTAAAGGCAGGAAACAGATCTATGAACTTATATAAAGGGCTCAGCTGCTAGTCTCAATATCAAGGCTGTTCCCACATTTGAAAAGCACCTCTTCCTATGTGCAGATATAAGCAGTATATAGCATGAGAACTTTGTACTTCTCTGGAAAGTGACTGGAAGGCTGCACTGTCCTCATTATGGTGCAGAGTTCTGCATTCCAAAGGTGTAAAGCCACACATTGACAAGCAAGAAAACTGCTAAGTTGGAGGAAATAGCCACTAGGTAAATACATGCAAAGACCAAATCGGTGTGTTTTAGCGGCACAGCCAAATCTAATGGCGGTTTATATGCAAATGTATGGCGGCCTTCATTAGTCCAGGGAAAAACCACTCCGCAGACAGAGCACTATTTTGGGCAAATCGTTCTCTCTGTCTTATATTCCCATACTTTGGTACTTTCTTTCAGTTAATATCCCGTTTACTCTGAGCAGTGAAAACTGCTTAGGCTGGAACTCCCTTTCTGACAATTCTGTCAGTCAAAACAAGTTCTATTTCTGTGAGTGTAGAATTATGCATAATTACTAGTTATAGGTAAGAAGTCTAATATAGCAAAATTAGTGTGGTCTGTTGCTTGTACCATTTATTCTAATATGCATTCTATGTAAATATCTGTTTTCTATTATACTTAAAGCCAGAGGTAGACTTTAAAATCAGACAGAGAATAATAACTCCTGCATATATTTCTAGACAGATCTAAACCACTGGCTCCTTATTATTTCCTATAGTCATTTCCCCTTATTGGACGCAAATACAGGCATTTGCGATGTATTGCACTTGCTGCACCGAGTTTAATTTGACTCGAAGAATTACAATTCCCCGCATTTCCAGCATATATAAGTCAACTCTTCCCAGAAGCTGCTTTTCCGATTCCTGCCTTTAGCCTAAAACTCTACGAGACAGAGCCTATTAAGCGAAATAGAGAGTTTCTATATGCACTAGGAGTTCCGCCGAGTTTCCCAGAAGTCAGATGTGGAGGCCTGCCTCAGTATCGACGTCTGAAAGCCGAAATCCGAGCCCAAACTTCCATTTCTTGACAAGGATATAGGCTCAAAGCTCTCCGGACTGCCCGGCTCTTCCTTCACAGGCTGCACCTCTTCCTTCGTCTCCTCCTCCTCCCCAGCCTCCAGTTCCAGCGAATTGTAGGGCGGAGACAGTTGCAGAATCTCATCCACTATGTAGTTATAGTCCAATAGCGCTGCTAAGTCCGCTGGGTCTGGAAACGCATTCAATTTCCTGAATTTGGAGTTCATTTCTTTGGGTAGAATCTTCATGTTGCCTTCGTTGAGGGACTTCCAGGCTTCGAATTGGTCGTAGAGGCGGTGGGCTTTGCGCTTGATGTGGGCAGTGATGACGTCCACGTCTGAGTCGAAGTAGCACTTCACGGCTAGGCCGGAGAACTGTAGGAGTTGGTGGAGGTTGGCGGGGTCGCTGCCCCAGACGAAGCGGTCTAAGTAAACACTCCAGCCTACGACTTCCAACTCGTTCATAAGCAGGTCTTTGGCGATTTCACTGAGCAGCCGCAGTAGCGGATATCTCTTGAACTCCATGGGGATGACTCCATCAGAGGCCACCCGTTTGAGGTAGAGAAGTGCTTGCTGGGTAGGGTTGCGGTCGATGTATGCATTTTGCAGCTGTTCATAGCGCTGAGCTTGTGCTAGTTCCGAGTCTTCCTGGACCTCAGTCTGCTTTCGGGTGTCTTCAGACAGAGCGGCGCCTGAGCGCTTTTTCCTCGACAGAGACATGTATTATTGTACACAGCAAGAGCCATCCTCATATATGATGGAAGGCAGTGAGTCGCCCAGGGAGGAACTGGCGCAGCACGCCTATACAGAGCCCAGTCTAGAGCCCCCTGTGTTGGCAGAGGACTTGGAGGTCGAAGGCCGTCCTGCACAGGCTAATGTGCTCCCCGCGCTGGTACCTGGCGAACAGGAGAGTCAGTACCGCTTTCAGCCTCATCTACTCACCTGTCGCCTGGCTCTCTTTGGCCTCAAGCAGCCAGACCTACTCAAGCTCAGCGAACTTCTGCGAACCTGCACTCCCCAAGTAGCCCTGCACATCTCCGAAACCCCCTTGCTCAAATCCCAACTCCGCGGCTATGAATACCAAGGCACAGCTGACTTAGCAGTGCTCCACCACCGAGCTGAAGGCCGCATGCTGCTCACAGACCGCAACGGCTACTACCACGACTTGCTCGCCAGTCTGTACCGTGCCTGCGGTAGGGTCTAGACAGAGGGTCGAGTTCTGCTGCTTGTCACCAACACAGCCAGAGACCCGCCTGCAGACGGACTCATCACTGAGGAAATCCGCACCGTAGCAGTACACGGAGACCAGCCCACTGTGGGGAAACTGGCAGGACTGGGCAAAGTACTGGCTTGGCGTGTGCGGCCCAACGAGCTCCAGCGCCAACACCTGAGCAACACTCTGCTGCAGGCAGTGGCGCGGCCTGTGCCAGAGTACGCAGACCTGCCCGACACCTTCAAGCCCACTGCCAAGTTCCGATGTGCGCTGCTGTAGGCCGTTTACATTAGACCATGCTAACAGTTAGTCCTAGGTCTGGACACTCTTCTCGGAGTAGAGCCAGTGGAGGGCGGCAGAGTGGGAGTGGTCTTCAGTCTTCTGGGTGTGATTAGAGGGGAACTGGGGTGGGGACTGGGGTGGGCGCTGGGCAGAGTGCGCTCCTTGCGGGCGCTCTGAGTGCGAGGCTTCAGTCGAAGTTTCCTGTTGAAGTCACACACAGAAGCGATCATTTCGCTCATCTTCGGCAGAGAAGTGGACCTCCGGAGTCCTTTCAGACTTCGGAACAGCGACACTTGGTTGTCCGTCTCCGCCGTTTTGGCAGTAAAGGAAGCCACAGTGCGTTTAATGGAAGCCAACTGACTCATCAACACCGCAGCTTTGAACTTGTAATGAGAAAACGCACTCGAAGCCATCAGCAAGTCACTGGCGTAGGCTCTTCTTCTGTCCTTCGCTCTCTGCAAGCTCTCACTTATCGACTTCAACTTCGCAGTTTGTATGTCGATTTGGTCGTGGAAAGTAGCTGCGAGTCCTGCGGCCGTTTCTCGCCTCTTGGCAGCCTCGGTGAGTGCGGACTGCAACTGCGCCTTGCTCTCATTTACCCTTTTCACCTCTTCCTCTTGTGACTTGCAGCGGTCTTGGAGCTGCTTTAGTGCCCTCATTCTTTCCTGTACCTGGGGACTTTCCACAGTTCCGACTTTTACTCTGGTCACTCCCTTAGGGGAGCTGAAGCCAGTTCCAGGCCGAGAAGCCGCCTTTGTCTCAGGGACTTCTGACCCTGGGAGCATGAGTGGACGCAGAAGCGAAACTGTGCGCAGCCACTGATGGGTCAAAAGTTCTTCGAGAGAGATTCGCTCTGCGGGGTTGATTTTGAGCAGTTTCCGCACTAGGTCTTTCGCTAGAGGCGGGAAGGTCATTGGAAACCGTAACTTCAGCTTGCGGATATTGTCGAAAAGCGCCTCCTTCTGCTTGGCTTCAAACGGTGCCTTTCCCGCAAGCATCTCAAACAGCAGAATCCCCACACTCCAAATGTCCAGCTTCACCGTATGTCCAGCCCTATCCACCATTTCCGGCGCCAAGTAGTCCAGAGTTCCGCAGTACGTGTCCCTCACCGAGTCATCCATATAGAAATTGGACCAGCCGAAGTCTGCCAACTTGCACCTCCCCTCAGCGTCTAAAAGTATGTTTTCAGGCTTGATGTCTCTGTGGATTATTGGAGGGTCATGGCTGTGCAAGTACTGCAAGGCGCTTACGATTTCTCGCAAGTACTGGGCGGAGGTGCGCTCGTCGAACTCGCGCAGACGACGGAGGAGCTTGAACATGTGGCCGCCTGCTGCGAACTCCATTACGACGTAGACGTTGCGGTCGTCTTCAAAATGCGTGAAAATCTTGATTATATACGGATGATCCAATTCGTACATAATTCTGACTTCTCTCTCCAGCTGCTGCACGAGTTGTTTCTGCATCACCAGCGCCTTCGATATCACTTTAATTGCATATATTTTTCTGCCTGGACGTCACTCCGTGGCCTTGTTTTTCACCTTGTAAACCTCGCTAAAGGCGCCTTCTCCGACAGCTGTCTTCGACAGACTGACAAAGTCGTCAACGCTGACTTCTCTCTCAGAGCCGCTGGTGACTGCGGGAGCCTGAAACAGCATTCTGGACTGAATACAGCTTACTCTGGGCGCCCTAGCGCTAGCCATTATATGGTCGACCTGGAACCGCGACTCAGGCGACTGAAGGAGATCTTCCCTGCTGGGGAAAGACCAGTGCTGCTCGAGGCTGCCAAAAGTCCGACCTTGGAACTGGCTGTGAAGCAATTAGCGAACATATACGGTACGCCTTCAACCAAACCCTCAGCCTGGGCCTCTCCTCCCAACCTCTCACAACCCCCATCTGTGACCAGGACCCAAGCTCTCACAAGAGCTGTGGGCGACTCACAGCCCACTGATATATTCATGGTAGAAACCTACAAGACCAAACCTTGCACCAACAAGGCCGGCTGCACCTGCGACAAATACCACCATGAATTCGAGCGAAGACGGGACCCAGCCCGATACCACTACAGCGAAATCCCCTGCCAGCACGTATTTGCCGAGGGGCAGTGGAGAGCTGCGGGACTGTGCAAAGTGGGGGACAAGTGTACATTCGCCCATAGTGTCAATGAAGCCAGCTTCCACCCTCGCATGTATAAAACCAGGAACTGCAACCATTTCGATAACGGCAGTTGTCACTTCGGCTCCCGCTGTGCGTACATCCACGGGCGCGAGGACTCAGTAGCTGCAGCCTGGCGACGTCGAGTAGAGCAGAGGAATATGGCAAACCAGCAGGCGGAGCGCTCTACAGAGTCCCGCGGTGTTTCCCTCGGCAACTTCATTCCCAAGCACTTGGTCCCTGAAGAGCAGAAATCCAGCCTGCGCGCCTCCGCCTGGGAATTCACACCTGCAGGCAAAAGTCCCCTCGAACTGCTGAACTCCAAGCTGCAAAGCAGAGTTGAAGAACTCTACTTGAAAACTCTGTGCTCAATCTGCTTCAACAATGAGAAGAACTGCGCCTTAGTGCCCTGCGGACATCTCTTCTGCAAGCAGTGCATGGAGCAGACCATGCGAGCGCAGTGTCCTATCTGCAGGAAGGACATCGTAGATAGACTAGAAGTGTTCTTCTGAGAAATGGATCTGGACTTCCACAAGTTGCTGGTGCTGCTGAAGTGCTCGAGCAGGGCGAAGGTCAAGACAGTGCTCAAACTGGCAGTGCAGCAGCCTGGGGACTACCTCTTTTTGACGCAAATGCAGGAGGAGTTGGACCTGTCGGATACGGAAATGAAGGAGTTGATGCAGACTTTGAAGGTGTTCGTGCAGAGCTGCCACCAAGGGTGGGCGCTGGCCTGGCCCCAAGGCTACCACGCACAGTTGAAGGAGTTGCTGCTCAAGCTGGTGGAAGAGACGAAGTTGGAGCTGCAGAGAGAGGCGGACTTGCCTCAGTTGCCGCGACTCAAGGATATCGACTGGCGAGTGGATGTGCGCGTTTCCAGTTCAGAAGTGGAGCGTTTGCCTCGCATTCCCCGTGCAATTCTCCAACTTACCACGACAGAGGAAACGCACACCCTCGAACTGGGCAAAGAAAGCGTCCAAGCGATGCTTGAAGGCTTGGGAAAGATCAAGGAACAACTAGAGTCGCTAGCTTAAGATTTGGCATTGCGCCTTTCAGCGACTTTTTTTGGACTAGAAGGAACCTAAGACCCTATGAAGGGCTGGGTGGCGGGACTGGGAATATATTGGGGAGGACAGCTAGAGGACGGATAAGGGCAAATATGGCTCCTGGCATGTGGGTGCAAGCACAGTAGGAGTAGATGAAAGACGAAAGACCTGTTCCCACCAGTCTTATCAACTAAAGTCCCAGTGAACCTTTCTTCCTACCCAATATCCCTCGAGCCAGATACACATATTAGAAACGTCCACTACTTCTGGACCTACGCTGCACTCTCGATATCAGCTCTTCGCAGGCTACAGAGAGCAGGCAGAAGGCGAGGAACAGGGAGGTAGCGCTTGAGCACCGGAGCAGCCCTGGCCACCGACACGTCGCCCACACGTACAGCTTTGTGAGGGACACCGCATTGACCAAGTGCCGCCCTGCGTAGACCAAATAGACCCACCAGGGAGTGGGCGGAAGAGGCACGGGCAAGTCCTCTTCCAAGCAATCATCCAACTCTGTAATCTTGCGCAAAGGACGTGGAGTAGTCTCCCTCTCGCTCCTATGTGATTCCATTTTCCAAGTGCACTCCCCACCTGCTCAATCAATCTTAACCGCCTATGTCCGACCCCAAGACCACAGCCATGTACTACCTCAAACTCGCCTCACAGGCTCAGCATTTGGGCTATGTCAAGGGACTCGCAGCCCGTCGCAGTTACGACTTCCCGTCCTCCAGCCATGACACCAGACGAGACAGTCCCTTCGCCGTAGCAGGGCGGATCTTCCGAGAAGAACTCCAAGTGAACCAACAGGCAGAAAGGAAAACCAAGCTTATAAAGGACTTGCTCAGCGACAGGATGAAGACTGCAAGACTACTAGCAGCCGAGGCTTACCCTGCACAGAGCAGACCGGGGCATAGGGGGAAAGACAGGCATTCCAGTCTTTCTCAGTACTCTAGTGACCAAATCCACCTGCCTTTGATAGGGAAGCAGTCTGGAAAGCCTCAGCAACTCCGGTGCAGTCGGATGGGCAGACTCAACTCCATCATCACTGTCTGTGCTGAGGAAAATCACGGAAATGATCAATTTAAGCAGAAATTGACTACGGAAAAGGACGCAAATCAGCAGGAATTTCGCAGTTTTAAGGACACTTTGGAGCTGGTGGAAAGTCTGGGGGAGCACAGGCCGGAGATACTGGCGCAACTGTATGCGAGCAGAGTGAAGCAGGACCAAGAAGCGCAGCTGGACTCTTATTTGCTGCAAAGGCTTGCTAGGCATGTGCAATAGCCCTTCTAACTACCAGACTTAGTAGATAACTACTGGCTTTTTCACTATTTTCGGCTTTTCAAGTACAGAATTTCCCCAAATACTGACTTCCCAGCACGATTTCTTTCAAAAACAGGCGAAAAGTGCACTTTAAGGGTGTAAGAGGCTTATCCTAAATAAGGTTCAAAGACCGGAACATATCCCCGATGGTAAACACATCAATGGCCACCGGGTAGCGCTTAGCCAAGGCCAAGTATTCCTGCAGACTAGAGGGCAGGCAGTAGTTCTCCTGCAGCACTCTCTTCATGCATTGGAACTCTTCACTGCTGCGCAGGGCTTCCACCTCGGTGCTGGAGAAGCAGCGCCGCTCCCCTAGCCATTCTAAGGCCATTTGGGTGGTGCAGTGGTAATGCACATTGCCGGTGAGGAAGGGCTGGCGAGATACTGAGCGATAGAGACTAATGACACGCATGGCCAAATGCAGCGGTATAAAGCCTCTGTCCCAGCAAGGCGGCATAGCAGCTTGGAAGCTAAACGTCGCAGGCGAAGTCAGACACAGGACCTTGGCGTCAAAGTGCAGTTCCGAACTGACCTGGAAATACACTCCCAAAGCTAGCAGGTCCACCTGGGCATCGAAGGACTTCATAGCGTCTAGGAGCGCGGTAGTGTTCAGCGTATGCAGCCAGAGTAGAAATGTAGAAACATCCGAACTGAGTGGCAACTCCACGTCAAGAGACCTTTCCTTCCCTTCCACTGCCTTTCGCACCAACTCAGAGCGAGTGCTGAGCAGTCTGGAACAGACCTTATACCGCTTGCCTGCAGCTGTGAGCAGCAGGTCCGCAGTTTCCCCCTCCACCTCGAACCCTGTCACCAGACTGTCTGACGAGGGCCGATCCACGTCTGCAGGGTACGGCACAGACCTGGCGCCGTCCGGTAAAGGTGTTAGGGTAGGGACAGGGGTAGGAGTGAGTGCGGAGGATGGGAACACAGAGGAATGAGGAGGGCCACTGAAGAGACTGGGTCCTGGCTGACTCCCAGCTGAGCCGAACAGTCCTGCAGAGGTAGGAGGCATGTTAGAGGCAGGGAAAGTGCTGGTATTGGGGGCGGATGAGCCGAAGGCTCCAAAGGCAGCGGGGCCGGGCTGCTGAGGCAGCTGGCTTCCAAAGCTGCTGGGGACTCCTGCAAATGAACTGCTGGGCTGCTGAGAGGTCTGCGAGACGGACTGGGGCCCTGCGAAGGAGAACGAAGACTGCGGCTCCATTGCTATTACAACAGGTTTGTTCCTTGGCAGTGTTCTAGTGCAGGAGTTACTCGGAGCTGAGAGAGTCCTTAGCTCTTCGCAGTGCTGTGGCCCGCTCCCGCACCTCTCTCTCCAAAGCCTCAACCAGACCTTTGTTCTTCCGCTCCTGCTGTGCAAGCTGCAACTCCAACTCCCTCACCCGTGCTTCACAGCCCTGCAAAGCCCTACTTTTCTCCTCCATTTTCCCCTTCAATTGCCTTATTTCCTCTTCCAGTGCGTTTATCGTCCCAGCGGAGGTGTTAATTTTCCTGCTTTGCTCTTTTATGACTCCCAATTGCTCCTCCAGCTGCATTTCCGCCTCATCCAGTCGCAGAGTCCATTGGATTTCCAGGTCTTTTTGCCTTTGGTTGAGGTGGACAATGGCCGCTTCACTGTCCTTTGAGGCAGTTTCAGCCTGTCTTTTGCTCTCTGAAAGTGACTTTCGAGTGGCTTTTAGGTCTTCTTCTAGTCGGGAAATGACGGATTTGGCTTCCGCCTTGTCCTGTTCACATTTCCTGCACTGGTATTCCCAGTCCTCACACTGATTTTCCGCGTTTTGCAGTCTTTCCTCCAACTCCTTCCTCAGTCTCCCCTCACTTTCCATGTCAACTTCCAGTTCCTCCACCCTCAGCTCAGCCTTCCCCAGCACTTTCACCCTTTCCGCCAAAGTCTTATTCCTCGCAGCGAGCTGAATGTTGCTTTGGACCTGACAAGTCACATCAGCTTCCCGCTGCATCAACTCACTGCGGAGACGTCGCAGTTCCTCGCGCAGTTGGAGGTTTTCAGCGCGTAGGGTTTCTGCCTGCTGCAGAGAGGTGGATTTGGAGTGGTGGACGGAGAGCAGTTCCAGCTCTAGTGACTTCCGAGCGTCGAGTTCGTCCTGATAAAGCGTGAGGAGGCGAGTGGAGGGCTGGGGAAGTGGCACAGGGTCTGGTAAAGGCGTGGGCAGGTCCTCAGTTAGTGCAATGACATGTGTGCGTCCGCAGGCCACTGCCCTAATCGTCTTCGTCTGCAAGGCTATAACAGGCGTAAGGTCCAGTCTCGCTTCATAATCGCCCTGTCCCAGTTCCCCCCCTGAGTTAGTCCCCCAGCTCCACACTGTCCCTTGCACATCCAGCATCACTGAGAAGTTGTTTCCTATGCACAAGTCTTTCACTGCATTGGTAGTTTTGACTTGGTAGGGAGTCAGATGGTCTCCTGTGCCCCATACATATAGAGATCCGTTGTGGGTGATTGCGGCGGACTGGGTCCAGCAGACTAGTTTCCTTACTCCAGTGCCGTCCAGAGTGGGGAGATGGGTGGGATCGGGAGAGTTGCGCTTCGACCCAATCCCTAACTGACCAAAACTGTTCCCACCCATTGCAAAGACTCGGTCAGTTGAGGTCCGGAAGAGAGTGTGAACGGACCCGCAAGCCGCTTCCTGGATGCTTTCCGAGAAAGGCAAAGGTCTCGGGGCTAGCTGAGTTTCTCTCTGGCCGAATCCCAATTGTCCGGCTTCCCCAGCGCCGCAGAGATAGAGCTGTCCCGAGCCTGAGGCTTCTCTGAGGACTAGCGCAGTATGATGGCCTCCACAGCTGATCGCTGCCACTGGAGTCTCGCGACTCAGGGCTAAGAGGTGAGGCCGCCAATAGGACAGCGTATTGCCTGCTCCGAGCGCGCCACTGCAGCCGAGTCCCCACATATACGCCTGTCCTGTATCCGAAATTGCTGCAGAGTGTGCATTTCCACATGCAATCCCCACACTTCTCATAGTCTCCAAGTCTCTCAACTGCACAGGACTACTCGCGACCTTCAAGTTCCGATCTCCCACGCCCAGTCTCCCATCCCCATTGTCTCCCATAGCATAGACCAGTCCTTCCACTGTCCTAATCAGACTGTGGGACTCGCCGCAGGCTATTTCAGCGATGTGGACTGGCCAGCGACAGAGTACAGGGTAGCTATAGCTTCGCTCAGGCCTGCTGCCCAGGCCGAGTTGTCCACTCGAGTCACTCCCCCAGACGTAGGCAGCGGACTGGTAGGAGTCGCTCATTGGCTTATTTATGCCTAGAAGTGGAGATAAGAAGTGCGGGTGTGAAGGAAAAGCCGGTGCCTTGGGCCTGAGCGGCTGCCCAGGCGTCCTTCTAGAGGCGCTGAAAACAGGCCGATTTCCTCCTTCTTCCGGAAGGCAGTGTTTTTGGTCTTCAAAAAGCGCCCAATATTGACCAAAGTGGCACTGGGCTTAATAGGTGAACTCTGGGCGCTCCTGCAGAGCCTTAAAGGGGGACTTCTAGTTTCACTGGCAAGGTATTCAGTGAGAGGGGTGGAAAGGCGGGAAGGCAGGGCAGGGAGGAGGCGGTAGGAGTGGCTGAGGCGGGGGCGGCCTTCTAACAGTCCCAGCTGTCCACAGAAGATCATGTCTGTCATATATATGAGGGAACTGACTAGTAAGACTGCGGAAAAGGGAAATCGCCTACTCTAAAAGGCTCTTTGCCGACAGGTATTGAGGTACTACTGCTACTTCACACATAAACCCTCAGACTTTATCCATAGATAGCAATACCGCTAGGCCTTTGGTACGTACTTAATATCTTGTCTCGCCAAAGGCAGCAGTGGCTCCTTTTTCCCCTTTATCACCCTAGCTTTCAGGTGTTTGCAGTCCTTCCCGCAGGCCGCAGTGTGCTCCACCAGTCTGGGCTTCGTAGGCTGAAGGCGCATTTCGCCGGTCAGCCTGGCTCCACTGAGCGTGTCATCCATGAAATAAGGGGTTTGGTGGGGCTCTCCAGTCTTATTGAGGGGTATTTTGGGCGCTGCTTGGAAGGCCCTCATGACTGTATGATAGAACACATCTCCACTCAGGCCGTAGAGCTGATTCGGGTTCAAAGGCCACATGTAGTACTTCACCCCGTCTGCCCCCACCACTGCATTGTCCTCCTCTGCCTCCGACACCACCTCTGGTCGCAGGTAGTCGTACTGGGTAGAAATGGAGTTGAGGCGCACTGAAGGCCAAACCAGGTCCGCCTCCGTCATACAGACCTTGTCATTCGCCTCCAAGTCAAAGCCAGAGTAGGCGTCAAGACTGTCCCTAGCCTCCAAACTCACAGGAGTCGCTGAGAGAGACGGAGGCCCGCTGGCCCTGCTAGCACACAGTGGAGAGGGGGGCTGTAGGGAGGGCTTGGAAGGCTGGGCGATTCGCTTGGATTTGCCAGTCTTTTTGTTGGCTTTCAGGGTGGATTTGGACTTTTCCTCTGCAGGCTGGGAAGCTCTCCTGTGTCTTTCTGCCTGGGAACTGTCTTCTTCAGCACTGTCCTCCTCTCTGCTGACTCGAGAAGCAGCGGAGTTGCGGTAGGTCTCAGTCTCCACACTGTCCCGCGGCTGCTTTTCAGCCTGCGACAAGTCCGCAGCCTTCTCCCGGCCTTTAGCAGCCTTAAAAGCGGTGTTTTTCGCCTTCTTATGAGGCCGCTGGATCACAGTTTCCCCCTCACTTTCCTCAGCTTCCAGGCCAGACTGCTGCTTGGAGGCTTGTTTATGCTTGGCTTTTCCCTTCTTTTCAGTCTTAGCAGGGAGAAATTGGCTTTCCTCACTATCTTCCGCGGGACTACCCTCATTTCCCGCATCTTCGGCCTGTTCCTGCATTTGCTCTTCTGCTGTCTCGGACAGTTTCTCCTCTTCTTCCCCAGTCTCAGCCCCTCTGCTCACGTCCACTTTCCGCCTCCCCAGCAGTCCCTTCGACCCTTTCGAGTCTCCTTTGCTCGGCACAGGCTGCAGCCTCGCCTCACTCCCCAGTCCCAGCGTTTCCTCCTCACTCCGCTTCTGCACCACCAGCGACTTCGCCCTTTTTCGCTGCTTTCCCCCCTGCAAATTGACTGAAGTGACAGACTGGCCTATACTTCTTCTGCGTGTTTGCGGGCCGGCCACTGCAGAACTAAGGAGTTTGGGCTGGAAGTACTGCTTGTAGAGCACTCGCAGCTCCTTTCGCACCTCTTTCACCTGCTCAAACCCACTGTTGTGGTTCGTTTCGAACCACTCAATCACATATTTCTTTTGCTCTAATTGGCCTTTCAGCTCTGCAACTTCGCTTTTAAGTGATTTTACGGTTTTTCGCTTTTCTTTAAGCTCTTTGGTGACTTCTTCGAGTTCTTTTAGGTTGGAAGTGTGCGTTTTTAGCAGGAATTCGAACTCTTCCCTGAGTCTTGTATTGTCTTTAGCCAGCACTTCCCTGCTATTTCGCTCTTTTTCGATTTCACTATGCAGTCTGAGCGTTACTCTCTGCTTCAACTCCACTTCCCCCTCCAAATCCCTCACTTTCACCATCAATTCCTTTATATTTGCTTCGGAAAGAGCCACTTTCTGCCTGATTTGTGAGTATTTCTCTAAATCAATGTACTCAAAGTCAGTCTGAACGCTGATATTGGAGACAACGGCTTTCCGCTCGAAAAAGGAAAGTACCTTTTTCGCAGTAATCCGCTGTATTTCGCGAAAACGGTGTTTTAACTCGCTTTCCCAGTCACTCAGGCTCAAGTTCGGGTACTGCAGGGGCAAATTGTCAGGCAAAGTCCGAGTTCTGCTCATTTCCGTGTACAGTTTCTGCAAGTACTCGGCAGTACCAGAGGACGAAGTCTCCAAAAGGCCCAAAACGGCAGTTTTGAGCCTTTCGTAGGCCTCACTGTCTGCGTCTATGTACCTTTCCAGGGCTTCTAGCTTCAGTCTGGCTTGCACCTGCCGCTCCCGCTGGTCCACTAGGTCGAATTGGTAGGCAGAGGGGACGGCTGCAGGCAGGTGGGGAGGGTCGAGTCGCTCCCGCTGCAGTTTAAAGGCGGCCGAAGTCTGTTTATAGCCACTGAGGGAGCTGGAAAGCAGCTGACTGTAGTGTCCCAATAGCCGCTTTAACGCCTCCACAGGCCCTTTTTGGCTGGTAGACAGTCTCTGTAGGACGATTTCCCGTCCCTCTTCCAGAGCTCTGTACTCCTCTTCCAGGGCTGCCAAGCCTCCACCAGTTTGCTTGATTTGAATGACTTTCAACTCCAGTGTGTCTATTGCCTCGGTCACTCCGTTCGCTTGGAAAGCGCTGTCGGGCTGCTCTTCATAGGAGGCAGTTAGGGACACAGGCCTCAGTTTTCTCCTCTTCCTGCCCGGCTTGGGACTCAAGCTGCTCTCCGGTTCCTTATAGTAGAGCTGCCCAAGGGCTGTTTTCCCTTCCTCTACCGCATTTTGGCAGTAAAAGGAACTGGGGACGGAGTCCAAGTCCACACTGGAAGAGTGCTCCCCGTGCTTCCTCATGACTTCCGTCCAATCCACCCTACTCAGTCTCAGTCCCAAAGGCGGAAGCTGAGCTCTAGTGGTCTGTGGCAGGGACGCAGGACTGCGTTTGGTCTCAGACTCCAGTAGATCCAGCGAAACCTGCTTGGAAGCTTTGACCCTCATATCAGACTATTAAGCTGCAGGAGAGAATCGAGCTTGGACTGCAGGTCGGCGGGCAGCACGCAGCACTTGGAACGGCGGCAGCAAGACTCGGCTTTGGCTTCTCTAGCGAGCTCCTGGATATCTTCAGATGTAAGCGAGTCCTTGCGAAGCAGAGTATCGATGATTTTGTATCTCTTCACATAGGCACGCAGCACTCCCACCTTGTCCTCGCGATGTTCCTGAAAGTTGAATCCGTACTTCTTCCCCATCCTGAGCTGCAGCAAGTAGTCATCCAGTGACTTCTTGGAAATGCTGACCTCGGAAGCAGCCTGCTCCAGCGTGCACTTCACCTCCTCTCCCTGCGCATTGGTAGTGCCGTGGTACAGCTTCCTCCACTCCATCACCTTGTCGATGATATACCCGATCTTGCGTTCCTTCGTCCTGCGCAGGCCAGGGGACCTGGGCGGCTCCATAGACTTGTAAGCCACAGGGAGTCCTTGGCCGAAGGTGAGGGAGGAGCCGAATTCGTTGGGAAGGACTTCCCTGCACCGCAAGCGCAGCTACGCTAGGAATTACCCTTTGTGGGGCGAATTCGTATACTGGAATTGAGAAAGCGCCGTGCAGTGGGTCATTTCCGCAGTACACAAACAGCCCCGCGACTACGGAGTAGTAGGAAACCATCGTGTTCACTAAGGGGTACCCGAGAGTTTTCAGCAGCTCCAGCAGAGGCGCGAGTGCGATTTCCTGTGCGGAGGTGAAGACTAGGTAGGGCGCTTGCACGCCTTGGATGAGTTCTCGCTCTGTGTTGCGGGGAGGACCGAACTCCAACTCGATGTCCAGAGAGGGCAGCAGAGCGGATGAATACAGGCCGTCGTCTTTAATCATTTTAAGCAGATTTGCTAGAAAAGACTACGACAAGCGGCAGACTGAAGAGACTTAGCCTCCAGCGGGCCTTATTTCTCCATCCATAGGCAAAGGACCATATTATTTATCACTTCTTTTGAGTCTGAGAAGCACTGACTTAATTACTACTGCGAAACTGAGGAGAAATCAGCTTTCAGGGAAGATTTCCGCCCGATTTGTATGAAAAATCGCAAATTGCAATGAATATTTCCTCAAAATTCGATCGAAAAGCTAAATTTCACATTCATTGCATCTATTTTCCGAGCAATTTGACCGACTTCCAGCCTAATCCCACTTATCCCCCTATATTAACCATGGATCTATTGGGTGCAGCCACCAGGTCGGTCGCTGGGTCATGCTGCAGTCTCTTCCTCACCAGCACTGCCTGGATTTCCCTCAGTAGTTCCTCGTCTGACAGGGTCAAGTCCAGCTTCCGCTCCTCATTATCATGCAGACACACCTTGAGACTTCCATCCGAAGTGAGCCGAATCCGGTTGCAGGCCTCACAGAAGGGCTGGGAAATGCTGGAAATGAAGCCAATTCGGCCCGTTTGCCCTACCACCTCATAGTACTCCGCAATAGGGTCCTTAGCCACTGCTGGAATTAGCTTAAACCGCTCTAATAGGCGTTTTTTCATATCTTCCAGAGATATGAACTTCCGCAGGCTCCAGGCGTTCCCTGGAAAGGGCATATATTCGATAAATCTCACAGTTATGCTGAATTTCCCTGCCACTTCCACGAAATTCGCCAATTCGTCCTCATTGAAGCCGTTCATAACCACCACATTCAGCTTAACTGTGGGAAACAGCCCAATACTCGCTTCCATGCCTTTCCAGACCCTCGCGAATCCGTCCACTTTCGTGATAAACGCGAATTTCCCAGGAACTAAGGAGTCCAGACTGATATTGACTGAGTCCAGACCGGCACTAGCCAGAGAACCCGCAATTCTCGATAGGACAAATCCATTGGTAGTGATCCCCACGTGTCTAATACCACTAATAGCCTTGAGATTGGAGACGATTTCAGGAAGGTCTGGGCGGAGGGTGGGCTCTCCGCCTGTTAAACGCACTTTGGAGACTCCGTGGACAGCTAGTAGCCTGACTACTCGCAGGAAGGAGGACATGTCGAGGGAGGAAGTGGCGGGTTTGGAGGGGGAGTCGCCCACACAGTACCCACATTTGAAGTTGCAGGCAGATGTTAGCGAAATCCTCAGGTAGCTGTGTATGCGCCCATAGGAGTCCACTAGTTTCCCCTGCGCCATTAGCAGTTTCCTTATAATGTCTCTGTTCTTCGACTACAAAATCGACCTGAGAGGAGACGAAGCCGCGGCCCTCGCGTGGTCCAGCGCAGACAGCCAGCCCCTGCTTGCAGTGGCCACGACCACCGGCAAACTCCTCATCTTCAGCGAGGAAGGAGACCCGGTGCCGGACTTGTCTGTGCCTAGAGACCGCGGCCAGCCTTCCAAGATGACCTGGCATCCGAAGCACATGTGGCTGTACGTTGCTTGGGAGGATGGCGGACTTACGTACTATAACGTCGAGGAAAGACAGCAGAAAGAAGACAAAAGCATCCACGGCGGCAAAATCTGCGGCCTGACTCTTTCCCCCAACGGCAGTCGCATGGTCACTGGCGACGACCACGGCGTCGTGGCAGTCTGGTCCATCAGCCGCGGCCTGAGTCCTATCTGCCAGTACCACAAAGAAGGCACCATCACTGAAATCACCTACTGCGCCTTGGCTGGGGAAAACGGGGATGTGCCGGGAGTCGAGAAGATGAACACGTTTTTCTTCTTTGGTGGCAGCTCTGGGTCCGTTTCTCTGGCGGACGACTCGAAACGGTGCAGCGAAGTGTGCAAAGTGGAGGGACAAATCAAAGGCTTGCTGTACTACAGGGAGGAAAACAGCCTCGTCATCATCACTTCCAAGCTGCTTTTGGTCCAGTTTCGAGTCAGTCCGCATGAGAAACTGGCTCCCACGCGGAAAGTGAAGCTGACAGTGGGGGGAAACCCGGAGGACATTAAGACGATTTGGGGAGGGACGGGCCTGCTGGTGACTGTCTCTGGGGAGAACATGCTCAGACTGTGGAACTTAGAGCAGGACAAAAACTACTTTTTGACCCTTGCGGACGCGGACTTGTCAGGGAAACTGCTGCGGGATCAGGTGCTTTCAGTGGCCTATCAGGAGAGCAAGAGAGTACTAGCCGGCGGCACCAAGGAAGGCCGTGTAGTGATGTGGCGCAGTAAGTCGATCATATCAGGCGAAGCCCCTGCTAGCAGCGAGGGCTGGGACCCTTATCCGCCTGTCTCCCTCAGTGATTTGCCTATTGTCTCGCTCTCTTGGAGCGGACAGGAAGGCCTGCTGGGCGCTAGTTCCAAAACCCACTTCGGGATTATATCGGAAACTCGCCTGCAGAAGAAGGTAAAAGAGACCATTGTGGCTCTGCAAGTGACCAATAATATGGTCGAAGTCAGGCGATTCGCCAGGTACGAAAGTCCAATTCAGGTCCAAACCTCCCTTCGCATCAAAGGCTTGGACCTGACAGAGCGCCATTTGATCGTGTGGAACGGTCAAAGGGTCGAAGTCTTCACCCTCGGAGAAACCGAAGCCACATCAGTCGGCACCTTCGATAAAAAGGCCACCAAACTGGGACTTCACGAAGAGTCCATTGTGACTTACTCAGAAGGCCGGGTGGAAGTCTGCAACTTCCACGGCACTGTGAGACAGAACTTAGCTCTTGCGGAGTCAGAGGGACTGCTAGTGGATATAGACCTGTTGGGCACTCATATGGTCGTGGTCACTGCAAGTCATATCAAGATATACGATTTGACGAGAAGGGAGTTCAGACTGGTGGGCATGCCGAGGAAGTTCGAAGACAAAAAGGCGCAAAGTCTGGGACTGATTCGGGAAGCAGTGGTGAATATACAGGGTACGAAGGTCGCTTTGTTGGTTGACCAGACGCCGAAGCCAGACCTGCTGTACCACGATACGAACGTATATGTGTACGATTGCGAAATCGACAACTTCCTCTACTACGACTGCGGGCCCAAGAGTGTGCCCACTAGGCTCACCTGGGACACTCTCGACAGTCGCTTGTTACTGATCGAAACCGAAGAATCAGTCTCTGAATCCACCAATCCCGAAGAAGAAAAACACAACGAATTGACCCGGGAAGCGATTTCCCTGTTCGTCACGTCTGAATACGGAATAAACAAGCAAGACGCTGTGCCTTTGGATGTCTCTTTAAGTGCAGTGCTGGGCTCTTCCGTGCCTTATCAGTACTTCATAGGGAAAGACACGTCTGGGGATAGTGTGTCCGGGTATGGGAAGATAATCCGCAGGTCCATGCGGGACTTTACAGGACTGGAAAACTGCGATGAGACCATACGAAAGGCTATTCTCAACTTTAGCTTTTTGATAACTGCTGGGAATATGGATGAGGCGTACAAGACCGTAAAAGCCATTCAAAACGTGCAAGTCTGGGAAAAGATGTGCCAAATGAGCGTCAAAACCCGGCGTCTGGATGTCGCCGAAGTCTGCATCGGCAACATGCGCTTTGCCAGGGGCGCCAGAGCCCTGCGTGAGTCTAAAAAGGACCCTGACCCCAACGCCCAACTAGCCATGGTGGCAATTCAGCTGAATATGCTGGAGGACGCTCGGAAACTATACGAGGAAAATGACCGCTTTGACCTGCTCAATGAGATGCTGCAAGCAGCTGGAGAGTGGGAAAATGCACTGGAAGTCGCGGAGAAGCATGACCGAATCAACCTGAAAACGACTCAGTTTAAACAGGCCAGATACTATGAAACACTGCAAGACATCCCTGCAGCAATAGAAGCGTATGAGCAATCTGGCACTCACCGCGAAGAAGTGCCGCGCATGCTCTACCAGCAATTCCGGCAAAGCGACCTCGAGCGCTACATCAACTCCAAAGCCGACAAAGAGCTGTTCCGCTGGTGGGCCCAGCTAATGGAGAGCAGAGACGACAAGGAAACCGCCCTAAAGTACTACAAGCAGGCTGAAGACTATGGCAACTACGTCCGTTTGCTATGTCTCAAGGAGGAATACGACCGTGCAGTGGCCATATGTGAGGAATTCAAGGACAAAGTCGCCTACTTCTACCTTGCCAAGCACTTCGAGAAGGAGAACTTCATCAAAGAAGCGATACAGTACTACTCCTGTTCGGGCAGGTTTTACCATGCTGTGACCCTTGCGAAGGCTAATAAGGAGGATGGGCAGGTCATGTCGCTGTCTTTGCAGAGTGGAGACCCGAAGATTCTCACTCAATCTGCGGCGTACTTTGAAAATAAGCACTTGTTTGATAAGGCGATTGTGCTGTATCACAAGGGGAAGAACGTCCGCAAAGCCCTCGACCTCTGCTTCCAAGCCGGCAACCAAGACTACCTCAAAACCCTCGTCGACGACCTGGGCGAAGAAGAAGACTCCGAGACCCTCGCCCGAGCCGCCGAGTACTTCCTCGCCAACAACGTATACGACAAAGCCGTCCACTTACTAGTGTCCTCCCGGCAGTACTCCACTGCTTTAGACCTGTGTTTGAAGCACAATGTGAAGGTGGATGAGAACATGGTGGAGAAGATGTTGCCGGACACGAGTGCGCCGGACCCCACGAGAGTGGTGATTTTGCGGAGTATGGCGAAGTTGTGTAAGAGACAGGGCAGTTTCCAGCTGGCGTGCAAGTTGTTTACGAAGGCTGGGGAGAAGATGAAGGCGTTTAAGAGTCTGCTCAAACTGGGGAATGTGGAGAAGATTGTGTATTATGCGAATATGGCGAAGAACGGGCAGATATGGGTGATGGCGGCGAACTACCTGCAGAGCTGTCCTTGGCACAACGACTCCGAACTAATGAAGAGCATCATGCAGTTCTATACGAAGGCGAAGTCCTGGGACCACCTCAGCAGCTTCCTAGATACCTGCGCCACTGTGGAAATCGACGAGTACCGAGACTATGAAAAGGCACTCACTGCCTTGAGAGAGGCGGTCAAGTATATAGCGAAAAGCAGTTCTGCGGATAAGGAAGTGAAGTTTCAGCAACTGACGACGAGGATTAGCCTTTTGGAGCGGTTTGTGCAGGCGCGTGGACTCGCCTCGACCAACCCAGAAGAAATGGTGCGCGCCTGCATCGCCCTCGTCGAGATCCCAGGCGTGGAGCAGTCTATCCGAGTGGGAGATGTCTACGCCCAACTGGTGGAATACTACTACAACGCTAAGCAGTACCAACAGGCCTACTCTGTGCTTAATAGGATGATGACTGCAAGGATTAACATAAATCCGTATGTGGACAGAGGCATGGTGGAGACTATTTATAAGCAGTTGGGGATGAAGGTGCAGAGCAGAGAGGATGAGCCGGAAGAAGATATCGAGTCATAACCATTTTAGGCAGTAGTGACTAGGCAGGGTCGAATTTAATGAGAAAGGTCTGGAGTCACCCGGTATTCCAGGAGAGCCGTAGTCGTATAGGAAGACCTTCTCACCTTGTCAAAGGAAATACAACTTTTCCGCATGCATTGCAGCTTGTGCGTCCAAAGGGAAGAGGCGGAAATTCCCCTGGCCCTGTCCTTAGCCTTTTGTTTCTCGCTGGACTGGAAGGACGTGTTCGAAAGAACACCAGGTCCTTTCTTCTGCAAGAAAGGAAACAAAGGCAGAGCCGCCCGTCCCTCCTCCCACACAGCTTCCGGCAAGCTCGCCCTGCGGTAGGGCCTGAACTGTCTCTGCTGCAGCTTATTTATGAGGTGCGAGTGTTGGACTTGGGACGTCTTTCGCCTCCCAGCAGTCGCCCTGTCCAGTCCTTTTCCCCAGTCTTCACTCTGCATTTCGCCCATTCCTTCCAAAATGGAGCCCTTGCGGTGGATAGGCACCACCGTCCTCTGTGTCCGGCGCTACAACAAGCTAGTGATGATCGGGGATGGACAGGTGACTCTTGGCTCCACTCGCTACAAAACAGACGCTAAGAAGGTAAGGAAACTGAGCGGAAATGTGATTTGCGGCTTCGCTGGAGGCGCCGCAGACGCCCTGACCCTAGTGGACCGCCTAGAAACCCAGATAGAGAAGTACCCGAACCAGACCCTCCGAGCGTGCGTGAACGTGGCCAAGGCGTGGAGGACTGAGAAGTACTTGAAGCACTTGAATGCGTCGATTATAGTGGCGGACAGAACCAACTTGGTGGAGTTGGACGGCACTGGGAATGTGATGGAGGTCACGGACGGGATCATTGGGATTGGCTCGGGGGGGATATTTGCACTGGCGGCTGCGAGGGCTTTGGTGGGCGCTACGGAACTAGACGCAGAGGAAGTCGCGAAGCGGGCTATGGGCATTGCAGCGGACCTGTGCATCCACACAAACCGCAACTGGACGACCGAAGTCCTCTCCTGGGAAGGACCGCCCCAGCAGTAACCCTTTCCCTCATCCCAGACTTCCTATTTCCTCTATCTCTAAAGCTTCCACGTACTCGTTCCACCTGATTCTCGGAACTGATGTCTGGCCACAGGGGTCAGGGGCTCGAGGTTGAGCGGGGGACGCAGGTCTCCGCGGGACTGGTGGGGGAAGACAAGGCGGAAGTTCTTCCCACTCACCCGTTTCTGGTCTTCTCGCGGGGATTGGGACTTGTTGGGCGGAGGGACGGAGTCGCTGGCTGTGGTGGACTCCATTTGGGAGAATTCCTTGTATCTGCAGTAGTGAAAAGGTGTAAAGACGAACCTCAAAGACGACTTACTGGCCGCCAACTTGACTCCCCCCTGCGTCCTAGGCCTATTTCTCATGACCTCCATGGGATACCCCGGGTGCAGGAACTCCCTTATCTCCTGAGTGCTCCAAGTCACAGTGCTCCAAGCAGTTTTAGTACTGCCCTCTTCCTTTATTTCCGACTGTAGCGTGTTTTGCCGGGTCGTAAGCATTGTCCGCGTTTTTTTCCTGTCGAATTGCCGATTTCCAGACGATTTCTTCTTCCCCGTCATAGTGAAGGAGTACGAAGACTGGTCCGAAGACTCCGAGTCCTCCTCCTCATTCTCCTCAATAACCTTGACAGTAGCAGCCGTCGTGGCGTTGTTCATGACCAGCACAGGTCCTCCCCGCTTGGAAAAGGAAAAGCCGCAGTGCTTGGCTGTGTTGAAGGCGATGGAGTGGTGGCCGGACTGGACGAGGCCGCCTGCAGGGGAGACTTTGATGGCGGGCCGGCCGAAGCTTTGGAAAGTCACTGCGGCGAGCGGCATGTCCATGCGTTGTTTTTCGCAGTAGATTTTCTCGCACATGTGATGTACGAAGTTTTCCAGCAGCACCACAGTTTCGGGATATCTCGGGTCCACATGGAACTGCGTGCAAACCGCATTCTTATCCATGATAATCTGCGGCGACCTCGGACTTTCCGCGAATATTTTATAAATATTGTCTGTGTCTGATGAGTTGACCGGGTGCACATCCCACCTATTCTGGCAAGGCACCACGAATTCCTTATACTGAGTATGCACTTACTCCCAGGCGTTCACTGAGCCAGTGCTGTATGTACTGCTTTAGAATCCTGCAGCCCGCTTCATTCATTTGTGAGACGGAGATTCTGTCAGGGTCGTCGAAGTTCTGAGGAATGTAGCGGTAGGACTTGATCATGGAGGTGCGCGCTTTGGCTGTGTGGCAGGTACAGTCTTCTTGAGCAGCTTTGTGGCTGTGGACGGAGCAGTTGGCGATAGGGTAGAATTCCTCTTTGGATAGGTCGTAGCCGTAGAGGTCGCCGGTGGCGTTGTCGAGGAATAAGTCGCCGTATTCCAAGTGACAGCGAGTGCTCTTTGGCACGCTGTTAAAGCCGGAGGTCAGCGTTCCTCTGCCTTGGCCGTTCACTATGCGATTCACGAAAATATTCGTAGCGCAGAGGAAAGCGAACATCTGCATTGCGAAACTCGATGCAAACATGACCTTCCCCGTGCGCTTGCACATCCTTATCATTATCAAGAACTGCCTGCACAGTACCTTCCTCGCCTTCGGAAACCACGGCAGAATGCCTGCGTCTCCGTCGATGAAGACCATATCCAAGTGGTCAAATAGCTTTTCCGAGTCTGCACTGGAAAAGCCGGAGTTAGTTTCGAATAGGAATTGGTCGATTGAGTGGGAATCAACGATTTGGAACTCTAACTCCTCCCTGGAGAAGTTCTTCTGTCCGCGGAAAGCCTGGGTGGGGGTTACTTGCCGGACTGAGGACTCGAAGCGGGCGAAGGCTCGCAGGCCGTCTCCGGTGCGGGAAAAGCCGTTGATGATCAATACTTTCATAGGGAGTATTAGGGAGCTGTGGGGACTATTGGATTTGGGAAATTTCGGGGAAGCAAAATTGGGACCCTGACTTTTAGGGCTGATTAAGGAAATGGGGTAATATGCAGGGAACAGGGGAAATTCTGGCTTTTGCAGGTACGACTTTTGGTAATTTGCCCTAACACCCTATATAATAGCGAGAATTACGGGAAATCAAAGCTAGTTTCCACTAATAAACTGGCTAATTGTATATATCATCAATAAGCAAGTCGCTCCATCACAGTTTGCACAATAAATACCCAATTTCCAGCCATTTCCCGCCTTTAATGTGAAAATTTTCGTTATTTTATAAATATAAAAGCCAATATGCGAGTATCAAACAGCCTACCTACAGGTCCGAAATGGTAAAATCTCGCTATTTCCTGCAAACCACTCTATATATCTCTAGCGAACTCTCATTTTACAAGAAACTGCTGTGAAAGCACTACTAAAGTGGCTTATAATGGCATTTCGAGCAGTTCTCGAGGTGCTGAAATGGACAGATCCCTTATCCGTGCTGAAAACATACACATTAGTGGCTAAACAGTGGCAAAAAGCCTGCCAAACTGACGAAATTTGGCTGTCTTTCTGTGATTTTTCCCATATAGACTTCGGCGCAGGCCTCTCCCCGGTCGCTACTTTCCGAGAAGGCCGCAGGGGACAGATTTTCCTCCCAGTCCTACAGACAGACTGCCTACTTCTGCTAAATTGCAGAACTAAGGAGAGCGGAGTCGCTATTCGGTTCCAAAGGGCGTTGGAAGTGTCGGTGGATATGGCTGCAGTGGTCCTGCCTTGTGGGAAGTTGGTCCTTTGCGGGGGGTTTTCGGAGGAACTGGGGACTGCAGAGTCTGTGGAGAGGCGATTTCGGGACATGAATGGGGCCAAAGACGCAGGAATAGTGGATTTAAACGGAATCTACAGTCATATCGGGACTATGCTGCAGGGCAGAGCCTACCACAGTCTGATTTACTACAACGAAACAGTATTCGCTCTGGGCGGAGCCAAAAACACAGCCGAGAAACTGCCCATTTCCCCCAACTTACTAGCAGAAGTCTGGAAACCCCTGCCAAATATGCACTTCATCCACATCGCCTGCAGTCCCTGTCTCCACTCCGGCCTCTGCTACCTACTGGGAGGAAACACTGACAGTTGTGAGGTGTTCCAGCCTATTCCAGAGACATTCACCCCGCTTTCCCTGGTCTTACCAGAGGCTTTGTATGGCTGTGCTGCGGTGTATGCTCAGGGCCAGTTTGTCATATTGTCGACTTCCTATGTGACTTACTGGAAGCCGGGGCAGGCCGCTATGGTGGAGATAAACCAGGGAGAGGTGTGGAGCGTTTGGAGCACTTTAAGGCAATGTATATATGGAAATTGCCTGTTTAGTGCTAGTTGTGGAGAGGTCAAATGGTTTGATTTGAGCACCAGGACTATGATTTGTGGGGAAAATGGGGGGAGATGTGGTCGGAAAGGGGAGGATTTGGGCTTTCAATTTGTCCAAAACTAGCAGAAAAGGCCAAAATCACTGCATATGCATACTAATTTAGCGCCTAAAATCAGTCTTTTTGATGCAGTTTTCAATCGAAAAGTCCTCTAACCTGCCGAAATGAGGATATCCGCCTAATCCAGGTGCATAAAAAGCACTACCAGCTCCAAAACAGCGAATCAGCCCAGTCCCGCCTCAATTTGTCTATATCCAATATACATCCCTATGGAAGAACGCGACCTCAGTATCGCCCCTCCGCCTATCTGGAAAGACCTGTCCCGCGAACTGGGCCTGCCCTCCTCTGGCACTTCAGACGACCTGCAAGCCCGCATTCTCTCTCACCTGCGCAGCGACAGCGGCCACCGCTTCCTCTCAGATGGCGGCAGTCCCGCCCTGCGCGCCCTGCTCAAATTGCAGGGTCTGCCCATGCCCTCAGTCCGTCCCCACGGCTGCAACCCCTACGAGCCCGGTTTCGCCTGCATTTGTGGTCTCTCAGGGGCCGGCTTACCTCTCATTTGCCACCGCTGCGGGTCGAGTCAGCACCGATCTTGTATGGGGAAGGCCGCGACTATGAAGGAGTACGAGTGTGCGAACTGCCAACTGAGGCAGATGGAGCCGTTTGAGCAGGTCGTGGAGGTAGTGGTGGGTGCAAGTGTGTGCGGCACGCAGGGCAGTACTGTCGAAGGCAGAAGCTTCGTCTTTCGCCCGGAAATGCATGCGAAGCTGGCGGAAAGCGGAGATCGACGCCGTTCCATTCAAATCCGCTGTGTACGTCTCGACTCTCAAGGCTTTGTGCAGCACTGGCCGAAGGACTGCACCATATACATAAACACCAAGGCCATTTACACCCTCAGTCAGCCGCCTGCCAGCAGCACGAGGAAGCGGAAGGACAGTCCGCTCAGTCTCAGCAACTTTCCGCACAACTCACACAACTCGATTATGGTGGTGAAGCAGAAGGAGGAGGAGGTGTATGCCTTTGGAGTCTTTGTCGTGGAGACTTTGACGGTGGAGGAGTTGCTGAATAGGTACCTATATGAGCGAATTCTGACCCCTGAAATGGGCAAAGCCTTCGTCAAGTCCCGCGCCGGCAGCTCCGAAGACATCCAAGCAGACGTCTACCGACAGCCCCTCGTCTGTCCCCTGACTCGAATGGTGCCAGACATCCCCGCCAGAGGCACCTACTGCCAGCACGTGCAGTGCTTCGACCTGCTGGCTTATGTGGTGCTGCAGGAAAAGACCAAGACCAACAAGTGGCACTGTCCCATCTGCTTCGGCCTGGTACTGCGCATTACGGTGGATGAGTACATGAAGGAGATAGTGGAGAGGGCGAGGAAAAGAAAGGGATGCGAAGCAGTGGAATTCACGCAGGACGGCGGGTACCGCCTGCTAGTGGAAGACATGGACGCAGGGTCTGACGAGGACACGGAAGAGCCAGGCCGCAGACGGCCCGTGGACTTGGAAGAGGAGCAGGGTCCGGTCAAGCGGCCGAAAGTCGAGGGGAGGAGACTCAACTGGAAGGACTTTAAGTGTCTGTATGAGGGACTGGCGGTGGAGGATGTCTATATGGCGCTGTGCTATCAGAATGCGAAGGGGAGGTTCTTGGAGAAGGGGAAGAAGGTGGGGATTAGAGAAGTGGCGAAGCTGCCTCCTGTCCGCTCAGTCATCGACCTGGACTAACCCACCCTCATAACGGCTCTAGCTCCTCTTCTAAAATGGGCTGCTGTCGCGATCGTGACAGATCTGACAAAGGCACTGATATCACTCAGTTCCACAAACGTATCAGCACTCTGCCCCCAGGCCGCCCCTTTGTGGAGGTGCGCAGCAGACCTGCAGCTGCTCCGCTCTCCCCGGAGTTGGAGCCTTGCAGGGCTTTGCTGAGAGAGAGAGAACGAATTGCTGTCGTTTTGGTGAATAAAGCGGAAGGATGGGAAACCACCTGTGACACTGACGGTCTAATCGTCAAAATCCGTCGAGAAACTCCCCTCAGTGCAACTGTGCCAGCCTGCTACCTCTACGCGGACTTAGGCAGTCTGCTGCCAGTGTGGGTGGTGCAGCGAGTCCTTGAGGATGTAGAAGTGCGGAAGACGTGGGACAGGACGGTGAGTGAAATAGAGGTGAGAGAGGAGGCGGGGGATATAGAAAGGTGCTATGTGAAGTATTGCCTGGCGATGGTTATTAGAGAAACAGAAGAAAAAAGACGCAAATTTATCACTCCGTCCGAAGCCAAGTTCATCTCCTGCTCCCCACCCTCTTCCCCCTTCCCAACCCAAGTCCACTTCAACTTCCTCCACATCTGCTCCAGTCCCCGGGGCACGACTTCAGTCACTTTCTGCTATCAAACCGACTTCAGTCTCAGCGGCGTCCTGAAAGCAGTGCAGGAAGCAAGTCTGGGCAGCACTCTCAAGCGCTGGCTGGAAGCCTTCCGCACGAAGGCGAAAGAGCTAGCCGGGTCGTAGTCCTAACCCTGTGGCAAAGGCAGACTAGAAGCGGTGCTAAGGGAAAATAAATGGTGAAGAGTACAAGACTGTACGCCAGGGCTGTGTGCACAGGGTATCGCAGGTCTCGTCACACCCAGCGCGAGAACCAGTCCCTCATCAAGATCGAAGGCGTGCGGTCTTCCGATGACGCCAAGTGGTACCTGGGCAAGCGGCTAGTGTACAGCTACAGAGCGAAGACGCTGAAGAGTGGTAAGAAGGTGAATGGCACCAAGAACCTCATTGGGAAGGTGATTGGCACGCACGGAGCCACTGGAACGGTGAGGGGGAAGTTCAATTCCAACCTGCCTTCCCAAGCCATTGGACGACTGGTGAAAGTGATGCTTTACCCGCACCGTCCCTAGACTAGTCTCACTTCTTAGGCTAAAGTCGCTGTGCGAGGGACTTGCTGGCTGCTTCAAACGTGCCGAAAAACAGCATCCCTCCAGTAGTAATATAGAGCAGTCGGATTTTCCACCCACTCCACAGTCCCGCAAACCCCTCCTGCTTATATATCAGCCCAATGGCCTGCCACACGCCTGTGTACCGGCTGTCCTTTTTTTGAGTCATAAGGCGAGTTTTGACCACGTCGATTGGAGTTGTGAGCAGGGCTGCTAGGCCTCCGGCTACTGCGCCGTTTAGCAGACTGGCGGCTGCGCCTTTGTCTGCGCCTCCGTAGTCTGCGTATTTCAGTCTTTCGTAGGTCAGGAACTGGATGGCGTCGAAGGGGATTTCTCGCATGACCAGCGAGCTGAAGCCTGCGAAGAGACCGAAAGTTCCGTTGTGAGCGATTATGCCTTTGAGCGTCTTTGTACTGGACGTATAAAGCCCCAGCTGCATCTGTTGCTTCACCACTTCAAAGGGAGTCCGAACCAAAGAAGTAGCCGTCGAGCCGCACGCCGCAGATAGCAGATGTATAGCGGCAGGGTGCAAATCCGGCCAAGCCTGTCGAAACGTGCGCTTGGCAGTCATATAAGTAGCCCAGAAAGTAGCGGCACAGGGAAAAGACGCAAGCATGGTCGACGCCAAGCCGGAATACGGGTTCTTGAAGGACAGGGTCTGGCCTGACTTGTAGGCCTGCAGGCGGGTTTTGAGGGAGTCGAGAGGGAAGAGGGCGAGGTCGACGGAGCAGCCGGCCAGGCCCCCTGCGAGGAGAGACCTGAGGAAGACTGCAGAGAGACGCTCGTCTGACATTTACAGGCCTCAACTTTAGCTAAGTACACAGCTTTGACCGACTTACCTTCCCTGCCTCAATAGATAGACTAGTGGGGAAGTAGCTGTGCTTAGACTAAGTCACCATTCCTTTGACTGTATATGATTGCGCTGTTGGTACTTCTGGGCTCTGCTGCTGCTTACTCGATTGCTGGCGCGCTCACAGCCCCCAGGCCTACCAAGGAGCGCTATCAGCCGCAACTGCAGCTGCAAGGGGTGAAGCTGGTACTGGACGGGAAGGCAGTGACGTACCCTACAGACCACGGACACTTCGTCTTCCAAGGCGTCGAGGAAGGCACGCACTTCCTCGAAGTCTGGGACATGGCCTACTCCTACCCAATCGTACTAGTGGAAGTGACAGCCAGCGGCACTTCTGCCTTCGACGCCACGCCCTCGGCTCTGCGACACGAAAAAATCGCTTATCCACTTAAACTCACAGCGGCGGGACCTGTGTCTTTCTATGAGCGGCGCGAGCCTTTCTCGATTTCGTCGATTTTGTTCAATCCGATGGTGCTTATCTTGGGAGTGACTGTCTTCTTCACCATGTTCTCCCCCAACTCCATGCTCGACCCCGAGCAGATGAAAGAGATGAAAGAGATGCAGAAAAAGATGAGCAAAGACATGTCCAGCAGCTGGTTCTCCAGCCTGATGCAGCCTCCGTCCTAGGTACTAGCTAGCCATTATATGGAGTCTGTTGGGCAGGCGGACTGCAGTGAAAGCTCGGAAGAGGGAGAAGCAGTGGAGGTGAAGTTGACAAGACTGAATGAAACGCTTGCGAAGGCCTTACAAGCAGCCAAAGAAGCGGAAATCACTGAGGAAACACCCTCAAAAGTGCAAGTTTCGTCCCCTACTCCTATAGTCAGTCGAACCAGTCCGAGGGAGAAGTGGACGAATCTGCGGTTTCCCAGTCCGGTCTATATGGCTTCCAGTGGGTCTTCTGCATCTCCTGGGTCGCCTAAAGTCACCTTCGCGTACCCACGACATCCGAGTGTGCAGCAGATCCGACTCAATTCGGAGCGGCTGCAGATGAAGTGGGAAGATTTGTGCAGTGCGGAAGTAGCGAGACTGTGTGCGGTGGTAAGGGGTAGGTAGAGAGTGGGGCTCGATGAGAAGGAGATTAGGGGGATTGAGGAGAAGCTGAGAGGGCTGAGAAAGCAGGGGTTTGCGGAGGTAGGGTTTGGGACGGTACTGATACACGCCTACTTAAAGTCCCACTCCAACCCCAACTCCCCTCTTCCCTTCCTCCCCGACTCCCCTCATAGTTCCGACCAACTCCCCACTCTCCCTACCTGCCTCCCCGAAGCGTCCTCTCAAGAACTCAGCAGCCTTCATCGGGAACTAGCGGAAAAAAGCACCCACTTGCAACTAATCGAGCGATTTCTCGCTGAAAAGGAAAGAACGCTGCAAGTGGAAAAGTGCACTGTGAGTAGACTGCAAAGGGAGTTCGAGGAGCGGAAGAGAGAGAAGGAGGAAAGGACGAGGGAGAGGTATTGGCAGTTGCTGGAGTGGCACCAGCAGCTGGAAACGGTGGTGATGCAGCATGCCAGTTCAGACTTACCCCACTTCCCCTTTCCCCAAAAGTCCCTCAAATCCGCAAAACGCATTCAACTCGAATCCGAATTAGAACGAATTCGTCTCCAAGTCGACACTCTCGACTCCCAAGAATCCGGCCTAAACGAGCTTTTGCAGGCCTTCCAGCAGGCAGAAGCCGCCTACTACCAGTGCCTAGACGGCTCCGACCCCCACAAATTCGCAGTGCGCCTGGAAATCGTGAAGAACAAGTTGCTTACTCACAAGGTGAATAGGACACTTTTGCAGTCGGAGCTGAAAAATGCGTCGATTTTGAGTAGTATTTCGCTGCTTTCGGAGGAGAATTCTGGGTCTAGGGCTGGAGGGACTAATCTGAAGCGGGCTTCTACCCGGCCTAGCAGTCCTGTGCGAAGGTTAGGCTGGACTTCCCCTCGAAATAGAGGAATAGGAGACTTCGAAGAGGGAGAAAAAAGCACTTCTGGCAGGGAAGACTTCGGGAAATGTATGAAAGCTGTCCTAGAAATGGAGAAAAACGGGGAACAGCTGAAAGAGCTGATTTCAGCGCTGCAGGACCAAATCAAGACCTACAAACAGCAAGAAGAGCGAGAAACTGAGTCGCGACTTCGCCTAAAAGCCCGAGAACGCCGCATTTTCCAGTTCGAACGAGACTTCAAAGCCCAGCTTTCCGCACTCAAGTCCAAAGAACTGCTTTTAGCCCAGCGAGAAGACGAACTGCGACTGATTTTCTGTCAAAGAATGACCCTGTCAGAGGGGGACGTGGTCAGGCTGTTGGGGAAGTCAGCGGGCAGAGTGCAGGAGCAGATACATGCATTGGAGGAAAAGGCCAGGGAGTTGGTGCGGCTGAATGGAGATTTGAGTCAGGAGCAGGTCTTTTTGCAGGAAATCAAGAGAGATACGGAGCGGAAATTGACGGCTTTGACGCAGGGCCAGGGTCTGCTGTACAGCGAAAGAAGCCGGCTGGAGGCACTTGCGAAGGCGCTGAATCGGAACTTCCTGCGTCTACTAGAACTGAGTCAATAGACAGCTTGGGTATATACATTGGAAATGATGGGAACGAGGAAGCAGCATCGAAGCCGAACTATGGAAATACTGAAGTTGATCCCTGCGTTTAAAGTCCTACCAAAGGCAACTAGTTCCTCTAAGCAGCCCCAACCCATAAGTCTATCCAGCCATCCGACTCCAAGCCCTTCCGGCCTCACCCTGATTAAGCGAGTTTCGCGTGATTTGGACTCTGTCACTGCGTCTGTCAACCGCATCCAAGCGAGACTGGCGGCCCTACCGGTGCACAGACTGGGTTTCGAGGGAGGAGGGAGGTGTGGGGAGGCACTCACTGATCGGCCTGCTGTTCGGCGGATAGAAAAAAGCAAAGACTGTAAGGCGGTAAAGCGATTGCGGCTTATTCGTCACAGTTAATTCTGCACGGTCTTTTCGTCTGCTCGAGAAAATCTTCAAAACTCGTACCTGTCTGCATGGCAGAAAAGCTACAAAGAAGCCAACGAGCATAAAAAGCGCAGAAAGAAAGGAGCAGAAGACACCGACAATAGTATAGGCGTGATTAACTCAGCAGGGCAAAGGCTGTGCACTGGCCGAAGTGCTGGGATGGACCTTGCCGCTCCTAAACGCTTCCTAAAGGAGCGGCTGTAATATGGCTTCCGAGTCGCAACTTTGGTGGTCGACGCAGTACACGAAGCATTCGATCAGGGACTTGCAGGCCTTGCCGATATTTGCCAAATTCAACGCCCAGCGTTTTCCCTACGCCCGCGACTCCGGCAAAGGAGTGGAAACCTTCACTATGGAGTCTGCAGGCGCGACATTGGAGTGGAGCCACAAGACCAAGGCCGAGGGTGAGAAGTTCTCGCACGAGCGTAGCTCCGACACCTGGTTTTACGAAAAGCGGTCCGAGGAGGGCGAAGTGGCAGTGACCCGGAGGACCTGGCTGAGTCCAGATACAGAGTGGGGCACGATTCAGCAGCAGTATAGGGATTTCCAGGTGCATGAGGAGTGGAGACTGAGGGACACGGATAGACGGTATGAGAAGTACACTCTGGAGGAAGGGTCGAAGCGAGGACTGAGGACAGGGAGTACGCCAGTGGTCGAGGGGATGGAGTCCTGGGTCGAGGCTTATTGGGAGGCTGGGGAGGATACGGAATTTGAGAAGGTGTGGACGAGGCCGGATGCGAGTGGCGGAGAGAATAAGCACCAGCGGGGAGCGTACTGGTGGGGAGAGGTCTGGCACAAGGCAGGAGACAGTGTGGAGAAGAAGAGTTGGCATACTGAGGGAGACCGGGATTGGGGACATGTCGTGGGCGAAGCATGTGGAAAGTCCTGGCATGAGAAGTGGGACATCAGCAAGACCAAGCGCAGTGAAGAGCGGCTGGCCCAGGAAGGCGAAAGACACCACGGCTTCCGCTACCTCAGAGACGGGGCAGACTGGTACCGACAAGAGTGGGACGGCCTTGCTATTCTGGGAATAGATGAAGGCGCGGAATTGCTCAAAAAAATGGAATTCGTCCAACAACTCGATGAGGTCCATGTCAACGCTATGGACACTCTATTGCGTGGCGAGCACTCCATGGAACTCCTCCTGCGTGAGGTTCAGTCCTTCGACTCCGAGTTCCGAAATCTGCAGCAACTCCGACTGGCCCTGTCCAAGCCGGACTCCAACAACCCTGATGCTCTTTTCGCCTCTATCAGGGAGGCGAGGGAGTTGGCGGACCAGCAAGAACAGCTGAAGCAGCGCATGATCGATGCTGCGTATGCGGAAAAGGGGAAATATTGCCAATTTCCGGCCCTCTTTGACCGTCTGTTAAAGGCCTCGATGGCCACTTATAAGACTTTGGCGGCTGCCTTGAAGAGAGAAAAAGAAGTCGGAGAGAGAGTCGACCAGTGGACCAAAACCTACGAGGAGCAGAAAAGACGCAAAGGTCTCAGCAACTTCGACAAAGACGCTATGATCTACGACGACTTGTTAGGAATGGAAAGGGAGAAAAACGACTATTTGGCGAAATTCGTGGGCGGATTGTCTCAAGCAGACACGAAACAAGCGATGGAGCAGCTCTATAATATCATGGTCAAGCATGACGCAGTCAGTGATAAAATCATTGATTTGGTGCAGGATGCGGAGCTGAAGGAAACGTTGGATGGCTTCGAGGCTAAATTCGAGGCTATCAATCAGGAGTACAGAGTGAAGCAAGACCCCGAGAAACTGCAAGAAGTGCTCGGACTGCTGCTCGACTACCAGCCCATCCACCTCCACCTCGTCGGCCGCCTGCGCGGCTACGAAAAAGCCGAAATGACCAGCGAACTGGCCTCCCTCAAAGGCCTGGTGGACGAAAGCAGAGGCACCGCCTCCCTCGAAAACCTGCGCAGCAAGGTCAGAAGCGGCCGCAGCACCAAAGCCTCTCCCTTCCAACTGGTCGACAGAGACCTAAACCGCCTGCTTCCCTTCATGCTGCAACTCGACAAGTGGCTGCACGCTCATTTAGACACCACGCAGACTGCTTTGATGGATAGCCTCAGTGCTTGCCTCAAAAAGAACGTGGATGGCGGGGAACCGTTCGAAATTATTATTGAGAAGGCGGCGCTGTTGGCGGAAGTGGCGGCTGCTTTGGAGCAGCAGGCGAGTGGAGCGGAGGAAACTTTGATGCTGCAGGATGTGAAGTTGGACAGGATGTTGGGGAACATTAGTCAGACGCTCAAAGAAGACACTGACCTAGCGACCAGCAAAGACCTGCTCTCCCAGCACTACGCAGAGCAAGATATCCAGCTTCTGGCTTCCAAGCTGTCCCTTGTCGATACTGCAGTTTCCTCCCTGCCTCAGATGGCTGCCCAGCTCTCTGCCCAGGCCGCGGACTTGCAGGACCAGGAGAAAATCATATCTATGAAAGGCAGCGAAATCGCGGATTTGACGCAACGCCTGGGGGCGAAGGAGCTGTATGCGAAGCAGCTGGAGGCGGATTTACTGGCTAGAGAGGGAGATGTGGAGCGGGAGACTGAGCCGCTAAAGGCGCGTATCATGGAGTTAGAGCGAGAGTGGGAGGCCAGAGTCAAAGCACTGGAAGAGGAACTGAGGAAGATGAAAGAAGGCAAGGACAACCCTCCGCATAAGTAGCAGGTCTAATCGCCTTCCTTCGTAGGCATTTATAGGCATTTGCCCTTTGATATAGTGCGGATGGAGAAATTCCCCTATGGAACTGCGGAAATAAGGCCTGTGTGCCTAAGACTCCCTTAGCCTTCTCCATATTCATCCAATCTTAGGTTAAATTTGTCTTAAAATCGAGTAAAATGGACGCTTCTAGAAGGACTAGAAGACCTGGAAGTCCTTTGGATATCGATAAAGCTCTGTAAAGACTCAGAAAATCCCAACACTGTTATTGCCTTTATATTTGCGGCAAACTAAAGCTGCAAAAGACTTAATTCAAAGCAGTTTCGCGAGTTAAATAATAGAAATAGCTTTTCTATACGCTAAGGTGAGACTCAACCATGAGATTACGATAATTATGGCATATAGATGTACCTTTGAGCAGTGTGACAAGGTCTTCTCCACTCGGTACAATTTGAAGCGGCACGAAGACACCTTCCATTTGCATCTCCGGCCTTATGTCTGCACTGAATGCTTCAAGGACTTCGCCTCCAAGCAAAACCTCATTGAGCATGGCTTTCTGCATGCGCAAAGCGCACTCACTCCCTTAGAGCGGCCTGCCTCCCTCGTGTACTGCAAGGACATCGCAATCCCGAAGCTGACGGACATGGTGCGTCTGAGTGACGACATGGACTTGAGGCCAGGTGTGGTGGTCAGGCGAATCTACCCCTACCCCGTCCCTTTCATGCCTTGCGTCTCACGCAAAAAGCCCACCGGGTAAGTAAAGTTTGAGGTTCAGCGCTTTAACACCAATGGCTTCTTTCGAAATGGCTTAAGAGTCAGAGGATAGCGTCCCATTATGAGACTTTAGTGCCAAATCACCCCTCCAGCCCCTAAATTGCCTAGAGACTCGAAGGACAGGTCTCCAATATCATGGAAAGTAGTAATGGAAGAGTGGTTGGCTGGACTAGGGACTCAGGTCAGTGAGTGGGAAGAGGACTTTCAGAACGGTTATCTGCTAGGCAGTTTCTTGTTCCGCTATGGACGGCTTGACACTTTCGGCAGGTTTGTGAACAAACCGGCTTGGATTGATCGGAATTTGGCTCTGCTGAGTAACGGCCTGGACGAGTTAGGCGTGCCCTTCGCTGCAGAGCGCTTAAAGGCCAAAGAGCCCGGCTACGCTCACTCAGTAGTGAAGCAAGTCTACTCCAAACTCTGCCTCATCACTCTCTCCAAAGACAAGCGTCGTTCCAAGAGCGGCCAAGCCCGGTCCAAAACCGACAAAATCGAAGCCAAGCTCGAAAAGTTCACAGAAGAGATGAAGCGGCAGGAGCAACTCGCCCTCGCCTCTCACCAACAAAGGGAAAAGGAGCTGCACACGCAGCAGCAGGAAGAGCGGAAAACGCACTTAGATGCACTGCGCAGCAATCACCTCTTCATGCAGCAGTGGGCTGCGCAGGGACGAGAACATTGGAAGACCAACATGCAGAAGTTGAAAGCGATGAAGACGCATGATTTGGCGGTGAGGACGCAGGTCGCGACTAAGTTTAAAACGTCGCAGTTGCGGTATATTGACGATAATGCAGCGGATCAGATGCAGGGGATTGAGGATTTCGAGAAGAACCTTATCCGTCTCGGAATCGATTTCAACCCCGACTCCTCCACCGGTCCCAAGAAAAAGGTGAATCTGGCGGCCGAAGCAGCCGTCACAATGGCCCGAATCCGCGAAAAGTCCCAACAGCACTCCCAAGCTCTCCGCGAAAAGGAAACTCGTCTGAACAAAATGCAATTCGACCAAGAGCGCACTGCCAAGCAAAACGCTGTGAAGCAAACGCTCAGTGATTTGTTCAAAGTAGTAGGCGGCCTGGCTGCAGGACAGACAAGAGCGGCTGTTAGACGGCTGAAAAAGCATGTGAGAGACGCGAAGGAGCATGTTGCAGCTTTACCGGAAATAGAAGAAAAGAGGAAAAAGAGGGAAGTGGAAGTGAAGGAATTCGAAGTGCAGCAAAGAACTCATTTCCAGAAACTGGAAAGGGAGATGCAGCAAACTGCGGGAGACTTCAAGTACCAACGGCGCCAAGCGAAAATGCAGGAAATGCAGACTCGCCATGACAAAGCAGCCGAAGCCTGCGCCCCCCTCATCGACACTCTCCTCGAAGTCACAGAAGCCGCAGCCGAGCTACTCAGCGAAAAGCCCCAAATCCCTGAAAGCCAGTGGCTTGCCCTGATGCAGTACTTCGTGGACGGCCCGCAGGAAGCTTCTGAGGAGGTCAGTGAGGAGCAGGTGGAAGACGCGGACGTGGGTTCAGCAGACGACATGGTGAAGTTTAGGCCGCCGAGTCCTTAACTGAATAGGTGCAGTTCGCCCAGTCTCTGGAGCGCCGGGCCAGTTTGGGACTGGGGAGAAGCACAGAGCGGAGTCGCTTTTCGTCTTGTTGGTAGCGGGATTGGTAGTCCTTAGTAGTGCGGATTTGGGAAAGGAGAGGTGAGCCAGGGTCTTCCTTGAGTGCTTTGAGCTGGAGTCGAGGCGACCTGCTGGCTTTGGCCTGGGTCACTCTGCCGAGTTGCAGTTTCAAGGTTCTTCGAATTTCTCTGTTCAGCTTGGGAGTTTTCATTATAGCATCGACCGCTATGTCCAGACTGGCTGTTGCATGGTGCTGAGTTCTGCGGGCAGTGCGGGAAGAGGGGGAGTCGCCTTCCAGTATGAAAGTAGGACGGAAGGTCCTAACTGCAGTATTGGCGATGTGCTGAGCCAGGCGATCTGGGGAGATATGCTCCGGGGAAAGCGGATGCAGGGGGAAAAGCCCATTTTCCAACTGAGTGGACTTGGAGTTACTCGGCAATACACTAATTGCTCTCGGCCGCTCAATAGAATTCGCAAGCAAATACAGAAACTCCACCGCAGTCACATATCCACCCTCATGCTTGACATACCGGTTGGTCCACAACTTCACCACTTCATTGGGAATGAACCTACTCAAAGCTCGCATTACTCTGCTGAAGTGGCCCTCGCCCAGCCACACGCCTGCAGTGAACTCCACTTCGCACTCTTGGCGATAGCGCCACGCGGTGTCGATTTCGCACATGCGGAGGCCGCTGCGGATAAGGGAGACGGGGAGGTTGCATTCGAGGTTGAGGAAAAGGGCGGATTTGATTAGTTCGATGTCGGAAATGAGGTTTGGGAAGGAGAGGGTTTGACGGTAGGAGCGGGAGTTGATGAGGGAGATAATCGCTTGCAGTGGGACCGAGGAGTCAATAGAGGCTGGAGAAAGGAGGGCTGATAGGGCTGCATAGTGGGTCGGCAGCTACATGAGTCTCACAGAAAGCCCCTCGCATACTACTTCCCGCACTCTGCGGAGCGTCGTAGTCCCCACCTTCGCTCTGTCCGGCGTCAGTCCGACAATAGGCCGGGGGTAATTCATAGAAATTTTATTCAGCCTCTAAGGCCGACTGAGTAGGCCGTCAACTTCTGCGCTACAGACCTGCGCGTGTACTGCGACTCCAAAGCCCTGCGGAAAGGCTTAGAAAGGGGTCGAGGCGCAGGGTACAGCACAGCGGCTACAGTGGCTGACATCGCCCCTGTCCTGCGTCTGCAGCGTCCCGCTGCAGGCTTAGGCACTTCCCTGTCTCTTCCCTGTCTGCCCAGCACTCCCCGACATAGACTGGTCAGGTAGGTGTCTCGGTGAGTACTGAGACTCATACGTGGTAAAATTAAATGGGAGTCAAGAGAGTACTGCAGCTGGATATTTCCGACTCCGATAGTGAGGGGAATCCGATGGAAGGCTCGCAATCGGTGGTGATGTAAGTTGTACTTAGCAACTCCGAAGGACTGACGTTTCTGAAGGAAGGGTTTCAGGTTGGGAAGCAGGGAATCACCCGCGACACTGAAGGCCCTGCGATGTCTTTGCAGCCTGAAGATGTCGTCATCGGGAAAATCCTGGGCAAGGGCTCTTCTGCCATAGTGCAGCAGGCCTTGCACAAGCCCACCAACTCCCAGATCGCCTTGAAGACTATCAACGTGTATGATAAAGAGAAGCGGAAGCAGCTGATGAACGACATCAAGGCGATGGAGCATAGCGACTGTCCCTTCCTGGTCTGTTTCTACGGGGCGTACTTTGAGGAAGGGTATGTGAAAGTGGCTTTGGAGTATATGGATGGAGGCAGTTTGCGCGACTGTTTAGCGAAATCACGACAAACTTCGATCCCTGAAAATATACTGTCCAAAGTGACGCAGCAAGTCCTGAACGGACTGATGTACCTGCACAAGATAAAGCACCAGGTGCATAGAGACATCAAGCCTGACAACGTCTTAGTCGACACTTCGGGCGCTGCCAAACTCAGCGACTTCGGCATCAGCAAAGACCTGGGAGTCACGATCGGCATCTGCAACACCTTCGTCGGCACAGTGATTTACATGAGTCCGGAACGGATCAATGGGAAGAAGTACTCCTACTCCTCGGATTTGTGGAGTCTCGGCCTGATGCTCATAGAACTAGCTACAGGCCGGTACCCCTACCCCAAGACCAACACCTACATCGAAATGGTCGAAAACATCATGACTATGCCGGATCCTGCCCTTCCCCGGGCCTTCTCGGAAGACTTCAGAGACTTCGTGAGTCACTGTGTTAAGAAGTTGCCGGAACAGCGTTGGAGTGTGATTCAGCTCGCAGCCCACCCCTGGGTCCTCAAGTTCAGCCAAAGCCAAGTCAGTATCAGTGCCTGGGTGCGGTCCTGCTTGCGAAGTCAGCTGTAGGTAGTAGTATATGGAAACCTTCAAATACGCGGTAGTCTGGCAGAGAGTCCGGATGAAGCTAAAGACCAGGAGGACGCTGGAAAGTCTGAGGAAGGATTTGAACCTGTTCGGGGGGACGAGGGAAGTGGTAGTGAAGGAAAGTGGGAAGCGACTGAGTGAAGTGAGGGTCTGGTGGGAGGCAATTATCCTCTTTTGTATTCTGTATGGAGCGACGGTTCTGCCTTTTAGGAGTGCGTTTCAGGAGTCGAGTGCGGCTTGGACCTGGTCGGACCTCGCTCTTTCCCTGCTTTTCACATGCGACTTCTTCCTATGTCTCCGCAGAGGCAGATACCTGGCCAGTGCTTTAGACGCCCTCGCCTGCATCCCTATTCAAGTCCTCGGCTGGCTCCAACTCGCCAAGATGTACCGACTCCTAACCCTCGCCCGCGTGCTCAAACTCAGCCTGTTCCCCAGCGAGCAGGAACTATGCTCCCGGGTGAAGAACCTACTGCGCCTCAGCCAGACTCAACTGCAACTGACTCTGTGTCTATTAGCGATTTGTACCTGCATACATGTAGTGACATGTGCGTTCTACCTGACTGCGCAGCTGGAGTCTTTTTCGCCGGAGACGTGGGTGGTAAGGGCTGGACAGCAGGACCGGAGTCCAGGCTCCCTCTATGTGGCGGCCTTGTACTGGGCGGTTACCACCTTTGCGACTGTGGGCTACGGAGACATAGCCTGCAGAACGACCTCAGAGCGGCTATTAGGCCTGTGCTGGATGGTCAGCAGTGTGTTTTTCTTCTCCTTCACACTCAGCAGTCTGACCTCTTTGTTCATGAGTGTGGAGACCAAGCAAAACGTGCTGCTGGAGAAACTGTCGCTCATTAACGAATTCGCGAAGGAAGCGAGACTTACCCCGAATATCACTCGGAAATTGGCGGAAGCGATTCGGTATACCTCATCCCAGGCGCTTTTTTCCTGGTCTAGTAATCAGGAGCTATTCCAGGAACTGCCGAAGGGACTGAGGTACCAGGTGGCTTTGGCGATGCATCGCGGGGCTGCAAAGGATCTTCCCTTCTTCTCAGAACATTCTCGAGAATTTTTGGCCTCCACCGTCCCCTTCCTCCAAAACCTCCACAGACCCATCTCAGACGTCATCACCCGCGAGCAAGACTACGCAGACGAAATCCTTTTCCTCACTCACGGACGCATAAATTACACCCTGCAGCAGTTCGTATACAAGACTCTCCACAAAGGCTGCTACTTCGGCGATATCGAAGTTTTGAGGCAAATCCCGAGGAAATATACGACTGTGGCGGCGACTGGGTGTGGACTTTTGGTGATGAGGAAGGAGTTGCTTGAGGGGATTAGGGGCAGTTTCCCGGGGATATGGATGGAAATGGTGGAAGTTGCGAAAGTCAGGGAGGAAATGTGTGACAAAGCGAGAGCTGAGGCGACCGGCTATTTGAAAATTCTAAAAACAGGTCGGATTTCGCTAAAGCCTGAGGAACTACGAGCGCAATTAGCAGAATTAAAAGAGCAAAGAGAAACGCCTACATTGGACTGGCTCAGTGAAAGACTGCAGTTCTGTCAAACTCGCTGTGAGTCGCTGCAGACAGGACTGCGTCAAGTCAGGGTTAACCTGCAAGTGCTCAGGGAGCTGATTACGCATTAGCTATGTATGAGTCTTGTTATTAGTCGTTCTTTGAGTATAACAGTGGGATACTAGTTAAGCAAGGCTAGTTTAACGCAGACAAAGCAGAGCCACTTTAGTTCGGAAGCACGACTGAAGCCAAGGCTTTGTTGTTAACTGATTATTTACTTCGCCTTCTTCACTCTTCGCTTCCGCCTATCTCGGTCCTGCCAAGCTTTTCATCTATTACTTGAGTGCTGGGTTTCACGCTTTCTGCTTTATAGGAGTTCAGTGTGTGTTGGAAATGTGAGTCCTCTGATGAGTTTAGCTCCCACAATGACAAATTTAGAACACAGCTTTTAGCCTCCTCAATACTGTTTTACAATCACTAAAAATCCCTTATCCAAGAAACAGCGCATTTCCTGCCTCTATTCAATCATGCAATTCTTCTAGCCTACTCAGCACCGACTGCACTGCAAGTTGCGTATAACCGCTTTCAATCAGTGCCGCTGTTTCTCTCTCCAGGTTTTGCTTCGCCTCTTCCACATTGCCTTATGAGGCTGGACGCCTCACTTCACGAAGACAATCGACTCCTCGGGCCTGTTGCCATTGGACATATACTTCTGCGTTGTGCACAGCCTCAGGCCCCACTACGAACTTAATGTCGAGAGCAGTAAACTTGCTGGACTCCACTAACTCGTTGTCTTTGTAGGTGAGGAATACTTGCACAGTGGGGAAACGCATTAGACTCCCAACTCAACATTTCTAGGTTTCAGCAGGAAAATCAAAGAGACCTGTTGATTCACTCCGATGCTTGGTAGAGAGAAGCCTACGCCGTCATCTGAATACACTTTGATGATTTCACACATTACTGGGCCTGTTAGCATATTCAAACTTATGCGTAAGTCACCGCCACAATATGAGTCAGACTCTTGTAAGTAGAGGCGAATACAGACTGGAACTGATCGGAATTGGTGATGTGTTCGAAATCTCCATTACTAGTCTCGGATAGGGTTTGTAGGACACCTGTATCCAGCTGCTCGCCATACCCAAAGCAGCATACTGTGAGTCGATACCGCACTTTTGCAGACTAGTCAGGCAAGCAGAAGCCAACTCTCCCACATTACTTTCCCCTCTGTGTAGAGCAGGAGAATACATGAGTGATTGGTATATCTGCGCTGTTTGAGAACTTCCAATCCCATCAGGAAGCCTGCATGTAGGTTGGTGAGGCCCAGCACTCCCAACTCTGTGATATTCGCTTTCAATAATGTCCTGCCTTCAGCAGTACAGGGAAGGAGTGGACACTTCCTCTCAGCTGTGACACTGAACCCACCACACTCAAACGGTCTTGTTCCCTAAGCAACTCCACTAGGCCGGACAAGGCTGCTTGTGCTAGCGACAGCACATTTCCGCTTCAATCCAACACAGCAACGATATCAATGCCGTTCAGACGGAAATTGGGATCGGAGCTGCCTTAATGGTGATCATACTTGGCACTTCTTCCTCTTTCCTTTGGATGGACACTCTCACAAAAGACAGTCCGCAGACCATACTAAGTGTGAGTGGCTCAGCGAGGTTTGTTCCGCTCTCCTGAGGTGTTAGCGGTGATCATCTGCTAAGGGCAAACGCGTTTGAAGACTAGCGTAAATCTAGTGAAAGCTGGGTCGATCCTTTTCCTTTAACTGCAATAACCATTTGAGCAGGTCTGTCCACTGGGCCGAGTACCTACAGAGCAAGTCTATGCGCTGATCAAGTCGTCCTTGCAAGCCACGCAGCTGTGAAAGATTCAGTGGCATTTCCAGCAAACTGAGATGCAGCAGGACCACGCCGAGTGAGTAGACATCAGACTTAAACACATCATGTTGTGTCTCGCCATCTCTTTCTCATTCTGGAAATGAGCCTCCCTCAAGGCAGGGGAACAGTAGGGTATAGCCAAGTAGTGTGTGCACAGCATTAGCTTCGGGTTGCACCTTCTTCACAAAGCTGAAGTTGCCGACTTTGACCTGGCCTTGAGGGTCGAGGAAAAGGCTCTGAGGCTTGATATCGCGGTGGGCGATGCCTTACTCCCCCAGGTAACTGAGTGCAGACAGAGTCTGTTCAAAGATGCACCACAGCTCTGCTTCAGTGTACCAACTCAGACTCTTTGTGCGCTCGACTAGTTCGGCATAGAGATTTCTGGGATAGAGTTCCAAGAAGATGTAGACAAACCACTCGTTACTTTCCAATCCCAGGCATTTGCAGATATGAGGGTGGGATTATTCAATATAAGAAGTCCCTCTCTGGCTGCTTCGGCATCTATTTGCTTAACTAAGACACCTTTGCTGTAGGGTTTATCAAGTAAACTCGATAGAAGCTGGTATTATACTCGGCGAGGAAAGGCCGCTGGTTTTGTAGACTTGTGGTCCAACTCATGACGAATTAATTATCGAGAAAGACAGCTGAAAGATGGAAAGAGGTCTCAGAGATAGTGTATATACAGCTACTCAGGGCTTTCCGGAGCCACACATGTGACTGTAATGAGTTGGACTGCCTTGGAAAAGTGAAAGTCGTCCTTCGAACTTAGAAATGCATAGTAACTTTTCCTTTTAGCAGCCATTTGTGTCTTCACTAGCACAGGAAACTCACGAGATGGAGGGAGACTTTCGATGAATAGTGTCTTTACCTAGTTGTAAAAGGCCTCAGACAGAACAAATCGTCAACGGCTGTAGTAGCCTGCTATTCTTTCTATAAGGCATTCAGTCCTAGGGACTCACACCCTCTTGCCATGATGACCTAAGCACTAATCATAGGCCAGTTACTCTCCTGAGACGTAATATCCACTGGAGTAGATTTTTTCCGCAAGCTGCATTGCCTCTTATGTTCCTAACTGTTGTGATGCTTTGGACTTTCCCTATGCAGCGGATTATCGATTTTTACGAGTTGTTTCAAAGCACAAGTAGCTTCGTACTCAAATTGCTCTGGTCACAACTGGCTCCTGCTCAAGGAACTGAGTAGCACTTCTTCAATGTCCCAGGACAAGCGATACAGAGGC
>Ga0247837_1001772_pt1 | contig 43380 bp, 35 predicted proteins | sample LaCtaG_2_FD_187115 | JGI IMG/M metagenome (GOLD analysis project Ga0247837, IMG submission 187115) | Freshwater microbial communities from meromictic Lake La Cruz, Castile-La Mancha, Spain - LaCruzMarch2015_14.5m | ecosystem: Environmental > Aquatic > Freshwater > Lake | place: Spain: Castile-La...
CAGAGGTGAAATTGATGCAAGACTGCAGGGTAGTGAACACACTTATCAAGTATTGCTGGTAGGTCGGGTCGCTATAGCCTGCTGAATTCGCCAATATCGCCTCCACTGCGTCGATATATTGTTGGTCAAATGAATACGCCAGCCCTCTAGTTCCGTCATAAGGACACAGGAAAGAAGTGTCGCTGCGAACCAACCCTCTGAGGCAACACTTGCAAAAGAGGTGGCTGCAGTCCAGGTGGAAGCAGGGCATTTCAGCACGAAAGGCACAGCAGCACAGGGAACAAATGGGCCGAACAGCATAGAGGTCACTCACCTGCACTGCCATTCTATAATTGCGCACATCGAAAGATAGAGGATATCAACTGTAGGGATGCTAAACTGAGGGAAAGTCTGTATGTGTGGAATTGGCTTTATGACGCATGCTGAATTTCAGTTCTCTGCAAATGTATAGTCAGGCCTACTGATATCAGCGAACTACTAGGCTAAACGACCTAACGGAAAGTGATGAGATAGTGCGGGTAGGACATGTTGGGTTCATAAGTGATGTATATATGTGAGTCTCCTTCCTCTCCCTTCACACTGTGGAACAGCTCATTCGTCCCCTGCTTCATCGGCGGTCTGACCAGACTTGTAGTAGTCGCAGAAGCAGGCATCTCTACCGTGTCTCCCACAAGCACCAGCATACAGAAGATCTGCTGGGTGCCATCAGGCAGTCTGTGTCCATACCTCTCCACACTGTATGAAGAGTTGCGGGCGTAGTACGTGCCCTGACCCCAGACTCCGTGTCCAAAGCGAGGGTCTAAGCAGGTGAGCGAGTCATAGACATTAAGTGGGCTGAATTTGCGAGTACCGTGGAAGAGATGCTTGAGTTTGAGGGGACGTCGTTCCACCTGGCTGAGAGATTCATGTTTGTTGGCGAAGAGCATGTAAAGGTTTTTGTTTTGGATTCTTTCGATTTTCACTATGGTTTGAGCGGCTGAAGTGTAGTTGAATAGGCGCTCTACTTCCTTATAGTGTTTGTCGGATGTAGGGAGGTTGACTAGGACTGCGGGTCCGGCGGGCTGCTTGCTGTACCACTTGGGCATTCGATGGTACTGAAAGTGAGAAGAGGGAGAGGCCTTCTGGGGACTAGTGGGGATGATACAGCCAGGAGCGAAACTCACCATTTGAGGCAGGAAGGAGACACCGGCGTAATTGGGCATCAGCATAGGTGCAGCGAAGCTGAGCATTTGAGCAGGCTGGGGAGGTCCAGCAGCGTAGTTCGGCATTTGTGTAGGCTGATCACTCCCAGCAGACACAGAAGAAGAACCATGCAGGTACGGACAAAAGGCAGTGCGGTTGCAAGTGGGTCCTAAAGGACACGGTTTCGTAGCTAGTGCATTGCCCTGGTGGTCGTAGTAGCAGTAGCGACTCACATTCGGACAGTTCCCTGTTTTCATATAAGCTCTGCACGGCACAGACTGGAAGTTGACCAGAGACTTGCAAAGGTTGAACAGAGTTACGAGTTCTTCCTGGCTGTTGGGACCACTGTTGTTAGCTAGCATTGCCTCGACTTTGTCTATATATTGCCGGTCGAGTGGATAAGCCATTCCTGTGCTGCCGTCGTAAGGACACAGGAAGGAGTTGTCCTGGACAGTGCTCCTCACACAGTACTGGCAAAAGAGGTGGCTGCAGTCTAGGCGATAGCAGGGCAGTGCGGCAGGAAAGGCACAGCAACATAAGGAACAAATAGGCCGAACAGCATAAAGGTCACTCACCTGCGCTGCCATTTCTACAATTTTCCTATACGGAAGATGCTACATTAAGGACTTGTACATCTCAATATAAGCCTTTAACTTTAAGCCTATCTAACGACTCAGCAAGTATTTTGGCAAGAGAACAGGCTCCACAACGAGCAGTCCCAGTCTGCCCAGGTACTTCACCCCCTTCCAGCAGAGCTTCATACAGCACTTCCTCCACTCATTGCGGTAGTCCCCCGTCGCTTTGAGATACAGACGCTTGAACCAGTACGGCAGTGTGAACAGAGCACCTACTCCGAAGAAACCCACTGCCACTCCCGCCACCATGAAGCCCTGGAAAATATCTCCGATTATGGAAAAAATCTCGTTTTTGTCCAATTGCCAGATGGAGAGGAAGGAACTGACATACAGGCCTGCGCAGAGAAGAAGGGGAATGACTCGAAACAGGATGTGACAGGCTACACACTTCCATTTTTTGTTTTCCCCGGCCCAAGTGTGCGCAAACCGCTGCCTCATTCCCTCCATATCCGGCGGGTCCAGACAGCCCCACACCAGCAGCTTCTCTGTAGAGAAGCCAATAACTGTACTGATAGCGAAGATGATCAAAACGATGTACCAATTCTCCACAGTCCATAACTGCCCCATGGAGGAGGAGAGCAAGTCACCTAATTGTAGGAGTTTCTGCTTGTTTTGGGACTTGTACAGAGTGTAGTTGGCGGAGTAGAAGCACACTGCACTAAGGAAAGTCACTAACAGGATCGGGAACCTCCTTGCTCGCGAGATTGCGATTTTGCGGTTGAAAACGAGCCCCAGCAGTTCATTATTGCCCACGAATTCGGAGAGGCTGTTTTTGTAGTGCATCAAGTCGTCAGTGAATAGCAAGTGGAAGCAGTTACCAGCATTGAGTGGAGTTCTGCGCAGTTCACTGCCCATGGAGAAGTCCCGTAGGCCGGTTTTGAATTGGAAGTACAGGGCCTTGATGTGGCTGAGGAAGACAGGAGAGCTGAGGCGGCTTTTGAAGGAGCCCAGAGCGCCGAACTCCTGCCAGATGTGCAGCTGTGCGTCCTTACTTAAAGAATCCACAGCGAAGCAAATCGCACTCGCCAGTTTCTCCCTATTGCCCTCCTCCTCCAACGGCAGACTGAAAAGTCGCAGCAGAGAATCCGGCACAGGCCGAAAGAAGCAGGAGAAGATGCTGAGGACGGAAAGTGGGAGGTAGAAGCAGCGTCTGCACAGACAGCCATACCACTTGCGCTTTTGCCACTTCACTTCGCCTTCGAACTTGGCGAGGTAGCTCACCACTTCCTGTATGAAGTTCTCGAACTGCTTTACTATCTCTGCTTTGTCTGCCTCTTCGGATTTGTCCACCAGCCAGAAGAAGAGAAGAAGGATGAAGGAAACGAATAGGATCCAGAGGAGAAATAGCAGTCCGGCTGTTATTTCTCCGCAGTCGGAGGTGGATCTGCCCCCGAACATGATGTTGCCTACCGCTTGCCCCACATCGATGTTAGGGGACAGGAAGGCATCAGTGGCGTTTTGGCAGCTGCAGAGCACACTTGTAGCGGTAGTGGGTCCTTTCGAACACAGGGAGTTGTCTATGAGTCCATCGGAGCTGTGGGCAGAGCAGGTGACGTTGCCAGTGTAGTTGGCCATAGGCAGGATGTGAGTGACTCTCTGTCCGCTGTTGATGTACCAGGAAGTGCCAGTCTCGCTGATATTGCCCGTGGAGGTGTTGTAGGGCAGGCGCTGGAGCTGAGTCAGCGGGTAAATAGTGGTGATATTGTCTGCAGCCGCGATGATATAATTGCGACACAGCGGTAGAGACATGATTCGCTGGTAGTCCGCAGTGTTACCGAAGTTCAGTTCGCAGATAGCGTGCGGCAGGTGGCGGAGCAGTACCTCCGGTGGAGGGATCAGAAGCGCTCGAATCACCATTTCCATCACTCCCTCGAAGTCCATTTCTGGGCCGTTGCTCTGATTGTACACTATTGTGATGTTGTAAAAGCCGTTCAGTTGGGGAGTGTTAATCGGAAATGTCAAGTCGCGCTTGAATATCCTAGTCGTGTTCGAGGAGTCTTCATACCTTTCCGCACCGATAATCAAACTGTCAAGACTGATAATGGTCGGGAACTGCCCGGGAGTGAGTCTGTCCACCACCTGTCTACTCAGCCTGTCAGTGAGTGCATACAACCCTTCAGTCGTATTCACCACTTCGTCCATATTCGCCTCAGTGAGCGGCACCACAGCCAGAGCTTGCTGGATTTTGTCAATGGCCAAAGCATGGTTCGGCCCAGTGGTGTACCTCGTCCCATTAAGGTTCATAACTGAGTCGAGGATACTCATACCCAGGGCTGCTATCTCTACATTAGTAGCCCCAGGCACCATTGAAACTCCCACTAGGCCTGCAATGGTTTCCTGGTCTTCCGTGGACAAAGGCCCAGTGTTGTTTAGTAGAATCTTATTGGTGGCTTCTTCGATAGTGCGCATCACTGCAGTGACAGGGCCTATAGCCTGCTCTGCAGTTAAATTCCCATTCGCCAGGCTTTGAGCGATGAAAATTGGCACCTGGCCGATTGGAGTGAGACCTGCGCGGGGGTCTCCACTGGTATTAGCGGTTTTCATGGCTTTATCCAAAGTGTCTTGAATAAGGCCTGTGGGACTGCGGCGGGAGGAGGCTAGAGTCACGTTCTGACTGGACCGAGTGCATGCATTCAGGGTGTCACAGACATAAAGAACTATGGTCAGGGGCATATCGCTCTGAGAAGCGCGGGCGAGCACTGTTGAGAAATTGTTCTGCAGCATCGCAGGTGAAAAAGGCCGATAAATGTCCCCTTCCATGTAGTAGTACTGGTAATACAGCGGGTAATCCCCGTCTCTGTCCATCCAATTCTGCGCTGTGAGGAAGAAGTTGGTCTCCAGGTCCACACCTTGTTTGGGCTCTATGTGGAAAACGCCTCCCACAGGCGGCATGTTGATGTAAATCTTCACTTCGGCTCGACTGTACAGAGTCTCGTTGCCTATTATCGTCTCACATTCGTATTTGAAGCGGTACTCGAGGCCCACGTCGAAGCTTTCCGGCTTGAAAACGAAGATAGGGTGGGTGGGGTCGGAGTACATAACGAAGTTGTGGTTTGTGACTTGGATCCAGTTGCACTTACTACCTGGAGGTGTGGAGGACACAGCACTGATTTTGACGATGTCGAAAGGGTTCACAGTGGGCGACGGCAGGGTGTAAATTTTGTAAACAGGCGCTGCGGTGGTTTCCAGCCACAATTCAATACTCTCCGGTTTTCTACCCCCAGACAGACTCGTAGTGGTAACATTCACTATATACCTGGTATTGCTTTCATTGAGCATTCCACTGTAGAGGTCCAGCACATGTCCACTAACAGTGCTGTTGTCCGGCGGGTACACCCGCACACCGTTTCCGTTTCTCACTATCCACTCCAGCATCACTTTCTGGTCGCCTTGTCTGTCCGGGTCAATTGTAGCACTGCCATCGATCCTCACGCTTTTGTTCACTTGAATCAGACAGTCACCGCCGACAGTTTTGATGCGAATAGGCGTAGGGGAGACTTCAAAGGTGACATTAGCGCTTCCATATAGGAGAGTGCCTGGGATTTCAGAGGATACCATCAGCGTGTAATTCCCAAAATTTAGTGTGCGAGCAGGAATAGGACAGATTTTGCCTTTACAATCTGGGAATTTGGGCGCTGAGGAGTGCCAGCGAAAATCAGTGAGGTCGTCAGTAGTGACATTCTTACAGGAAGAGGATATGTCCACCATCAGTGTGAAGGAGAACTCTCGGGAGTAGTAGAAGCGGATGTGATTTCCGAAGGGAAAGGTAATCTGTATGTCCTTATTTACCTGGTAGAACACTGTGCTACTTGCGGAGTTCTTGTTTCCCCATTCATTAACCACGTGCAGGACCACTTTCATGCTATAATTTGCCTGATTTCTCATCTCAGAAGGCACATAGGAAAGACCCACCTGAAACATCGATCCTGAGGCCACTTGATAACCGTCCAACTCCCAAAGGCACTTCAAGTTCCTACGGCCTGACCCAGTGCTTTGCAGACAGTCCAAAGTGACTATGCTGCACTTGGAAATGAACCCTGTTTGGGTCAGAACAGCAGTGGGCGTAGGGAGAAATCGAGGGTTCAGCAGTCTCAAGCGAGGAGGTTCGAGGAAGCGGGTGGTGTTTTTGTACTGAATTATGCCGTAGTGGAAGTAAAGCTTATCTTTGTTGCTAATAGTCGGGTATGCGCCTAGAAATATCCTCAATCTGTCCTCATCAATCCAGCGACACTCCGGGTCTCGGCCCAACCTTTCCAGTGTTTGGAAAAGGAAGAAATTCCCGCAGTTCTGTCCCAGCTTCCTCAAAGGCTCGATATAAATCGCTTGCCTAAATCTGACCAATATAGTGTTCATATCGTCCTCGAACTCCGCCTGGTTGAAGAAGAACTTTAAGCACACTCTCCTCAAATCGTCATCACAGAGGACATCCAGCACGTCGTAGGTGATACAGCACCTTAGGTCGAGTTCAGCAGACACAGCCACGGGCTTGGCCAAGGCGCTCGCCAGGATGCTGGAGTTGCTATCGAGCAGCATTATCTGGACGAAGTTGATGTCAGTCGGCATGAAGACATCTTTGATGTTGAAGGTGACCATGGAGTTGGCGGAAAGGAAAGCGTTAATAGTAAGTTCGAGACTGTAGTACTTGACAGTGCAGGTGGGGGAGAGATTGGGAGAGGAGGTGCAGGGCAGTTGGCCTCGGGAGTTGGTCATGCCGATACTCGAGTCGAAGTCTGTGGGAAAGCGCAGAACTAGCCGGTTGTCCGCAGCGAGCGTAGAGTTCAGGAGGAAAGAAACGGTGAAGTTGGTCAAAGTGTACGCCATAGTCTTCGCTAGGATGAAAGTGAGGTTTTGAAAGCCTGTTGGGACTGTGTGGATCGCTACAGGCGCTAAACTCGCATTTCGGTTGATTAGTGCATCATCCCAAGTCGTTTCCACAGTAAATTTGGCCTGCGTTTCCTCCGTAATCAAGTCCAGTGCATTGGTGACAGTGAGACTGAGGTTCATACTACTGGTGATTTCAGTGACGTTCAAGGAGTCTAATCTCACTGATAGGAGTGTATCGCTGGAGTTGCAGCTGCTGGCGAAGACTCCAGGCACTCCTGTGATGAAGCAGTCCTCTCGATTAACCGCGACATTGAACTTCAGGTTGCTGCTGTTCAGCTGTAGGATGGACTGCCTGGGCAAGGGAAATAGAGGACTGAAGGAGAAGTAGAGCAGACAGTTGAAAGAGCCTTTGACGGCTGGGTAAATGGTCAAATTGGAGACGGTGAGGTTCCCCGCTCCTGTGCTAAGGCAGCACACGAGTGGGAGAAGCAGTAGCATCCACGCTTTCATTATTTCTATATAAAGTTGAAATCGACATATCGATGTAGGTCTTTGACTGGGACGCAGAGACGTAGGCAGGCACTGAGCTTAATTTGCAATCTGACATAGAGCATGTTTCCCTTCCTTTTGCTCATCTCCTCAGTGTCCGCCCACTCCTTCTCCCTGCACTCCCAGTTATCCGCACAGCAGCAGTCCGTCCTGCAGAGGCAAGACCTAGTGTCCCAGCTCTCCCGAGCCAGAGCCCAACTCCTCAACTCCACCCACACAGCCGACCCCAGTACCAGCTTCATCGAATTAGTGGACGAAACCCCACTCGACTCACTCTTCGCAAGGACTATCCAAAAGGCTGATTTCGAGGTAAGGCCTAAGGTAGACTGGGGGAAGGAACGTGACGGCAATTGACACAGTGATGTTGCGAGCTTTGGGCAGTATGAAGGACGGTGAGTGCTACGCAGTGGGCAGTGGACACAACTTGGGAGTCCTGCTGGGGTATAGTGACGGAGTAGTGGAGCTGAGCGACATATATGGAGAGGTCCTGTATCGATACGATTCCGGGCATAATGCAGGGGTGCAGTACTTGGTGTGCACTACTCAGGGGGACGGTACAGGCTAAATAGAGCTCAAATTCCTCACTTTGGCGCAAGATAAAATCCTACGCCTGCACACTATTGACACGTGGCTTGTCAAGCAGCCGCTCACTGCGCCCAAGCCATTCGGCTTGCAGACTTCCAGAGTCAATGTATCGATTTCGCTGGATGCCACTGCCACTCTGTTCACCAATTCGCCGCTTTCCGCAGTCACCAAGCTGCCTATGGACGGCAATTCCCTGTTTGCAGACAGTGCAGTGAGAGTGACAACTGCTATGTTCTATGTCAGAGGAGGGGTCAGACACTGGGTAATTGGCGATTCCAAGGGCGGAATCAGTCTCCACCACTATAACGGGACGTTTATTAGGAGAGAAGAGACGGGGAAAGGACCAGTTCTGGCTTTGGACAGGTTCGGGCCAATGGCAGTCTTTGGGAGTGGCCAGGTAGTGGGCGTCTACAACCTGCAAACTATGCAAATCCAGCAGCTCTGTGAAGAGGTAAGCCGTAGGCAGCACTCTTCCTCTGTGACAGATGTACTGATCGACAGCACTACCAATAGCAACATAGTCACAGCAGCCTACGAAAGTGGGGAACTTTTGGTTTTCGACACGAAAGCAGTAGTCGAGGACAAGTTTGTATGCAAGACACTCGCAAGAGTCCAGCTAAAAGGCTCAATTCCGCCCTTGAAGCTGGCCGCAATTCGAGGCGGAGTCGCCATATGGTCGACCGACGGAGTCCTCAGCTACCTGAATTTAGCCCAAATCAGCACTCAAACCGCTCTCCAAGTCTCTCACAAGAAGCTCTCTGCCGCTCCTTGCCCACTCCTGCTGAAGACCATCAAATTGCCCAGTGGCAGTTTCTTCCTGGCAGCCGCTTCCTCTCACTCCCGCCTTCTCTTTGCAGAGAGTCTGCCCAGTCCCAAGCCTGCCAGCGCCTCGATGGACTTCGGGAACTTGAAGGTGATTCTGTAAGGTGCACATAGGATTGTTATGGGAGTTGGAGGAGTGCTGGCCTATCAGTTCTGCAAGACTGGCAGACCTGAGCAGATTGAAGAGCCGCGGCCTGTCAGACGCCCACGCAACGGGAAGCCAGAAAAGCGAGTGACCTTCAAGGAGCCAGAAGTCGCCTCAGATGACTCTTCCTAACAGGCATTTCTCTTAGTCCATATTGATGCGGGTCTATGTTGACGTCTTCTCGAGTGATAAACTGCTCTGCGACTCCTTCCCTGTGGCTTCTGCCTACAACGAAGCAGTGCTAACTGTCCCAAGTAGCTGGATTGCTAGAGACAACAGTGGGATCGGTTCCAACATTGATGTCCAGGACATAGAGGACCGTTCTGAGCGCGTAATTAACCTCGTGTATATGTTCGGTCTGAAGGAAATTGAGTACTCTAAGTTGGAATACGCAGTCTACCTACACCGCCTTCAAAACTACTTGGCTGCTAATTGTCCTGCACGTGTCGATGGCTTTCTGGGCGGAGTTTCGGACTTTACTGAGTATGTGATGAGTCGTTTTGCCGATTTCAGCTTCTACAGAGGGGAAAGTGGGGATAGCGCAGCTATGGCAGTGCTTGCCTGCTACCTGCAGGATACTGATGTCTCCCCGGTCTTCTACTTCTTTGCAGACGGCCTGTGCTCTCAGCAGTACTAGTTGACCTAATTTTTACACAGATATAGCTAGATTGCAGACTGTCATGACTCTATCTAAGTCGAACATCTCCACGGTTTGCAAGGCTTCTGATAGGCCACTTCTCTGACTCTGTAGAGACTCACAATAGACTGCGTACCAGAGCAATTCCTATACTTGAGTCTCCTATTGGGCATATCTCTCCAGTCCACATTCCTTGTAGTACAATATGTCCGCCACAGGCGAAAGCGTGCTAGGCCTCGTAGTTCTCTACCTATTGGCTGGCTTCGGAGGCTACTCGCTTTATTTCCTCAAGAACGGTTTCCGCATAGGTCGCCACACCTGCAAAGGAGTGCTCGGACGAATTGACATCCCTCCATTGGTACTGCTTATCTAGATTGGCATGCTGTGGTTCGGCTTCCTCGCTATCAATGTTCTGAACCCAGTGGTGACAAAGATCAACAAGAAGTGGCCGTCCTACATCCGCAACCTTTGCCAGTGTGTGATCCTGATGAGGGCTGGCTTGGGACTGAACATCACGGCTCTGAGGAACCTCAAAGGGCCAGTGTTTCTGCTGGCTTGGTGTCCTCAGCTCTGTGAGTGGGTGATAATTTCCACAGTGATAAAGTTCGGCATTGACTTGCCGTGGGACTTAGCACTAGCTGCAGGCTTCATGCTGGCCAGCGTGTCCCCGGCAGTGGTAATCCCCATCACATTGAAGCTGAAGGAACAAGGCTACGGCAATGAGAAGAGCATACAGGAAATCATCATCGGAGTCACGTCCATTGACAGCATCACAGGGACTGTTAGTAAGCACTAAGCAGTGTTCGGCATTTTGACAGGCGTGGCTATGAGTTCACTGGATGGGGCGCCCAGTTGGTTCGGAGACACGACGCTCACAGCGGGACTGATTGTGCCCATTATCGTGATTGGAGGACTGTTGGTGGGGTTTGCTACTGGGTTCGGCCTGTTTCTGCTCAAGAAGGCGCACTGGTTGGTGTACCTAGGGGTTCTCTCGACCCTCTGCTTCACGTACATCTTCGTCACAATGCATTACAGTCTGTCAGGCTTGGCCTACATTGCGCTTGTGCTGGCTTGTCTGATCAGCATCAAAAGCAGAGATATATCGGAAGTGCGGAAAATAGGGAAAGTGATGGTGCTGGCCTGGCGCATAGTGGAGGTCATCCTGTTCGGCCTTATTGGAGCTGCTATGGATGTAACCAAATTAAGTGGAGAGACAGTCGGCTATGCCGTTTTGGCTATTTTCCTCGGGGAACTAATTAAAGTCCCAGTCGCCTTTGTAACGACAGTCACAGGGAACTTTAACCTGAAGGAAAGGATATTCATGACCCTGTGTCGGATGCCGAAAGCGACAGTGCAGGCCTCTTTAGGCGGGATGATTTTGTCCATAGCGCAGGCAGCAGGGGACAGCAAATTCGAGGCTTACGGTGAGGATGTGCTGACCATAGCAGCTACTTCCATTATGATCACCACTCCCATTGCCCTGGCGATCTCTTCCCTCGCACCCTACTTACTCACACAGGCCAATCCTTCCGCTATCCCCACTGCAGCTCCCCTTTCGCCCATCATTGAAGTCAAGGAAGGCAAACAGACTAGTGAGGGGAAGGATGAGGAACTGGCGCAGCCCATCATTTCCCCTGCCAACTCCCCTGACTCTCCAGACGACCACGACAATTCCCCTTAACTAAGGACTCAGGTAGGCTACTATTGCAGTAATGTCATCCACCATGCCGCCGTCCAGAGCTGTCCACCTGCGCTGTGCCTCTCGCACCAGTGCACTCGCACCCTTGCCCGGGTCCCGCTCCTCCGCAAACTCACCCACAATCTGCACTGCTTCCAGGTTAGTTAGGAACTCCCATACTCCGTCTGAGGCGAGAATCAGGAATTGGTCGTCTTTCGATAGGTGAGTGGTGGTGAGGTCGGGGTCGGAAGTGACGCCGAGTCCCTTTGCGAAGTCGTCGCCCATGGATCTGGACATCGCAAGGCCTGGGAACTGCGCTCCTTTCAAATAGACCCTAGGAGGACCGGAGTGCATTACTTTGGATATAGAGACTTCCCCTCCCGCCCTCACAATTCGGTCATACTCCGCCCTCAACTCCGGCTTATGGTCGACAGATAAGGGTACTGAAATCCATAATCCACTGCGTTTCCTACCTAAAACTGCCCTGGAGTCACCCACATTCCCACAAGTAACTGTATTTTCGTGAATCAGCACAGTCACGCAGGTGCTTCCCGAGTTGGAGCAGTCAATGTTCGACTCTCGCAGCGTGCGAGCTGCCCTTCCGTATGCGTATTTGAGTGCCAGTACTGGCAAATCAGCGGGGCGCTGCAGGTCTTGGCAGTGAATTGCTTCGAAAATGCTCTTCGGGAAGTTCGCTTTGAGGGAGTTGGAGACGAAGTGGCCCTGCAAGCCGTGTCCATCGCAGACTCCCAGTAGATACCACCCCCTAATTTCCACAGCAAAGGCTGTATCCTGGTTGCTCTGCTTCGTTACCCGGCGCACAGACCCGGTTTCCGTCCTGATGGCGACTCGCACTGAGCCTGTGGGCATTACTGCCTCAGTCTCAACTGGCACTGGCACCCTCTGTCTGGGAGTGAGCTTAGCCTGCAAATTGGGCAGGGAAGAGCTGACTGAGGACCGCACCGCATATAGACTTCGTGCGGACTCAGCTAGCACTCTATGGGATTCACTGTGTCTGAGGGGAAAGGAGTGTCTGGGCGTAGCTTTGGCGTCCAGTGAAGTGCCAGTGCCTCTCTGACTCCCTAGGCCCTGTCTCTGAGTATGCCCGTTCTCTGCGAGTCGGGCGACTAGCAGGGCTGGGGGAGTGTTGTCAGTGGACTTGCGTTTGAGTGCTTCGTAGGCCATTAAGAGCTGATTATGAGGGAAAACTGCATTAGTCACTCATAGAGGCGCGGCGAGGGTCTCGAAGTCTCACGTCACTCTTGGGCACTCCGGATTCGGCTTGGAGCTCAGGGACGTCTTTGGCGTCCATGTTGGGGTACGTGCTGCGGTCAGGAGGCTGCACGATATGCACGTCCGAGTCTCTGAACTCAATGATGACACACGAAATGTCATCAATCACCACATCCTCGTCCTCCACTATCGCCAGCCACCTCATCCTGGCTTCCTCACACAGCAACTGTGCAATTGTAGCGTTTTCCGGCTTCGCATTAACATCAGTGTTCACCTCACTAAATGTACCGCGCTGACAGGAGTGACGGTAGGCTTCCACGAAGTCTACGACTTCACTGTTTTCCATGACGTCCCAAACGCCATCAGAAGCAGCAACGATGAATGCGTCCTCCTCCTGCAAGGAGTGGGTGGAGAGGTGCGGAGTGCTGGTGACTCCCAACTCTGCCCCCACTGCGTCTCCTATGGACCTGGACATGGCCAAGCCCGGGTAGTTGCAGTCTCTCCTCCATACTCTCCAAGGACCGATGTTTCTTCCGTTTTCGTCCAGTAAGCGTCTCACAATCCCTCCCGCCTTTGTTATGCGGTCTAACTCTTCTGGGTCTTCCGGCTTTTGGTCCTTTGTCAGCTGCACGGCTTCCAAAGGGTGGTCCACCTGCACCGACCGTCTCCGCATGACATTCTGCAGGACCAGTCTTTCCTCGCCTCTCGGCGGCTGCTCTGCATAAGTGATTTCCGGCGGCTTGGAAGTGCCTAAGACAGCGCGCGAGTCACCAACGCCTGCACAGTACAAAGTGCCATTGTTGATCAACACAGCCACTGCAGTAGTGCCCGAGTAAGACGCATCCACTCCCGACCCGAACTCCTTCAACTTGGAGTCGCAGGCGTTGATGAGGTCGACAAGGAACTGCTGGGGACTACCGGGGTCCTTAAGGGCAGCTTGGAAGGCTAGCATTGCTTCTTTCTTGCAGAAGTTGACGACGTGGTGTCCCTCTTTCCCGTGTCCGTCGAACTCGATAGCGAGCAGTGCGGAGTCGAGCACGACGTAGTTGAGGTCTTGGCAAGTCTTAGCAATTTGTCCGCGCGGGTCGAAGCCGGGCAAAATGCAGGCTGAGTGGACCTCACTGGACACTGTATATGTATTGGGCGGCATGAAGAACTGAGAACAAGTGCATGAAACCGGGTTGGGAAAACTGAATGCGACCTTGTCTTTGTACAGGATTTTCTGGTTGCAGTCCTTGGCTTTGATGAGGACTACGTCAGAGTGAGGGTACTCCAGCTCTGCTTAGAAGGTACTGTCTGCAGTGGGCAGGCCGATTTGGCGACGGTGGGTTTTCAGGCCTGCGCAATTCCCCATTACCTAGTTGACTACGTAGTAAAGGCGGACGAGATAGTCGCTGTTGCACCCAGTTTGCATCCACACGCTTCCATCTTCTCCTATCAACGTCCCAGTCAGTGGTCGTTTGACGCCCTTCAAAGTGTCGGAATACATTCGCACCTGTAAATTACCTTCCAAAGGGGTTGGCACCTCAAGTACAGCTCTATCGCCTTGCTCCTGATATCTGAGTGGAGTGGCGTTGAAGTAGATAGATGTGATGAGATGCAGGGTGTTGAACTTGAACTCGAGTTGGGTGAGTGTGACTGGGTGCTGGCAGGACAGTTCTACAAATAAGGATTGCTCGGGGCTGGGGTTTCGAGAGGCTTCTAAGGCAACCCAAAAGACTCGCTTTCCAATGATAGGCTGAGACATCATATTACCACTGTCTATAAAAGGGAGCACTACACTGCGTTGTAGCAGGCACAGAGACAACTCAGACTTCTTCACGCATATCCTGCGCACTGCTCAGTCGCATTATAGTTCCTTACGAATATTTGATATTGGAGTATCGGCCGTTCGAAGGATCTGCAGATTCCAAGAGTTATGCTTGATTGTTTCTAGCTCTTAATGACATCACTGCAGTGAGTCATGTGAGTGGATAGGCACACATTAATGAAGGTAGCTTTCTTTGTTCTGAACAGCTACACAGAGAAAGGGATCTGCCGGATTCGGATATAGGAATATGTCTAAGCCTAAATGATGCATTCTTTGATCTGCTTATATCACAATTGAAAGCCCCTTTCTAATTCTCATTTCAAAAATCCGAATTCTGCCTATTGGCCACACTTTAGGTTTGCGAAATTTATCCGTAGGGTTCGTCTGTCAGAGTCGATAACTGCCCAATTTAGCCTTCAGAGGAACCCACTTAACAATCCAATCTAGCACAGTTTCTAGAACTCTTATAGTCATGTGGCTCTAACTCTGCAGATATCGCGGCTTCTAAATAGCAGAGAAATGGTAACTGCATCAAGGCATTCACTGCCTTATACAAATCCCTACTGAGTTTTAGCAGAACTTACGACCTGGCTAGACTGAAATTAACCTTCCAAGCAAGCTGCCGAAGTGGGATTTCCCACACTTACATGAGTTGCAGGTACAAGTGAAGCAACCAACAGTGCACCAACTCCACCAGAGATACAGTGGATTTCTCTAGTGTACTAGCAGAATGCTAAATTGCAGTCGCTCTCGTCTCTTCTTCTCCACAATCCCCCTCGAAAGTCTTTTTCCTCCTCGTCCACAACTCACTTGCACGAAAGTCCAGAGGCATTTCCTTGCCATTTACTTCAAACGTCTGGCTCGTCGGCTTGAGAAAGTGCCTAGATCTCTTAGGCACAGCAGTCCTAGGAGCAGGCACTGGCACTGGCTTGTCCTGAGTCAAGGCTGCACGCCCTGTACAGCACGTCCCCATATTAATACTCTACCGACCTATTGGTCTGAAGGCAGGTCTCTCAGGACGGATGTAAGCAGGCAAGTCGTCACTTGTGCCCCAGGGTGGTCGAAACACACCTCTAGCAGAAGAGTCTCTTGGTAGTGCTTTGGGGTACATTGGCAGCTCCCGGACCACTGTAACCGGCCGAACGTCACTATTCCCCATCACCATCATTCCGATTGACCGAATCTTCGACTCTTCCTTGGGCACAGAGCGAGTCTTGCGGTCAGAGATGGAGGGCAGAGAGTCGAAGAACTGGGAGAAGATGACGTAGTTGTTGGACTGGGGGATGAACTGGGACAGGCCGTAGTGCTTCCGCATGAAGCTTTGCAGCTTCAGGGAAGGTCGGTCTATGGCGATTTTCGCGGGGTGGATTTGAGCGTCTTTGAGCATAAACTCATACAGCTCCTTGCCGTATCCACTCCTTTGCATAGTTTCATGCACGTAGAAATCCAGCAGACACAGCGGCTGCAACTCCCTCACTCCCACTTCTGAGAAGTGAAACAAGCGCCTCACCCCAGTTTTGATGAAGCCCACGACCTTCTCCCCCACAACTTTGACGTACATCACATTGTCTGGGGAGTTAAGGAACTTGGTGGCAGTTGTAATGGGTACAGGCAAGGCTTGGGCCAGGGCACTCAATTGCCCCATGCGATTGATGATTTCTGCCAGTTCTCGTACCGCGGGAAAGGACTGTGTCGGCCGCAGAGTGACAATGCCCTCAGGGTTGGTCCTCAGGACCCGCGACAGGGTAACTCCAAAGTCCACCATTCTAAACTCTCCTAACGTTACTGCCGCTGGAGAGCTCTGTGTCGCTGAATGATGCTAGGAGTAGGCTGACTTGGGGTGTGGGCAGACAATTGCGCCGCTCTCCTCGTTGGGCCGCTGGGTTCTGACCAGGGTGGGACTGAGGTCTCGGAGTGGGAAGTGGGGCTTGGAGTCAGCCTTGTAGCGGGCTGCTATTTCCGCATGACACTCCGAAAGACTGGAGTCGGAAGTGTTTGTAGAGTTGAGGGAAGGACGGGAGTGGTCGTTTGTGTGTGTCTCCAGGTAGACAATCAGCTGGGAAATGGTCTCATCTGGCGCTAAGTCTTTGGGCGCTTTGAAGGCGTGGTTGGGAAAGGTGAAGTCAGGCCGATAGGCAGACATAGCAGTCAGCGCCTTAATACAGCCCAAATGGACAGCGAAGTGGACAGGAGTCCAGCCGTCTGAATCTCCGGTGTTGAGGCAGGCTCCATAGGCAAGCAGCTCGGCCACCACTTCAGCGTCATCTCGCATTGCGGCCTGGTGCAGCGGAGTTCTGCCCAGGCAACAAGCCACGTTGGGGTCTGCGTGGAGGGCGAGAAGGCGCTTAACACTCGATAAAGGCCGGAAATTGGCTGCGTAGTGCAGCAAACTCCACCCCAATTCGTCTCTGATGCTCACATCTCCCGACTTGTCCACCAGACTTTGCATCTTTTCCGCACTCATCCCTCCCTGCCACATCACTCCCCCACATGACTGGATGTAGCCCTCTATGTTCCTTCTTGATGCTTCCAGTTTTCCGGGTGGGCTTCGAGATGTTTTCTGCTCTCTTTCCCCCATCGAATGATTGGTTGTGGGTAAGGAGGCTTTGGAGGGCTGGGAAACAGCCGTGTTTGTAGGGGTCTGGGGACTGTTTTTCACCAGGAAATGGATATTTCTTCGCATGCCTATGAAGCCTGCACGTTCCATATTGCCTATTATAAGCCAGAGACGCAGAAATATGAAGTGTACTGCTTTCGCTGGGTATTAAGAGGGATGTTGCCAGCAGGAGAGGGATTTCGAGGAAATACGATGGGGGAAACTAAAGAAGTGCTCTATAGGGACCGAATAGTGCTTAGAAACCAGGCAAAGCCTCTGTTTTCTGAATACTATACGGCAACTAAAAGACAGGGCAGAGTACCCCTGTATCGAATCAATCCCTTCTGCATGCAATTTGGCCGAAAGCACAAATTCCCACCTGTCTATTTGCAGTGCCACAAGGAAGTCTGAAACCCTTTTGACTCCCAGCCTCCAAGTCTCTGACACTAGAGTAGATATGGAAGGACGGAAGGACTTCCCCAAGCTAAGACGGCCCAGGAAGTACATGTCGCTGCCTGGAGACTTAGTGCTGGGGAGAGTGGTAAACAGACAGGGAGAGCAGTATCGAGTGGACATTGGCGACAGGTTCGAGGCGCATTTGCAGTTCTACGACTTTGAGGGCGCCACCAAGCGCAATCGGCCCCAGCTCGAGTCCAATACGCTCATCTATGCGAGAGTGGAGAGCTGCAGCAAACTCATGAATCCTGTGGTTACCTGCAAATCCCTCACCAATAAGAAGAGTTGGGCCTCTGGGGAAGCGCTGTTCGGAGTTGTGAAGGACGGACTGGTGACGGAGTGCCCAATAGGTTTGTGTCAGAAGCTGCTCAGCAAGGAACACGCGTACATTCTGAAGGACCTTGGGGCGATTGTGGCTTTTGAGGTGATTGTGGGGTACAATGGCCGCTTCTGGCTCAACTCTCGAAGCCAGATGAACACAATTCTGCTTGCAAATACGCTTCTGAAGGCGGAATCGCTGTCCAGAGAGGACTTCGCGCAGCTCCTAGCACGCGTGCAAGGCCTACTAGTTAGCTAAAAGACAATAACTCCGCCTTTGTCTAGCACCTAGCGCAAGCTACCCAGTGTGTATACTGATAGATACAGCCACTAGGTCCTTTAGAAATGGCCCGCCGAGTTGTTTCCCCGCCTGCCAAGTCCTCCCTCTCTCTGAACACTGAACTCCCCACTCTCCGCTTGTATGCGCCACACAGCCACTCCCTCACTCCCAAGCCCAGACCCAGTCCCCCCGACCCTGTCACTTACGTCCATCAAAACTCCCCCCAGCGCCTGCATCTTTCCAGGAAACTGCGTGCCCCTTCTGAAAGTCCCAAGGTGAAAAAGCTCCTATATGCGAGTATCGAAGATAGCTTGAGGACTGAAAGTCTGTACGGTCTATGCAGCATGAAGCCGCATTTGTACATTCTCAAGACGCTCAAGCGGCAGTACACGATTGAGCGCGAAGGCACGCCTCGGCCTCTGCAGTTCAACAAGTTCTTCGAACGACTGGCCGACAACATGAAGCGCTTCACTCGAAACGAGCCCAAGAAAAAGCTGGAGGACGACGAAGACTTGAAGGACGCTATCGTCATCAAGTCCAAGCAAGAAGCGCAAATTCTCACCTCAAAAGATGCCTTCATCAGGACAGCGGAAATCGAGCAGCACGCCTGGATGCGGCGGAGAAAGATGGAAATCAGGGAAGAGGACCAGGTCACAGGCTGTATCCACGCGCTCTTCGAACTCATAGACTCGAAGCGAGTGGGAAGTATTGAAGGGACTGAGTTTGTGACGCAGTTGCTGTCCTTAGGACTCACCAATGACCCTATTACTATCGTGAAGTTGCTGAAAATGAGCTTTGGAGAGGACATTGCGACCTTGCAGCTCACCAAAAACGACCTGCTGAAGTTCTGTAAGGGAAATCGACGCATAGACCATATACTCGCCATCCTCACTAAGTCCATTCAAAAGCCGCAGCTCACTCCCGAACCCAACTCCGAGAGCAAGTCCTCCCACAGTCCCCGCAGAGCCCCTAATTACCCGACTCTGACCGAGTACTTGGACCTGATAAAGAACTACTGGCTGGAAATGGACAGAGACATCAGGGAGTGTGTGAAGAAGGAACAGGTCCAAGCCAAGTTGCTGACTCATCGATTTGCACCGGACATATTGGAAGCCAAGAAGATGGTTTCTGGGTCTGGGGAATCAGTCTCCTTTGACCAATTCCAGGCCTTATTCGCTCGCAGTATTCTGAAAGGCGCACTCATTGCCTTGGACCAAAAGCTGCTGCAGCTGACTCCGGCTCCCGGAGGCTTTTCCACAGCGCTGAAGATTTCCACCTACAAGCGGCGTTTGCTACTCGCAGGCCTGGACTCGAGACACAGAAGCTTGCAGTCACAGCAGCAGGGTGCAACTGCCATTCGTGCCTTGGAGCTGTTCCATCAGATGCAACTGTCCCCGTCCACTGTTAGGTACTTGCTAGACAGTCCGAGGAGAGAGCCTGGGACCAAGTAGTAGGAAGGCTGTATGCAAGCACTGTTTCTGCTAGGGTTAGGTTAAGGCTGAGACACACGATTTGCACAGTCTAGTTCATCGAGCAGTTGGAGGAAGTCGGTCGACAATCTTATTGCTTCCCTAATGAAGCAGTGGACGGCTGGTGGAGGAAGCGCTGTGTAGCGAGTTAGCTATCTTCGGGATCCTCAGTGTCCTCCAGCACCCGCGCCACCACACTTTCACTAATGTCGCCCTGGTCGTCTTCATAGGGGTACTCGAAGTAGGCGCCCGAGGGGTAGAAAGGCTGCGAGGAAGCCTGCAAAGGACAGTTGTCCTTGGGCAGCGCCTTCTTGCACTCAATCCACTTGCCCTTCAACAAGTTACTGTTGTAGTTCTTCAGCACCTCTTCCACTGCCTGTTCCTCCGTGAACGTCACGAACCCAAAGCCACGAGGTCTGCGGGTCTGCCGGTCCAGCATCACCACACTGTCTTCTAGCTCTCCAAACTGCTGGAAGAACTCTCTGAAGTCTTCCAGGGTCACCTCCGGGGGCAGTCCTCCCACGAACAGCTTGCGAGTGCGGAAGCCTGCTGTGGCTTCTGCAGTCTGAGAGACGTCTTTGGGAACTGCATGCTTGCAGTCAATCTTCTTGCCGTCTATGACCTGGTCTTCCTGCAGGATGCGCCCCACTGCTTCTTTGTCTCGCATCGTCACGAAGCCGAAGCAGCGAGAGCGGCCTGTGTTGCGGTCTTGCATCAGAGTGCACTCCTGGATGACGCCGAAGTTCTGAAAGTGGCTGATCAGCTGCTCACGTGTGGTCTGTGCACTCAGGCCGCCCACGAATAGCTTCTTTGCTGAAATGCTCTCCACCCCCGGCGCCAACATACTGCCTAACTAATATAAGCCACAGCACGAGCATTACTCCAGGCACTACTAGTCATAAGTGATGTCTGCTACCAAGAGAAAAGCTACTGTTTCATGCGAAGTGTCCTTCTCAGCAGCTTCTGCAGAACTCACAGCTCTCAAATCAGACTCCAGTCCCGCTAGGGAACGTCGCTCTACTGTCTCCGTCGGAACTCAAGTAAAAGCCAGTGGCAGTTCCTGTCTCTGTTCCCTGCTGAGAGTGGTCTGTCTCTGCCTGTGCGCTGACAATACACCGGCGCCCACTTGCTACCTGCCCAAGCACTCCGTCCATACATACGGCAAGAAGACTTTGGTGCTGGACTTGGATGAGACGCTGGTTTTCTGCAGCTTGCAGCCGCATCCCAAAGCAGACGCGATACTGCCGGCCAACTTGCAGGGCACAGAAACCTGCTTTTACCTAAAAAAGCGACCAGGACTGGACGTCTTCCTAACAACTGTTTCCGATCTATTTGAGTTAGTCCTCTTCACAGCTTCTATGGCAAAATACGCCATTCCCGTTATGTCCGAAATCGACCCTGATGGACTGATCGACCACGCTCTCTTCCGAGAACACTGCGAACAGACAGGCAGTGGCTACGTAAAGGACCTGTCGAAACTCGGACGCAACCTACACGAAGTGATAATAATTGACGTAACTCGCACACAGAATAGTCCCATCGCCTACAGTCGCCAGCCTGAAAACGGCCTGCCAATCAGTAGTTTCTTTGGCGAGGAAGGGGACAAGGAACTGAGTCGATTGCTGCCTATTCTCAGTGCGATTAGTGAAAGCGAGGATGTGTTTCCGCTGCTGCAAGCGTATAGACAGATGAAGGCAGCTCAGGCCTACTTCAGACCTGACACGCCCTCAACTACCAAGGCGGACATGGTCCTATAGTGTACATCATTCAGACTAGCCTAAAATCAGTCCAACATAGCACTGATTTGCATAAAACCCTAGGAACCTTCGCTAATTTCACCTTTTCAGTGACTTTAGAAGGCATGTGGTTCGCAAGACTAAGCTAACTGCAGCGTATTCTACTGGCTTGCTGCTGTCTGAGTCTTCGCACGTCCTCAGGACTGATCCTACAGTCCAGCAGACTGACTTCCAGCAGGGCCTGGTTGCCATCCAGCGCCTCTAGCAGGGAGTCCACTGCCTGGGACTCTATCCAGTTGTTGACGATTTCCACCTGCCGAAGTGCGGAATTGCCCTGCATCGCTGTAAAAATCGCTCCCAAACTCGTCTGAGACAGTTGATTTCCCGAGAACTTGAGCCGCAACAAGGACTGGTTGCATAGTAAAATCGGTGCAAGCACAATAGCCTTGTCCCCAATAGCGCCAGCAGCACTGAAATCTGCTTCCAAAGTAGTTTCATTGCTGATTTCCTGCAGTAAGTTGCTGAATTGGACTTCGTCGAGAGGCGCAGGGGCTGGATTCTGCATTTCCGCAGGGCTCAGTTCCCGCTTTTCTGCCTTTTCACAGGTGTCCAGTGTCACTCCGATTTCATATACGCGAGAAAAGTCCACTTCTCGCACTTCAATGGCCAAGTTGTCCACATACCTCTTCAACTCCCCAGGCACATTCCTCACGTTATCCAGAGAGTTGAGCACTGTTTCTCCGATAGGCAGCAGTCGTTCAGTCTCTGAGTCGATTCTGTCGAAGAGTTCGAAAGGGTTTTCGAAGGCGTCGATTTGCTCGACGAAGCCGTTGATGCAGCCCTTCAGCTGGTTCAAGTGCTGCTCCATGCTGCCTGGAGCACTCTCCACAGTCTGAAACAAGGCATCAATGTGCTGGTAGTGACTTTGCAGGACTGCTTGCGCCTCGTTCTCCGCGGCTGTGAGCTGGGCCCGCAGGTTCTCGAAGCCTGCTCTGAGCCTGGCCTCCGTCTCAGTCTTGCGCTGGGAGTAGACCTGGTAGATCTGTTGCAAATTGGCCTGCTGCAACTCCGTAATGGTGGCTTCTCTGCTGTCCTTCATCATTTCCACTAACTCGCACAGGACCTGAATGCGCATATCGAACTCCTTCTTCAAGTCTTCATCAGCACGTATCAGATGCCCACGATGAGTGCCTGTTAAGCCGCAGTCCACACATACCCGCTTCTTATCGTCCAGACAGAAGTACTCCAGCGGCTTCCCGTGCGCTTCGCAGAGCACAGGGAACTTCAGCGCTAGGTGCAGCAGGGAGAAGTTAATTGGGAGGTCTGAGGCGATGCGAGTAGTCAGGGCTGTCAGGTCCTCGGGACAGCGAATCACTCGGTGGGTAAATAACTCGCTGAGACAATTGTAGCAGAAAGTGTGGCCGCAGGGCAGGGTGCGGGGACTGCGGTCAGCCTTGTTGTACACTTCTGAGCACAAACTGCAACTTACGTCTGCTTTATCCATTAGATTTAGGTGAATTAACGCAACACAGGCTTCCGAGGGAGGCTGGCAGTGCAACGGAGTTACAATTGTGGAAGTGAACTGTAGCGGTTTGTGTGTTTTGCTACAGATCAGAGGGAATTGGTATTGAAGCATGCTAAATTTCTGCTATTTCTCTGGTACTCTCCGTACCCTCCAGAGCAGAAATCAGCTCAGCCATACACTTGCTGAATCGCTCTTCTTTGGCAGTACCTCTACTACACTAATCTAGACAGTTTGAGGGGAGAAGCCAATGGTGGCTCGACGGATGAGGTTGTTTTTATGCGGAGAAAGGAACTCAGTGACGTCCTCCGCCCTGCTCATTTCTCTAAGCAGACTAAAGGCCTCTCCCAACTCTGCGTCCCTCGAATCACTGATGAAGCTCTTGATCGGGAAGCCGTTGTCAGGGTGAAGCAAGTATGCGTTGGGGGAGTTCTGCCTGACACTTACGTCGATAATTACCACTTTGGACATGTCTCTGCCCAGGCGGGAGAGGTCCTTCACATACTCGCCTTTCACCAGTACACAGTGTTCTCGAAAAAGCCGGTGCGAAATGTAGTGCTTGGGGTCAATAGTGTCCAGCACAAGCCCAGCATAGCACTCGAGTGAGGCAGTGAAGACCACCACTTCGTACAGTTCCGCTGCTCTGCGTAGGAACTCGTCCAAACCAGGCCTCTTTTTCACGTATACTCGGCCGTGCCTGGGGCCATTCTTCACAGTGACCACGAAGTCCGCATCTGCTATTTGGTCGAAAGTGCTGTGAACCAGGGTCTCATCCAGGTCTAGCACCAGTGTCTTTTGGTCGGCTTTCTCTGGAGATAGAGGCGGGAGATAGTTACTGCTGGGACGGATTCTGCCTCTCTTCGCTTTAAATCGTCCGCAGAAAGCCACGACACCACAGCAAAACACCAAACAGGGATTCACTCTTTTGCGTCTAGTAGGGAAATGAGAGGTGGAGAGTAGGTTTGCCTGCTGCAGGGTCGAGTCAAACTGGGGTGATATCTGCTCCAAAGTGAGCCCGGCAGAGGACGTTTTGAGCGGAGTAGTAGTGTGGGGCGCTGACTTCATGATTTCCAGCGAACATTCCATTCACCCTAGTGAAAAGAGATATAGTAGGGGGAGATTTAAGCTGGTTAGTGGGAGGAAGTGGCCAGCAGAAGGTGTAATTCGGGACTGAATAGGGATGAAAGTTTCCGTTAGTAATGCCTGGAGAGTGCTTTTCCAGTTTACCTGTTCTATAGAATGCGAGGGGAAAAGCGTAGTTTGTGCATATCTCGCATTACTGGAAGTTGAATTATGGTAAATGCATGTTTAGGCTTTATATCGAATTTATCTACTGATTTCTATCGAGCTTACATGGTCTATAAAGGCTAAATCCACTGCTTTCGCAGACTACTAAAAGTACAAGCAAAGGAAAAATAAAAAAGGCACTTTAGTCTCGAACCTTAGATCTGTCATACAATTGGAATAGGTCTAAACTGCATGCTGTGGTCAATTGTCTTGCGCCCTATTTCCTCCCAGACAGATATATCTAATTGAGGCGATTAGGCCTACTTCTCTTCGTACTTGCTCTTGAGGTCCTGCAGGATGCTGGAGTCCTGCAGCGTGGCCATGTTGCCGAAGCTGCGATCCTCTGCGATGTCCTTCAGTAGTCTCCGCATGATCTTGCCGGACCGGGTCTTCGGCAGTTCTTCCACGAAGATCACTCTGTCGGGAATGACAAAGCGACCGATGTGGTGGCCCACAAGTTCCTTTAAGGAGTTTCTGAGCTTTTCGCTGACAGACTCCCCAGTTTTGAGGACTACAAAGCAAGCCAGTCCCTGTCCCTTCAGGTCGTCCTTGATGCCAATGCAGGCCGACTCCGCCACAGTCTCATGCTGCTTGAGCACTCCCTCCACCTCCGCTGTGCTCACACGATGTCCCGACACGTTCACAATATCGTCCACTCTTCCAGTGATCCAGTAGTACCCGTCGGCGTCCTTGTAGCAGCCATCGCCCGTGAAGTAGTACTTGCCTTCCCATTTCCCATAGTAGCCATTACGGAAGCGCTCCTCGTTGCCGTAAACACCCCGCAGCATGCTTGGCCAGGGCTGCTTGATGACCAGCAGGCCGTAGTTGCTTTCGTGTTCCGACCCTTCCTCCTCCAGGATCATCGGTTCGATGCCGAAGAAGGGCAAAGTGGCGCTGCCTGGCTTGGTGGACGTGACTCCAGGCAAGGGAGTAATCATGATGGCGCCAGTCTCTGTCTGCCACCAAGTGTCCACGATAGGACAGCGCTCATGTCCCACAACCCGGTGATACCACATCCAGGCTTCAGGGTTGATTGGCTCGCCCACACTGCCGAGCAGTCGCAGCGAGCTGAGGTCCTTGGAGTTCGGCCAGTGGTCGCCCCACTTAATGCAGGCCCGGATCAAAGTCGGAGCTGTATACAGGATGCTGACTTGGTGTCTTTCGATGATGTCCCAGAACCGACCTTCATCTGGGTAATTGGGCGCTCCTTCGTACAGAAGGATTGTTGCGCCGTTGATAAGAGGACCGTAGCAGACATAGCTATGTCCCGTGATCCAGCCAATATCCGCTGTGCACCAGTACACATCCGTGTCCTTTATGTCGAAAATATACTTCATCGACAGGTAAGTGCCCACCATATACCCTCCAGTGGAGTGCACAATTCCCTTGGGAGTGCCTGTAGTGCCACTGGTATAGAGGAGAAACAGCATATCTTCAGAGTCCATCTCCTCAGCCACATGCTTGGTCGACTGATTCCGCGACACATCATGGTACCACACATCTCTAGTATCGTCCATCTTCATGGGGATCTCGTGATGCGGGTCTCTGCGCACGACAATGACTCTCCGCACGAATGGGCACTCACGCAAGGCCTCGTCCAGGTTGTCCTTCAAAGGGATGACGCGTCCACGGCGCCAGGCGTAGTCCGAGATGATGACCACCTGAGACTGACAGTCCTGGATTCTGCTGCGAATAGCATCAGACGCGAAGCCTCCGAAAATGACGTTGTGGACTGCGCCTATACGGGCACAGGCCAGCATGGCGAAGATGGCCTCAGGGGCGAAAGCCATGTAGATAGTGACTTTGTCGCCTCGAACGACCCCTTGGGACAGCATAGTGTTGGCGAAACGGCACACTTCATTGTGCAACTGAGTGTAGGTGTAGGTACGCACCTCGCCTGGCTCGCCCTCGAAGATGATGGCCGCCTTATTGCCTTTTGTTCTCAAGTTTCTATCGACGGCGTTGTAGCAAATATTGGTCTTTGCCCCTGTGAACCACTTGTAGAACGGCGCAGTGCTTGAATCCAGCACCTGAGTCCAAGTGTGGTACCAATGCAAGTCCTGAGCTACTCGGCCCCAGAAGGTCTCGGGGGAGTGAATGCTCTCTTCATAGAGACGCTTATACTCCTCCATGGTCGATATCGCGGCCTTAGCCGTGAATTCCGCTGTGGGGTGAAAGAGTCGGTGTTCACCTGCGAACACCCGCTGAATTGGATTTTCAGCCATTATAATGTGGCGATATACTCAGGCGGTCGCCAACTTAGATAATATATGGAGCCTTTATAGGCAATACAGCCACACCGCTTCCTTCTTCTAAGTCGTCCTCTGTGTCTGCAGCACTGAGCTCTGCCACTTCTTCCCTCCAGTCTATTAGGAAGCGAGTCACTCGTGGCTTCTCTGTAAGCACGCAGCGCTGAATTTTCGTGGTGTCTGGGACCTCAGGCGGACATTCTATCAATTTCTCCTCGACGTACTCGTTGTTGACATAGAAGCCAACCTTGACGAACTCTTGGTCTCGGAAGCTACACGTAAGAAGTATTGCGGTGATGCCTAGGAGTTCCTCCGTAGGGATGAGAAAGGGGTTCGGCGCTGGCGAATCTAATAGAAACCGCAAAGAGCCTGGGCGCAAGGGACCTAAAAGGACAGTGTCCAGGACTTGGTCATACGCTTCATCCTCAGAAGAACCGATATAGATAAGTCTCCACTCGAGATCCGAGCTGAGCGGCGAAAGACAGTTGAGTGCGACTTCGATGTGAAAGCGGGCGGAGAAGGGAGCGGGGTTGTTGAGCACTGCTACGTTCGTAACTGAGATTGCCGCCATATATTACTCTAGGGCTCTTACCGCCTAATCTAGGCGAGTGGGCTTGCCATCATGCTCTTGGCTTGGCAGACTGTCGTGGTCTGGACAGTGGTTTGAGGAATGGGGTGGTGTAGGGGGTTGAGAGACGATTGGAGTGAGAGCAGGGCTAGGATAGGGAGGGTAATCCGATACAGAAAGGCCTAGATTAGGAAGGGAAGGAAGGCCTTTGATAGTGTCAAGGTGGAGGTCAGAGTGACGGAACAGCTTGCAGCGGGCAGCTGGAATGCCAGTGTTTGGTGCATTAAGAGCTTCATTTAGCCGCAGATGGAAATGCTGGCTAAGGTGCACACTGTCTTCATGCTGTTGCTAGTGGGTGAAAGCAGTGAGTGTTTTCAGCGAGTGGGTGTGGCTGCCAGGAAGTGGTCACTTGGACATGTTGCCAGCCTGTTGGCAAACAGTACTACCTGGGCTTCCATACATATATCTAGGAGTAGACATCACTATAGAAGGTTCTCGTAGATAGTTCTATTCCTCTGAGAATTGCGCACTGCTAAGAAGTCTTTTTATTTAGAGTAGAGGGGAAAGCTACATGCAAAAGGGCATTATTTCATATATGCTCGAAATCTGCATAGTTTGCTCTTCCTTAGCGATTTCCCGAGGCAGTGTCTTTCCAGCTATAAAGCTAGTCTATATATCAGAACTCTTAGAACCTCAGGTGCTTCATATTGAGGTATTCCTTCATAATTTCCTTCAACACATTGGGAGTAAGTCTCTGCACCTTCTTGCTCACCCACCACAGGAACTCCATCGTCCTCTTACTGGTGAATCTGCCCAGCCCAGTCTTCAGCGACACGTTCAGAAAGGAGCCGTCCTCGTATAGTGCATATAGCCGGTCCTCTGATATACAGGCGCTCTCCACATGGCTGCGAATTGGGATTTCCCCGAGCTGCTTCAGCTTCTTGCACTTGTCCCGGTATAGGTAAATCTCCGACTCGGGACCAATCCAGCCGCCTCCGATGAGGATAATCCGGCCTGGAGGGTAGGGCAGTAGGAATGGAGCTTCGCCGCTGTGCCTCAGGTCCACCTTCACTCGGTTCAGGTCTGTCAGTCCTTCCAACACATAGAGTGAGCACTCGTAGACGTATGTGCCGATGCAGTTCCCGCACCAGGTGCAGGGGTTGGGCTTCCGCTGGCTCATCACTGCGTAGGTCTTTCCCTCCAACATGCAGGATTGGCCATCCCCCAAGTTCGCCGCTATGTCTAGCCGCTGCATGCGATCCCACACTTTGGTCCCAAACACCAGAAAGCAGCCTGCATTCATGGAGTATATCCTCGAAGGAATCACCATCAGAGGCGTCAGCTTCGTAAGTCCCGTAGCAGCCACCGACTCCTGCAGGACCTGAGTAGCAGTGTCGTAAATATCCACTTGGCCAGAGGACTGCACGACGTAGGTGCGGCCGTTGAAGCAGGTGTGGAGGAAGGAGTGGGCGTAGGATACGCTCTTCAGCACTTGGCGAGTTGGGGCTGAGAGGAACTCTAAGTGGCCTTCCTTGCTGAGTGTTAGAATGGGAGCCTCGGACGAGGCGGTGTTAGTGTCTTCGGTAGCCATTATAGCGGCGACTTAGAAGGACCACATGTATTTTGCTAGAGGGATGAAAGATATGCCGGGAAAGCGGGCGAGGTATTGAACTAGTGGGTGGCAGTGTTGGGGATATAGCAGGCAGTGGTGTATTCCCCTGCTAATCTCTATTTGTACCCTGTCTGTACTCATACTTGCTAGTGTGAAAGACTCATAGACTTAGTGAGTTTGCTGGATTTAGGAGAGGAGGAAACTTAGTTTCTCAGGAAATCGCAAAGTCCAGATTGCTACTCGCACAATTTCAGCCTCAAAAGTGCACATATAAGTCCTGCCCGGCCATTGAGCTTCTCTGCGTCAACGCCATTAAAGCCAGGCCAGACAGTGACATACGTGGCTAGCGATGTACACCATAGAGCTATAGCTAGGCGCTGAGTGGGAACTCAGAACGCACTCTTCTGCGTAGTGACTGAGCCGAACTCTCCATCTCTTCGTGCATAAGCGGGTTGTCCAGTTCGCCCTTAGGAGGCTCGCACTCGCACACTGAGCGGAAGGGACACAGCATCCAGGCCAGGGCTGCTAGCACTGTGGCCACTAGGAGCACCAGCACTAGAGATATGTCGTCCTCAATAAACTGTTGGATCACTTCAGAAGTGTGTGTGCTGGACTCATTTATCTCCGTGTCGAGGTCGTCCGTCTGCTTCTGTATGGCCTCCAGGAAGTCCGCCGCAGCCAAAGTTAGAACCAGCACAATTGCACACCCCTTCACCATTTAACTATGTGTCACACTCTTCGGAACTTGAGTCCTGTAGGCCTTGTGGGCCTACCACGACCCGCCTATGTTTCAAGGCGGTTACACTGGCACGAGAGCGCTTGCTGTCCTGGGCTGTGCGCTCAGTCAGGTCCTCCATCCAGCCACGCAGTTTCTTGGTTTTCTTGGTCTGAAAGGACTCCCGAGCGTCTAAATGCCGCGCATCTACCTGCACTACCGAAAACAACGTGTCCTTTTTGAGCCGGTCTGCTTTGAGTTGCTGCAGCACTTGCTCTGCCAGTTTCTCCTTCGAGGGAATCGTAATTGTCTCCATGCTTTCCAGCGCTTCTTGTTCTTTCCTAGTAAAAAGCCTTTGAAAGTCAGCAAAATGAAGGCGATACAAGACACATTCCTGCGAAGCAACCGCTGACATAGTCCTAACACTGCCTTCTCTCATTTCCCTGACCCCGAAGCTGTCTCCTCTCCTGCATTTGCGCATTTGCAAGTTGTATTTCAGCCGTATTTGGTCCACTTCCCAGCTCTGGCAGCCGACAGGCCACCTGTTGTTCTGATTCACAGAGACTGGATACTGCAGTGCCACTTCCCCTTCCCTGACTACGTACATTTCATAGGCCTGGTCTCCGCTTTTATACACAGTTTCCCCAGTACTGCACTTCACCTTTTCCAGACAAGCACTGATTCTGCGGAGTTTTACCTCTGTCAGTGAGGCGAAGAAGGGTGCGGAGAGGAGCATTTGCAGGGTGACGACTTGCGCTAGTTTGGCGGCCTGCAGCACTGACTGTTCGTAGTCAAACTTAGTCAAGCGGATAAAGGAGCAGGGAGTTTCGGTGATGCACAGGGGAGAGGATTGGACTGGTTGCAGGATATCGGCCCCTAAGAAGCCGTTATTTTCCAGACGAATTGGGCCACTATCTGGGTAAATCGTGACTACGCCTTTTAGTAAGGCATAAAGCGTGTGTCCGAGAGGCACTAAACTGGCTCTTACCTTTAGTTCTCTCAGGGAAGTCCACCGTATGTAGCCGGTTCATAGCCTCTTCCATGACCGCGGGCTTGATTTGAGCCAATTCCGGTACCATCTGCACCCACTTTCTCAGCCCGTTTTTCTCCTCATCCGTTCGAAACAGGGCCGATTTCCTACAAGTAGCCACCACGTCCTGATAGCAACTTTCCCTCAACCTCACATACGCTCCTGCAAAGTCTTGTCTCTCTGTCACCCAGCCAGGCAGGACTGAGGCTTCTTTGGCTTTGCGAAGCAGGGGAACGCTTGGACGGGGAGAAGGCTCTGCTAGCACAATTGCGTTGGAAATCTGTGCTTTGTGACTAGTGAATTGAGATACGCTTCGAGTGGATAGCTGTCCTGGGGCTGGCGACTCTGAGGACTGGGTGCGGTTCTGAGCCTTCAGTTTTGCGAGTTCGATGTAGAAGCGAGGACGTCTGGGCTTGAGGACATCTGAGTCCTGGATGAGCAGCTTAGGTCTGCTTACCTCAGTAGCTAGGCGAGCCTGGGCAGCTTGGAGTTGCTCAGTCCTTATAGCCTGCGCACGCTGGCGGGAGGTGAAGCGCTGAACAGAGCGAGTCCTAGGGACAGGGGAGCGGTCTCTGAGAGGCGTAGTGGCCTCATTACATTGAGCCATAGACTGATTTTAGATTAAAAAATGCCGCAAGGGGAGTTGGGCGGAGGAGCAACCTTAGGAGCTCGCTCTAAAGCTGCGATTTTTGCTTCAAGTGCAGCGATTTCCTCAGTTTTCCTCGCAACTGCCGCCTTCGCAGCCTTCAACTCCGTAGCCATATTGTCAAGATTGGCAGTGCTGGCTGCACTCTGCTTCCTCAGCTCCTCGTTTGTGCAGGCTAGTGGCCCTATCTCTTCCCTACTCATCTCTGCGCCCTCAGTGAACCCTTCCAGCTGGCTGGCTTGCTGTGTGGACAGAGACTCGAGTTCGGCAATGTGTCTATTTGCCTCCTCAGTCGCTGCAGTTATTTCTTCTATTTGGCCTTTTAGAGCCGTTAAAGCCGCATTTGCTGCCTCGGTCTCTGCCAGTTTCTCAGCTTCCAAGCTATTTTCCGCCTCCAATTTCAGCCTTTGTTCCTCCAACTCCACCCGCTTTTGCTTAGCCTCGTCCTTTAGTAGCTTCGCTGTGTCTATCCTTCCCTTCATATCTTCCAGGTCTTGGAGCAGTTTTTCCCTCTCACCTGTCAACTTTCCCCATTCTTCGAACTTTTCTTCGCAGGCCTGGGCCTCCACCAACTCGTACTGGGCTGTTTCCGCCTTCCCCTGAAGGTCCAAATACTGGTCTTTGAGAGCCTTTAGCTCAGTGAAATTGGATTTTTCCTGCGCTTGCAACAGGTCTAGCTGTGCAACTAAGGAGGAAATGTGCTGCTTTAGTTCAGATGTGACTGTTTGTTCTGCTTCCAAAGCTGCGGATTTGGGCTTGAGTTTTTCCTCTTTGTGCTGCAATTTAGCCTCCAGCGCTGTTACTTTGGCAGTCCACTCTGCTCTTTCCTGCGCAAATCCGTCCTGCAACTCCGCCTTTTTGTCCCTCAGAAGCTTCAAAGCCGCCTGAGCCCTGCTGCGAACCGCCTCCAACTCCACTCCACTGCGCACCATTTCCTCCTTCAGCGGGAACAGCTCCTTCACCTTCTTCCCCACCTTTTCCTGCAGGCCCTTAATAAACCTGGTGGTGTCTCTCTCCAGCACTTCCAGCTTGGCAGTGCTTTCACCCGTCTTTTCCAGCTTCGCCTGCAAGTCCTTGCTCTGCATTCGTTCTTTCCGTAGCGCAGCCTCTTGCTCTGCTACCGTTCGCTTCAACTCCTCTATGCGCACTTGCTTCATGTCAGGCGGGGGAGCCAGTACCGGACAGCAGTTGCTGCAGGCCCGCACCGGCTTCATCTTCTTCAAATTGAAGAGTTGTCCCTTGGAGCAGTCCGGACACACAGCGTGGAAGCAAATCTTGCACACTTCCTTGCGCAGCGAGGCAGAGCGGAAGTTCTGCTTGCAGATCCAGCACACTCGCTCAGACTTGTAGAACTGCTTGTCGAGTTCGGAGGGAGTGACGGAGGCAGCGACGGAGGGAGTGGGGCTGTGGGAAGCGGAACTGTACGGAGGGTCTTCTGCCATTATTAACTAAGTTGGCAGGAGAGACAGGACTCTGGCTGTCTGTTTGAGGACTGGAGTTGGGAGCGGAGGAGGGTTATTTGGCTTTCCAGGGTGGAAATAGTGTGTTGTTGGTCGTTTAGTTCCTGATTCGTTAGAGCCAGGGCTTTTACCACGTCTCGGTATTTCTCGCGGTCTCCTTTGAATTGGGCGTTTGCTTCTTGCAGCGTTTCTACTTCTTGAAGCAATGCAGCTCTTGCGGTCTGCCATTGACTTTCAGCAGCGAACTTGGAAGTTTCAGTAGAGTCCAAATCTGCCTTACAGGTTTCAGGCTGAAGAGACCTGCTTTCTAGCAGTTCGGTAATTTGTGCTTCCTTCAGTTGTAAATTGTGGGTCAGTACTGCATTTGATTCGGCTAGAAATTCGCCTTTTTCTCGCTCAGACTGCAAATCTCGGGCAAAGCGATTGTTTGTTTCCTTCGGTTTGAATCTCTTCTTTTCCAGTTTCACCTGGATTGTTTCCGTCAAGTCCCGCTCTCTAGCCTCCTTCAGTGCATCAATGCCGTCCTTAGCTGCCTTTAACTCCTCCCTCAAGGCTTTGATCTCAGTCTCCCCAGCTTCCTTCTCCCTAGTCAAGTACTCCACAACAGTTTGGGCCCTGGCTTCCTCCTCTTGCGCACTGGTGTTCGCCCACTTCACGCAGTTATCGCAGGCTCTCGCCTAAACTTGCCGCCGAGCACTGTAGAGAGTGCCACTGGAGCAAGCCCTGCACACCGCATGGCTTTGTGCCAGTTATCACCGCAGTTTCTTGTTACTCAGGAGACTGAACTGCTTCCCGCACACAAAACACTCCTTCTCATGCTTATACTGGTCTTCATCTACCTCCTCTGAGGGGAACGGAGTGAAGCCTGTTACAGTCCACCTCTTTGCCATTTACTTAAACCTTCCTTTGGATGAGAGCTTCGAACTCCATCAGGTCGATGACTCCGTCTCCGTTCGTGTCTGCTTCTTTCAGTAGGGCAGGCCAGTCCACGCCCTCGTCCAGCTCTGCAGTCTCCAGTACTAGTTTCAACTCGTCACAACTGATGGTGCCACTTGAGTCTTTGTCGAACATTTGAAACGTGCGTCGGAGCACTTCTTTGCTTTCTACCTTGGCTACGTCAATAGTGGCTTTGATGAATTCTTCATAGTCGATGTGGCCGTTATGGTCAGAATCCACCTTTTGGAAAATCTCATCCAGGCGATGGTCCAGGGTGGAAGCAGGCAAGCAACTCCGCAACTGCCCCAGAATTTCCTCTCTCGACAAAGTGCCGTCCCCGTTCTGATCCACCGACTCAAATATCTGCCTGAGCTCCTTGTAGTCCTGCACAGACAGCATGTGTGCACATATGAAGTTGAAGACAGCGTCTTTCAACTTACAAATGTTTCTGAAATGGCTCATACTGCTGAGGACACTTTGCAGGCGGAGAGCATCAGGAGGCTTGGCTTCAGACTGAAACCAAGGGTGAGAGAGGGTTTCAGTCCCTCTTATGCGGTAGATTGGGTCTTTTATGAGTAAACGGTGCATCAGGTCTTTGGCTGTGTCGGACACTCCGCTGTACTTGGCGTCATACAGGTTCAGCAGGTCTTCATTCACTGCTCTGCGGACTTCCTCGTCAGTGACACCCTGAAAAGGCGGAAAGCCTAGCAGCAAAATGTGCATAATGACCCCACAACTCCACATGTCGCACTGCTCATCATACAGTCCCTGGAACACCTCCGGCGCTGCATAGTACACCGACCCAAACCTCCCAGAAAGCCGCTTATTCGCGTCAAAAAATGACAAACTGCCGAAATCAGTGACTTTGATGACATCATTGCTGCCTTCCTCCGCCAGCAACACAGTGTCTGCAGACAAGTCTCTATGCAGGACTCTGCGTTCGTGGCAGTACCGGACCGCGGAAAACAGCTGGTGCATCAGTGTCTTCACCAAGGCTTCGGAAAACTGCTCCTTTTTGCTGATCTTCTCGAAGAGAGGACCTCCGGGACAGTGTTCCTGCACAGCGATGTAGTACTTTTCGTCGTCGTAGAACTCGAGTATTTTCACTAAATTGGGGTGCGTTAGGCTTTTCAGCGTCAGCAGTTCTCTCCGCATTATTGCAGGGTTGACGAAGTTGCCTTTCAGCAGCTTTTTGCTCAGGAACTTGGCATTGAAGGTTAGGCCGCTAGTGATGTGCTGGACTTTCTTGCAAATGAAGCCTGGGCCGCGGCTAGTTTCCTCAAGCACGCAGTAGCTGGAGGTAAAGAGACGGTTAACAAGGCCTAAAGAGCTGTCAGGACTGCGCTTTTTGAGCGGAGCGTTGAGGAAATCAGGTGCGGGGCGAGCGTTTGGGACTGGGGTGGGTTCAGAGGCACGGGGAGACTTGGAGGCGCCGCAGCCCATTACAATACAATCACTAAAGCTCTAGTAACTGCCACAGTGCCATTAGACAGGACAGAAACGTACAGGCACAAGACGCAGGTAGATGTAGCCGAAGCAAGGTCCGAAGTGTCCACTCCACTGGACCTTTTCTCTGCCCTCCAGAATGATCTTCAAGCGAGTTACAGCAGAAGGCAAAGGCTCGAAAAGGTGCACTAGGCCGGGCTCATAGAACTCCCCCTCAGTCTTTCCACTGCGCGCACTTACTTCCTTCACACACTTGAGGACCTTCCACGTGTCCCTGCTCTGTGCACTCACAGCGAAGGAAACCAGTCCAGGGGCAATAACCCGTCTTCTGTATACCGCGCCTGCAAGGACGTACCACAGTCCTGTCTCCTGCACCGCATCCCTGATATTCACATCTTGCCACATACTCGCAGTAGCGAAGGAAGTGGCGAAGGCCTTGCGTCTACTGTCTCTCGAGTTCCAGCTTCCAATTCCCCACAAATTCGGCATGTCTGTCTGCCAGTGCGTAAACCCCTGCGACGCATCTGAGTTGAGCACCAGGTTCCCAGTGGCAGTCCCCAAAGCACACAGTGTTTCGAACGTCAAAGCCTGTGTGATTTCCTTCGCCAGGTCCTTCACCTCGTCACAGGAGTCGTACAGAACTGCCAAGGCCCTGGATGGAATGGCTCTCGCGAACACCAAAGCCTGGGCGTAGGCTTTGGAAGTCTGGCTTAGACGGGATAAATCTGCGAGAGTCAGGTAATCTGAAGCCGCCCGGACCACAATTCGCACGTATATAGGTGAATCTGGCATTATGCAAAAAGCGACACCTGAGAGATTCGAACTCTCGCGGGAAATCCCATTAACTTAGCAGGCTAACGCCTTAACCACTCGGCCAAAGTGTCTCTGTTGACTGCTGGGTGCTGGGGGTTTGATTAAACTCACGGAAATCGAGGAAAGCTGGGAGACTCTGAGAAGACTTGTTTAAAAGGAGGGATTGGAGTTAGAGTGAATGCGGAGGGAACGAGAGAAGTCTGGGTTTGGGAAAACTATAAGGACAGCCTTGGAAAAAGAGGCTGGAAAGGGAATCGAACCCTTAAAAAGTCCTTCCAAGCAGTGTGGAGTTCGTTCTAATAGTCCACCAAGCTACCACAGCCATTCATCCCCCTTTCCCTCTCTCAGTGTACCTTTATTCATAACTCCAGCAATCGCCCATAAGTCCGAGCCGTTCTTTCATGGCCCATACAAGCTTTTAGACCAGCTATTAACATCCTTAGCTGCGTCTAGATAAGGAGAGCCGTGGCGATTGGCAGCTTGTTTGGGAGACCCTGTCGCTCCTCCGCCACACGCGGAATCCGTACAGTCGCGGCGGGTCTTTCAGTCAGCATGTCCTCCAAGGCGTTGCTGTCATGCAGGCAGGTCGCTAGCAAGGCTAGCAGGCCTCCATCGGAGTGTGACTCTAGCACCCATCTGTCAGGACGCATGTGAATTCTGCGGTGGGAAGCGAGTTGGGAGGCCTGGCGGAAGAAGCGGCCACAGCCTGGCATACTGCAGTGGAACGGCTTTTCCCCGGTATGGATGAAACGGTGTTCCTTGACGTTCTGCTTGCTGGCGAAGCTCTTGCCGCAGGTCTCGCAGAGGTAGGCCTTGATGGAGAGATGGGACACGTTCACGTGTCTGCGTAGGTTGAACTTGGTGGCGAAGGTCTTTGCGCAGGCAGGGTAGTAGCATTGGAACGAGGGAATTTGATTCGCAACCATTTCCGATTATTACATTGCGTCACAAGGCAAATGTCGGGTTCGGAGAAGGAAAGAATGGCTGGGTCTGGGCCTGCGGCTGTGTCCCGAATAGACCAAGCTATGTATGCAAACGGCACTGCCTCAAGTTCGCCTGGGAGAAAACAACCCATACTGAGTCATTAATTGATGTATGAAGTCTGTTTTTCCGATTAGCCTAAGTTGCAGAATTACAAAAGGGCCATGGATTGCTAAATTAATCCCTTTTGGAGTGATTTCTCCGGATTGCCAATCCTAGCCAACTACTGCCTTTCCTCCACTCGGAAGTTACTCACTTATATCCTACTCTCACTCTTCCTTCCGCGCAGTATGCTCACGATTAAGTCAGGCACCTTGGCCTTGCCCTGAGCCCAGGTCAGTCCTGAACAGGCTAGTTGGGAATTACTAAAGTAGGATAGAGCTGAGGGACCAATCGGGTTTAAAAGGAAGAACTCGCGGAAGGACTCGAATGGAAAGCTGGGACCTACACTGGTTTCCAGCTTTTGAAGGTAAGTGCTGACTTGCTGCGACGTTAACTCCGGGTCTAAGTCCTGTATCAACCCTGCCGCATCACTAATCTTTACCTTATAGTCATTCAGTGGAACTAGGATGAACTCCAAGTACAGCTGAGAACTCAGCTCCGACTTCCACTCTGTATAGGCAGTCCTCAGGGCAGCCACTACGTCCATACAGCTAGCCCTGCAGCTCTCTGCTTTGAAGGAATCAGTGCGAAACAGTTCATTCAACTCCGTGCGGAAAATCCCATTGGAAGCGGTTTTGTCCAGCAATTGCCCCAGTTCCTCCAAACACTCATCTGGGAGTTGCAGGCGGAGGAGCTGTTTGAGTCCGGAAGTGAACTGGTCTCGGGGGATGTTATTGGCCTTGCGAGTATCAAGGTCGTAAAATAGCTGTTCCGCGGACTTATTGAGCTCCACAAGTCTCGCTTTCACGTAGTAAACCGCAAGATCGATACTTTGCAAATTCGGTGCCAAACCCGGTACTACCAGCGCTCCAGTTTCTGGCTCAGTGCCGAACCACTGTTCGACCATTTGAATAGCGCTGTAAAGCACTACAGAGCCCCCTGTTTCCCAGGTCTCGGTCTGAGGCTGCAACTGGGTGTGCAGTTGGGCCAGTGCTTTGCAGATGAACACTTCTTCGTGGATGGACAAAGGGTCTGATTCTGCGAATTTGAGCAGTTCGAGGGACAGCTGGCCGAGACGAGTGGAGGCAAGACGGTCCAGTGCGCCCGTGAATTTCAAGGCCTCAGCCTTGACTTCGTCTCTGCCATTGTGCTTAGTAGCCAAGAAACTGAGCAGGAACAGTTCCAAGGGCAGCGGAGGCTTGTCACTGTGGGCGGCTTGCCGGTCCGCCTCGTCCTTGGCTTTGACCAGAGCGAGCAGCAGGTCGTAGGCTGCGCTCTCACTCATCACTTCCCCGTCTCTGTAGTGGTTCAGGATGCACAGTCTTCTCAGTCCTTCTTGGAACTCTTCCATGTACACAGACCCGCTTTTGGACCCTGGGATCAGGGGACTGGAGGGACCTGTCGAGCTTCTCGACTTCCGAGGTATGGACCGCCGCTCACTCGCTAGCAAAGTAATGTAATTCTGCGCAGCGGAGTGCACTTCCGAGGCTCTGCCAGTTCTCCCCTCCTGTTCAAAGTACCTATTCACCTCCTGTTTCAGCGTTTCCAGCTCCTCCACGATCTTCTGATAAGCCTTCAGCAGTCCCTGCGAAAAGGCAGTCAAGTCATCCGCCAGTTTTCTCGTGTTTTTCCGCAGTTGCTCCCACTTCCGGACCTTATCTTCCCATTTCTCGTCCCCACTGATACTGGAGGCGTCCCCCAGGCCCTGTACAGCCTCGGCAGCGCCCTTCTTGCACTCCTCCACAAACCTCATATACCCGAGTAGCGAAGTGCCTGTTATCTTCACTTCATCGATGCTTTTCCCGACTTTGCTGTCGAATTCCACTCTTTCTGCGGGGTATTGGATGTAGGTTTGCAAGGAAGTGGACAGAGACTCCAGTTTTTCTGCTTGCTTTTGAGCTCGGACGCCTTTGATCACTGCCATCAGTTCCTCTCTGCTCAGGTCTGTGGACTCCCTTTCACTGATGAACTGGGCTTGGACCTCGGTGTCGAGCTGGCCGAGCAGGTCGTTCATGAGCTCTACACTGACTCCTAGCTGAATGTGGCGGTCCAGGTACTCGTGCTGGGTGTGCTTCAGGTCGCGGAGCAAGTGTTTGTAGTCACTGGCTTTATGTTGGAAGTAACTCAGGTGCAAGTTGAGCTTCTGTAGGCGCTTGTGGATGTCCTGGAGGCGGTTTTTGCTCTGGTAGAGTTGGAGTTGGACGTGAGAGGTGTTGTTGACTGGTCTGCCTTCTCGATTAGAGCAGCAGGCGCCCATTACTACGCAAATAGCAGAAATCTCTCGTAAAAGGTCTTTTCCCTGTAACTGTGGATTGCTAAGAGACAATGGCACTCTGTTCTGCTTTCCTTATAGTTCAGCCTAAATGGCTATTTATTGCAAGGAAATGCACCAGCCAATGCTCATTCCTATGGAACTAAGTGCTAGGGATTAGTTGAGAGTGGAGGGCAGCAGAGTCACTGCTTCTGGGTGGCTCTCTGTGAACTGCAGCTTATCCACTACATTCACCACTCCCTTGAAGGTCTTGCGAGCTGCTCCGTGTCGGAGTGCCTCTGCAGGGTTGCGCACCAGTGCGTCATAGGCCTGCTGCTGTGTGAGGCCCAACACACAGGCGAAGTTGATCATGTCATAGGGACTTCTCGCTTCGAATGCATCTCTGGCTCCGCTGGATAGAATCACATGCTTGCCTTTAGTGGCTCGGAGGAGAGTTGTGGCGTTACCGATCAAGTAGCGTCTGGCCGCCACGTCTCTGAGCGCAGGCGCTAGTCTGATTTCGAAGTAAATGCCCCTCCTAATGGCTTCCTGCACGACATTGAGTCTGAGACGCATAATGGACTTTTGCTCGAGTTTGAGTGCAATGACGTCAATATCAGCATCAGTGGCGCAGGTATGGAAGTCCTCCTCATCATTGGGCTGCGCCGCTATGAGGTCGAACTCACTCAGCTTTTCACAATTCAGCAGCTGTCTGAACCCACTCTTCACAGTCACTCTCTTCAGCACCTTGATAGGTCGCTCCAAGGCGAGTTGCCGGGTTTCGCCCTGGTCCGGAGTCTGGATGTCTTGGAGTTTGAAGGGCTTGGTAGGGATGCTGTGTAGGGAGTAGTTGAGACACACAGTGCTGAACTGCTCGGCACTCAGGCCTGAAACTGCCTCTCTAATGTCCATTTCGCGGGCCAGGCCGATTGCTTTCTTGTCGGAACGCCACTTCAGACAGCAGTCCACAAAGCCTGAAGGGTCCATTTTAGCTATCTAAGCGTCTTCAGCCTCTTCAGCTGCCCACACATCCTGCGCCTCTCTGACTTCCAAGCCTGCATAGCGCTTGATATCTTGCAGAATGATGTCGAGTGACAGGCCTGGCGGGATGGAAACGGAGTAAGAGGTCTGGGTGAGTAGGTAGTGTAGGAGTTTGAGGGCGAGTTCCGTAGTGTCTAGGCGGGCAGAGGGCATTTTGGAGTCCAGCTTCACATAGCTGAGCGCTTTGCGAATGCAGGAATCGTACAAAGTTCCCAATCTGATTTCCGGGGTTTTCCTCATTTCCGCCAAAATGCCGCCCACCATATCATTCGTGTCTACATCCGCCCTGCTAAAAGTCACATCTGACTCTGAAAATAAACTCAGAGACTCCAGTTTTCTACCCAACTCGTAGATATTGTCAGGCCTGTACCGCATTTCACTTCCCATCATCACGATTGCTTGCTCTCTAACCAAAGCCTGGTAAATGGCTTCTGTCACTCCTTCCTCACTGGGTACAGGAGCTCTGGGGTTTTCCCTCAATACATTAAGGGCCGTTTGGTGGGCCAATGTGCGAATTTGTTCCTTGATGGCTCTTTCCGACTTTCCCTTGCATTCCTCTGACAGCAGCACATTTCGATAGTAGGAATTAGCCACAGTATTGAGAAGAGCGAGGCTGAGATTCGCAACAGGGCCGGAATCAGCCTCTAAATCAGTGGCTTGGACTACCATTTCCTTCATCGAAGGACTGTTTGCAAGTGCCGCTATCGCCGAGTCGCTATAAGTTACTGTGACTCCATTGGAAATGAGGACTCCGATGGTCTTGAGATGATTGAACATAGGGAAGGTCAATTCTTCCGCGTCGGGAACGCTGACGGCCTGCTTTCTGCGGTAATTCTGCACTAACTGCGAGACATAGTTGAGGAACTGGCTGCGAGCCGCTTTCTCCTTCGCAGCCCGGCCGATCGGATTTTGCAGAATTCCACTTATATAAGTATTCAATCCCTCTCTTTTGATCATGAGCACCAATGGACTGCCCTGGTTCAGCTTAGGTCCTTCAGAAGCAGCAGGCATGGAGACTTGGGGCCTGGCAGCCTGTTGCGTGCTGAGAACTCCCTCATTGCACAGCTTCGCATGAATTATTTCCGCCATTTCCGCAGGCTGCGGCAGCTGCACACTCACAGACCGCCTCCTCGACTGATAGGACTTGAGTATGCCCAGAGCCAAGTTGCGGATTTGAGCCAGGGCAGAGGCAGGCTTGACTGTCTGGATTAGGTCAGGGTTGGTAATGATCAGACTGCGGACTTTCTCTTCGAGTTGGATGAAGAGAACTGTGGAAACGTCATCTTCTCCGTCTGGAGTTTCCGTCTTCTCTGGGACTCGTCCATTGTCAGGAATCAGATTGAGGCCCAGAACTATGAAGGGAGAGGGGTCTGCCCTGGAGGAGTAGAGAGCAGGACGGTACCTGTCCAATTGACACAGTCGATACCCCAGTTCCATTTCGCTCTGCACACTCAGGTAGAACCGTTGCAGACTGCTCGCTCTCCTCAGGTTCAAGTCGATTAATTGGACTGAACCCTCTGGAGGACTCAGCGAATCCCTCTTGAAGCAGTAGATCACCACGTTTGTAGACGGGGGAAGCGGTCTGGCCAGATCCTTGGGAGTTACGCAGTCAATAAGCACCACTTCCAGCTCCATTACAAAGGCAGGGAATCTGTGCAATGGCAGCCAGACCCACCTACAAACGCATTAGTTCCGCAAGGCAGCTGGTTAGGGCAGGAAGTCCCAAGCACTGCTCCACACCTAGAGTGCCTGCCAGCAGTCGCCCTGCTAAGATCTACAGGGAAGAAGGCAGCACGAAACAGCCAATGACAACGGAAGAGTACCGCAACTTCCTCACTCAGCAGCTGTATCGACTCAAGGGTGCACCGGCCTCCTCCAAAACTCCGCGCAGCAAGCCCAAGCCAGCGGACCAGCCCAGAGCTGACTGGAAACTCGGACAATTGAGTGACTACGAGCCAGGGGATGTGCTGGGACAGGGAGCCTATGCAATAGTCAGGGCAGCAGTGCACAAGCCCAGTCACAGCTCTGTAGCTCTCAAGACCTATGAGAAGTACAAGCTGCTGGACCCCCACCGCAAGCAAGGCGTCAACCGCGAAATAAAGGTGCTGTCCCTCCTCTCCCACCCCAATGTTGTGAAACTACGCGAAGTGATTGACTGTCCCAACCAGCTGCACCTGGCCATGGAACTAGTGCACGGCACTCCGCTGCACCTGTACCTACGCAAGCAGCCTGGGAGACGTCTCAGTGAAGCCACTGCCAGGGACTTCTTCCAGCAAATCCTCTCAGCTATTGCGTACTGCCATGGACTTCTGGTGTGTCATAGGGACATCAAGCTGGAAAACATGCTGCTCGACCCTACGCAACACATTAAGGTAATTGACTTCGGGTTTGCGAGTTATGGAGACCGCAATACTCGCTTATTCTGTGGTACTCCCAGCTACATGGCGCCTGAAATCGTGCAAAGGAGGGAATACTCAGCTTTTAAGACTGATGTGTGGGCGCTAGGAGTGCTGCTGTACCTCATGCTCTGTGGCCAAATGCCCTTCCGAGGCCGCAACGACCGAGAACTCTACAGCCGCATTCAGCGGGCCCAGTTCCACATCCCTGAGCACATTTCCCAAGGAGCACGGACTGTGATTGAGGCCACTCTCTCCAAAAACCCCGACAGTCGTCCCTCTGCAGCCAGTCTACAGACGTCTCCCTGGGTGACAGGGGCGTTAGCAGAAACTCGCAGTTGCGGAGTCGAGCTGCTGCCTGTAATGCCCAAGGTCCTCAGCACACACAGCTCTGCGCTGGGGGCGGGCTGTGACTCCAGCTACTTGTCCCCCCAGTGTCTCAGTATTGAGTAAGCGTACTATTTGCGAAGAGTGGTAACGGAGAGACTGCGGACCCCAGGAAAGACCCGGGCCTGCACTAGTTCCTCTGTGAGTAGAGACTTCGCCATTTCCCGCTCTCTGGACGGCACTCGACTCATACTGCCACTTCGAGGCGCTCCCGTGGCCTTAGTCTCTTCCACCCACTTCTCCATGATTAGCTCCACTTCAGTCTTGCGCGTCCTTTCCTCGAGCAGTTGAGCGCGCAACCTCCCCAGTTCTCGCTGCAACTCCGCTATTTTCCCACTCTCATTCCCACTCCTCTGAGTTCGAGCCAGTTGCGGCAACTCGTCCACTACCGAGGATCTGTGAGAGGCTGGGAGTTCACTTCGCTCCTGCAGCTGTCGCTTCAGTTTAGCGTTTTCCAGGAGAATTGCAGTGTGTTGGTCCGAGTAAACTTCAGCCAACGCCTGCGCTTCCTTCAGTCTTTTCTTGAGGGCTTTATTGCAGGTCTGCAGTTTGGAGTTGAACTCCTCGAACTGTCGGATCTGAGTCTCGATCTTCTCAGGACTCCTTTCTGTGAAGGCAGGACTGCAGTCTCCCAGTGAGTTGTGATGTCCATGTTGTCGCCCTAGCAGTTTTAATCGAGCGTCGAAATGTTGCTGCATCACGAGTTCCTTTGACTTCAGTTTCTGCTCAGTGCGGGTCTGAAAGGCGCTGAGTTCCTGCTGCAGTTGAGAGTGCAAAGAGGCCACTGAAGCCAGGTTTTCGTCCACTGCTGCGGCCACTGCCTCTGGAAGTTGTGCTTTGGGCTTGGCCAGCTTTGCAGTGAGCGCCTCGAAGTTTTGTGCGTATTTGGCTCTAAGCTCGACGAGTCGTCTTCTACTCCTTGCACTGTCTTGCTTAGCGATTTGCAGGTCATTTTCCAGCTCAGAGATACGCTTATTGGCAGC
>Ga0247837_1001775_pt1 | contig 43331 bp, 38 predicted proteins | sample LaCtaG_2_FD_187115 | JGI IMG/M metagenome (GOLD analysis project Ga0247837, IMG submission 187115) | Freshwater microbial communities from meromictic Lake La Cruz, Castile-La Mancha, Spain - LaCruzMarch2015_14.5m | ecosystem: Environmental > Aquatic > Freshwater > Lake | place: Spain: Castile-La...
TCAACGAGGAGTTGATCAACAGCTTCGTGACCGCACTGGAGCGCGAGGACATCGAGGCACTGAGCTACGCCCTGGTGCGCATCCCCAAACAGGTGGAGCGGTTCGCCGAGCGCTATGCTCTGGCCGTCCACCTGCTCGATGGCATCGACTTCGCCCAGCGGGCGGCCATGCTGGAGCGGGCCGCCAATGTGGTGGTGGACATGGTCCGCCAGTTGCGCCGGATGAAGATCGAGGAGATGAAGATCCTGAACGACCGTCTGCGCTCCATCGAGAGCGAGGCCGACCGCCTCATACTCGAACTCTATCGCGACCTCTACGCGGATCACTTCGACGGCAAACAAATGTTCCTGATCAAGGAGTTCTTCGAGATCCTGGAGAAGGCCATCGACCGCTGCCGCGAGGCCGGAGTGGTCGCCTACCAGATCGTGCTCAAGAACAGTTGAGGAAACCAGTGTGCTGAGCCTCCTCATCGCGGTGGTCCTCACCGCGCTTGTTTTTGCGTACATCAACGGCTTCCACGACACGGCCAACTCCATCGCCACCGTGGTCGCGACCAAGGTACTCTCCCCCATGCAGGCGGTCGCGCTGGCGGCAACCGCCAACCTGATCGGCGCACTCTGGGGGACCGCGGTCGCCAAGACGATCGCCACCGGCCTGATCGATCAGTCGGTGGTCGAGGTCACCTCGCAGTTGATCCTCTGCGCGCTTGCCGGCGGCATCGTCTGGAACCTGGCGACCTGGTACCTCGGGTTGCCGTCCTCGTCCTCGCACGCGCTGATCGGCGGCCTGTGCGGCGCCGCGGTCGCGGCCGCGCAGGGTCAGTGGGGAGCGGTGATCTGGTCCCAGCCGGCCGACCCCTGGTACCAGGGCACGGGCATCCTGTGGAAGGTCGCGGTGCCCATGTTCACCAGCCCGCTCATGGGATTCGTCGCCGGTTTTTTGACGGTGGGCCTGCTCTTCGCCTTGCTCTGGGCGATGTCGCGCAGCGGCGGCCTGCTGCGGCGAATGGCCCGGCCGCGCTGGGTCAACGCCTTCTTCGGCAAGGCGCAACTCGGGTCGGCGGCTTACATGGGCTTCGCGCACGGGCTCAACGACGCACAAAAAACCATGGGCATCATCGCGCTCACGCTGATCTCGGCGCAGCAGGCCGGCACCTTGGAACAACTGCCCGACTGGCTGACCTGGCTGCGCCCGAGCGCGGGCGCCATGACCCAGGGCGACATCGACACCTGGATCAAGGTGACCTGCGCTCTGACGACGGCCGCCGGGACCGCGGTCGGCGGCTGGCGGATCATCAAGACACTCGGCTATAAGATCGTTCGCCTGCATCCGATCCACGGCTTTGCCGCCGAAACCTCGGCGGCGACCGTCATCACCATCGCATCCTCACTCGGCATTCCGGTCTCCACCACCCACACCATCTCGGCCGCCATCCTGGGCGTCGGGGCGGCCAAGCGGTTCTCCGCCATCAAGTGGACCGTGGTCGAACGCATGCTGTGGGCCTGGATCCTGACCTTGCCGGCCGCGGGCGCGATGGCTTTCGGCCTGTTCAAGCTGCTCCAGGCGTTCGATTTGACCTGATCGGCCCTTTCCAGCGAGGACGTGGCGGCCCGGGCGGCTGGTGGTTCATCGACGAACCGGAACTGCACTTCATCCGCGACGCCGAGGTCGATGTCCCGGACCTCGCCGGCTGGCGCCGCGAACGGATGCCGGTGCTACCCCGCGGGCACCGCGCCACGGTGGTCCCGGATTGGGTGTGCGAGGTGTTGTCGCCATCCACTGCCGGCACCGACCGCGAGATCAAGATGCCCATCTACGCCCATTTCGGCGTGGCCTATGCCTGGCTGCTCGATCCCTTGGCACACACCCTGGAAGCCTACGCGCTGGACGGCGGGGCCTGGCGGGAGCTTGGCCGCTTTGCCGGTGCGACGGAGGTGTCAGTCGCGCCGTTTGAGGCGGTGGCGATCAATTTGGATGATCTGTGGGCGCCGACGGCATAGACTGACTCGCAGAGTACACAAGAACACCGGTGCCTTGATCAAGATTCCGGCCACTTGGGCTCGCCGGGTGCGTCGTCAGGCCATCCTGGCCTGACACCGTCAGGGCTGGAAGCCCTGACTACGCACGCCGCTGGCCGGGATTACGATCATGACCAGTCCGGACTTGATCATCATTCCGGCCACCGGCGTTCGTGGCGCGGCGCCGGAATGTCGGGTTACGGCGCGCGTTAACCTTCTGTCTTCGCTTGCCAGGACAGTGCCGCGCGCGCCTAACCCGACCTACGGGACTGGTCCAGGTGTTTGAATTGCTCTGTGGGAAAAAAGTGCAAGGTCATTCGTTAAGCCAGCTTCTCATCTTCCTGCTTGGCCTGTGCCATCGCCTCCGGCTCCAGTTCCTCGGCGCAGCAATTGAATCGGATGAAGAGGCCCCAGGCCGCAAGCAGGAACCCGGCGACCAGGCCCACTGTCGCCACATACGGCAGGAGTTCAGGAGCATCATGGCTTACACGGAACACGAGCACCAGCGTTTCAATCGTGAGTGACACCACGAGCACGACCATGAAGCGGGATAAGAACCGCCGCACACGTGTCGGCGCGCTCATGTGAGCTTCGCGCTGGACTTCTTCTTCGAGCAGGGTTTGCCCCAATTCAAGGGCGGCGACGGCGACGGTCAGAAGAGCAATACTTTCCAGGACGCCATTCAGACGCTGCCTGAGCGCCAGGATGCTATCCCATTGGAGGCTTTGCCAGAGTTGCAGGGTAGCCAGCAGGATGAGAACGAAGGCACAGACAATGAACATCAGGCTGATCACGAAGTGACCGAGCGTGAACACCTTACGCCAAAATCTCATGAAGCACCTATGCGATGGCCGTGGTCATCGTTCCGGCAGGCGCCTGGGCGTCGCACACTGGATGTCGAGGCTTTACCGTGGAAGTGCGTCGTCAGGCCATCCTGGCCTGACAGCGTCGGGACTGGAACGGTCAGGGCTGGAAGCCCTGACGACGCAGCCTCGCACGCCGGCAGTCGCGACAGCGGTCGAGAGGACTTTCATGTTCGGGGGCGGTGCGGGCGCCATGGTTGTTAGCCGAACGAGGGCCGCCAAGACGCGAGGTCGACCGGCTAAAGCCTCGACCTCCAGTTTTTTTGCGGCCGGAACGACAATCAAGGCCGACGCGATATCCGGAGTAGGGGCAGGTTTTAAACCCGCCCCTACACCAAAAGTCTGTTTGGATATCAGGTACGAAGGCTAGATCAGGCGGCTGCCTTACTTTGCCGATTCAGGAGGGGCGACCGGAGCGGCTTTGCCGGTCTCGCCCTTGCTGCCTTGTTCCCCGGTTGCGCCCTGCGGACCAGCGGGCCCCGGCGCAGCCGCGGGAACATTCACCACCGTGGGTGGCTTGTCACAACCGGCCAAACCCAGGCCGAGAAGCAGGACGGAACTCAGTATCAAACGGTTCATGGTTAATCCTCGAAGGATGAAAGGTTGTCAGGTCAATGCCGTCGGAGCATCCGCCTCCTACCCTGTACAGCGGGTAAAATGGACGCGGCACAAGAATGAGATTACATCTATCCGGGGCATTGATCGGTGCGTTAGGCAACACACCAAGTTACTTCGCGGCCTTCACCACCAGAGCGTTTTGCACCAATTTCACATGCTGGGTGTTCGCGGCGATTGACACCGCCCGGTCGATGCTCAGTTGCGAATCAACGGCGCCGCTCAAATTCACCACGCCGTCCGTGGTCGTCACATGAATCTGCAGTACCTTCAGCGACGAATCGACAAGAATTTCCGACTTGATCTTTGCAGTCATCGCGGCGTCACCCATGTAGTCGCCGGCCTGTTCCGCTTTCTGACCGACCGAATCCTTTGCGGCGCCCAGCTTGTCACCGACTGTTTCGGCCGCTTGGTCAATCTTTTGACCTGTTCTTTCAGCCATGCCTTCTTCGGCCGCGGCGGGCAGGGTCGCGGACAGCCCGAGGCCGGCGAGCGCAAGGGTCAGGCCCAATGAAAGGGCACGGGTTTGGTTTCTCATCGAGGGTCTCCTGATGTCGCGTTGGGCCATGACAACGTTCGCCATGGCCAGGTCGTGGGATGATGGTCTCATCACCACACCAATACACTACATACAAGAGTGAACGGGCTCGGTGCGGCAGCACACACAGAACCGGCCTCGTGGTGGCCTTGGTCACGGTTCCGGCAAAGCGGCATCGTAGGGTGGACAAGCGCAGCGCAGTCCACCAGCGGCGGCGCGGGATTCGGTGGACTGCGCCAGCGCTTGTCCACCCTACGAAGGGAGCGATGATCAAGGCCGTCGTGGGGTACTGCAAGCCCAGCGAGGATCGGAAGCACCCCGGCGCGCTTAGGCCGCTGCCCGCCAACCCAGCTCAATGCGTACCGCGTCATACGGAAAATGCAGCTTGCCGTCAGGGGTCTTTTCGATCACGCCCGCCTTGACCAGCGCTTGGGCGTCCGTGTGCGTACCCTTCACATCACGCCCAAGCTGCCGCGCCAGCGCGCGCACACCCATCGGCCCCGCACCGGTCAAGGCCCGCAGCAGCGGCCAGCGGCGCGCGGTCAAAACCGTAAACAGCAGTTCCTCGGACGGAAAGGACAGCACATCGTCAGACCCGCGGTTGGCCAGCGCGTCCAACATGCGCGCCTTGGTGGTCTCCAGATCGCAAACATTGATCATCAGGGTTCTCATCGTCTCGTCCTCAGCGCAGCAGGGTCGCGACATCGGCAAAGAAATCGTCCAGCAACTGCTGCCGCGAGACGAAGTGGTGGATAACGACGGCTGGCATGTTGTCATTCTAGAAACACCGGCGAGTGTTGTAAATATAGAAACACCCTTGGCCCACCGCAGATCCGCTCTATACCCTTCGTTGTCGGTTTCTCGTTTATCGTTCTTCGTAACCCAATGCTTGATCGGGCCGCTCAGCCCCAACGATCGAACAAAAGCTCTGCTGAAATCAGCAGCGAGGACGCGACCAGCACCGGTCGCACCAGGGCCGCGCCGTGGCGCAACACCAGGTGAGAGCCCAGCCAGGCACCCAGCAATTGGCCGGCCGCCATCACCGCCGCCACCGGCCAGCGGATCTGCCCGGCCGGCAGAAAGATCAGAAGTGCCGCCAGATTGCTGGCGAAGTTCAGGAGCTTGCTGTGCGCCGTGGCGCGCCGCAGGTTGTATCCGAGCAAGGCCACATAACCCATCGCGAAGAAGGTCCCGGCGCCGGGACCGAAGAACCCGTCATAGAAGCCCACCCAGAACCCCACCGTAAGGGCAAAGAGTGGCGTCGCCAGGCGTTGCCGGCTGTCCAGTTCCGAGACCCGCGGCGAGAACAGAAAATACAGGGCAAAGCCGATCAGCAGCAGCGGGATCAACTGACCGAGCAGGGCGCTGTCCAAACGCTGGACCAGGAGCGCCCCGGCGGCTGAACCGAAAAAGGTACAGGCCGCCGCGAAGGCGGCCGCGCGCAGGTCCACTTGACCCTTGTGGATGAAGTTGGCCGCCGCCGTGCCGCTGCCGAAGACCGCCTGCGCCTTGTTGGTCGCCAGGGTCTCCACCGGGCTCAGGCCGGCCCACAGCAGCGCCGGGATGGACAGCAGACCGCCGCCCCCGGCAATCGCATCGATGAACCCGGCCAGCAAGGCCACCAGGAACAACACGCTGAGGATATCGACTGATTCCACTGGAGAGGCCAAGGTCGGCTGACTGAGTCAGCCATTGGACCCGCAAGCGCGCGACAATGCCAGCGGCACGCCGCTGGAGCCTCAGCGTCCTTTCCAGGATGATCGCGTGACCGCCCACGCGATCTGCACAGCGGACGCGCCGATTGGCTTCATTTTTTATCGAGACGCCACATACTCGCGCAACACAGCATCAATGCGCGTCTGCCAACCTTTGCCGGTGGCGCGGAAATACGCGGTGACTTCCGGCGAGAGTCGGATGGCGACGCGCTCTTTGGTCGCCTCGGCCTTGGGGCGCCCAGGGGGGCGCTTCATTGCCGAGAGCGGGCGCAACTCGGCCATCTCCTCGTCGGTCAGCTCATGGGTGTCTGGGTCCGCCGCAATGCCCTCGCGAATGCGCTTGGTCTCTTCCTCGGTGGGGATGCGGTATTGCCTACCATTCTTGTCTGCGATGTACATAGTGCTTGACCTCTTTGGGCGTGATCGAAGCTTGAGCCGAATCTGTGCCGTGCCGGCGGGGGTGCCGTCGGCGCGTTGGCGCGCTACGATGGTGGCCATGGGTGCGCTGGCTCGTGTCGGTGCTACAAGCCGCGCCATGTAAGACTCCCGTCGCACCGCGGCAACCGAATCACGCGGAATAGTGCTAAATAATGACGAATGCAGCGACAGGAAATCCAGCAACAGAGGACGATTCGAGAAAATACAAAGGCTCGCGGTTGTCGGTTGCCCCCATGCTGGATTGGACGGACTAACGCGGTAGAGCGTTGTTTATAGTCTTTTTTTGTTCGTATGACCGCGTTGCTTTAGCGATTTCGTAGCATCGACAGATCAGCCGCGACCACGGCCGCAGAGTCCCGCTGCGCAAGCTCGCCGGTCGCACCCACCACCCCGGAGTCGCGCCCCCACTTGGCAAGCAGCCGATCAGACACATCCGCGAGCTGCGACAACGCCGCCCCCGTGGTCTTGGCCTGGGCATTCGCCGCATCCCTCTTGCAAAACCAGCCGCGTGTCGGCCGCAACAGGCTACGGCGCAGCCCGACCGCATCGGCATGGCGTGCATGGGCAAGCCATGAATCAATCGTCTGCTGCACCCGCTCCCGACTGATTTCTCCCTCGGCATACAGCCGCCGCAGCCGCTTCAAGCTGCGCGCCATCCGCCGGATCGACGAGCGGCGCAGCCGGCGGTGCGTCGGCCACATCCGATAGCCAAGAAAATCCAGGCCCTGACCGCCCAGAGCCACCGGGAACACCTGCGTCTTGGCGTTGGTGCGCAACCGCAATTGCTCCCACAAGAACGCCTCGATCTGCGCCCTGACCTCATGCAGCCAATCCTTGTCGTAGTGGAACACGACGAAGTCATCCATGTACCGGATGTAGCGCCGGCAGCCGAGCCGATGCTTCGCGAGCAGATCCAGTTCGTGCAGGTAAATGTTGGCCCACAACTGGCTGGTCAAGTTGCCGATCGGCAAACCGCGCGGCGCCAGCGCGCCAGGCTGGACCGTCGACCCGAGGATTTCATCGCATAGCGCCAGCGTGCCGTGGCAGGTCATGCGCTGGCGCAGCAAGCGCGACAGCACGCCGTGATCGATGCTGGCAAAGTACGCCGCGACATCGCCCTTGAGGACATACACCCGCCCATGCGCGCGCTGCACCTGCCGCAGCATCTCCTGCGCGCGATCCGCGCCCCGATGCATCCCGCGCCCCGGCCGGCACGCATACGAGTCCGCGATAAAGCGCGCCTCCCACACCGGTTCGATGGCCGCGACCAGGCTGTGCTGCACCACGCGGTCGCGGAACGGCAACGCGGCCACCAGGCGCATCTTGGGCTCCTGCACGACAAAGCGTCGATAGGCGCCGGTGCGATACTCGCCCCAGATCAGCTCGTTCTGCAGCGCGATCAGCTCGCCCTCCAGGTCCCGCTCAAACCGCATCACTTCCGGGCGCGTGCGCTTGCCTGCGCGCGCCCGCCGGTAAGCGCGCTCCAGCGCCGCGAAGTCGTAGATCTGAGGCAGCAGGTCCCCGTAGGTTTTAGCCATGACAAATCAGGCGGCGGGCGCGAACGGCCGCTGACGCTACTGGAACGGCCCGCCTGTTCAGTATTCCGGCACGGGCGCGCGCCCGCACCGTGGATTGCGTGTCCTTTTGAAAGAGGCACTGCCGCGCGGCCCGGTAAGCCGCGCGTTTCTGGCGCATCTCAAGAGCGGGCCGGGCGCCGATGTTCGCGTTGGCGTTCGTGCGCGCGTTGTTCGCGTTCAGCGCAAACGCGCCGGCAATGGCCGCGTTGTTCCAGTTGCCACCCCGAACCGGGACCCGCTCGCCCGTCACGTCGACATAGAAGCCATCCCCGCCCAGACCGGTCGCGGCGATCGGCGCCAGCCCATGCGAGCGCAGCAGCGCGAGCGCGGCCGCGCCGACCGGCGCAGCGCCCGGATTTGTCATGCCCTCGATTGACGACCCGCTTGCGCGCACAAGGGTGTAATCCGCAGTGCCGGATACGGCATAGCGCACTGTACCCGCCGTGCCGGGGGCAACTAGCGCCCCCGTCGCCCCGTCGATCGCTTTCCATGCTGACGACGCGGCGCTCAGATCGGCGCCGGATGCGTCACGTTCGCCATCAGGTAGTCTCCAATTGGATGCTGACGCTTGGATACGGGTCAGTTCCGGTCGCAACGATCGCCTGCTCATCTACGGATACTGTCACGCTGGTTGCCGTGTGCGACACGTAAACAAGCGCAGCCGATAGGGCGAGCACGACAGCGGGCGACGCATCCACCGTCAGCCGCACGCCATCACGCGCAGCGACCACGCCCCACAAACTGATGCCGATCGAGATCATCAGTACAGCGCGACGATATCCGTCGCGGTCGTCCCGGTCTCCAACACCTGCGTCACCGCGATCGGCAACACGGTCCCGGCGCGCGCCGCGGCGAAGAGGACTGGAGTCTGGGCGCCGACCATCACTGCCGTAATGTCGCCGTCCGCGCCGACGTACAGCCCTCGGCAAGCAGCGAACCCAACGGCATCGCTTGGAGTCACCGCCAGCGCGGTATAAGCCGGGGCCGCATCGGTCGGGCGCGGCGGCGGCATGATTGTGATCGTGGATGGCATAGCGTCTCCTGGTGATGCCTCACGATAGCGTCACGACACGATCGCCCACACCCGCGGGTCTACGGCGGCGCCAAGGGCCTTGGTGACGCCCGCCGCTTGAGCCGGCGCAGCCGCTTCCGGATCGCCCTGACCGCCCGCCGCGGGTCCGCTCGGTTTGCCTGCGTCCGCTCCTGCATCGGCCCCGTCGGCGCCTCCCGCGCCCGCCCCGTCCGCATCTGTCGTGTCACCCTGGTCCTGCCCTCCCCCGGTCATCACTTGCATCCACGGCCCCACGAGCGATGGATTCAGCGGCGCGGCGCCGAGCGGCCCATCCAGCGGGTCCCATCCTTCCTGCGCCCGGATTTCGTTCACTGTCAAGGCGGCCAGGCGCAGGGCATGGGTCCGCTGCTCGTCTTTTGGATCGAGCCCCGTCCAACGGAAACACCACTGCGGCGCGTCGATCAGGAAGTCCGAGAAGATCCCTTCCATGTACGTCAACAAGGGGCGCAGCCCGGAATCCTTGGATGCTGCGAGCTTTTCGGCGGTGTCGCTGCCGGCCAGCGCCGACGTGCTGCCGCCCGTGAAACTATCAAAATTGATCTCCGACGGGCTCATGCCGTAGACGGCGCAGATGATCGAGACGAGGAATGTCATCCACTTCGCGAAGGCCATTTCGTCATGCGCAACGCCGATCGGCTCAAATGTCGCCTTGGCGTCGGCGTCGCGCGAGGTCATGACGGGCAGTGCCCAGGCGTTGTTGACGCCCTTCACCATGCCGTTCCAGCGCCGCTTGAAATTTGCCAGGTCCCGTTCGTCGTACTGTCCGACAAGATGCAGCAGGCCCTTCGGGATCGCGTTATCGTCGAACCCGCGGGCGTTGTAGGTCATCGCGTTCAAGAACCCGGTGACCACGCGCACCAGGATTTCGGTCTCGCCCATCCCGTAGCCGGCCAGGCGCACGTCGGCTCGCGGGTTGCGCGGCTCGTAGACGAGGTCGTCAATGCTGTAGGAAGTGACGATCCGGCCGCCGACCACCTGGACGGCCATCACCTCATCGTCGCCATCGTAGCCGTGCTCGCTGCACAAGCGAATCGTCGACCCGTCTAGCGCGTAGAACCCGTCCACCGTGCCCCCGCGCTGCCGCTCGGTTTCAATCGCAGCGGCGTCGTAAATCAGGGATTCGCGAGCCAGTTTGGCGACAAACTGGCTGAAATTGTCGCGTCGCAGCCGGCGCCGCTGCCGCGGGTCAAACTCGGTCCCGCAGTGGGTGAACACGCGCGCCAGCAGGTCCCGCTGCTGCTGATCCGTCTTGCTCAGATCGTGCGTCCGGTCCACGTGGGTGATCATGAATCCCGGACCATCGCCGCCGTCTTGGACCTGGCAGAAGCGTTGCGCTTGCCGCACGCGTGCCAGCACGACTGCGGACAGCACGGGTGTCTGTTCGACCATCGCGCGGAGCGAGTCGAAATTCAGCGACCCAGGCCGCTCGTAATAGGACCCGTAGGATAGCGTTTGAAACCCATCCAGGAAGACGGACTGCATCCCGCGGGAGCGGGCGGAAGTCCTCCCAGGAGACTCGATCGCGCGAGACTTCGCCAGGTCCGCGCCGCCCGAGAAGTACGACACCACCTCGGACAGCGCGTCCAGCGGGAGAAGGTCACTCTCCGTCGGAGCATAGATGCGCTGCATCTCCGCGATCATGCCAAATCGGTCGCTCATGCCAAATCGGTCGCGCATCACGCATCCGGCCGCAGCAAGATCGCCGCGTCGTATGGCGGCAGCGACAGCGTCGTGATCGGGGTGCCGTCCCACGGCGGCTCGAAAGGACCGGGGATGCGCAGGAAGGGGCCGCCCAGGCCGACAGTCACCGCGACCGGGCTCATATTGGCCACCACAATGCCCTGCGCGAAATCACGGCGGAACACATCCGGGTTGCCGCGGCCGATCCAAATTTGATCGACATGCACCGGGGCTCCCGATTGCCCCACATCAAACTGGAGCGCAAAGTTACCGCCGACAGTCGGGCGCACCGCCCACACGAATTTCTGCCAGCCTTTCCCGCCCCACACCGTGAACCCCTCAGATGCGAGGTTTGCTCCCAGCCTTGGCGCAATTCTCCGCGTGGTCGCCGACCACGCCGCCCAGCACACGGCGTGCATCTGCCCTGCTGTCAGTGCGACGGTCGGCCCGGTTGCCCGCGCATCCTCGATATACGCGGACACGGGCGCAGTCGGTGTCAACAGCAGCGACCCGCTACCCGCATACGCCCGCACCGTCGACCGCGCCGCGGTGCACCGATTGCCGCTCCAGCCGGCGGCATCAGCCTCGAAACTGCCGTTCGCAAACAAGTTGTTTTCGGCGATAAACACGTCCGCATCATAGATGCGCACCGGCGCGGACGTGGCCTCGCCGAGGTATCGACGGTGCGCCATGCGCGCGGTGTAATCGGTCTTGTCGACCGACGTACCATAAAGCGGGCTGCCGGGCGTCGTGACCACGGCCATCCATGGATAGTAGATGTCCGCAAGACCGCCGACCCAGTTTTTCGGGGAAAAGCTCCCGTCCACCAGCAGCGCGGCGGCCATCGCGAGCCGCGCGGGCGCATCCGATGTTGGCGGCGGATTCGCCGCCCCCGGATTCGTCAGCGTGGCGGGGCGCACGTGCACATCAACGATCACCGGGCCAAACGCCGAGTAGGCTCGGCGGGCGAACAGGATCGCTAAATCCGAGTCGACGCGGCGATAGTCGAGGATCGCCGAGCCGTTGGTGTAGGAACAGTCGAGCGCCGCCTCGGCCTGCAAGCCATTGCCTGCGTCGAGCCCCGCTGCCCGCAGATCGCCGCCAAGAATCATCACCTGCGTCAGCCCGCGCGCATCCAGCGCGGCGCGCAGCCAGGCCGCCATGGCGTCCAATCCATTGCCCCACAGATTGTCTCCGAGCGCCGACACCGCCGCATCGGCCGCGCCGTCGTTATCGGCATCGCACGCGCGGGCCGTTTTCGCTCCACCATCCTGAAACCACTGGAAATCCGAGTCCCACAACACCGCGCCAAGCGCGGCCGCGGCCTGGGTACCCGTGCCAGTCTTGTCGCAAAATACCGCGACGGCTTCGGCGCGGGCCTGTCCGTAGGTCTTGCCGGCGGCATCGACCGGGCACGTCGTCGCGATGTTGAACACCCAATTCAGCGGATGCGCCGGGCTCGCGTTCCCGATCACATGCTGGGCGATGATGGACCCGGCCGGATGCGCAACCCCGATCGACTTATAAGCCCGACCCAGGGTCAGCACATTGCCGCTTTTGCCCGTGATCTCGCAGTGCTCTGCCGCGGCAAAACTGGCGCGCGGCACGGAGTAGATCACCAGATACTGCCCGACCGTGAACTGACTGCCATCGAGCACAGTCACCGTCGTGCCAGTCGCGGTCAGCGCGGTGCTGGTCGTCGAGCCGGCAAAATACAGCCAGTGCCCCGCATACACCGGCCCCACGCCGGTCGTCGTGGGGCCAGTGGAGTCGAACGGCATCCCATTGCCGGTCCGGCCGGCGACATCAGTCCACCCTTGGTACTCCTGGGGGCAGTCGACCCGCCCCCACACCAAGTCGGGATTGATCACCTGCGCCGCCCCGATCCCCGCCGCCCGCGTTGGCTTGGCGCACGCGAGATCGAAGCACGCCATCGCCGCGGTCGGCGGGTCCTGCATCATCGTCCCGAGCGACGCGCGGGGGAACGCGGTCAGGGTCGCCAATGGCCCGGTCATCGTGCGCGTGCGCACCGCCGGAGCGGGGATCGTCTCAAGCCAATCACGCGTCGTCACCGGCACCACCGGGGGCACAAACGCGGCCGGGACCGCCGGCCGATCGGAATAGAGCGTGGCCAGACAGTGCAGATACGACACCGTGGTCGCGGCGACTGAATGCGCCACGGTGACGGTGACCGTCTGCGGCGCGCTCCAGTCGATCGCCAGCGCCGCCGCGCTCGGCCGCGGCGCCACAATAACATTCGCCGACCGCGCAATCGACGCCAGATCGCCGGCCCCGGCCGTCGTGGCGGTGCCGATAAAATCAATGCGGCCGGTCATCCGGCCGGTGGTAGCGCTCCAGCGGCGCAGCGCCAGCGAGATCACCGCCAGCCGATACGCGGCCTCGGAAATGATGGACGCGAGGTTATCCTCGTACACCTTGACCGCGCCAATCTTGACAGCGATCGTGAGCCCCGCGGCGCCGCCGCTGGTGTTCATGTATTCGCCCTGGAGCTCCAGCGCCAGCCATTGCCCGTCGGTCGCCAGTGCGCCGGCCGGGATCACAATGCTGGCGATCGTCGTCGCGGCCGTCGAATTAGCCACCGTGACCTGCGTCGTAGACTGCGCGACCAGCGGCGGCGGCAGCTCGAGCAGATTGGCCCCGCGTACCGCCGGCAACTGGTTATCCGCCGCCACGGCGAGATAGCCGATACTGCGATGATCGCCCCACACATGCGCCTGCTCGCCGAGCGCCCCTTGGGTCGCCGTCGCGACATCCTCGGCATCCAGCGTCGCGACCGACCCCAGCCCGAGCACCCCGCGCGCTTGCGCCGGCGCCGTCGCGGACAGCAACGCACCGGCAGCATCGGCCACCGGATGTGCGGCTCCCGTGCTGGTATCGACGATTCCGACGAGTGCCATACACCACCTCCTAAAACAAAAATTACGCCGGTTCCGGCCAGTCGCCCAGTTGTAGGCAAAGCCCGCCCCGCCCCCGGTCCGGAGGAAACATTATCGACTCCGCACAGGAGTGAGAAAGACCCACTCATTGGTTCCAACAGCAAACGCAAGCTCGACCCCGTCCCAGGCCCAGGTCCCTGGCCTTCCAGGAGAGGTAGGCGATTCAGGAAACGGGACCGGAGCCGCGCCGCGATCCGCATCCGCGTAAGTCGTCGCAGACAGCCCGCACGCCATTACGCCCTCATCTGTGACCAAATACGGCTCGCCTGCCGTCATGTCTCCGGATGCAGCGGCATGGTTAAGCTGCGCTCGCGTGCCGCGCTTAATCCGGATGCGAGCCATGCTCAGAAGGTCCCGCCATCGATCACGTCGACCGCCATCGCCATATAAGCGTTGCCGGCATCCTTCGTCAGTGCGATCGACGGCGAACCGCGCAAAATCCCGTCAGAGCCATCGGTTCCCCACAGGTACCCAGCCGCCCCGCCAGACACCACGGAGACCTTTTCATCGGTCGCGCTGACTGGAATATTGAGAGCGGTCCTGAAGGCATTCAGGGTGATTTTCTTTTCCTTTTGCCCCGTTGACGAGGCGTCATGGATCAGCAGCAGGTCTGCCGCGCCATCAACCGCGGGCAGCGTCTCCAGTTGTTCGATGGCGGGAACGATTGGAATCCTGACCGTGGGTGACGTTGCGACGTGCAAGGTCCCGCGGTCAGTGGTCACCAGCGGCTCGCCCAACAACATCCCGCTGTTGGGGAGGTTGGCTTGCAGCCCATTGCGGAGCTTGATACGTGACATTGCCTTATCCTCAGAAAGTCCCGCCGTCCAAGACGCCGGTTAAATGATCTGCCAGAAACGCGTCAGCACGAATGCCGCGCGGGTCATACATCAGCGATTGCATGTCGCCCGCGCCGTGGATCATCGGCGACCACACCGGCTGCCCGTCGGACACCGACAAGGTCCAGCCGTCGGCGATCAGTGCGGCGTCAGGAACCAGGCGGTTGGCGGGCGGGGCAACGGGCGTCGTCAAACCGACGAACTCGGCCCAGGTCAGCGGGGCGCCGGCCGCTGCGGGAACCTGCACGCGCCGCTTCCACAGCGCCGCGCCTTGCCGGACTTCCACCCGGTAATAGGTCTCCCCATGCAATTCGGTCTGGGTCGCGAGCGGAATTGCGACTTCCGCGTCCGTGATCACGTAATGATGCGTGCCCGCGTACAGGGTCGCGTTGGGCAGGTCCGTCACCGGCACCTGCTGGTCAAACGCGTCCACCAGCGTCAGCGACAAGTCGATGCGCCCCGGCGTGGTCGGGCCGCCCGGCAGGATCGCGGGGGGGACAAACACTGTGCGCATCAGGGCTCCGTGATGCGCGCCAGGGCGGCCAGTTGACGGGTGCGTCGGGCGCTACGCCACTTCGATCCCAGGGCGGCCAGCAGTGCGACCAAGGAACTGCCGGCCACCAGCAGGTTCGCGCCGTGATCGGTCAGCGCCGTGACGTGCGCCAGTATCGCGCCGACGTGCGCCCCGGTCGGGCCGTCGGCCATGAGCGCTTGCGCCTCCCGCCAGGCCGGGCCAATCGAGCCCCAGAGGGCGAGGCCGGACGCGACCACCGCCAGTAGCCGGCCGCGCAGCGCCGACAACCACAGCGGGTCTTGCTTCTGCGCCAGCGCTTCAATGACCGATCCAGCCACCTGTCTGGCCGCCGCAACCTGCTGTGCAAATGGGTCAGGGCACATGGTTACGCCTCGTTTTGGCTGAGGACGCCAGCGCCAGCGGCTGGAGCCTGCACCAACTGTTGCGCGAGCGGCGCCGTCGTCGGCCAGTAGGCCCCAAGCAGCCGCTCCCGGCTGATGCGCGCGACACTGACGCGGTCCGACTGGTTGCCGCCGAGCACATGGAACGCGACGCCGTCCTCGCCCGCGTAGAAGCCGACGTGCCCCTGCCAGCCAGAGCGCTTGCCGCGCCAGAACACCAGCACGGACCCCAGGCGGGGCGTCACCTGGCGACCCCAACCGGTCCAGGCGCGGGCGCTCAGCGGGCGGCTGGGCAGCGGCTCATCGGGCAGGGTCGCGCCGATGCAGTGCGCGACAAACAAGCCGCACCACGCCACGTCATCGCCCGAGTAAGGGATCTCTGCCTGCTTGGCCCAGTCCAGAATCACCGGGTTACTGGCCGACCCCGGACGCTCCAGGGTGCCGCGCAGGCGCTGGGCTTCCTGGTACCAGGGCATTCCGGCGGCCACTGCCGCGGCGGACGCGGCCACGCTGGGTTGCCACTCCGGCAGCAGCCGCGCCAGCGTCAGCGGCCCGGCAATGCCGTCCGCGGTCAGCCCCTGGTCCCGCTGGTAGTCGCGCAACGCGCGGATGCTGCGCCGCCCCCAGATGCCATCGACCGGGCCGGGGTTGTAGCCGGCCGCGATCAGGGCGCGCTGCACGACTGCGGGATCCATTTGCTGATCACTCACTTCAGCACCTCGCGTATCGAGGGCATTAGGAATTTGACCGCCGCAACCGTAGACAGCGCGATTGCGACAATCCACGTGGTGACAATCTTCGCGGTGCGCAGGAACCGCAGGCCCTGAACGACCTGCTCCAGGTCTTGCGCAATTAAGTCCAGTGCGCTCTGTTTGTGCTCGATCACGTCAAAACGCCGCTCGATACTCGAAAGCTGAGCGCTCTGTCGATCAAGTGCCGCTTGGATGTGTTTCCGCACCTCCCGCTGCTCGTCGCGGCAGGATTCGAACGCCATCGACGGAACCGTGTCCACGCTCTCAGTAGAGGACATCTAATGTCTCCCAAACAAGTCGAAGAGTCGCAGCACCACACGCCGCGGCAGGGTTCGCCCGCCGTGATGGGCGCGATCCTGCGGGGTCTCCTGAAAAACGAAATACTCGGGGTGTTTGCGCCCGCTGATAGCAAGTCCGGCATTAGCCGGGGGCGCGTCGCCGGTCCAGATCAACCGGCCGTCCAGCCCCACAACGGGGAGCGCAGCCGCCTGATGCATGGCGCCGTCCGCCCACCAGGTCACGCGTTGCAGGCTCAAGATCGAGCCGCGTAACGGGTCACCGGCGCGCAGAATCACCGTGAACGGGATGCTGGAGTCGCGCATCGTCAGCCGATCCTGCGGCCCCAGGTCATAGGCCGGGGAGTCCGCGGGGATCGTCGCGACCTGATCGCCGCTTTCCCACTGCCCGAACTGCGCCCACTCGCGCTGCGCCTTCTGCCCGCTGATCGCGAGCCGCGCCGCGACCGACGCGTCCCAGTACGTGCCCAGGCCGTGGCACTGGGGGCAGGCCGGCAGGGCACCGCCCGACTGCGGGTTACGGCACGGGCAGGCGAACGCCCGGCGCCAGTCCACCGACTGGCCGAGATCATTCAGGAGCGCGTCGAAGGCGGATGGATCAAGCTGCATGGCCCGCAGTGTCGCGTCACGACACGGGGCCAAGGGGAAATTTATCTAGCCGGTCGCCCGCTCCACATACTCAATCCGCACCTGATCATAAACCCACTGGGCGAGGTCGAAACTCTCGCCCCAGCGCGCGCGTTGCGCGTCGCTCGGGGCCACCGTCACCACCCGCACAATGCCCGCCTGGGCGAGTTTGGCCGCGCACCTGGAGCAGGGCGGCATCGGCCAGACGTAGGCGGTCCCGCCGCTCAGGTCACGCTGCGCGAACAGCAAGGCGTTTTCTTCGGCGTGGATCACCAGCGCAAGCTTGGTCTCGCGGTCCTGGAGCTTGTCGGCGTCGTCCGGGACGCCGCGCGGAAAGCCATTTATCCCGGTGGAGAGTATTCTATGTTTCTGGTCTACGATAACGCACGCGCATTTGGTTGATGGATCTTTCGACCACGCGGCAACGGTTCTGCACACATCAAGAAATCTATTGTCCCATTTGTCAACTACGGTTTCCATGTTGCTCCGTTCTTAATAAGTGCGACCGACCTACGCGACACACCATATTCGGTCGCTATTTCTTGGTTACTACGCATGTCGCCCCTTATTTCCGTGGCGGCGGTCATCGACAGCTTTACCCCGCGTTTGTTCCTGTTTTGGTCTGTGTAGGTTGCCCATCTACAGTTTTCCTTGTAGTAACCGGCTGAGTTATCGATCCTGTCCAGCGTCAACCCATGTGGACATTCTCCCATGTCCTCATAGAAGTTATCGAACGAAAGCCATCTTTCACACAGTGTGACTCCTCGCGCTCCGTAGTTTTTGTACGCTGGGTCTGATGTGACAAGGCACCGAACTTTCATGGCGGTCCACGCCCGGTACGTTTTGTCAGCGCGTTGCCCATCTGCTCGCGAACGCATCCCATGTGTTGTTCTTAGGCGCCCAGCACGTGACAAGACATCAAGCATATAGCACCCACAAGACTGCGTATTCCCACTTGTTAGGGAGCCGATGACGACCTCTGTCGTTTTTCCACAGTCACACCTACAGAGCCATCGTCTAACATTTCTTGCGCCAACGCTTGCAACCTGGATCGCAACAAGTCTCCCAAATCTTTGGCCTGATATGTCTTTTGGGATTCCCATTTTTCACCCGACGCGTATGATTTTCGTCGATGGATCTTTGCTCTTGCGCGCCACCAAGGCCGCGAGGTCCAGGCCGTAGTCGCCCCAGGTCACGGGCGCACCGCCCGGAAGAACAGGACGCGCGGGGCGGCCTTGTTCACGTGGTCCAGGTCCGCGCGGAAGGTGCCGGTGTTGCCGATGGCGGATTTGACCGCCGCCGCGTGGAAGGCCACCCAGAAATCGGACATCCCCGCGTTGCGCACCTGCACGCCGTCATAGCCCGCAGCGATCGCTGCCCGCCGTTGCTCAGCCGGGTCACCCGGCGCCAGGTCGGCAATGTCGCGCCCGTTCCAGTGCGCCCCCTGGCCCATGGTGAACGGGGCCTGGATCCGCAGGAACAGCGGCAGTTGATGGCCGCCCTCGTGGTACCAGTGCATATCTGGCAGGGCGCGTCCGGCATACTGCTCGGTATCGGCGGCTACCGTGGCGGTGTAGACCCCGCGCCCGAACAGCCCGTCACCGAGCCGCAGCCGTCCGTCAGCGGCCGGGCCAGGCGGCTGCACCTGGCCGCGATACACCATCAGCGGCTCGCCGTTGGGGTCGCGCACCTGGGACGCGGCGGGCTTGTCGGGTCCGACCAGATCGCCTAGACTCACGGTAACGCCTGACCGTGTAGGGCCGGTAGCAGCCGGATAGCCAAGAGCACCATCGGTGCCGCCCTTGTTCACGGCAGGCGTTATTTCGATATCCGCCAGATGCTCGACCAACGATGCCTTGTGGTCTTTGTAGGCGGTGGAGCGGTCATGCCGCACATCGGCCTTGATCCGCACGGCATATAGCCGCCCGCCAAGCGTCAGACCACCAACGTAGATATCCTGGCCAGCGATCTCCGCGCGATCACTGGGCGCGTAATCGACCGCTTGTGCTGTTTCCACCAGGGACCGCAGGACCGCATAGGCGGAACGTTGCGCCTCCCCCTTACGCTTGAGTGAGTCTTTTAGGCCGCGCGTCGAGAAGCCGATCGGCACGTCGTTACTGCGATTGACCGTAGCCGTCTTGAAGTCCGGGCTTGATAGCAGCCACTTGCGCAACGCCGCTGAATCGTCCAGCGCGACCGGTATTGCGTCGCCGCGCACGGGGACCACGGTCACTGGTGATGCTGGATCGAACTGCCAGTTACCAAACCACCGCTTGAAATTTGGTGTCCGCACCAACACCCATTGCCGCTCATTGAGCTTGGTCGGTGCCCCGTTGGGCGCCTTCAGCCACCCCGACGTGCCGCGGTACTTGGCTTCCACCGCCCGATACTGACGCACCGCCTCGGCGAGTTCGGCCGGCGTTACCTCCGGGTCCCCGGCGTATTGCTTGAGCAACGCGGTCAGCGCGGGGTCGGGCGTGGGTTCAGGGTCAGGATCGGCCGCCGCGTCCGGCCCCTTGACGTGATGGCGCTGCTGATGCGGTGCGTGATAGTGCCCGTGGGTGTCGGTGTACCCGCGGTGCTGGACTTCCTGCGCAAACAGGTCGGTGATGCGGCCCTTGGTGCCGGGCTGGATGGCCTTGAAGAACAGGTAGCGCGGCCCGCGGCCTAGCCCTGAGCGCGATCCTGGCCTTGCTTCACCGCCGCCAACAACCCCGCCATCACGCGCGGATCGCGCTCGGCCTGCTGGATCAGGGCGACCAGAGGATTTACCGCAGGCTTTGAAGAGGTCGTCTTGCGCGGGGGCTTGGCGGTCTTTTTGGTATCGCTCATTGGTATGTCTCAGCAAGGTCTCTTTATCGGGCGGCGGGTCGCCGAACAGCGATCCCTGGTTGGGGTCGCCGGCCGCCCGCACCGCCTCATAATAGTCCAGCAGGAAGGCGCCGATGGCCTTGGCGCTGCGCAGATTGCTGTCGAAGTGACGCAGGATCAGCGACGCCTCGGGTGACATGGCATCACCGAACAGCCCGCCTTGGCGCAGATACTCATCCACCGAGCCGAAGGTCTTGTCCGCCCGCACCTTCGCCAGTGTGGCCGTCGCCGACACGATGTCGGCCGCCACGTCCAGATCGTGCAACCGGCCGGCCTGGACATCGTCGCGCGCCTGGGCAACAGTCGGTGCGAGTTTGACCAGGGCCGCGAGGACGTTGCGCTGTCCGGGGTCCGCGCTTTCCACCATGCGCGCCAGGGTGTCCGAGTCGCCATAGGCGCGGTACAGCACGGCGTTGCGCAGCCGGGTGATGCCTTCCTGCGACAGGTCCCCGTCGGCCGCCTGGAAGGCCGGGCGCTGGGCCACCGGGACCGATGCCAGGAAGCGCCGGATAAAGGGCCGGTTCGCGGCTGTCGTCAAATCCCCATCGTCGGTGATCGCCAGGTCCGAGAGGTCCCCAAGCCGGTCGCCGTCGACCCGCGCCTGCTCCAGCCCGGACATGCGCGCGCCGCCGCCCTCGTTGGATGCGATAGCCGCCTGCTTCACGTCCACGTTCTTGGCCAGCACGCGCACCAAGACCGGGGCTTTCATCTTGCCGACGGCGCCCTCGTCGAGCCCGAAGCGGGCCGCCCGGCGCGCCAGGTCGGCCTTGTACTGATCGGCGCCGCCGTTGCTGTAGGCGCGGCGAATGGCCAAGGTCCGGCCGTTGCCGCCGATGATGGTTTTCCCGTCCTTGGCGAGCACGGGCGCGCCGTAGTCCATCAGGGGCGACTCGGCCAGCAACCGGAATTTCAGGTTTCCCGCCATGGCCGCGACTTGCTCCGACGATGCGGCGCGGGTGCGGTCGCGTAGCTGGTTGTCGGCGGTCTTCTCGGTCGGCGCGAGGTCGTCGGCTTCCACCAGTTTCCAGGCGAAGGGCACGTCTTCGCCGGCGATGTCCAGCACCTGGTCGTCCGGATCGGGGGCGAGCCCGGTCTTGAGCTTGTCGACCAGCGCCTGGTCTTCGGCTTGCTCCTTGGCCGGCAGGTCCGATTGCTTGGCGTCGGTCTCCAGGTGGTCGACGGCTTCTTTGAGGAGGGCGCGGGGGTCGGGGGCGGGTTCTCGAACCGACGCGGATTCCTTGTCGGTTGCCTTCTTCTTCCGCGATGCCTGTGGCGCTGTCTTCTGTTCGGCCTGCCCCGCCTTCGCCTCCTCCTGCGCCTTCACCTTGGCCTTCAGTTCCTCCTGCTGCCGCGTGATATTCGCGTGCAGCTGGGTCATCAGCGCCTTCTTGTTCGCGTGGAACACCGACCCGTCATGCAACCCCAGGTCACTCGCCAACTGGTGGGCGTCGCCGTGGCTCAGGTCGTGGAAGGCTTGCAGTGCTTCCGTCGTGTGCCCGTGGGCGAGGTTCTGCCGCACATGCTCCTTGCGGTGGTTCCAATGGGCGAACTCCATCCCCCCGGTCTTGGTCGTGCGCTTGTCGCTGTAGGAGTCCACCCAGACCTTGGCGCCGGTCTTCTTGTTGGCGCGGTAATGCCCATGGATGTAGGCCTTGACCAGGGTTGCGAGATCGGGGGCTCTGTGGGGGAAGAACAACAACAGCGGGATGGATTTTTCCAGCGCCCGCTTCGTCGCCCGCTTCGTCGCCCGCAAGCGAGGATTCAGCCCGTCGCCGTCGTCATACCAATCAGGATGCTTCTTGGCGTACTCGTTGAGCGCCTCGCGATACTTGTTGTCGTTGGCTTTCATTGGTCCGCTGATGATGGCGTCGGCCTCATCCCGCTTGGCTTGCGAGCCCGCCGGGTCGGTGATGAAGTTAAGCCCTCGCTGGAGCTTTGACACCCGATAGCCCAGGTCCGCCTGATCGGGGATGATCTCGGATCGCGTCGGCTCGTTACGCTTGACGATCTCACGTTCCATCCCATCGGCCATGGCGCCGAACACTTGCCCGGCAACCGTTGCGTCTTCTCCGCACAGATAGGCGACGCCTTCTTCTTGCGCGAACTCGCGATCCAGTTGGACGTTGTGACGCTTGGCAATCGCCATGTAGAGCGCAACAGCGCTGTACTGGCCGCCGTCAGCACTGACGTGAAGCCCTGCCTCGCGCGCTGCGGTGGAGTAGCCGCTGCCGATCATCAGGTCGATTTCAAGCATCCCCTTGAGCGTCGTCGGCAGGTGCTTGCCGTCGGCCGCGTAGCCCTTGACCCGCTTCAGCATCTTCTTGATCTGATCGGCATCTATCTGCTGGAAGGTGTCCTTTTCGCCGCGTGACGTTGCCCACTTTAACATCCGCTCGCCATCGCCTTCGATTCGCGTCAGCACTTGCTCGACGGCATCCCGCGCCATGCCGGGCCGGCGACTGTCCCCGTAAAGCTCGCTCCACGCCAGATGCACCAGTTCGTGGCGCATACTGTTCAGGGTCGGCTTGCGGTCCTCGATAAACTCGATCCGCATCCCGTTGACGGTGAGTGCCGCCGCTGACTCGTAGGCGCCGCGCATGTGGTCGGGGACGCCTTCATAACTGGTTCGGTGGACGATCAGCGCGTCATGTCCGATAGCCGCTCGGTAGTCGAAGAAGCCGCGCATTTCCGCGGGTAGCCCGCCAAGCGTCTCGGTCAGCGTGCCGACGAACTCCGGGCTCCACGCATTGTCGGATGATCGTTTGCGGAGCGCATCAACGGCTCCGGCACTGTATTTGCCCTCAAGAGCATCCCAATGATTGGGCTGCCGGGCGGAATCTTGACCCCGTGCTTGCGCTCCAGTGCCTCTAATTGCGCTTGTTTGGCTTGCAGAATCTTGTCCATCGGTGGCTCCTTGTTGGCGCTTGATGTCGATCTGGTCTACACTTTGGTCAGAGGGCTTTGTTTTGCTGCTGGCGGCACGTGATGCAGGCACCGTGGAATCCGGGGCACCAGCAGGGGCAAGGCCCTTGTTCTTTTCCCACCAGGCGTCCAGGCCCTTGGCGGTCCCCTTGAAGTAGGTCACAACGTTGAGACGTTGCCCCCGATTGCCCCCGGCATAGGCCAGCACGGCGCCGTAGCCCGTTGCATCCGGCTCAACCCGCCGCACGACAATCCTGGGGGTGCGTGGGTCTCCCAGCGCCCGCCCCGGTGCCGCGTCATCGAAACGATTGGTCACGAACGGTAGCCGCGACCAGTCGGCCGCAGACAGGTCGGGATGGTTGCGCTGTGCATGTACTATGTTGCTGGCAACCAGAACCTCCACAGACCCATCGACCAGCAGCCCGGTCTTGTCCGACAGCCGTACCGCGGCGGCTTGGCCGATGCGCCCGATCAGCAACCGGGCGGGAACATCGGCGTCAGTGAGAACGGCCCCCGCGTAGTTGGCGACCGCCTGTCCGCGGTGCATCAGTTCGATCTCGCTGATCTCGCTGCCGGACTGCCGCACGATCTTGACCGGCTTATTTCCCACCGTCCCCGCCGCCTTCTTCTCCGCCCACTTTGCGCGCTCAGCCGCCGCCAGGGCGGCTTGCATCGCCTGCCGCTTGTCCGCGAGTTTGCCGTGAACGGCTTCCATGAGGTCTTTCTTGCTGGCGTGCTGCTCACCCGCGTGCAACCCGAGTTCCCCGGCGAGCTGGTGCGCCTCGTCGTGCCCCAGGTCGTGAAACGCGTGCAACGCCTCGCGCTGCCGGCCATGGCCCAGATGGTGCTCGAAGTGCGCCTTGCGCGCCGCCCAGTCGCCGAAGACGGTGCGGCCGCGCTCGGGCCGCTTGTCGGTGTAGGAATCCACCCACACCCGCGCGTGCGTCTTCGGGCTTAGCCGGTAATGCCCATGGATGTAGGCCTTCTCCAGCCAGGCAACAAGCGCCGGGGCGCGGTGGGGGAAGAACAGCAACATTGGCATCTGCGGGCGATGCACGAACCGCGGGATGGCTTTTTCTATGGCATGTTCAGGCGCTGCTGGTTGCGCAGCCGGCTCAGTCAGCGCGGCCTTCGTCTGCTTGTGCTCAATCAACGCCGTCAGCAGAGGGCGAACAAGCGCTTTGCGTTCGCCTCGTTTGGATAAGTCGAAACCTGAATTATGCTCATTAACAAGATACAGGTGGCCGTCATCGCCCTTGATGATCCGATCAAATCCGTCATCCACTTTCTTGCGCGCCCAAGCGATCACATCCGCGGCGTTACTCAGTCGGGTCATGCGCTCCAACGCGTGAACCTCTAACTCGACCTTGCGCGCGGCCTGGTGCTCGGCTTCGGCTTCATCAGATATTCCGGCCCATTCGCGTAGCGCCTTCCAGGACCCCGCGACCGTCTTCGGTAAGACGACCCCGGTGGCATCGGTGAACACCTGCCGCCCGGCTGGGGTGGCATCCTGGTCGGTCAAATTGAACCCGGCTGGCCCCAAGCGGCGTGCATCCTTAGCCACCACGGCCGCGGCAAACGCGCGATCACGGGTGCCAACCGCGGGCGAGAGGTCTTGACCGCGGGCCTTGTTGTTGGCGACATTGAGCGCGCGATAGTGGCCTGCAATCTGCTCGATCCTGGCCGCGTGGTCGGGATCGGCCGCGTCCTTGCCCTCCCCGGCCCCCTGGCCTACACTTGAATTGCTCTCCCGAGCGCCTGCTGTCGCCGCCCCGGCCTTGTTGGCAGCGGCAGGAAACGGGGTGTCACTGCCGGAGTGTGCGGCCTGCGCGACAGGCCAGAGCAATTTTCTTCCACCGCGTTCTTCGTAAGGCTTGCCGCGCGGATTGGCGTCCTCCAAGAACATGGTTGTTACGCCGTAATAGGCGTCCGCCCGACTTGGCTGCAACTCGATTGCCGCAAACTTCGCTCGACCATTGCGCTTGACCAGCAGCAGGCGTCCGTTTGGTTGTTCAAAAATGTGCGTGAAGTGCTGTGCCACATCGTCCAGCATGGCGGCAGCATTGGGGTAGCCGTTGGCCTGGAACTCCTGTAACCGCTCGGCGGAAATGTGCTGGCGTCCGAACTCGCCACCTTCCTCCAATCGGATCGGCGCAGCAGGAAAGGCTTTGCCGGCCGACAGGATGCTATCCATCTGAGGGACCTTTCCAAAGTCGGTCCCGCCATCTGGCGATTTCACAAACTGCTGCACCGGCTTATTTCCCACCGTCCCCGCCGCCTTCTTCTCCGCCCACTTTGCGCGCTCAGCCGCCGCCAGGGCGGCTTGCATCGCCTGCCGCTTGTCCGCGAGTTTGCCGTGAACGGCTTCCATGAGGTCTTTCTTGCTGGCGTGCTGCTCACCCGCGTGCAACCCGAGTTCCCCGGCGAGCTGGTGCGCCTCGTCGTGCCCCAGGTCGTGAAACGCGTGCAACGCCTCGCGCTGCCGGCCATGGCCCAGATGGTGCTCGAAATGCGCCTTGCGCGCCGCCCAGTCGGCGAAGGTGGTCCGGCCGCGCTCGGGCCGCTTGTCGGTGTAACTGTCGACCCAATGCCGTTGGCCGGTCTTGGCGTTCAGCCGGTAGTGGCCGTGGATGTAGGCCTTGACCAGGGCGGCATGAGCGGGGTTGGGAAAGATCAATAGCATGGGCATGGGTGCGGTCTTGCGTAGGGGGTTGGGCGCCAGTGTGGCGTCACGACGCGGGCCAGTATCGGCGGCTGACGCCTAATGGGGCCCCGGTTCCCCTGTTGTTGGCACCGGACAGGCTTAAGCCGTTTATTTCTAAAAAAATAATGGATGGGCCCCTCGCGCCTGTTCAGTTTGGACCGGGCCTTCCCGAAGAAAGGCCAGACCATCCCCATGCTGCTGGAATAAAGGGCTGCGTCATCTCGTGAGCATCCGGTTACGGCCGGGTTTAGGGTAGCGCCCGCACGCGATCATCGATCGACCTCGGGAAACCGCAGCAACCAGTCCGGCGCGGTCGGCTTCGCCCCGATCGCCTTGAAGAACAGGTAGCGCGGCCCGTCCACCGTCAGCAGGGCCTTGGCCAGCAAGTCGCCCCGCGAGACCGCCGTCATCAGTCGATCGAAGGCCACGTTGATCCGGGTGCGTTCTTCGCCCTCGGGGAACGGCTTGGGATCGCCAAACGGACTGCGATACCACTTGTTGTCCGCTTTCACGCTGAGATAGTCGGATTGCCGGCCCTGGTCGCGTAGCCGGTCCTCGGTCCACGCCTGGAAGGCGCGGGCCGCCAGTTCGCGCGTGCTCGACCAATAGGACTTCGCCTTGCCCGCGTCCAGATAGGTCGCCTCGCGCGCAAAGCTCGACATCGCCGGCCCGGATTCCACCCGGATGGCGCCGCCGTGTTCCTGGCCGCCATAGTAGGCCGCCGCGATGGCGCGCCATTGCTTGAGTTGTCCTTGCGCCTTGCGGTTGGTCGGCGGGTACTTGGCAAAGAAGGCGTCGACCGCCTGGGTTGCGGCATGGACATCGCCCGCGTCGCGAATCAGCTTGGCGGGCGCCGGCATCCCATAGTCGCGCATCCCTTCCGGCAGGTGATCGCGGGTGACGTTGCGCTGGGCCAGGCGATAGTCTTCGCCCGAATAGGGCACGTTCACCGTGATCCGATGCGGCCCCTCATGCAGCGCCGCGCGCAGCCCATGGAACGCGTCGCGCAGCTCGCCGGCCGGGAGCGCGGATGGATCTTCAGTCAAAAATGCATCCTTGCCCATCGCCATGCCCATGGCCTCGCCCAGGAGGTTGTCGAAGGCGTGAAACCACTCATGGGCCAGGCTGCCGCCACCGCCCATCTTGGTCAGGTTGATGACGCGTTGCACCGGCTCGTAGTGGGCGCGGGCGCCGCCGCCAAACCCGGCATTGCCTTTGCCGCGGGCGCCGAAGGCCAGCGCCAAGCGCCCGTTCATGGCGATCTGCTGGTCCGGCACGCCGATCAGGTCCGCCAGGTCGGCGAAGGCGCGCGCGGTCTGCTCGGTGTGGAACTTGGCGCTGTTGACATCGCGCAAGACCCAGTTACCGGACTGGACCTCGCGCAGCTTGAAGGCCTCCTTGAGGGCCGCGGTGCTGTCGACCGGGACCGCTCGGCCGCCGATGCGCTCGTAGGTGTCGGCAACCAGCAGTTGGAAGCGCGTGGATTCTTCCGACGCGCCCTTGACTGCGCCCGGCTTGGGTGACTGTTCGGCCCACGACCAATCGGTGATGCGTCCACCTTTGGCATTGGCCACGTGCTTGCCGAACGCGTCCGAGCCCTTGTAGCCGCGGTAGTTCATGACCCCGATGAACCGCTCGCCCATCTGTCCCCATGCCCGGTGCAGGGGGTTCTCGGTCGCGTTGCGGACCTTGGCGCGCGTCACCAGGTCTTTTTGCAGCGCGCGCAATGGGGCTGCTTTGAGCACGGTTTCACTGACGTTGTGCGACCAGCCATCGCCCGTGGTGCGAAATTCTTTTTTATACTGTGGGTTGGCTTTATCAAACTCCTGCAACGCCTGATCGTCTTGCTCGTATTGCTTGCGCAACCCCTGAGCGTCGGCGCGGTCTTCAGCCGTCGGCGTGTATTTACGCTGTCTTGGGGCCGCCTTGGCTTCGGCCCGGTGCATCAATTGCATGGTGATGTAGCGCGCATTGTCGAGCTTTTGACGCTGCTTCTCATAGGCCCGCTGCGGCGCCATGATCGCGTCGTAACGCGCCTGTAGGTCGGCATACTCCGCGGTTTCTGCCGCGTTGAGCGAGACCCCTTCGTACTCGTCCTTGATCTCGGCCAGAACCTTGGTCACTTGGTCAGGCGTCTTGCACGACTCCAGGCGGTCCCGCAGCGACTCCAGCCCCAAGGCGTAATCCTGCCTGGCCTGGGGCGTGTCGTCGGCCGGCTCCTTGCCGACGGCGGCGTAGACCCGATCGACCAAGAACCCCGCGGCCGGTTCCATCCCGTCCGCCTTGAGCGCGTCCCAATCGACCGCGCCGAACAGGTGCGACTTGGTGATCACCTCCTTGGCCTCGCGCGGGTTGGCTTCCAGGGTCTCCCAATCGATGGCTGTGCCGCGCACGCGCGCCCCGCTGCGCTTGGCGGTGCGCAGGAGGTTGGCCGCGTCTTCCTTGCGGCTGCCCGGCACATAGCCGGTGTCGCGGTAGCGATAGTTGGGGCTGCTGGGGTCCAGGTCATCAACCGGCGCCGACGAGTCGGCGGATGAAGGCGGCACCGGCTTCGGGGTTGCCGGCTTCGGTGCCGCGGCTTTTAGGCCAAGCGCGGTCAAGACCTGCTCGCGCATCGCGCCGGTAGCGTCAAACAGGTTCCCCTGCCCGCGCGCCTCAAGCTCATCCACCGGGCGGCTGCTGCCGGAGAGTATGTACGGCTCGCGCTCCTGATCGGCCTTGGCCCGTCGCTCGGCTTCCGCGTCGGCGGCTTGCTTGGCGGCTTCCGCCGCGTTCTTGCGCTTCAGGTCGTCGGGCGTCTCGCTGGTCAGGTCCAGGGCGGGGGCGGGGTCATCGCGATGCCAGCGTCCATCACGGAAGATCAGACCGTCGGCGTTGATGTCGCCGTCCTTGGGGCCACTCGCCGCCCCCGCAATCGCCGCGCGGTCGGCTGGGGTGGCGCCGATGAGGGCGCGGGGGTTGGGGCCAAATTCACGCGCGAATCGATCAGGGCCAAGGCGCCGCAGCGCATCGGCAGCCCCTGCCCACAACTTTGACTTTGACCCACTGGGGAAAACGCCGGCTTCATACGTCTCGCCAGTCGCAACATTATGCAATCGCCAATGAGGGATTGGGCGATCTCTGCGCACGGCTTCAAACTCGATGCCGCCAATGGTGTTTTTGACCGCCTTCGGGTCGTACCCAAGCGCCTCCTGCGGCGCGCGGGGCTCCGGGCGCGCCAGCGCTGCATCGCGCGCCTTGTTGCGCGCTATCTGCTCGCGCACATACGGCATGGCATGGCGCTTGGCTGACTCCGACAAATCGGCCCATGATCCGTCAGCCATCCGTTTCGCCCGCGCGGTCGGGCGTCCGTCTCCGGTCGCCATGTCGGCATCTGCAAACATGACCGCGGACAAGCGAAGTTTGGGCGTTAAACCGGTCCAGGCAGCGGCTTCCTCACCCTGGCTTGGGACCGCCGCAGCGGCTGCATCGCGAGCAACTGACGCGGGCGTCTCCTTGCTTCCCACGGGCGCGTCGCCTAAGCTGTGCTTGGACCCCGCAAACGGAAGGGTAGGCGATGATCCCGGCGTGCCGGACCCGTCATCGCTCCCTGTTAGCCCTGCGGGGTTCTTCTTTTCGACCGTGACATGATCGTAATACCGATTTCCATCGGTGTATTTGTCGCCCTTGTCATCGCTGGTCTGCGGGTCTACACTGTTCCCTGCAAGCCCTGCCGTCGGCTGATCGCCCAACACCCCCGCGGGGGGCGCGGCCTCAGAGATACCGGCAGGGTTTTTGCTTTTGATGATGAAGTGATCATAGAAGCGGTGTCCGTCTTTGGTTTCACGGACAATAACGCCGATTGTCAGCGGTTCATCTTTGAGAAGAACCTTGACCGCATAACGATGCACGGCCTGAATATCGGGGCGCCCGAGTTTATCAGGGACAGACTCTACGTAACGTGCGGTTTTCAGGATGCGCGGTAGCGCATGAAAGACCCGCATCTCGGCATCGTTCGCATTGGCCAGCGCGTGCTTTACGCTCTGCCACGTCACTTCTATTGACTGACCCGTCGACGCATTCTCAAACGCTGCGTCAACAAAATGCTTTTTGGCATAACTGACTGCCGCGTCTCGCAGTGATTTCCCGGCCAGCCCGGCGCCAAACTCGTCGCCGGTTAGGCGGATCACCTTCACCGGCTGCTGCCCCGCCGTCCCGGTCGCCTTCTTGCGCTCCCAGTCCGCCTTCACCTGCGCCGCCACCTGTTCCCGATACGCCTTGCCCTTGGTCCGGATGCGCTCATGAACCGCGGCCATCAGATCCTTTTTGGAGTCGTGGGCCTGATCGGCATCGGCAACGCCCAACTGCACCGCCAGCTTGTGACTATCGGCATGATCGAGATCGTGAAACGCGTGCAACGCCTCGCGCTGCTTGCCCTCGGCGAGGTAGGTTTGAAAGTGCCCGAGCCGATGCTGCCAATGGGCGAACGCGGTGCGCCCGCGCTCGGGCCGCTTGTCCTGGTAGCTGTCCACCCAGTGCCGATCACCGGTCTTGCGGTTGATCCGGTAGTGACCGTGGATGTACGCCTTGACCAGGGCGGCATGAGCGGGGTTGGGGAAGAACAGCATCAGAGGCATAGCAGTTGTACTCCATGAATGGCTTGGCGCAGACCCTCCAAGCGTTCATCGAGGTCGCCCTGATAGTCGGCGACGGCGACGTTACGCGACTGGCTCAGCCCATCGGCCGACACCGACCCGGAGCCCGGCAGCATCAGCGTTTTCAGCGTCTTCACCGCCGCCATCTGCAACACCAGATCGGCCATCTCGGGGTAGTCGCGTTGCGGGTTGGCAATGCCCGCGGTGTAGCGGACCTGAATCATCCGCGGGATGGTCCGGCCGCCGCCCATGACCTGCATCATGTAGATGTTGATCGGCAGCGCCCCGGCCCCGCTCAGCGGCACCAGGTTCACATGCCCGGCTTTCTGGTCGACTTTGATCCAGTTGGTCGGCACCTCAAACACCGCTGACCCCGGTTGCGGATAGACCATGCGGATGCTGGCCACGGTGTTCACCGGACGATGACGCAGCACCAGGAAGCCCCAGCGCTCCCCCAGGAAGAAGCTCGGGTCCAGGTCATACCCCGGATCGGTGATCCAGCGCGTCCCGGCCGCGTCCAGCGCGTCGCGCGTGGACTGGTCGCCGTCATCGGGCAACACCTGCACCGGCCCCAGAAACACCCGCAAGGCGCGCTCCACCTCGGCTTCGGCGCTGGTCAGGAGTCGCGCCAGATGCGTGACCGAGAACGTGTGCCCGGAGAACAGCGGGCCGCGCAGGCGGTCCTCGCGCAACTCCGCGATGGCGGCGGCGGGATCAGGGAACAGCACAGACATGGGGTAGGCGCAAGCGCAAAGGGGGCATGGGCACAGCTTGGCGTCACGACACGGGGCTGTCGTGACGCCATCATGGCGTCAGCGCCACCACGTCGGCGGCGGCGCCCCAACGGACGGCTGACCATGTTCCCGTTCAATCTGCTTGTCATTCCGCAACGCCTTGCCGCCATGTGCGAGCAGTTGCTGATCATCACCACGAGACTGACTACGATGAGTGCACAACTCGACGCTCTGATTGACCGCGTGACCGCTATCGAAACCATCGGCGACTCGGCCATTGCCCTGATCACCGGCCTGAAGGAACAGTTGGACGCGGCCATTGCCGCCAACGACCCGGCCGCACTGGCGGACCTGTCGGCGCGCCTGGGCGCGCAGGCCGCGGAAATGGCTGCCGCGATCTCCGCGAACACCCCGGTCGACCCGATCATGGACCCGCTGCCTGAGCCGGTCCCTGAGCCCGAGCCGACCCCTGAGCCCGAGCCGACCCCCGAGCCCGAGCCGACCTCTGAGCCCGAGCCGACCCCTGAGCCCGAGCCGACCCCCGAGCCTGAGCCGGTCCCTGAGCCGGAACAGGTCTGACGTGGCCAGCGCTGCCCGACTTCTCCCCCTGGTAGCGCTTCTGCTTGCGGCCCCGTCCGGGGCCGCGAGTGACTGGGTCTACGAGACCCTGCCAGGGACCGGCATCAAGGACCCGCGCGCCGCCCCCTGGCGCTCCGACGGGCGCTCCGACGGGCGCAACGCAAACCCCGTCTATCCTGGGACAGATATCCGTCGTTATGGCGCGCAAGAGCGGCTGGTGCCCTACGCTGGGCGCTGGTATCGGACGCTTCCAGGGTCAACTGCGCCCGATGTTCGGCATGGGGATTATCGCGGGACTGCCCGCGATCACGACATGACGCAATAAGTCACTGTTGCCGGTCCGCCACTCACGACCCTGAGCGTCAGGGTGTCGACCCGCACCAGTTTGTCTTCGTCCGTACTGGATGTTGTCGTGACCGTTGGCGTCGGCAACTGCACCACGCCCGCTGTTGCGGTCCGTGCTGCCGTTGATCGCATGGAAAGCAAAATACATTTCTTGGTGCTGAGCACCACGTTTATAGCGGATGCCGTCGCACCGGAGACCGCATAATCTGTTTTTATCTGCGAAACCGCGAGCGAGTTACCCAGCAGTGCGTCGCAAGCGACTGTGCTGTCCCATATCGCGGTACGAATACTCATGCTGTCAAAGCACGCAGCGACGGCGGCCCTGTTCGCAGCGACCGCGGCCATAGCCATGCTGCTAGCGACAATGATCGGAAACGCGGTTGCGCTTCCCAGGGCGGACAGCATCGCCGGGACGTATGCGAGGAAAGCGCTAAACGCGACCTGATTCGCGCTCAGCGCAACCATCGCGGTGCTGCTGGTCACGATGGCCGACAGCGACCGGCTGTTGGTGATCAGCGGCGTCATCGCTGCCGGGTTCGCGTACAACGCGGTCATCGCTGTCGTGCTTGCAGTAACGGTGGCCACAGCCGCACTGCTGGCCACGAGCGCCGTCATCGCGACGGCGCTGGACGCGACAATTTCCATGGCCCCCGCGTGGGCCGCAATCGCCGTGATGGCCTTTGGCGCGCCGATGATCACGGCTGCCGCCGACGGTTGCGACAGCAGCGTTGTCAGTTCCACCAGGGCGCCGCTGCCCTCGGCCCACGTCGCAAAGCCCGCAGGGGTCAAAGCCGCGTTGTTGGCCAAGAACGCGAGCGTCGCCGAAGATCCAAAGAGCGCGACAAAATGCGCGTAACTCGTCGGTATGGTGTCCAGCATCGCGGCGCGGGCGCCGCTCCATGTCGCGGCCGAAAGGGCGCTGCTGGCTGGTGCCCGGCTGGTGATGTTCGCATCCAGCATGTCGAGCTTGGAATAGCGCGCGAGGGTCAGGCGTGACAACAGCGCGCGCACGGCGACATAGATCGGGGCATCAAGACTCACGGCAAGACCTCGCGCATCAGCGACACCAGGGCGCCGCCGCTATAAGTGTAGGTAGTGCGGTACGCTGTCCCGTCAACAGCGACGGTCTCGGTCAGCGCATCGCCTGTCGCAGGGTCATAGGTATAGACGGTGGATCGACCGATCGCGCCAGGCAATGTTTCGCTGATCGTGCTGATAGATCCATCCGGGTGGTACACAAAGGACGCGCTGACAGCCGGAACGAGTTGCAGCAGATCGGTCCGCACCTCCTGCGCCGCATCGACCAGGCCCTGAATCGTCCCGAGCCCCGTTGCATCGTCGGATGCGGTCAGTGCATCCAGCAAGTAGAGCAGGCCGTCGATGCTGATCAGCGCGGTTCGCAGCCGCAGCACATCATATTCCAGGGTGTTGTCTTGGCTTGGCAGCGGCAGCCCAACCCACTGAGTGACCTCGTCCGTCATATAATCGCCACCCGCAGGTTCTTCACGATCGGCCCGGCCGTCGCCGTACCGCTCAGGGTCAGACGCACGCGCGTGTTGTCGTGCGCGAAGTCATCAATGTCATGGCGGAACTCAATGCGGTCCCCGTCGAGTACGGCGCTCGCCACCACCGGCGCGACGCTCCAGAGGCCGCCGTCGCCGCGCTGCACTTCGGCGACCACGCTGGCCCCGCCGGGCAGCAGGGCATCGTAATAGATGCTGACTTTGGTGCCGCCGACACCAGCGATCAGGCGCGAGATATAGGTGCCGGTCGTCAGCCGCGTGCCGACCACCAGATGCACGTCGGGGTACAGCGAGGGGCTGATCGCCGCCGTGCCGGTCAAGGTGGCGGCCAGCGTCACCACCCCGGTGTAGGTGGCCGGCAGGGTAAAGGGCTGGCCTTCGACCACGGTGTAGGTCGCCGCGCCGACGCCGACGGTGAAGCGCACGTCGGTCTCCGGGCCGGGGCGCAGCACCGCCGCCATGACGATCAGATGGTCCGCATTGACCACACTGACGGGGTCGAGCGTGAGTGTCTTGGTGGTCGCCGAATACGCACTGCCCAGCAACCGGAAGGTTAGATCGGCCGTCTGATGCGCCGTCCAGGTCCGCCCGTTGCTGGAACTCAACAGGACGCCAATCTGGTACGGCTGACTGGTCACCCATTGTTGCAGGGTCGCGTCGAACTCGCCGATGGTCGCGGTGGCGACCGCCGTCGTCGCATCCGCCCCGGCGATGACGATGGCATATTCCTGGTTGGCATTGAGCACGATCGGCGGGAACGCAAAGCGCGTCGCCGCGGTCAGACTCAACTCGGACGGCAGCTTGATCGCGGCGGCCAGCACGGTCGACGTGGGCACGCCCAGACTGACCTCGCGGATTTGCACCAGGACGTTGGCGGCGCCCCGCGCAGTAAACCACACCTCGATCGCCGAGACTTGGCACGCCGTCGACAGCAGCAGCGTCTGCGCCAGCGGGTCAGGGTCAGGGTTAGCGGATTGATACACATAGTCGGTCGTCGTGATCGTGATGGTTTCACGAAGCTCGTCGGTGCGGATGATGCCGCGGCCGACGTAGGTCGCGTCGGCCCGACTCACGGTGCCGCGGAACTCGGCCCGCTTGACGCCCGCGGTGACTCGCTCGGGGCCCGGGATCTGGAACATCCCGACCACGTGCCCGGTACTGTCTGCGATCAGTGTCATTCGATGGCCTGCGCGGTGACTGGGATGTCGTCGAAGATCACGGAAACCAATTGCTCGCCCGCGCCGAACCCGGCAAGATCGAACCGGACCCACTGTTGGCGGAGGTATTGGGCGTCCACGTAGGTACTGCCAACGAGTTTGATTTCACGCTCGGTGATGACTGTATCGGGATGCAGCCGAACATCATCCGGGTCGTGCAGTATCACCTCGTTATAGAATTGCCGGGTGATCGGCGATAAAAACTCGGTTTTGATGTCCACCCAGAAATCCACCGCGGGCTGCAATTGCGCCAGCGCGGGCAGCGGCGTGAAGGCATCATAGGGGTTCACCTGGTACGATCCGGTGCGCAACGGCTGCGCCAGCACCTCGGTGAGGGTCGGGCTCAGGTCCAAGGTCGCAACCGCCGCCAGGGATTGCGTGTGCACCACCGAGGTGATGCCCAGCGTCAGTTCCTCGAACGCAATCGCGGTGGTCTGCGCCAAGCCCTGGTCGCGCAGATCGTCGTCAAAGAACGGGTCGACGAACACGCCTTTTTTGGATGACTGATCGGCGAGCGACAGGTTATGGCGCAGCCGCTCTTCCGCCACCAAGGCGAACAAGGTATCAATCCGCCGATTGACCGCATTGAGCGCCTGCATCGGCACCATGCGCACCGCAATATCGACCACTGCGCGCGTCGTGGCCCTCCAGTCCTGCGTGATGCGCGCCAGCGCCAACAGGTTGCCAGGGATCGCGGGAGACTGCGGATTGGCCGGGAATGACGGCCCGTTGACCACCACCAGGGCGCCCGCGCTGTCCACGCACAGCACGTCGAAACGCGGCAGATTCCAGGTGTAACTGACCTGGATCGCCGACCCGACGACCGCCCCGGACACCGTAAACCCCGTCGCGTCAGCGTTCAGCGTGGCCGGATCGACCAACTCGATATACCGGATGACCGCCGTGTAGGTGGTGCCGCTGGCCGGCTCCGCGCCGCCCGGCGCCCAGTCAATGGCATCGCTGGTCAGCAGATAGTCGGTGGTCGGGGCATAGGTGGTGGCGCCGCTGGTGACGCTGACAATCGACATCACCGAGGTGTAGGTCGGCGAGAGGAAATCCTTGCTGTTGGCGGTCGGCCCGCGCGTCTTGATGACACTCACCTCGCGCGTGATCGCCACCTGGCTGATGGCGGCGATCGGCGTATGCCAGACCGGCACCCGCTCCGTGCCGCCGACGGCGACATGCTGCTCCAGCGCGACCGCGCTGGTCGCGGCGGCGGTGGCGTAAGCAAAGCGGCGGCCCTGCGGGAACATCAGTTCCTCGCCATTGATCCGCGCGACGCCCTCGCTGATCGAATAGACTTGCAGCCCGGCCGCATCGGCCAGGCACGTCACTTTCAGGCCATTGGAGACGTACATGCCACCCGCGGACTGGCGGTCATAGCGCGCGATGGCCAGGGACGTTGCATCGACCTGCGGCGGCGGCTGCTTGGTTTGCAGCACCCCGTCGATGACCGCATAGACGGGGTAGAACGCGCCCTCCTGGCCATCTCCCGCGTAACCCCAGGTGATCGCCACCCGCAGCCGCCCGGCTCCTGGGCGGCCTTGGTTGCGCGAATTGACGGCGGGATCATAGAGCGCTGGATCTTCGATGGCGGTAACGACGGTTTCCGTCAGCCGCACCCCGATCGACACAGCGCCGGTGGCCGGGATAAAGAACACCCGCGGCAGTACCCCGCGCACCGCGCCGGCAACATAGATCGCGCCGGACTTGGCGTCGCACGTGCACACGTCGCCTGCTGTCGACGTGAACACCTCCGCACCGGCCATGACGGCGCCGTCGTTGAACAGGACATCGCTGATCGAGCGCAGGCGAGCCTGGCCCGCGATCTGGATTTCGTTCAGCTCGGCAGACTGAAGTGTTGTGCCCGCAAGGAATAGATGCTGATCATACCCCTTGTCCGGGTCCGTGCGGTCGTAATAGCCTGGAAATTCGATCATAGCTCAAGCACGTATTCAAAAATCTCGCGGACTTGGGATGACCTGATGATGCGCGGAAAGCGCTCGATCGCCAGCAGCATCCCTTGCTCGGTGATCTCTCCAGGCTCGAAATACCGCTGCCCAGGCGCCACCCCGTCGGCGACGACGGTACCCATGAACAGCCCGGCCTCGCGGATGCTCTCCGTGACGGCATCGCCGTAATCAAAATCGCACCGAACGTGCAGCAGGTTGGTCGGGGACTCGGACGCCCGGTAACGCCCGGTGGGCACGATGATGTCATCCGGCAGCGGGTCGCCGCTGCCGACCGGCACGCAATAGCCGATGATGGACGGGATGATCCGACCGACCTCGCTGACCAGGCTGGTGGCCGACTGCGAGGCGCCGACCGGGGTCAGGTCCCACCCGGCATCGCCGCGCCCCCACGCGAAATGCAGCGGCTGCGCCATGAGGGACACAGCGACTGCGGTGCGCCAGGAAATCGTCAAGACAGCCATCGATCACCCCTAACCTTGTTTCAAGGCAGCATGGCGTCACGACACGTCTAGCGGGCGTCGAATTGCAATGTCACGCCGGGATATGGGTCGGTCCCGGTCGCGATCACGAGCGCCGCGTCAACCTCAACCGTCACGCTGTCATCGGTGTGGCTGACGAGGCTCAGCACGCCGGACAGATCGCCGCTGGAGCCTGCGACCAGGACGAATGCCCCGTACTCCATGGCGACCCGCACCCACGCGGCGGTGTCGACCCTGCGATACCAGTAGGGGGCGAGGAACAAGACATCCTCGCCGGCCGGGCCTGCGGCGTCGGCGGCCCACGGGCCTGCTGACCACGTGGTTTCTACCGCGAACCGGCACCACGTGTCCGCGTCAACGCACAGGTGCAGATACCAACTCGCCAGGTACCAATCACCCGCCTGGCCGGGCGCATCAGGGGCCAATACCCCGGCGCCGCCATCTGCGGACCAGACGGTTTCAGCGGCGCGTCGCGCCCAGGTGTTCCCGTCGACGGTCACCATGTAATAGCCATCGGAAAACCCACCGGCCGATACCTTGGCGATGCGCGTCGGCGGGTAAAACTCATAACTGGATAACTGTTTCCACTTGCGCTGATCCCATTGCCCTACCCAACCGGTCTCCGACGATGCCGGGCGCAGTCCGGTGGTTGCCTGCCCGCGCACGGCGACGCGCCCCAGGCGCAGCAACGGCGGCGGCCTGGACTCGGACAGCACGAGGTTGTCCGACAGCAGAAAATCGGCATCCACGATATGGGCGCCGATCCAGTCGATCCGCCCGGCAAACAGCGACCCCAGCAACTCCCCGACCGCCACTACCTGCGCGGGCCGGCGCGTGGCCGGGGCCAGCATAATCGTCCCCGCGGGGCGGTCAGCGTTGGCAATCGACAACCACAGCGGCCAGTTGTGCCCGCTGGCGGCGACAAGCTGCATGGTGTGATACTGGTACACGGGGGCGCCTTGCAGGCACTTTTCGCCGCTCAGGTCGGCGTCGCTACTGAGCGTGATGATCTCCTGCCAGGGCTCGCGCACCCGCACCGGCGTGCCGTCGCCGAGGCGCTGCACGTTCTGCTCGATCCCCCGCGGCGTGTTGCGCGGGCGCATGATGGCAGCCACGATGTACGCGCGGTACCCCGCGTCATCCATCCCGGCCGGTCGCTGGACACCGTACAGCCGCCCGTGATGATCGAGCCAATCCCCGTCGGCGCCGTCCAGACTGACCTGCCGCGCAAACTCGGGTGTGGCGTCGCTGATCGCGTCGAGCGCCGCTTCAGCCGGACGCGTGAAACTATGCAGGACCGTGATATCTGCCGACCACGCCAGCGCATCGACAGCGGTCCCGGCCCCGTCTTTCAGGACCGCAGCGCCGCGCCCGTAATGCTCCGCGTCGAACCACTCCAGGACGAACCCGTCGGCTTGGAGCGCGTCCACCAGGCTGGCTATGGTGTGGTCGAGCACATCATAGGTCCGCACCTGCGCGCCCCATGCCACGCGCAGCGTCTCGCGCGCAATGCGCCAGGTGGCGGGGCCCGGGGCGCGCAGGCGCACGACCGGGACGCCACGCGGCGGGGCGCCACGCAGGTACTGCGGCAACTGGCTGAGCACGCGGGTGTAAGCGGACATGGTCTACGCGATCTCGGTCAGCGTGAGGACACCCAAGATAGGGCGCTCGTCCATGTCATACGTGATCCGCGCGGTCGGAGCCAACAGGACCAAGTCGTTTACCCCGGCGACGCTGTAGCAGGCATTGAGGATGTCCGTGACCGCAATCGCGTTGGTCGCCGCAGCAACCAGCGCCGTCAGGACGCCGGTCATGCCTGTCCGCACCACGGCCAGCGCGTAGCCTGGCTGAAGACGCACGCGCAGGGACACGTTGAGCGGGACATCCGCCGCCGCGTGGTAGACCACCTGGGACCCGGCCGCCCGGTACCCTGGATTGACGCTATCGCCTTCGATCAGCGACTCCACGATTGCCAGCAGGGCGTCGCTGGTCCCGCCAACCCCGTTGTGCACATACAGATCGACGACGCAGGGCTGCTCGGCGACCGCCACATAGTTGACCTGCTCCAGGATCGCGGAGTCGACGACAACCGCCGCCTGCATGGCGATATAGCGATACGATGCGATCGTGCCGCGGGCGAGCGTCGACACCCACTCGGCAAAGCGCATCCGCCGCTGCGCATCGGTTTCCTGGTCGCGGCCGTTGGTGATCGGCGCCAGGTTGGTGACCGACAGCGTCGATGTTGCGACGCCCGGCGAGGTGATCACCGTCAAGGTGTCGGCGTTGGTGTTCGCCGCGGCGCCCGCGATCTCGGCCCGCGCCATGATCGCGACGCGCGTCTGTCCGGCAGCAATCGTGCCGTCGACCACCGTGATGTAGGTGACGGTACCGCCCAGCATCCGCACCGTGGTACCGGCCGGAATGGTCAGCGCGTCCGGCAGCGGCGCGGACAAGATGAAGGTCAGCAGGCCGCTCGCGTAGACCGCCGCTTCCCGCTGGAATCCGAAGCTCAGGAAGACCGCTTCGGGAATCGCGTCGTTCACCGCTTGCGCGGCGCCCATCCACACCTCATCCAGGCCGATCGCAGCCGCTTCGAGCCACGCGCGAGTGACCGAGCCGACATTGAAGTCCGTAATGACCTCGCTGCTCGCGCGTGTGTGCGCTACCAGCCGTTCAAGGATCTCAAGGTATGTCGGTGGTGGCGTCATGGATCTATACCGTCGGTAGCTGGAAGATCACGTTCAGATCGGTCACTGTTTCGCTGTTGACCGGCTGCGCCTGCACCGCGATCACCAGCTTGTCGCCCGCGACCGATCCGGCCGCACTGATGGCCGCTGAGCGCGGGTCCAGCAGCAGCGCTTGCCGTGCCAGGGCGGCGCACAGCAGTGCCACGACCGGGCCGTTCCCGAGCCCCAGCATGGCCGTGATCGCGCACCCGTAGTCCGTGTGCGGAATATAGGAGTCGATCGGCGTAAACAGCCGATGGCGCAGCGCCTGGGCGAAGTTTTCAACGCCATCCAGAATGGCAAGGTCGCCGCTCGCAACAGCCAGGTCGCCGCCGACTACCTGCACATCGGCGCCCAGGGCCGCGTCACCCAGGGCCGCGTTGTCGTTGATCGCGCGCGCCGGGACAGACACCCAATCGCCCCACAACAACGCCCCCGCGACGCGGTCCTCCGGATACACTGACGGCACCAGGTAGGGCGGGCGCAGCCCGTTGAGCGTCACCAGGTCGCGCCAGTTCGCCCCCGCGCCCATCTCCCGCACCGCGAGCGATTGCAGGGTGTCGCCGATGCGGACGGCGACTTGCTTCAGTCGCGCCATCGCAACTCTCCCGCCAGGGCGTTGAGGCCCTGCGCTGCATCCCACCAGGTGATCGATGGGGAGGTGAAGGCGTCCACGCGCCACTGCTCGAACCGCAGGGTCCCGAGCGGCGTCAGCGCGAGGATCGGCAGACGCCCGGATGTCCAGCCGCGCGCGCCAAGCCAACTGACGTTCTGACGCGCACCGCGCACCGCGTGCCAGGCGCGCAGATGCGCCCGGAACAGCGGGGCAACCGCGAGCCGGGTGTTCAGATCGGCCCCGCGCTGCACCCTGGCCAGCGCCATTACAGCCACTCTGATCATGGCATCGGCGAGCGAGAGGAAATCGCGCCGCGCCTCGTCTTCGCCTTCGTCCAGGCCCAGCGTAACTTCCGCTACAACCTGGTCCAGGATCGCGGAAAATCCGGTCCACCAGGCGGCGAAGTCGGCATACTCTGCGCGCCACACCGGAACCTGCGCCGCAATGTCGGCGATTTCGGCCAGTTGATCGGAGGCGTCGCGCTCAGGATGGGATAACATGCGTCGGCTCCGTCATGGCAGGTTGAGCACGCTGCCGCTGCTGATCAGCGTCGCGCCGCACGAGCACAGTGATCCATGCACCGCCACCGGCCGGCCGCCGACAGACAGTTTTGCGCTTCCGGTCGCGATGGTTTGCGCCCCGTGCAGAAAGCACCACACCGCATCGCCCACGCACGCCACGGGGCGGCCGTCGGCCACTAGCGGCCCGCTGGCCCCGGTCACGGTCCCGCCGTGCGACCCTTCGAGCACGTCACCCAGATGCACCACGGGCAGCATTACAGCAGCCGCTCCAGGCCCCAGAGGCTCAGCACGTACTGATAGAGCATGGGCCGCTGTTTGTTGCGCTGCACCTGGAACTCGCGCGGGTAGACCACCCACACCGCCAGGTTGAGCGTATCCACCAACAGCAACTGCACTAACTCGGGGTCTTGTTGATTCGCCGCGAGGTCCTTGCGCTCCTGGTGATAGGCGTTGATCAAAGCGTCGCGCAGATTGAACAGCATCACGTCGCCCGCCGCCAGCCCGACAGCGCCGGTCACGTCCTGGATCGACCCCATCTTATAGCCCGTGGTCGCGCGCAACGATATCTGCGTGATGCCGCTCCCGAAGTCGTCGACATAGGCCCCGCCCATCGTGTGAATCGCCGCCGATCGGGTCGGGTGCGTGTAGCTCATGTCCTCCGGCCGCGGAACCACCCAGTGCATCCAGCGGGGTAGGCCGCCGTTGAGCCGCATCAGCACAATCGGCCGCTCGGTCTGATCGATGCTGGCCAGCGCACCGCTGGTCAGCGCCGACCCGATAAGCCCGCCCAGGGCGGCGCCGATGAGGGGGAGTGAGATGTCCATCGCGTCAGGCAATCGTCGCCGTGCCGCCGGCCAGGGTCAGCGTCAGCCCGCCGCCTTTCAACTGGCACATGGCCGGCGTCAGCTTCAGGGCAAATCCTGGCCCGGTCACATCGACGCTGGTCTGATTGAGCAGCAGCTTGGTCGCTCCTTGTTTGACGTGCACCCCGTCTTGCTCCATTGATATGGTCTGCTCGGTGTTGGGGTTGTACAGTGTCATCGTGCCGTCGGCGCCGATGGTGCGCTTGAAGCCCGACGAGTGATAATCCTTCAGTTCGTTTTCGCCGGTCCCCATGGCGCCATCCAGCGGGAAGATGAACCCGACCACCACCGCCTGCTGACGCGACCACGCGACCGCGCACAGGGTGTCGTTCTGCCCGGCCAGGCGCGGCGCCCATTTGCCGCCGGGGGCCGGGTCGACCTTGGGCAAGTACGCGAACCCGTGATCCTGCGAGGCATAGGGCGCCACCACCGGGACGCACGCGGCAAACCCGCCATCGTCCAGGAACACCACATCCACCAGATGCTTGTCGGGATAGGTCTGCGCCACCCGCGCGATGCGGATGCTGTTGACGTTGGGGACAGCGGATTCAGTGTGCTGCATCAGGACTCCATGACCCCTTGCCGGCCTTCGGCCCAGAATGGCGACTGCCCCTTCTTGGCGAACTTATCGCGCTGGTCGTAGTTGGTTGAGCGGATGAATTGCACGTGCGTGAAGAACTCATGGCCGGGCACAAAGGTATGCGACACCTCGGTGATGTAGTGCTCGCACACGAATTTACCGCGCTGGATTTCGTAATAGGCACCGATGGTCAGTTTCTCATTGCCGCGCACCACCAGCGCGCCCTGATCGCGCAGCACATTATCGGTGTTGGCGGCGATCAGCCATTGCCGGCGCAGCGCCGCCCATTCTTCCAGCGCGAGGGCACCGCTCGCCGCTTGGCCACGCTGCTTGGTGGCCTGTGCGCCGCTCCCGCTGGGCTGTTGCGCCGTCTCCAGCGTCAGGATGCGCGGCCCGTAGCGGTCGCCGGCACAGTTGGGGTCCTGCAACCGGTGCACGTCGGGCAACTGTTGTTGGAGCGCAATGCCGAGCTTGGCCTGTTCGCTGATGAACGAGGCGCGCGTCGTCACCCAGTAGATGTTCTTCACCTGGGCATCGGTGCGCTGGTAGGTCGCGGAGCGCACCATGCGGAACTCGGGGACCAGGGTCTTGGCGTCACTGTCCGGCGCGACTTTCGCGATCTTGCTGGCATTGATCGTCTGCCCGGTGTTGGTGATGAAGGCGCCGTCGCGATCCTTCCACGGCGTCGGGCGGTAGACCACCCAGGGGCCATCCGCCCGATCCTCGACATAGAGCTCATTCCACGGCGTGTCGGCCTGGTCGAACATCATCTTCCAGGCCGTGCCCTCGGTCTCGCTCATGCGGCTGATGTAGACCTCGCCCTGGGTCACGCTGGGGTCATACTTCAGCAGTTGCACCGCGGGCGAGGCCGCTTTCATCTTTTGCAGCAGATCGTTCATCAGCCGATCGACGAACACCTGGATGTAGGCCGCCGCCGACAGATAGGTGAACTCCCCCATCCCGTAATCGGCCGGTCGCAGGATCGGCAGCAGGTTCTGGCCATAGGCGGCGCCCGCCAGCAGGCTGATTTGGGCGATCTCGCCGATGCAGCCATAATCATCCCCGGCCAGCGTCACCATGCGCGACGGGGTGCCGTCCTCGCCGATCGACTCGGCGCGCGTCACCGAGCGCACGAAGCCGCGCAT
>Ga0247837_1001780_pt1 | contig 43282 bp, 25 predicted proteins | sample LaCtaG_2_FD_187115 | JGI IMG/M metagenome (GOLD analysis project Ga0247837, IMG submission 187115) | Freshwater microbial communities from meromictic Lake La Cruz, Castile-La Mancha, Spain - LaCruzMarch2015_14.5m | ecosystem: Environmental > Aquatic > Freshwater > Lake | place: Spain: Castile-La...
TACGAGCGCTCATAGCGGCATTATTCATACTGAAATCAGGCTGCAGGAGGGGCAGTTCGAAGACCTGTCCCCTCCCAGGGCCCTCACCAACGTGCACAAAATGGAGAGCTACACAGGCAGACAGGAACTCATATACCAATCCATCAAGGAACTCAAGGTCCGGCGCTGTGTGCACCTCACCGGCCAGCCAGGCAGTGGGAAAACTACACTGCTGCACTACATCGGCTACCACTTATGTGTCAGACACAAGTACAGTGACGGCATTTACTACATTGACTGCAACAGTGACCTGAGCATCACTGAAAGCTTGCGGGACTTGCTGCTGATCAGTTCAGTGGAGCAGCTGAATGACTTAGCAGACAAGCAAGACTTGCTACTGCTACTGGACAATTGCGACGGACTGATAAAGACTTGGCAGGTGAAGTTCCAGTCGCTACTGTGTCAGTTTGTGAACAAGTACGAAGTGTCAGTGCTGCTGGCCAGTTGCATGGAAATGGAGCAGCGGGAAGGGCTGGACTTGAAGCGACTCAAGCTGACTCCGCTGTCGTGTGAAGAGAGAGCAGCTATGGTGCTGTCCATTGACCCCGACCTCACACGTGAACAAATCGACCCCAAAAAACAGTATTCCAGCCTAGCCAAGGCTTTGGCTGATAATGACCTTTTGAAGCAAAGCGGCCTGCCTCAAAAGATTAAGGAACTGGTGAAGAACAACTTCTCCCGTGTCTCGCCTTATACCTTGCAAACCCCGAGCGAGGTATCCTCTAGAAAACCCAGCATGGATATGGATGCAGCGCCTGCGATGCAGGTGGATGTGGATGATATCCACTACAATATGTTTATGCCTGGACTCACTAGGGAAAACTCAGTCACAGGCCCGGGGGAGGAGGAGGTCAAGGCAGACCTGATTCAATCTCGGCTGGAAAGCAAGCTGTACAACTCCGAGCGCCGCAGGTGTAGAGCTAAGGACTAACTAGTAAGACAGTCCTAGGTCCCAGAGTCCTAGCTAGCCTTCCAGGCTACGAGTTAACTTAGTCGTCATCTCCTGTCTTGATCTCCACTTCCTTGTCGCCCTTCTCCATTTGAATGGAAGTCTTGGGCATGAAGCTGGTGTTGGTGTAGGTGAAGCACTCCTTGACGTGCTTCTCCAGTCCACTGCACTCATACACCTTCTTGTCGTTGATGTAGACAAGGAAGCTGAGGTAGGCAAAGACTGAGTGTTCTCGCATGAAGTGGTAGCTCCACCCCGATCCCTTCAGCTCGATGATGCTGCGCTCGCTGCCACAGATGTAGCAGCGGTTGTGAATGTCCTCCAGTACTTGAGTCCGTTCATCTCGCAGCTCTGCGAAGGTATCGATGATGATACCGAAGATGATATTCAGGTTAATGATGATGATGATCATGAAAAACATCATGTCAAACACCATTCTCGACCAATACTCATCAAAACTAGGGATGTCCATGTAGTCACCGTCGTTGCGGATACCTAGATTCAGCGTGCTGAAGAAGCAGTTCCACAGAGTGTCGCAAGTCACTCCGTTTTCTGGATTGTAGTACTCGAAGTAGTACACGAAGGCAGCGATAGAGAAGAGGTAAATGAGGATGACGCCCAGCCACATGGTTAAGACGAGTTGACGGAAGTTCTGCGTGACGGACTTGAGGACGTTGACGAGTTCCGGAGTCTGCTTGATGACATCCAGCAGCAGGAAGGAGTAAAAGACGGGCAGGTACACTGCTATGATGGAGAGCAGGAAGTACGCGTAGGTGTAGTACAGCTCGAAGTTCAGCAGCGTGGATCTCAGCTGCTCCTGCAACTCAGTGCCGTAGTCTTTCTTAGCGTCGCTAGCCAGACTAGCGTGGAAGCCGTACATCAGTTGTGAGTCGCTGTTGTCCACTTTCGGGAACTGGTCCATGTCGAACTCCTTGGGCTGCGGCTTTGAACTGGTCAAAGCCTGCGGATAGTACTCCACTAGGTTGAAAAAGAAGCAGGACATATATGCGCAAGTCTGCATTATCCCCAATATCGCCACTACCGTAAAAGCCATCGCATTATTCGTCAGGTTAGAATAGTCAGCCGTGTCGATAGTAAGCAGCAGCACAATGTTAATGAGTAGGGCGATATAGTAGGACAACTTGCCAAACAGCGCCCACCTTTCCGAGAAGCTTTTGAAGGTTTTGGAGCACCAAAGGATCTGCTGGTGCTCCATTTCCATAGTGCACAGCTCCACCTGCCCCATGAAGTCCTCTATCTTCTCTTGGTGAGAAGCCCGACTGACGTTGACAATGACGGATTGTCTGGTGCTGGCAGTGATGTACTTGCACTTCCACGGTACGGGGTAGAGGTGCGCCTCCAACTCTCCATTGCCGTTCCTGTCAATCTCCACATACCCAGTATACCGCTGGTAAAAGCCGAAGGAGTAGCGGTCATCCGTCCACGGAGCTTCGAACTTTATCAATTCGTCGTGTATAACTCCCACTGCTTTCATCTTCATCAGGAGAATCGCCTGCTGCAGGGAGTTCTCCACCACGCCTCTCACCTCGGGACTGAGGTACTTCCTTTCCAAGGAAATGTCCTCTTCGTGTCCCTTGATGAAACTGTTGTACGCGTCCTCGCAGCCTTGGCGGATCATGGAGAGACTCAGGAAGCGGCTCATGGTTTCGGGAACGGAGGGGTCGGGGTGGCCTTCGAGGAGTGCGCAGAGGAACTTTATGCATCTTGCGTGAATATTTATGCACTTTAGGTCAGTTTTGTTCTGACTGATGGAAATCAGCATATTGAGAAGCAGGTAAATGCGCACATTATTTCCCAAAAACATCTGGTTCTCCACACACGGACCAGTCACATAGTCCACAAAAGCTCCTAACCCAGCGCTCATAATAGCATAAATAGTGGGATGCGTATAGAGCATTTCCTTGGCCATGCGGATGTCTATGAGGAAGTTCGCAAGGGCTGTAACCAGGTCCACGTCTGCTTTGCCCTCGGTGTTGCCCTGCACTCGGTAGAAGTTCTGGAAGGGTGCGTTGCAGTTGTCGCAGCAAATTTGGATGAAGTCCAGCATCTTCACCAAGATGTTGTATTCCTTCGTTTCTGCTGGGGCCTCCTTCTTGCCAGCCTTCGGTATTGAGTCCGTGGATAGTCCCAACTCTTCTTTCCGCTTTTTATTGCGGGCGAAGTGGACTTCGTTGTAGATGTACGCCTTCGCCCGGCTCAACTCTCCCTGAATCTTCATAAACAGTGGGTACGCAAATGAGTTCTCATTCAGACTTATTCTGAATTCCTCCATGAACTCAGGACTCTGCAGCAGAAATAGCTTATGTAGGAAGGAAAGCGCAGCCATGACTTCCTCATTGCTTTCATGCTTCAGCCCCGCAATTAGTGCATAGCCGATAACGTCAGTTTCTTTGAAGAAAGGGTTGAGTTGGATTTTGAACTCGCTCATTTCTTCCTCGGGCACAATGCCTTGGATGATTTTGAAGAAGAGAGTGCGCTGTTTGGAGGAAGTGAACAGCTTCTGCAGGCGGCGAGTTTTATCCCCAAGGCTTGATATCAAGTCCTTTACTTCGTTTTTATTCAAGTCATTCCCGCGCTTTAGCCGGGGGTCAATGAGACTCACGATAGTGCCGATATAGTCGCCCTCGCTCTCCGTGGAAAACAGCTTTGTGAAGTGTTTGAAGCCTTCATCCATCATTCTGCCCATGGACTTATCCACCTCGACTGCTGCTTCTGTGGTTAAGTCCAGAGAAAAGATCAAAGCGGACCGAGTGGCTTCTCGAAGGTAGTCGAAAGTCTCAGGCTCTAGGGGGTAGACCACTGAGGAGAACATTTCGTCGAAGACTTCCACCTGGATCTTCGCCAGCGCCTCTTTGAGTTGCGCCAAAGCCTGCGCGAAGACCTGAATGAGCGGATCCAAGCAGACCAAGTCACTAAGTTCCTGCTGCATGCACACGAGTTTGGCCTTGCAACAGCTCATAGCGTTGTAGAAGTCGGTGAGGCAGGGCTGAACTGTGATGTCCAGCTCCACTGTCTTCACAATGTCCACTAGGTACTTCAGCGCTCCGCTCAGTCGGCCGTCCCGCTCCCTACAGAGGAACGTCCAGTTTGTCAGTTCAGGACTGTAATGACTCAAATTCGCTTGGATTTCTGCGTAGGCTGGGTTTTTGGTGAAGAAAACGAGACTGTAAGAGCCTTCGCGAGCGAAACTGAGGACTTCCTTCGGCTCCTTCATTAGGTCATTGGCAATGCTGATAACTCTGGTCAAAATGTCAGATATGTCTGCCACCTTTTCCAGCATCTTCACTTCCTTTGCGTCCTTAGCGCCGTCCAGCTTCTTGACATAGACAGTGTATAGGAAGTAACACAGCGCACTGAGGACTGCCGGGTTGTTCTCCGTCCTCATCATTTCCTGCAAGTGCGAAAAGGAAATGAGATGTCTGCACTGCGTAATGACCGGAGTGTTGTCTTCCGCAGAGAGTGCCAAGTTCTCTATGAGTGTGGCGACATACAGTGGCCGTTCACTGATCATGTCCAAGGACTGGGAAATCTTCTCAGACAGTAGCGTACTGGCTACGTTTTGAATGGTGCGCTTTACTTGGCCTTGTCGGTCTATCATCATGCATTCGAAGAAAGACATAGCGCGTAGGTCTCTATCAGACTGCTGCACGACTTCGAGGATGTATATAAGTAAGCGAGTAACATCTCGGATGGCTAGATGACCGAAGTCGTTGACTAGCCGCAACAAAGCAGGGTACTGCATCACAGTCATAATGTAGTGAGTAGGCGTGAGGGACTTGGCCAGACACTTGACATTGGCGGGGTTGCCTTTGATGAAGTATAGTAAGAAGGACACCAGTGCGCTTTTGAGGCGGATGGCAGGGGAGTCGTTGCCTTTGCCCAGTTTGTCAAGGTACTGGACGAGCTGCCACAGCATCATAACCTCCTTCAACAGTCCTAATTGCCGCATGATATTTTGCGTCTTCTGCAGCACGAACTCCGTAAAGCCATTCCTCGGGTGGCAGAAATTAATCAGGTACTCCAAAGTTTGGATAATCCTCGCCAGCGACTTGGACTTCCCCATCATCAGCGCTTCAAACTTGGCTCTCACGAACAGCGAACTGAGTTCCGAGTTCTCCTTCACCCAGCGCAGTCTATTATATATCACGGATATCGGTCCCAGGGAAATCACATCTGAGGTCTTCAGGAACTTATTGAAAAGCTTCTTCTCCTTGAAGACTTCATTCATCACGTTTATCATTTTGTTTTTCAGCACTGTGCTGAAGCTGGACCACTCCAGGATCAGTCGGATGAAGATTTCCTTCAGTGGAGGCGCTCCGTTCACTATAGGTTTCAAGTCCAGCTCAGGCAGGTAGCCCTCCAAAGGCAGTGTGGACTGCGCCACTAACGCTATTGTCATGGACATATCGGGAGTTTTCTTGGTCTTATCCACTCGCTTGATGTAGTCTGCGATCATTTTGTCTCCGCGGTCGGAACTCACGATTTCTTTCAAAACGGCGTCTATGCGGTCGGAAAAGGTGACTAGGGAGAGGGAGTCCTGGATGCCGAGTTCGCTAAGGAAGAGGGAAATCACCTGCATTAGCACGATACGCCGGCCTGATTTCTTTATTGCGAGGATGGCAGTCAGCACTCCCGCCACCAACTCATTCACTAAAAGTCGGATTTTCCGGTCCTCTACGCCCTTCACAGTCGCAAGTGAGACAAGCCTAGCACCCCAGTGCTGCTTTTCATAGCTCTTCGCAGCGGCAGTGAAGCCCACCAGCAAGTACTGCACCGACTTCAAGACCAGCAAGGCATACAGTTCCGTGCAGTGTCGGTACTCCACTACTGCACTGGTGAGTTTCAGCATCGCCAGTAGGAACTTGAGCTGTCCAAACAGCTCTTTCTTCTCCATAGCGGGCGGTAGTTCCTTGTTTATCCAGAACTCAAACACAATGTGCAGACACTGCACGACGTAGGGGTTGTCCGCATTAGTGTCGAAGAGCGGCTGGCGGAAAGACTCTTTGCCTTCCAACATGCGAATGTCTGCGTAGCTGAAGGAAGTGTCGTTTTCGGAATAGGGCTCGAAGGGAGGCACAGTGATGCACAGCGCCTCGAGAAGCAGTAGAAAGGCTTGGCGCATTTCAATATGCACTGAGAAATCTTGGGCGATCTGCAGTGCGGTGGAAACGGTAATGCCCAGTCTTTCCGCCACACACTGTCTCGCACTTTCGCATTGTCCTCGACAGATAGAGTACAAGAGCAATAGTGCAGTTTGCACGTATTCCACGTAGTCCTCCAGTCCGCTCACGAAGCTTAGCAGCACTATGGGCTGTCCGTCTGAGTTTTCCTTGACGAAGGGAGCCAGGTCTGGGTTGAGCTGCTTGAATTCGTCCACGTCGATAGCTTTCCCTTTGCTGCCGAAGTGAACTGTGTACTCGCCCAAGTGTTGGGAAAACACTATCAAGCTGATCGCAATATCGGAGTGGAAGAGGTGGTTTACGATTTCGGTCTGGTACTCCAGTTGGCCCATATCTCCGATTTCGCACAAGTTGCGGATGATGCGCATGTAAATTACCTGTTCCTGCAGGTTCTGCTTGGTCAGACTTTCCAGTCGGCCGCACCACTGATAGTAAAACTGCTTCGGATCCTTAATTTCCGGATCCACTAGTCTGAACACCTCTGTCAGCAGCGCTCCGATCCGCCTAGTGTCATACTTGAGCAACTCACAAAGGTAGCTCTGATGCTCAGCAATTTTCCTCGCTGCCACTTCGTTTTCCAGCGCGACGTCATTTAGCAGGTCCCAAATCGCCACCAAGTTACTCTTCGCCAAGCCAATCAGCGCCTCAGTGGAAATTTCCAAAATCGCCTTGCTCTCGAACAGCGTGTGCAGCACTGAGGCAATTTCGATGAGGATGGAGTGGAAGCGCAGTCCTGCCAGTATGTTTTGAATGGACTCGAGCTCGCTGCCGCTGGAGTTGCGAATGATGGTGTTGACATCCTTGAGTGCCGCTAGCATTGTTTTGAGCCGCTTTTCCAGCTGCTCGACCAGTTCCCAAGACTTCCGCCCCGGCTTTTCACTGGCCACTTTGAAGGAGTTGATGGACTTCTTGGCGTCCACGAACTTGGGGAACAGGCTGTTGATGAGGTTGAAGAAGCTGCGCTGGGCGGAACTGGCGTAGTCGAATTCGAACAGACTTTCCCTTTGGTCAGGCCCCAGGACTTCCAGTGCCATACCCACTTCCCCAGACTCCCAAGTGCTTTCTGTGGATATGATGGGCACGAGGTGGTCCAGCGCCTCTTCGTTGCTCTTCTTGCTGTCAGGGGCGAGCACCATGTCGCCCTTGCATTTGATCATTAGGGCGTAGCCGTTAGGAATGAGCGACTCGGGAGTGAAGGAGTCGGGCTTGGGGAAGTAGAAGTAGAAGTTGGGGTCAGGCCGGGACACTAGTTTTAGTCTCGGGCCGAGGAACTGGCCTGTAAGAGCGTTCTTGATGTAGAACTTGGACTTCCATGTAACCGCTCCGCCCACCATCACATTAGTGTTCTGCAGCACCCAGTAGTGGCTGTAGTCCTCGAAGTCCGCTTTCATCAGCACAGGCTCTCTAGTGTCCAAGTCCTCCACTCGTACTGACGATCTGCGGGAACTCATGGCCGAAGATTCCCGCCTATTCATATACTGATTCGAACGTTTATCCTTTTGAAGACCCATGTACATCCACAGTTTCGAGTTCTTGATCGTCATGATCTCCCCAAAGCGCAACGCTTCCCGCGACTCGTCAAACGGCTCGTACTGAAGGAAACGCCAACTCGCCGGCTTGTGAGTGGAGTTGACATCAAGCATATCCGACCCTAACGGCTGCGACTGCAGGAAGTACTTCAGGTTGTCACTCTGAAAAACCACACTGACCGCCTCGTCATACTTGATCGGGTCTCCAATGTTTCTCGAGCGGTTGAAGGGCAGTAGGGAGATTTGGCGGCAGAGTCCTTCCTTGGGTTCGTTGACACAGACGCTCCAGGCGCCGGGGGAGTCTGCGGCGGCCAGCAGGTCAAGGCTGAGGAAGCGATTGCTGTGCAGGTGCCGCAGTTGGATCTCTTGGCCGAACTTCAGCACAGCGCCTTGGCTTTTCTTGAAGCTTTCCTTGTCTGCTCGGCTTTCCAGCTCGGAAGCAGCGCCCATGGTCGAGGGAGTCTCAATCCGGAACAGACACATATTGGTGGTTTTGAGCCACTCGTCGGCCACAATCCCTGTCACTTTATTGTCCGCAATGCCCTCGGCGCAGAGCGTGAATCGGGTCATTTTCTTGCTGGACTCCGAGACAGGGGTCTGGTGGCTGGACTGGGAGCGACTGATAGTTCTGGAAATAGCGCGCATGGGCTGGTGACGGCAGATGAAGACAATGTCACCGATCTGGATAGGAAGTACTTGGAGGGTCGCCTCTTCGCTGGACTCTTCGGCCTCTGGCATTTCCACCTCTTCCTCTTCGTCTGCTTTGCTCGGCTCCGTGGGTTCGGGAGTGCTACCAAGCATTGATTACTGCCATTACTCTTATGACCGTTTGAGCGGCCGGGATTGAGGTCTGATAAGAGGACTGGACATAGGAACTGCTGAAACTACTGAGGCAGGAGAGGCTGGTCTGTCTTTTTCTCAGGCCCTGTGGTTATGATAGCGATTGAAAGTAAACTTCCAATTGGAAATACAGGAAGACGCCTACGTTTGGCACTACATAATGTAAGGACTTGTTTTGTACACTGCAAGCTCAATTGCTTCTTTTCCCGCTCTAAAGTATATCCAATTGGATGAAGCAAGCAGCAGTAGCTGTGAGCACTCTATCTACTCGATGCCTAGCCAGTTATATTTCCTGGAAAGTGCGCTGCCGCCCGGGTCGCTCCTAAAGGCTGAGTAAAGCCCGCAGTTCTAGCGAAGGGATTGGGTCCTTTGGGGACAGAAATGGGGAAGTGGCCAGTGTCCAAAGTCTCACTGTAGAGAGTGATGGGCTTGGTCGCCGCCCTCACTTCCGCATCTAACTTCTCCAAAGGCCGGCGCGGCTTCGGCTCCCGCAACCCATGCTCCACCAGAAAGTCCTCATCCTTCGCCTCCGCAGGCCTGCCGTCTTGCGTCTTCATCACCCTCTTCCCCACAGGCTCAGTCGGCTGGTGGCCTGTGAAGGTAGTTCTGGTCGTAGTGTCCAGGTACCTTGCGTTGCGCTGGGCTTCTTCGGCTTGCTTGGCTTCTTCTTGGGACTGCAGCACTTCGTTCAAAAGCTGGCGAGTTAGGAGTTCCTCGCGTTTGCCGACCTTGCGTAGACTGTCGGCTGCGTTGGTGGCGGCGCCGTAGTTGTGGTTGGTGGCTGCGAGGGGCTCTTCCCACAAATCGCCAAGTAGCCGCGTAGTGGTTTGGTCGCCGGGACGCAGACGTAACGGTTCGCCGTCCTTCTTGGGAACGTGGTTGGCGGTGGCGCTGCGGCCAAATCCAGTCTTTTCCCGCAGGACTCTCTCTTCGAGCCAGTTCCCTTCCAGCGTGCCCGCACCTGACTGCGTCTTTTTGTTGTATCGGTCCGTCATATTACTAAGGCTAAATTATCCTTTGACTTTCTCGTCCGTAGTTGATCGTCAGTTCTTCCCCCAGAGTTATCCTCCGTGCGGCGGTAAAGACCACAAAGGAAGTGCCCAGCGCACCTACTACCTGCACGTCTACATTGTAGTCCTGGTCTCTGTGGTTCATAAAGCGAGTTTTGCTGCCTTTGCACTTGGCGTTGATGACCTGGTTTTCATCAAAGCTCCACTTGTAGTTCGGCACTGTGCGTCCTGCAACGATGTCTTGCTCCTCTATACGGCACAACTCCCCTGAATACAGCCCCATGAACGTCCCTTCCAGAATAGCCTCCCGAGCAAATAGTCCCAAGCCAGCAGAGGGAATAGTGCTCATAGCGATAGAGGTTTTCGGCAATCTGCGTCCTTTGAAGTAGTCGACTATTCGAGAGTTGGTGCAGTCGCGGCAAATGCACAAGTCCGGGTCACAGTCCTTCCCTACCGCCTTGCACGAACACCCCAATTCAGTACCGCTCTTGCAGCTGAAAGGACAGTTGCAGCCGGCGAACCGCAGCAGACAGTTCCACTCGCAGCCGCACTGCTTTTGGCAGATTTCCTTGCTGGCGCAGGAACAGGTGATGCAGGGACCGTCGTGACTGCATAAAGGCACTGAAATGTCAATATGGTCCTTGGGAAATCGCTTGCGAGTGCGTCGCTCTGCATCCGCTTTTTGATGGTTTAAGGTCAATTGGGGCAGCCGGGAGACGGCTTCTTCACAACAGCCATACACCAAGTTTGCCAACTTGCAAATTTGGTATCCGAACACATCCAACAGTTTGAAGTTCATCAGCAGTTCATGCGCCTTCACAGAGTGCCCCGGCACTGACAGTTCTCGGAAAGTCCGAACCTCTTGAGCCTGAATTTTCAGTAGAAGCGACTCAAAGCGGAGCAGTAAATCTCTGCATCTAGGGTCTAAGCACTTGTGGAAGTGGGAGTCTTGACTGCGGTTTTCTTGCTGGGAGACTGTAGGGTCGTTCAGGTCATGTGCGGGGCAGATGTACTTGTGACAGATACGGCAGTAGCACTGGGCGAAGTTGCTTAGGACTGTGCCCATCGTTATCTGTTCGTCACTTCTAATGGACAGAATGGTGAACGACACTCCCTTCAGGTAGATAAGGATATCGTGCATTTTGGCCACTACAGCCCGCTCCATAGCGTCTTCCACCTCTGAATAGTGCACAGACCCGAGCAACGGGTGCAGCGACACTTTCCTCCAGTAGGCCACTGCATCCTCGAGGCCGAACCTCGGCTCTCCCAATTTCCGCACAAAGTCCGCCTCCGCCACTGGACAATCCGACAGCAAGTAATTGAAATTGCTGCTCGTTGCATCCAGTTCCAAGTTCTTCCCATAGTTCTCCTTAAGTCGGATATAGCCCTTGATAGGTAAGTAGCTGAAGCCTACCCGGCGGAAGCGAGGGTGGAGCACAGATATTGAGTCGGGGAAGGCAAGGGTGAAGGCGGGCTGAAAGACTGGAATTTGCAAGAGAGTGGCGGGCCGGGCGCTTTCGAACTCTCGAAGCTTGTATTGGTTGTGAGCAAGAATTAACTCCCGCATTGCCCGCAGTTCGGTTTCCATATTATTAGCTGTGGCGGGAGTGGGAATTGTAGCCATATTAGGGATTTCATAGCTTTCCCGCCATATCCCACTATATACCCAACTACCCGAAGCTATATTATCTCGTGACTATCTTTGCCGTAATTAATCGTCAACTCCTCCTCTGCTCGTATGTCCCTCGCAGCAGTGAACACGACATACGAAGTCCCAAGTGCAGTCACTACCTCCACAGTTACATTGCTATCAGTCTCGTGGTGGTTCATAAACCGTGACTTGTTGCCTTTGTATTTGGCGTTTATCACGCGGTCTTTCTCGAAGCCCCAGATGTAGGAGGGCTTGACTAGGTCTTGGGTCTCGACTCTGCAGAGTTCGCCGGAGTACACGCTCAAAAAGGTGCCTTTCGGTATAGGTTGTCTGGCGAATAAGCCGAATCCCGCCTGTGGATTGGTGCTAATGGCAATGGACGTTTTAGGCATCTTCTGTCTTTTGTAGTAATGAGCGACTCTGCTATTTTGGCAGTCTTTGCATGGGCAAGTGTCCGCGTCGCAGTCCATTTCCGCAGTCCTGCACACACATGCACTCTCCACTCTGCACCCAGACGAACAGCGACACCCCGCAAAGCGCAGCTGGCAGTTCCACTGGCAGCCACACTGCTTCTGACACGCCTTTACCTTCGCACAGGCACAGGAGACGCAGGGCCCGTCGTGACTGCACAGAGGCACCGAGATGTCGTCGGAGTCTTTGGGAAGCGGCTTACGGGGCTTGCTGTCGACTTGAAGACGGTTGCACTGGAGGGAGGGCAGACTACCGCCCCTGCAGCAGTTGAATAAGTAGTTGCCCAATTTACAGATTTGGTACCCGAACACATCCAGCAGTTTGAACTGAAGCAGCAACTCGTGCACCTGGGCAGGGTCGCCTGGCACTGCAATGTCTGAGAAAGAACGCACTTCCTGCCTCTGAATCCTTAGCAACAGCGGCTCAAAGCTGAGCAGTAGACTCACACATCTGGGCTCCGAACACCTCTGGAAGCTTTGGTCCTGACTGCGGTTTTCTCTCTGGAAGTCGGTGGGGTCGTTCAGGTCATGTGCAGAGCAGATGTACTGGTGGCAGATGCGGCAGTAGCACTGGGCGAAGTTACTGAGTACAGTTCCCATAGTCACCGACTGCTCTTCACTGCGTATAGAGTAGAGAGTGAACTTCACTCCTTTCAGATAGATGAGGATATCGTGCATTTTAGCCATAACTGCCCGCTCCATAGCGTCTTCCACGTCGGAATAGTGCACTGCCCCTAGCAGTGGGTGGTGTATAGACTGAGTCCAATAGCGGACTGCTTGGTCCAGCCCGAACCCCGGATCTCTCAATTTCCTCACAAAATCGACCTCCGCCACCGGACAGTCCGAAAGCAGGTAGTGGAAATTGGTGCAAGTGGAGTCCAGTTCGAGGAACTTCCCATATGTCTCCTTCTGCCGGAAATAGCCCCGCACAGGCAAGTAACTGAACCCTACACGCTTGTAACTGGGGTGCAGGATAGAGGGAGCGCCAGGGAAGGCAACTGTGCAAGGAGCCTTGTAATCGGGTATGTTGAGTGTGGAAGTGGGCCGATTTCTCTCGTGATCTCTCAGTTTCCGCAGGTTCTCAGCAAGGACGAGCTCCCTCATAGGGCGCAGATCTACATCCATTTTAATCGCTAGTGCGAGGGAACTGCATTTTGCCACACTGCCAGAAGCCAGAACAGGTCTTTCCTTTGCTACAACTCAGTACTCCGTAGCCGCTCCTTTTCCCTGCTTGGAACTCTCCCTCGTACCGTTTACCGTCCGAGTAGGTGAGCACTCCTTTCCCGGTCATTTGATTGCAGACCCAGTGCCCTTCGTATGATTTCCCATCGCTCCAGGTATATTTCCCATATCCATCGAGTTGGCTATTGGCCAGTGAGCCTTCGTAGGCAGACTTGTCAGCCCAGTGGAAGCTGCCGAAGCCCTGCTTTTGCCCTGCAGAGAACTCTCCTTCGTAGATAGAGCCATCAGCCCACAGCTCGACTCCCTGTCCATGTTGCTTGGAGTCCTTCCAGTCTCCTTCATAGGCTCCTCCCAAGTGGACGAACTTCCCCTTGCCGGAAATCTCCCCATGGTCGAAAAAGCCTGTGTAATGGTCTCCGTTGGGGTACAGCAGCAGTCCTTTGCCATGCAATTGGCCTGCGTCCCAGTTCCCTTCCAGCAGGGTCAGGTCCGCTTCTAGCTTCAGGCCGAGTCCTTGTGGGGTTAGACTCGCATCAGTGTCGCCGAAGTAGACAGCGCCGTTTCTAAGCGCGACCAATGGCTGCGCCTTGGCAAGAGCCACATAAGCAAAAGGCTTGAGCGCCTCATACGCAGCTTTACTGGGAGCAGCCAGTCTGATCAGTACATAAGTCTGGTAGTCCAGGTCAATCGCAGGACACCAACTCCCGCCTTCTTCCGCAGACTCCGAATCCACTGCTTTCGCTGCGTCGAACTGGTGCAAGTCGGCTCCCTTCCTTGGCTCGCAGAAAGCGGTAGGGCTGAAAAGCCAGGAGACTCGGGTAGTTTGCTCTGAGGGTTTGTCGGAGAGAGAGTTGGAGGGGTGCTGCAGGGTTGGGTCGAATGTGGCTGTGCCTTGCTCGGAACTGGGGCCTCGGCAATGGATTCCGCCCATGTTTATAGCGGGACTAAGGACGGATTTGGATATAGGTCACTGCAGATCTGTAAGTATGCTCAGGGAGAGTAGCAAAACAGTCTTTTATCAGTAAAATATATGAAGATTCTGTCTTGTTTGCTTATTTTCTTCAAATAAAAGTGAATCTCTATTCCACAAACAGGGAAATCCGCCAATTGTTTCCTTCCACTGGGGCTTTATATATATATTTGAGTGCAGAAAGCCGAGGTACGAGTCCCTCCCACCCTATCGATTCTCTAAGTTCTTCCATCTTTCCACTCACTACACGTCATAATGCGGCTGGCGTGGCTCCTACTCGCAGCTGCTGTCTCCGCCTACCCCTGCTCCGACCTGCTCCCTCTGGCTCACGATGCTCTCCTCACCAAAATCAGACAAGACCCTCCAGACCTGAACGAAGCGTAGTTTCTAGACAGCTGCATTGTGTCCCTACTCGACCAAGGTCTGTGGGAAGCAGGCTTGCTCCTCGCTACCAAGGCAGTGGAGGCGGAACTCACTCTGAGTGAAGCCCTGCGACACAAGGTATCGCAAGCGAAAACAGAGGTAGCGAAGCTGCACTTGGGCTTTGAATCCAAGCCGCAGCTGCCAATGTAGGCTGTACTTAGTCTGGCGCCAGTGCTGTACTGGGCCCAGTCCAAGACTCACATATACCTCGACGCCAAGTTCAGTCATATGGCTGCTGACTCAGAGCCCTGCTTGAAGCTTGACGACTTAAAGATAGACTTCGAGTCTGAGCGACTCAAATTAGCAGGAATCTGCAACATGCACGGGAAAAAGGTCAAATACCTCCTCAACATTCCCCTCAATGGCCCTATCCAGCCCAGTGAATCCAGCTACTTAGTCCTCACAGGCCACGCAGAAATCACGCTCGCCAAGGCACAGGTAGGACAAGTGTGGAAAGACGTGAGTGACCGGAAGCAGGGAGTAGTGGAGAAGTGGTGGAGGAAGCAGCGGCTCATTGACACGTTTGCAGAGCTTTAGATAATAGGCATATGGCGAGGGATCAGACGCTCCCGGACAGTCCTCCCTGGCTGTTTGCCAACCCTGGGAATGTGCTGTGTGCTTGTGAGGGGCTGGTGGCGTATAGCGGGGCGAGTAAGGTGCATATCTTGGATGTAGGGACTGGGAAAAGTGTGCACGTGCTGGGCAGTGACAGTGGCAAGGCCAAGGTCATGTGGGTAGCGATGCAAGGCAGTGCTCTGGCCTACTCCCTCAGCGACGGGACTGTGTACACCCTGGGAATCCACGCCAAAGACATCTACTCCCAAGGCAAACTCACCATCCGCAATGACACAATCGAGAGTATGGCGTATATATCCGAGGAGCAGCTGGCAATTGGAGGGAAAACTGGGAAATTGTACTTATGCAGGAAAAACTCTATTGAAAGACACATTTCTTGCTCTTCCGAGCCCATTTCTAAGCTCCAATCCCTCAGCGGAATGTGCGTGTTCGGGTGCAAAAGTCTCTACCTCCTAGACAACTTCAGTGGAAACGGCAGTCCTCTGTACGCACACAAAAAGCCCATAGCCGCACTTTCGCTAGTAACCAATAGCCTAGGAGACCTGCGCACTGCACTGGTCGACTCCTCTGCCAGTCTCCTGGTCCTGCAGGCTTCCCAGCTCTTGCACACTGCTAAGCTGCAGGAGACAGGAGGGAGTGCTCCGAGACTATTCGCTGTAGCCTGGGTGAGAGCGGACTTGCTGGCCTGCGGCTTGCCGGATGGACAGATATGTTTGTATCACGTGGGGGAGACTTTGACGGCTCAGTTGTTCGTGAATAACCTCCACTCGAAGGCAATACTGGGGCTAGCAGCCTTCGAAAACCGCCTAATCTCCTTCGGAATGGACAGAAGAATGACGCTTTGGACCATAATTGAGGGCGAATCCGCCTCTCGCTTAGCCACAGCCGCGCAAAGGCACTACGCCCAGCCCCAGTGGTCCTTCGTAGCCCTGGGCGCCAGTGTTCAAGGCCTCGAAGTCACAGAGCAGGGCAGAGTGCTGCAAGCCACTGGAGAAACCCACCTAGTGGCCTGGAGTCCTGACTTCGACCAGCAAATTACAGTCCCAATAGATGTTTCCGAGGAGGAAGGACTCAAATTGCTCCGATTGAGTCCTTTTGTGCAGGAATTACTCGCAGTTCTCACAGACCAAAACAGCATTTTCGCATACAATTTGGATACGGAAGCCGTTCAAAAGAGGGTGAAAGTAGCGGATGTGCAGGATATAGCGTGGAAATCCATAGAGGAAATATACGTCCTGAGTCCCCGTTCGCTGTCTCTCTGGAATATCCGGACTTCCCAGCTGAGTTCCCTGTATGCATTCAGTGAGGACTGTAGTGTCTTTGCTGCTGTGAACGACAGAATGTGGCTTGGGTCAGTTCGAGGGAATGTATTGGCTTTTGATAGTCCTGGGAAAAGAGCCTATGCCAATACTACACATACAGGCCGGATAAGTGCTTTAAAGGCGAATAGCACGACTGTAGCTGCAGCTTCAGAGGATACTTCCATCTCCCTACACTGTGCTAGTAGTGGGAAGCTGCTGGGACTGCTGGTGAAGCACTGTCGGCCTGTGCTGTGTCTAGCCTGGCACCCCACAGACCAGTCCTTGCTGGCTTCCGGGTCGATTGACCACTGTGTGCAGGTGTGGAATACGGCCACTGGGACTGCTATTGTTAGTTTGAGAGGGCATTTAGGCGCTGTGAGACACCTAGTATGGAAACAGCCACTAGTGTTATACTCCGGCAGTGACGATCAAACTACTCGAGTATGGGATTTAAAGGCGCCTAGGCCCGATATAGAGCCGCCTGTCCTGCAGATCTCTAGGAAAGCGGAGCCTTCGAGGGTCAAGTCCCTGTTCACCAAGTTGCACCCACTTGTGTACCAGCAAAACCGCAGCGAAGCCTTATCCGCCTGCCAAGGCCTCCTAACCGAACCAACTACTGCCTCGTCCGAGCACTCCCTATTCAATTTAGACCGTCCCAAGGCTCTCTCCTTGGTCTCAGAAGCTAAGCGTTCACACGAGTCGGTGATTCTAACCTTCTGGGAACACCTCGAATTGCCCACTTTCCTAACCCCCTCCACTACTGATTTCCCTGCTCTGGATGCGTCCTGGATCGACCTAGCCCCGCTACTAGGCCTGGGGACCTGGCGAAGACTTTGTCTGTCTCGAGCGGAAGACGCGATGTTGGAGCGGAACGTGCACAAGGCGGCTTTGTGCTACATTGCAGGCGGCCAGCTCAATGCAGCCGTGCAGCTCTACACCTCGTCTGGCCTTTTCATTGATGCGGCTGTCTTGGCTGCGGTTCTTCAACTGGACGTGAAGGGGATATATCGCCAGTGGGCGGAAAGACTGAGCAGTACAGGACTGCATGAACAGGCGTTCAAGTGCTATTTAGGCAGCAAGGACTACCTGCAGGCGTACGAAGCTATAGGCAGGTCTGCGAGCAAGGACTCAGCTCTGCTTGCAGAGTTGCAAGAGACTGTAGCGAGACTTATATAGGTAAATGGCGGAGGAGGATGGAATCACGATGACTATGAGCGAGTTTGGGAAGTTCCAGAACGATATCCTGAAGCTAAAGCACGAAAACGCCAGGATGAAAGTGGCAGCTGAGAAGTACGAAGAACTGCTGAAGCTCACTCAAAACCCTCTTTCCGACCTCCAGCGTCTGCAGAACGACCCCGAGCGCACCACTTCCCCAGACTCCAAAGACCCCAAAATCCCCTTCAACCGCGGCGCTCTGATCAGCTGTTTGAAAATAGTGCGCAAGCAGGAGTCCTTCGCAGAGGCTGAGGAGCTGATAGTGGAGCAAATGGTGACTATTGCGGAACACATGTGGAAGTCAGGGGGACCGAGTGGGGAGGGGGACAGGGATGTCGCGATTGAACTGGCTTCGCTGAGGACGGAAGCGAAGAAGGCTTGTGAGGAGGCGGCTAGGGCCAAGATGGACAAAGAGAGGCTAGAGACCAAAGCGAAGCATTTAGAAAGCGCAGTGGACTCTGTCAGTATCGAAAACGTGAGTCTGCACAGCAAAGTGCAGGAGTTGGCCCAGCAAAAGGAACAACTCATCAACGACTTAGCAATGAAGGAGGAGGAACTCAGGGAGTCCCGCACTGCCCAGAAGGAGAAATTCGCGGTGGAGTGCGCTAAGCATGAAGCGGAAATTGAGAGAGACAGGCTCAAAACTGCGGTTTCCCGCTTGGAAGCGGAGGTGAAGGATTTGACGGGGGAGGGGTCTGTCAAAACTCGCATTTCCAGCCTGGAAAAGGCGAATCGGGACCTGACGGACTCACTGGAGTCACTCAAAAAGACGCTTCGCTCTGTCACTCTCGACTGCGAAACTCACCAAACTGCTTCCAAGCAAGCTCTCGACGACTACCACAAGACTCAATCCGCCCTGCAAGAACTCAAATCCGACATCACCGACATGCAAGCAAAGTACCAAGCCATGTCCCAAGAACTCGAAGATGCCCGCACCGAGAAGCAAATCGTGCAGAAGCGCAGTATGAACGACCTGCGAGACCTGAAGACCGAACTGGCGAAGGAAAAAACCGCACATGAACAGAGCAAAATGGAAGTGGAGAAGATGAAGCATGAGATGAGGAGACTGCATGACTTGCAGCAGAACTATATCAGAGGTAGAGGAGAAGCTGCGACTTTGGGGGAAAAGGTATTTGTGGAGGAACTGTCCAACCGAGTGGGTGAACTCGAGGGAGAACTCGAGGCTGCAAGGCAAAGAGCCGAAGAAACAGCAGAACTCAGGCAAGAGTTGGAGGCAGAGCGCAGGGAAAAGGAGGACCTGGCTCAGGATGTAGTCCGCCTGCAGACCAATTTAGGGGAGTTAGGTGCACAGCTCAATGAAATGATGAGGAGAGGCCAGCTTAGAGTTGACTAATACGGTTTTCCTTAGGATAAGTGGGTCGAACTCCAGTTCTGCACTGACATTTATGGGGAAACGGGACTGATGTAATGCTGCTATGTATTAATCCTGCTATTTTATAATAAAAGATCAAGAGGAGAATCCTTAGTTGCATGGGAATTGACTTGTAACGCCTAAGTAATAATGAATCGCAATATTGTCCCCGACCCGCCTGCGCCCACTCCCATCGAGCACTGGCTGCAGCGAGACTCCAAGCACCCAGCTAACCTGCCGCTGCAGGGAGAAGCCACTTTCGCAGGGCCTGTGAAGCAAAGAACCTGCACCGACTTCGCCTGCTGCCTCGCCTTCGCAGTGTTCAACGCAGGCCTAGCCGCCCTCGCAGTGCTGAGTACAGTCCACACAGTGATCTTGCAAGGCGACACCAACCGACTCAGACACGGCTACGACTTCAGAGCAGAGCTCTGCGGAGTCACAGGCCTTTCCGACAAGCCGTACATGTACAGACCAGGAGACTATGGGTCCTATGTGTCCATTTGTCTGGAGGCTTGTCCGACCCTGTACCAAGCCGCTGCGATTTGCCTGTATGATACTGATCATAGTACGATAGTGGCGGATTTGCCCTGTTATGACGCTCACCCGTCCACACCCTATGGTTTGTACTGTATTCCTACTGAGGACAGCGGGAGGAGGGATATGATGCTCGGCTATTTATTCAGTTCGATGGATGTATTGAGACGAGGTGCAGGCGACTTGCTCATAGTAAGTGCCAATTTAGAGCAAAGGAAGCATGCTCATCGGCTGCGGAGCATCCCTCCTCACAGGTTTGGCCTATTTCCTTCTCTTGAGACACGTCCGTAAGTGCAACTTAGGTCTAGTCAAGCCACTGGTGTATGTAACTGCAGCACTAGGCGCAGCACTAATCCTAGTATTCGCCTACTGTATCTACGAAGCGTCCTTAACTACTGAAAGTCTCCTCTGTGACCCCTACAACGGAGCTGTGCCCCAGTCTTGCTACAGTGCGCCTACCAACAGTCTGCAAATCCTTGCGCTTTGCTTTGCCATTCTAGCGGGGGTTCACCTGGCTTTGATGGCGATTCGCTTTAAGCAGCTGGGCACAGGCATTAGTCTGGTTCAAATCACCGCCCGGCCTATTAACGCACTTTGGCAGCTCTTCTTTTTCCCGCTTTTTCAGCTCCTGGCAGGCGGCGCAATGCTGGTTTTAGTTGTATTTGTGATAATCTGGATTCTGAGCAACCAGACCATTTCGACCATAACGGACGATTATGTGGTCGGGCAGAACATAAAAGTGCTGGAATATACAGGAGCTGAGCGCGGGTATTTAGTAGTAGCAGTGTTTGTGGCCTTTTGGTGGCTGGCCTTGCTATCAGCCTTGGGAGAAGGCATAATGGCTGTGGGAGTGGCGATTTGGTACTATACGCGGGAGAAGTCCACGCTGGAAATGCCGCTTTTGCAAGGACTGAAGTATGTCTTTCGGTACCATATTGGGTCGTTTGCCTTGGGGGCAATTCTTCACTTTTACTTGTATGTCCCCAATCTCGTGCTTGGCGGAATTGCGACTTTACTGCGGAAAAGTCCTCATTCCAAAGGCTCCAATGGATTCGCAAAGCTTTGCTATTGCCTATTTTTCTACGAGCGCTGGCTGAAACACTGCACCAAGTTCGCCTACATCTTCGTACTTCCCACCCAGATCGCTCTCTTCGCAGGGAAATACTCCCTTTCCGCTCCCCGCAGTTACTACCTCATCCACCGCCACAACCAGAGACTGCGACTGCCTTTCACTGCCGGCTGGACAGTGATCTGGGCAATCAAGATAGTCATTGCCTTCGCTGGTCCATGTCTGACTTACTACAGTCTTTTGAACAACTCTCAAACTGCAATAGCAGCTGACGACCCAGCGAGCGTGGTTTCTGCCTCAGGACCCAGCTTCGTGACCTTAATGCTTTGTGTGTATATAGCGCAAGTGTTTGGAGGAGCGCTGGATTCCTGTATGAACAGTGTGTTAGTGTGCAGTGCGTGTGACGAGGAAATGTTCACAAGTGAACAAAGACACATGCCGGAAGACATTGCTGCTTTTTTGGAAAATATGGGCAAGGAGCAGACGCAAATTCAGGCTGAATATGCGATCGACCGGAAAAGTCATAAGCCGAAAATCGCATTTGACCTAGCAAAAAAGCACCAATCGGCCTACGATACAGGGTCTAACGCTGGCCTTAGTCTTCCCCCTCCAGAGCTATTTCAGCCCAAACCCGTCTCTCGCAGTCCTCGTCTCTTCGCTAACGAAGACACTGGCAGGTCCGACGCAGACGACCTACAAGCAGCAGTCGCGCATCGTCCAAATGCAGTGTACGCGAATATCGGACTGATGGCAGAAAGCGCAGAGTCCTCTAGACCCAGTTTCAGCCCCTCAGCGAAGACTGGACGGTAATGTTCTTTATTACCTAGAAGCCTGTTTGAACTCATTGAAAGCGTTGTCCAGGTCGAAGTTGAGTTGGCGGAGTTGCTCTTCACTCAGTTCCTCATGAGCGCGCATGTTAGCGAAAGTGCCGAGCCAGGCGCGGATACGGTTAGCGCCTTCGAAGCCCTGTCCCAGGCCTGCAGTTTCACTGAGAGAAGCCACGATTTCCTGCACCAGCGGCTGGATTTGGTCCACTGCCTTGTACCCTAGGGCCAGTGCGTCCTTTGCTGTGATGAAGTTCTGAGTGGCTTCGATGATTTTTTGAGCGCCGGCTTTGTGGATTTGTTGCGAGCCTGCGCCTTCCAGGCCTGATTTCCCCAATTCCAGCCTTTCCTTCGCCAGTCTGCAGGTCACAGATAGTCCGTATTTATTCATAAACACGTCCAGTCCCGCGAACTCTGCGTTCTTCGTCAGCGACGTGTATTGGGCGATTAGCTTTTTGCACCAAACCTGGTAGTCGTTGTCGTCGACTTTCTCGTTGATCCAGGCCTTTTCCAGCTGAGCGACAGTGCGGATGATAGCGTAGATGCTCGCTTCTTCCTCGAACTTGTGCTGTTCCTCGGGCGTGAAGGTGATCTCAGCCATCTTCAATTACAGGCAACTGGGAGAGGCTGATAGACTGAAGAGATATGAGTTGGAGGAGGGAGGAACGAGAATAGACCTGCCCAACCGAAAGCAATTAAAGCCAAAGTCATACATACATAAGGCTATAAGAATTCCAGTTCCTGAGGTAAATTGAGTGAATTCTTTCTGCTCGCTGGCTTATTTCCATAAGAAATTTAGTGATGCGGCTGATTTCCCTCTGCTTTTCATGTAGATCTGCCAAAGTTTTTGAGCTGTTGGCTAATAAACAATGGCTCAGTGCTATGGGTGCGAAGGGACGCCAACACTGAATCTGGGAGGCAGTCACGCAGAGCATCCTTTTTGCAGAAACTGTTTCAGAAAATCAGAGCAGACGTGTCCTTTCTGCGATAGCACTTATACCCCCTCTGAAAAGACTCGAATCAGCTCATTTCTCTCTCCTCAATTGCCAGGGTCTTCCAGGCCACAAATGCCTCAAATGCTTCCAAGACAAGCAGCACCTGCCCATACTGATACTGGGTCACTGGGTAGGCTCAGTCCTTGCTCGCTATGTAGTCGGGAACCCACCGACCCAGTGAAGATGCCGAACTGCGGCCACATGTTCTGCAGAGCAGAACTGAAGAGCAGACTCACTGAGCAAGCTGCGAACAGCAAGGACGTGAAATGTCCGGCTCATGCTTGTGCAGTGCTCGCTCCTTCCTATTTCCTTATGATGATGCTTGACCAAGAAGCCTTCCAGGCCTATCGGCTGAAGTACCTAAACGTCATCTTCGTCACTTGTCCACAATGCTCCGTGATTGAGCAAATTGCGAGAAAGCATCGAGTAGTCCAATGCTCCAACTGTGAACTTCACTACTGCTCTCGCTGTACGAAGAAAAAGGAGGAGTGCCACTGTCTCCCACCAGAGGAAATGATATGCAGAAATTGCTTTTTACTAATGAACCCTGAAGGAAGATACAGAAAGATTGTGTGTATGAATTGCAATGCGATCACGTGTACTTATTGCGGAGATGACAACTGTGCATGTAACCATAATGCATTGACTGCGGTTACGCGGTTGGATGACGTCGTGGAATGTCCCATTTGCGACATATACATAAGCATCGACAATCTGGAAAACATCATCGCAATGGAGGACTGCAAACATGTCTTTCACAAGGAATGCATCCAGGACTACGTCGTGAACACTCTCGAAAGTGGCCGATTCAGCAAGGAACTGAACTGTCCCAAGCAAAACTGTATGGGCATTGTCGGCAACTTCCAGAGTTTAGTCTCCGCAGAGCAATGGGACATGTACAACCAACGTCTGCTGGAAACCCGCTACAAAATAATCCAGTGTCCCAGCTCCAGCTGCTTGGAAAGCTTCGCAATAGACGGAGAGCCGAAACACGTCACTTGCCCCAATGCTAGGTGCAACCTTGCCTTTTGCTTGCAATGCAAAGAACTCCCTCATGAAGGCTCTTGCTCACGCAGCAATATTCTCAACCGCATCCGGGAAATGGAAGCTACAGGGGACAAGATATCCCAATGTCCTGGCTGCAAACTACCCTATATCAAGGACGAGCACTGTCAACATGTGAAGTGCATGAACACGGACTGTGGGGTGGAGTTCTGCTTCACCTGTTCTTGCTTGCGCAAGCCGACCACTGCACATTGCAACGCTTGGCATCGGCCGGATTGCGCCTGGTATGGGGCGGTGGGAGTGGAGGAGGAAAAGAAGAGGAAGGACTGTCCGGAGTGCGAGAGATTGGGCAGGCGTTGCGACCCCCCTAAGCAGCTCAGAGTGCCGTGTCGCTTCGACGAAGACGAAGTTTAGGTAGATTACCGCACTGCGGAATTCCCAATTCTCCCGCTTCCACACCAAACAGCCCCCTAATTCGCTGTTTTCAGTAGTGCCAATTGCTCCTTTTCTTAGCCTCTTTGTCTAGTTCCTACCTATTTCCCTGCATCAAAGCGGAAGCCTTTTTTGGTCAAGTCCGCCTTCGCTTGCTTGATTTCCTCTTGCAGTTCCTTCGCCGCCTCCTCGCAATCCCCCAAAACCCACAACTTGTACCCCACACTAGCCAGCGCATAGCAGCCCAGAGTGACTAGGCACCAGTAGGGCAGGGCTGAGACTGTAAAGGCGTAGCTGCTGCCCAGCTCCAGGCCACTCAGGTACCACCAGACCAGCGTCAATAGTGCGATGTTCACCACGAAGCGAGTGCCGCGGCTGCTGCGGATGCCTAGCAACTTCAGCATATTTCTCTATACGGCTTAGGCTAAATAGCGGGGTATTCGACCTTTTGAGCCGCAATATGCTGCAAACTGACTGGCACTTCCACCCTAAACTGTCCCACTTCCGCCACTATCGTATGGTCCTGCGCCGCCCAGCGGTAGAAGGAGGGCTTGTCCAACCTGCCCAATCCACTGCTATCCAGCTGCTGGAACTCAGCATACAGCATGCTTTTCAGCCTTCCTAGCTGCCCCTGCGACCAGGTCTCGAACTGGAAGGAGGTCAGGTAGTTCTTGTCCTTCGCCCGGACTGCAAGTGAGCGGAAGGCTGCAATCCAGCTGCTTTCCACCATGTAGCAGAGGGAGTTCCAGGATATGAAGCCGGCGTTTCCCTCGTCGTAGGCTTTGAAGGTGTATTCGAGTCGCTTGTTGCTTGCGTCTTCGCGGAGAATGGCGCTCATACCGCTGATGAACTCGTCTTCTGATATAGACCCGTCTTTGCTGCTGTCGAAGACCTCGAAGAGGCGGTTGCCGAGGGGAGTGTCGCGCAGACTTTTGAAGCCGACTTCCTCGAGCAGGCCCAAAGCGTTGTTGAATTTCGTCTTATTCAAGCTCGACCCTTGGCTCCAAGTCCTAAACGCCTTCTTCATCATCTCAATATCCACTCCCGCTGCACTGGGCGCCTGAGCCTGCGCCATCACAGGCGCATTGGGAGGGTAGGGATAGGCCGAAGAAGCCTGTGGCTGGGGAGCACTCCGCAGAGTCCCAGTAGCAGTGCGCACTGCTCTTCCTCTGGACTCCTGGTCCTCGTGAGTGACGTTTTGGCCCATTATTAGCTGTGGAGACGGATTAAGAAGCGAGTGGCGGGGGTGGGGGCAGGCACCTGCGGACAATGCTTGAGACTGGGACTGAGCACTACAGTCCAGTGGGCTAGAATAGAGATACGGACGGCCGCAGACCTGGGGAAGTGCTGGTTCGGCAGCAAGTGGGAGCCAGGCACCAGGTATAGTTCCCAGTCGCTATCAGTCCGAAAGGCTAGGAAACAGTCCGGTTCCAGGCCTTTCCCAGGACTAAAGCTATGCATCGACTCAGCGATTCTCTCTATATCGACCGGCTGCAGGACTACACTCGCCGAGTCCCACATTTCCCAATGCCTCTCAAACCCGCCCTCCCCTGGAAACAGTGCAAACCCCTGCCTCCCCAGCCTCTCCATCTGTCCACTTCGCACCTGTCCCTGCAAAGTCCCCAGTCTCTTCATATATATACAAATGAGTCTGTTAAACGCTCTCTTCCTGCTGGTCGGCCTGGCCTCCGCCCGGTCCCTGCGGCAGGAACTGGACCTGTTCCGCACCTACAGAGGCTGCGACTTCTGTGAGATGTGCTGCGTGGGGGAGCAGCGCTGTGGGGAGGAGGCGGAGTGCAGGGTCAGGAGTGTGGTGTTTGCGGTTAGCTTGGGGGCTTTTGTGGCGCTGGTGGCGCTGCTGCTGGGGACGGTGGTTTGGCACTGTGTGAGGAGAGGGAAGGGCATAAATCAGCTTTAATATTTGCAGATAGGGAGGGTTTAGCACGATTTGACCATAAAGTGGGCTTTGGGAGGGGAAATCACTATTTTGGTTGATGAAAACTGCAAAAATTGACTTCAAAGCATGCTGAATTGCATATATTAGTGAGAATACAAGTCAAAATAACGAAAAAACAACCTAATCAAATACAAGGAAAACTCGTGTGATTGGCCTTTACAAGCCTGAAAAGCCTAATTTACCCTAATTTCTAAGAATCTTTTCCTTATCCTCCTTCCCTAACACCATCCCACAGACCCCCCCCTCCTTCACACACTCACACGTCCCTCCCATGCCTTCCACACAGGATAAGCACACATAATGGCCACAGACTCCCAGCCTCCTCAGCCACACAGTCTGCTGCTGACATTTATTGCAGACCCGCCCTGCATCTTGGTAGTAGGCGGACAGGTCAGTGCCGTCGCAGTTCTGCACTTCCGAGCAGCACAAAGGACAGATGTATTTTTGGCTCTGCACGTGAGCTTCCTGTAAGGCCACAACCGCTAAGTCATAGCAAGGACGACAGAGGTGACAAAGTTCATGCAGGATAACCGTGGCTTGCACCTTCCCCATGTGCTGGTTCTTGCAGTACAGCTCTGTGCTCCCCAAAGGAAACGGCTGGAAGTCTTCAATCCGAGTCCTGAGGGAGTTCAAAGTCGCCCACATGATTTGACTGTCAATCAAGTCCAGCCTGCCATGCGTCCTGCACTCCACCCTGTACCCTAAGAAGTCCATGCCCTCTCTCCAGTGTTCCTCACAGTAGCAGCAGCCACAGGCGAGTTCGATGGTGGCGCGGGCCTCGCAGCTAGTGCAGTGTTTCAGCATGCGCACGTAATCGAGTCGGTTGAGGATGCGTAAAGCCTTTGCGAGAGTAGTCTTTGTCCAGCAGGTGGGGCAGGCGATGGACTTGCCCAGGTCTCGGGTGGTGAATCTGCGGGGGAGTTCGATTTGGAGGCCGGAAACTGTTACTAGGTCTCCGCAGTCTAAAGGCACCCGCTCATCTGAGGCCGGGGACCAGTAGAGTGCGAATGCGTCTCCCTCTGAGGAGATTTCCACGCCTAAAGTCCTTTCTGAGATAGCTGGGAACTGCGTTTCTACATACACTTGGTCAGAGGATAGGACTAATACAGGTAGCGACTCCGCCAATGCTTGGAAGTTCACCAATTCGCCTAATTCCCTCAAAACCTCCACGAACTCCTTCGACCAATAGACTCGCTTCCAGGCGTATTCATCCAGATTTCTCAGGTCGCAGCGGAGCAGGGTACAGAAGAAATCGATAATTTCGGTCCAATTGGGCTGGTCGAAGCGATTTCGCAGACTGTCGATGAGAACAAGTAAAATTGCGGCTGCTGGACTGAGGACTCGCTGGCGGCTTTGATAGCCGAGGCCTGAGGCCGGGTGAGTGGCAGGGATTGGGATTCTTTGGCCTATTTCTGGTGCCATTTCTATAGTTTGTGGGGGTGGGTGAGGGAATACGCATTTGGACTAGCAGCCGAAGGGAGTTTGCACATATAATGCCTTGCACTCACTACATATATGAGATGGTGAAATCGCAATGAGGACATAGACACTATGTGAGGATCTCAAAACAGACCTATAAAGCTCTTTACTGTATACGTCTACTAGACTAAAAGGAGATATGCAGTGTGCTTAGCACCCATTGTAATGCAACTTCCATACATCCACAACCACGGCTGGTCTGAGCGTCCCACCTGCTCCCAACTGCTTTCCTACGCAATTTGCCTGTACTGCGTCTTTACCTACTGTGTGATGGTACTGCCCATTACCCCCCTACGAGCCACAGTCCCACTCACCCTCCTATACATGGGAATGACAGTATGCACTGTACGATATGGCTACTTGTGCACCCATACCGACCCTACGGATACTGCAGTTCTAGCAGAGCGAAAGGCCATCAATCAGGGCGAACCCTTCAATTCCAGCCAATTCACTCAAATCTGCACTCTCTGCCGCACTCACGTGCACGACCAAAGCAAGCACTGCGGCGCCTGCAACAGATGTGTGGACGGCTTCGACCACCACTGTCGCTGGGTCAACAACTGCATCGGCACACGCAACTTCCGCATGTTCGCAGGCCTCATAGTTGCACTGGAGGCGGAAACTGCTCTGCAAGTGGCAGCGGGAGTGTATGCGCTGCAGGGCTGCTGCTGGTCACAAGAAGTGCAAAGCAGGCTGGGAAGTGTGTATTCGCCCTCTCCCTTCGCTACTCAGGCGTATATAGCCGGACTTGCGCTTTTCCTGCTGACTTCCCTCATACTTCTCCTCACCAACACCCAACTTCTCCTTTTTCACTGCTACTTAGCCATTAAAGGCCTGTCCACCTATGAATATATCATGAAGCAGCGGGTGGGAACTGGGAAAGTCCAGCCCAAAGTGGTTGAAATGGGGAATCACGCGGAAGTGACAGTCATGAATGAAACTACTCTGAGCAAGTCGGCGCATTACTTGATTGCTGGGGAGGAAAGCATGGAAAGTGGGAAGAGACATAGAAATGAGCAGCAGCCCACTTTTGCGGTTGAGCATGCGGAGAATAGTCGGAAATAGAGACTAATAATTGACTTTTAGAACCGTTTTGGGAATTTAGGACTGGCGGAAAGGAGAAGATTGTGGATTTCCCTACGCATCCTGCTAATTACCACTAGTCACGACCCTGTCCTCCTCCTTGCCATCCACACTGTCCTGCCTCACTCTAATTTCCAGCAGCTTCAACTTCTCCTGCGCCGCCTTAGACTGCGGAGAGCGGGTCAAAATGCCCTGCAACTCCCTCGTCCTTTCCTTCTCAATCATAATCTGAATGGCAGTTTCTTGGTGTTTCGCCTGCTTTAAAGCCTGTTCTTTCCTCAGATTTTCCACTTTTTCCTGGTCGCGAAGCAGTTTTTCCAGCAGTTTCTCTCTACGAAGGTTGTAAATGCGCTGAGTGCGCTCCACTTTGTTCCTCTTGTCCTCGTCCATGAGCCGCTGCTGCTCCAGTCGCAGTTCCATTTCCTTGCCCCAGTCCTTTTCCTTCTTCTCCAGGACCAAACTGGCAGTTTTCATCCTCCTTTCCAGCTGCTTTATTTTCAGCAACTGCCCTTCGCTCTCTATTTTCTGGATTTTCTTGATTTTTTCCATCTTTTCCTCCACTTTCTGTCTGCGGCCTTCGAACTCCACGGACTGTTTGGACACAATTTCCTGCTTTCGGGCCCGGGCCTGCTGCTGGGCGGCGACATACTGCTTGATCCGCTCTACTTCCTCTGCACTGCGGTGGGAGTAGGTGCCGGTGCTCGCCCGCTCCGTCAACTTCGAGGCCAAACTCGCCTTTTTGTGCAGTTCTTCGCTGTGCAAAGTCCGATTTCTCGCGATTTTCGTCTCAATTTCGACGAGTTTGGAGTCGAGAAGTTGGTCGATTTCCCTTTCTTTTTCCTTCAACTTGACCCCGATTTCCTGCTTTTTCTGGGAGTAGGAGGCGGCTCGGGCCAGCACTTGCGACTTTTTCTGCTCCTCGTAGCGACGCCCGCGCTCTGCGTGTTCCTTCATACTTTGGGTCATGTTGCGCACTAAATCACGCTGAAAGCGGGCCTTTTCAAGCTTGATGGCAGCTATGCGAGCTTTGTGGGCCTGCTGCTTTTGCTCGAAAGCCTCCTTTTTCTTGGCCAAATCGCCCTTTAGGTTGGTTTCGGTTTCCTCCACAGCCTCGAGGGAGCCGTCTTGCGCCTTCGGGGAGGCGGGCTGACTGCTCATATACGTCTTTAAGAGCAATTCCCGCTGTCGCTCCCTGACCTTATTGAGTTTATTCTGCTCATACTCCAAAAACCCAGCCAAAGAAGTGGATTTCCCCTCAGTCCTCTCTTCTTCCCTCCTCTGCACCCTGCCCATATCCATCCCCACCAGCGTCGAAAACCTCAGCCGGTCCTCCCTGATCTTGAACTTGATCTTCTTCACTGTTTCAGCCAGTTTCTTCTGGTAGTAGTCAAAGCGCAGGCCCTGGATTTCGGGACTGACATGTGGGCCTGCGAAGTCATCGATGGAGCGCATGAGGAGTTCGCTTTCTTCGATGCCGAGGATGGCCATGGCGGCTTGGATTCTGCGGTTGTCGATGTCGAGGGCGTAGACTGCCATTACAAGGGAATTGGCAATTGGCGGTTTTGGGGAGGAGGTGGATTTCTATAGAGGGGAGGGTTTGAGGGGCGGATTTTACCTGATTTCAGTGAATTGGAGTGTTTTCAGGCATTCTGGAAATTAAAAAATCGGGAAATATCTGCGATTAACCTTTATTTCGGCGAAAACTGGCGAAATACGTATAAGGAAAAATCACTGCTAATAGATGTAAGGGAAATCCGCTTCCCAAACTCCCAAATCATATGAAAAAGCCGAGTTCTACCTATTCCTTAGCCAAATCTCCGTACATCCACTCTCCTATCCGACAAATTCGCCCCTTCGTCTTGCTCGTCGTCCGGATCCCAGCTGAGCAGTGGAGACACGGCAGCTCTCCCCATGTCTCTATAGGAGTCCAGACTGCTCAGCACTAGCTCTTGCGGCTTGAGCAGGGACAGGCAGTGGTCCAACTCGGCTCCAAGTAGGCCTTCGAAGATATCGGCTGTAATTTGCTCCGCAGTGAGTCCCGGAGTAGCCGACCTACTCGACTCCTCCGGACTGCTTTCCGCCAAGTGCAGCTGCTGAATGCCTCTAATGCCTCCCTTCATCCTCGCCTGAGGGGCCACTTTGCCCACAGTAGCCAGTTCTCCGAAGGTCGCCAGGCCTGCGGGACTAGGGTCAGGGGTGCTTTCTATAGCGATGGATTGGTTGAGGACGTCACTGCTGCGTTCCTGAGCGGAGGACACCCAGGCTTCGATGTCCTTGGTTCTGCTTTCGAGGCCTGCCAACTGCTGCAAAGTAGCGACATAGTCACTGCGCAACAACTCCACTTCTCGCTGAGTTTGGCCGTTACTCAGGCGAATTTGGCTGAAAGTCTCCTGCATAGGCTGGATTTCCGCCCTCATTTGAGTCTGAATCGAGGCCTTTTGAGCAGTAAATTGGCTCTCTAATTTGCCTTCCAATACATTCGAAATTTCCTCCATTTTGCGGCTTAAAACGCCTAAATCGCCTTCTAGCCTTCCAATTGCCTTCTGAAACTCCATTTTCGTCTGATTTAGTCCCTGGTTTAGCGCCTTTTCCAGCATTTTCACGTCTTCCTTCCCATCAAGACTTCTTTTCGCGTCCGAAGCCAGGCTTTGCGACCTCAGCATCGACGTTTCCAGGGCTTTAAAGGACTCATCCAGTAGATTTACCCTCTGCCTGAGCTCGATTTCCCCTCTAGAACTGGTCCTTTGCTCTTCTTTGCCCAAGGCGAAGCGTCTCTCTATGCCCGCGGCCAGTCTTTGTTCCTGTTCATTGAGCAAAGGGACCAATTCCCGCTCTAAAAGCTTGTCAATTCGTTGGACCGAGGTCGCATATATCTGATTTGCGACGTTTTCCGGGTTGATTGAGTCCTTATTTCTCTCCTTTCTCAGTAAATTCTGCAGAACTGCGCGGATTTCCTCCTGCGAATCGCCTAATTCCTTCAATCTGTACTCGAGGGTTTGGATGCGTAGGCCGTTTGCACGCTTTACAGCCTCTTCGGAGGCCTTTAGCTCTTCAGTCCGGACTACGTCTCCAATTAAGGACTTCAGTTCTTGCTGGTGCCGCAGTAATTTGTGTTCGAAGTCCACTTGGGTCTGGTACATGTCGAGTCTGGGACCCGTGCTGCCGTCTTTCTCTAGGGAGCGGAGACGGACATCGAAGGAAATCAGTTGGTCAGTTAGGACTTTGTGGCAACTCCGAGTTTCGTCACTTTGAGATTTGATTAGTGCAGTGACTTGTTCTCTGAGCGATTCCACCTCCGGGTGCAGTCTCGAAGGCTCATTTCCGTCTTCCGCATAAGAGTGAGAGGTCATTCGCACAGAACGCGGCTGGAAAAGGTCCCCAGGGCCTATCAAAGCCTGGGCTGACCATAAAGACGGCCGTTGATCCATATAAGCCATTGTGACACAGTATGGAAATGACCTATTCTACTGCAGGAAAGCGGCTTATTTGGGAGTTTTAGACTGGAAATAAAGGATTAATGCGGAGAGATGGGAAAAAGTTGGGTGTTCGGACTAATCAGTCGGTCCATTACGTCCCTTACTGTGCTCGAACTGGCCAAACTAAGACCTTCTGGAGTCGCTGTGATGTGCATAGTCACGAACTAGCGGACTTTGTATATAGGGAACAAAAGCGACTAGACAGGAACTGCAATTTAACTCGATCTGAACAGATTCAGCTTTCTTTCCAGGCTGTAGAGCGGCTCAAGTGTCCAGGGAGAAGCAGGACGTTTCGGTGTATACAAGGACCGAAGAAGTACGATGACTATCATATGAGGAATTATCGATATAGAAGTAGACAGGAGCCGAGGGAGGAGATGATGGAGCAGCTCGCGTTAGCTAGGGTTTAGCAGATATGGCGGTAATGATAGCACTTACACCCTCCCTCCGCACCAAGCTGAACTACAAACTCCCACAGGGACTCATGCTGATGTCCGCTAACTGCAGGTACGCCCGCAAGGCCATCAGCAGCCCCCAGCCCAGCCCACCCCCAGAAGAGCTCCCTCAGAGTCGCATGCTTCAGGTCCTAAACACACTATTCGCATTGCCCAAATCTCTACCTTTCCGCAGCCAACTGAGGGAGATTCAAGTCAAACTGGAAGCCAGGGGCTATACCTCAGTCGCAGGGTTCAAAGCGGATGTGCGGAGAGTGTGGACGAATGTATTCACAGGGTTACCGCCTGATAGTGACCAGCATAGACAGGCTGTAATGCTGAGTGGGCTATTTGAGCGGGAAGGGGCGGATTTGGAGCCGGTGCGAATATCTCAGCTGAGAAGACTAGTGCTGGGCAGACGGATCCGCCAGCTCAAAGCCGCCCATCTTACACACTTATTCAGCATAGTAGAGCCGGAACTGGGAAGTGACGAAGGCCTGCTCGAGCTGAGCTTCAGTCTGGAGCACCTCCCCAACCCCGTCTTTCTGGCGCTTGAACTGTACGTCTCCAGTGTGTTGCAGCCCAGCACCGGCCCTTCCGAGCCTTCCGACAGCACTGACGCAGACCTGTGAACTGGTAGATATCTAATGCTAAGTATATGGAAGAGATAAGACTTAGGAAGAGACAATACAGCCGAATCCGACTTCCAGAGGCAGTCCCCACCTCCTATCGCAGGCTATTCCAGGCGAGTCCCAAAGCCTGCAACTACCCGAGAAGCCTATCAGTCCTGTTCGCCGACCTAAATACCTGGCGAAAGGCAAAAGACAGCGAATCCGTCCCTCGCCCAATCCGTGCAGTAAAACTGACTAAGGCGGAGTCCAGACCAGTCCAAAGACTGCAGATCATTCCGAGGCCTGTGACTCCTGTGCAGATGCGGAAGAGGGCGGAGTTGCTGTGCAGGCAGGGTTCTGAGCAGAAGCGAAGCAGAAGCCAGTGCAGCAAAGGCGCAGCTGAGGTTTCCTTCATTACGCTGGACTTGGAGCCTGGCAGTTACCGACTCCAGCCCAGCAAAATCAAGCATTTCGCCCGATTCCCTCTGGTCTATATAGCAAAACTGCCAAGTTCCATCACTTTCCCTGCACCCCTGCCCCTTACCCAGCCTCCAACCACCCCCTCTCCCAAACGTCTGAAACCCACGCCCCTGCCCAGTCCTTCCCGCTTCCCAAAGCCTCCAGACGCCTCCAGCCTCGGTCCTTGGCTAGAAGACTATAGCTAGCCTAAGCTACGTAGCTGGGATGTACGGTCAAGCCTCTTCTATTCCGGTCGCTGTCCTCTACCACCACATTGAACATATCGTCCTTTATTAGCTTTTCAATGATAGCCGCGACCTTCGAATACATCCGATTCGCGTCTTCCTCGGTCTGAATTTGGCTCATGTTCTGCTCGATGAACCAGTTAATTAGGTCTTGCTGGAGACTGGTCTGCCCGACTTTTTCGAGTTCCTTGATGTGGAGAGCCAGAGCGGCGGTGATGCGCTGGAACTCGTCGTAGGAAATCTTCATCTTGGGGGCGGGGTCGGGTCGGTCTACTTGCATGGCTTCGTCAGTCGCGAGGGCGGACTGGCGGAGTTGGTTGAAGTCGTCTTCAGCCAGTACTTCAGTTAATTCCACATCTGCATTTTCCACCAACAAAATCGACTTCTTAAGCAGTCTGCAGGCCTCCTGGACATAGGCAGGCCGAATATAGCTGTCGAAGTTAAGTTTGGCCAAAGCCTCCGACAGCCTAATAATCGACTCCAATTGCCTGACAGTGATTCGGTAGGAGGAGCTGAAGTTGGTCGAATCGCCTTGTCGCAGCATTTTATACTGCTCCCGCAGTAACTCCCCAGCCTCTTTTGTGAACTTCGGGACCACTAATCGCTTCGCAAGGCGAATATACCGCATAATCACATCCGAGGAAAACTCCGGCTGAATCGCCCTGTCCCCATCCGCATGCAGACTCAAAATGTGCCTTGCAATCAACTCATCCGTCACATCCTTGCTTTCATCCACGACTACGAAGAACAGGTCGAAGCGGGACATCAGGGGCGCGGATATGTCGATGTTCCATTTCAAAGGTTTGGACTTGTCGTACCGGCCGTAGCGGGGGTTGGCGGCCGCAATTATGGAACATCTCGCATTTAAGGAAGCCTGAATTCCGGCTTTTGCTATAGAAATCGTCTGCTGCTCCATCGCTTCGTGAATTGCAGTCTGGTCCTTCGGGTCCATTTTGTCGAACTCGTCGATGCAGCAAATGCCGTTGTCCGCAAGCATCAAGGCACCGGCTTCGATGCAGAAGTCGCCAGTGTCTTCGTCCCTTTGCACCGCTGCAGTCAGTCCAGCAGCAGTAGACGCTTTCCCGGAGGTGTACACAGTCCGGGGCATAACTGAGCAGATGTACTTCAGAAACTGCGACTTGGCAGTGGACGGGTCTCCGACTATGCACACATTTATATCCCCGCGCAGTTTAATGCCCTCTGGAGTGTGCTTCATCACTCCCCCGAGCATCATGAGCAGGATGCCGCGCTTGATTTCGTCGTGGCCGTAGACTGAGGGCGCGATGCAGGTGGCGATGCGGCTGTACAGGTCCTTCTTCGCTCGCATTTTATTAACGAATTCCCGGTCGTCTTGGGTCAAATGGAAGGCTTCGTCCTCCTCCCGCCGTTCCTTTTCATTGACATTTCGTATGGAATTGGCCACAAAGATGAGTCTGTAACTCAAGTCCTTCACACCCAAAGCCTTCAGTCCAGACACACTGTCCAGCGACCGGTCCTGCGGCCTCACTCCTTCCCCCCGCATCTTCATCTGCTGTCTTTCCCCAGGAGTCAACATCGACACGTAATCCGGCATCACCGCTAGCATCCCAGTGAAAACTAGCCTTTCCCCAGGCTTCGCTCCATCCACTATTTCATGTCTCAATACCACGTCTATAGCCCTGGGCATGGCTCCGGGGGGGATGTCGGAGGCGTGTTCTTGCAGACGGATCTTTTGCCAGTCTGTGAAGACGGAGGCGCCGATGAGGAGTTCCCACTTGTTGCGGTTGCCGCAGTTGCCGTTGGGGCAGACTTGGGGCTCGGTGTACTTGTACTGCTGCTGGACGTCTTTCACTTCGGTGTTGCACGCCTCACACCTGAAAGTCCCATACACCAATTCCGGCCTGACCTCCGTACTGCGAGTCACCGTACCACTAATCGCACTCAAAGTCCCGATTTTCTCCGTCTTCAGGTCTCTTATCGTGTCCAAATGCGGCAAATTGATAAACGCCACATGAAAGACCCTGTCCTTCGCATCCGTGAAGTGGTTAAACATGAAGCTTTGCAGGCCTTTGTTCAAGAACGGCTCATATCTGAAGAAATCCGTCATAATAGCAGCCGCCAAGTCCTCGTAATTGCCCCTAAAATGAGCCCAGTCAATGTTGATAGTGGTTTTCTCGAGGTAAATGATCTTTTCGGCCTGGGTCTTGTAGGGCCGGTGGTTGTCTTGGGAGAAGTTCTCGAGGAAGTCTTTGAAGCGGTTCGAGACGGCTTCGCCTTGCTGGTCGCGGATGCCCTCGAGGCCGGCCATTTCGCGGCAAAAAGAATGATGGAAATGGGGGGTGGGGACTAGGACTATAAAGCTAGAACGACTCAGTCCGTCTTGACAGCTTCAGGACTGTTGTAGGCAGTCCACACAAAGCACCCCACCGCCACGTGAACAGCCACCACTGCCGCTATCGCCGAGGCCGCAGTCTGCCCTGCTGCACTCAGCCAGTTCTGCGTAAAGTCTACATAAGTCCCTTACATTGAGTAGCGAAGAGTGCCACGAGTGGCAATAGGATGACCATTGCAGTCATTATCAGCAGTTTCCGGCCTTGGCCTGGGGCGAGTCCGGACATATTGTTAGCTAGAGGGGAGCTGGGGGTAGAAAGGCTCGGGAGTGACGTGGAGGTACGCCTCGTCTGCGGTCATCAAGAGTACTGCGGAGCCTTTGCCCTGCGTCTGGAGCGAGTGGCGGAGTGCGAGATCTGCAAGATGGAACTCGTACAGTCCACTGCTCAAAGCATGCACCCGTCCTTTGGCTGAAAACTGCTGCGGCAGGTGCAGGTCCGGAAGGCCATAGTGGAAGTTATAGTACACTTGGGCTTTCTTCCAAAAACTAGGCGAAGGCGTAGCAAGTGCTTCAGGTGATTTGGGGGATTTGGGCTTGGGAGATGATGTGGAAGTTGAGGCTTTGCATAGCTTGTAACAGCAGCAGCCGTATCTCCGGATAAGGAATTTCGCTGTGATGATAAGGACGAATAGGAGCACAATTATGCCGAGGAAGCGGAGAAAGGAGGACCAGCATCCTTTCGCGAAGAAACACGGCAAATCGAACCAATTCGGACAGTACTCAGTGCAACTAAACTCACTTTCCCTATCATCAACCTCCACAGAGCCGCTTGGAGTGGTGCCATTCCCTCCCTGCGCCCCTAAATCCACCTCTCTACTAGTCGTGTTGAACCCTATTGTCACCATTTCGAGCAGGTCTCCCAAGGCGTTCCACAGTACTATGGAGCAGTTGTAGGTCTGTCCGGTCTGCTGGTCGACTGTTAAAGGGAAGGTCTTGAGAGTGGATCGTTGGGCTGGGAGGGTAAAGAGTGCAGTTGGGACTGGCGCTACTCCATTAGTGCAGTTAACAGTAAGGGAAAATTGGGCTGTTACCGCCCCAGTACTGGATACTTGGACTGAGAGAAGTCCGTCCCAGGACTGACTTTCAAAGCTATTGATATACGCGTAGTCGATTTTCCCACTGCTCACACTCGTTATGAACACCAGTCGATCCGCACTCAACTCCAGCGTTATCAGCGTCGTATACCTCCCTTCCAGCGTCAACTCCAAGTACCGTTCCTCCTGCCACACTATACTCGTGAAGTTCCCCCAGGCCGACAGGAAGTGATTCGGCCTCTGTCCGCTATTCACTCTCTTTAGGTCTGCAGAGTCATAGTCCTCGGGTTGGTTTTGGAAGCAGGACTGGACTAGTTGGGAGCACTTGCTGGGCTGGGAATTGAAGGCGGTGTAGCTGGTGCCGACCTTGTTGCATTCAGTACCGTCGGAGGTTACTTGAGAGGGGTTCAGGAGCATCCAGCGACGAGAGCCCATTAGGACTCGAGAGTTGTCGCTGGGCATTGAGGGGGTAAATAGCAGTAAAGAGGATAAAGTCGGGGGCGGAGTAGTTGGGTAGAAGTCTCCAATTAGTCTGACTACCACATCCCCCACCTTCTGCACCGGCACAGAGGGCGACACTGTGACCGTTTCCAGCGTATAATTCCCCTGCGAATCCGGCAAAGTGACCTCCACCGTGACCTCATACCCAATCACCTCCGTCCCCACCTCATACGCCGAGTACCACAAGTCATCCAGCACCAAGCAATGCGCAGTCGCATACCCCTGTCCCAAGTTAAACGCCTCACACTGACTCCCCCTCCTGTGTTCGTCAGGGTCTAGTCCGATAGTCTGCAGGACTGAGCAGGTGCAGCAGTAGCCCTGGCTGTCCCAGACCTTCTCACCGGAGGAGTCCCGCTTCCAGCCGCAGGAAGGGGAGGAGGTGTAGGCTGCGTCGGAGCACTCGAAGGCGGAGAGGGATTGGACCAGTTCGCGGGGCTTGTTGTTGTAGTCGTGCTGGTATCTTAGAGGATACCGGGCGGTTGCACGGCTCTTGGAAGCCTGTATTTTGACAGGATAGCGAAGGGGAGTGTTCTCTGTGCCTCTACTAGCAGCAGTGATATAGGCCTCCAGTCTCTCAGTGCCTGCCAGTTGCCCACTTTCCAGGGAAAGCGACACTACCATGCGGCCTGCAGTGCAGTTGAGTGCGGAGCCACTGTCTGTGCAGGTTTCTAGCTGGCCGCTGGCGATCAAGTAAGCAGGCACTTGAGTAGCCAGCAGGAAGAGACACAGGAAGGCGGACATTATTAGAGTGTATCTGCAGAAAAACTGGGATTTTCTCGAAGAGCTCAACTGGATAAGGCTATTCTGGGGTTTCAGGAACTTATATCGGGTTTGTAGGGTTTAACCTGTTGCCGGCCTCTAGCTTTAGCAATGGTTGAAGGAGTAGTGTATGTGTCTTTCCTTTCCCTTTCTCTCTGCTCGCTTTGGATGTACTACTGGCCCTGGCTCAACCGCCGCTACCGCCCCTTGGAAGTGGACTCAGTGGAAGAGCGATGCTATCATCTGAGTAGTCCTATTCGCCTATTTGGCGGCCGCCACTGCTACCTTGTGGCTACCACCTTCCTCGGCCAGCACACCCGCATCGAGCTGAACGAGTCCACAGGCCAGGTCCAGGTCACAACCAACTACTACGACGGCTGGCCCCACACCTGCTATAGGAAAAGAAACTCTCTTCCAGGCCTTTTCCCCACTGATATCGCCGCCGCCTTCCGCAAACAAGCGGAAATGCGGCCTTTGGACCCGAAAGCCCACTACTGCCAGCACGTCACGAGAGACACACTGAATGATGTCAGTGGACGCGAGGAAAAGGAACTGAGGAGTGAGCAATTGCAGCTGATTGCGCACTTGCAGGCCTTTGGCTCCGAAGAAACACTGTTGGGAGAGAAGGAAATTTACGCTCACCGCCTACATCTCGAAAATTCCCCTTATTCTCCCGTATCTCTGTCGAAATCGCCCTCAAAAGACGTCCCGGACCGTCCCCTCCTCCTCGACTTCCTATACGAATTGAACGAGTTCCGGCCTATTGAATAGGTAATGCGTAGACTTCTGGGCCGGGGCTTCAGCCGCCTCTACAACCCTATCAAGCCGCGGCTCCGAAGCGCCCAAAAGGTCCGTTTTCAGTCCAGATTCGGGGAAAGTCCGAAGGTAAAGGCAGGCGTCGCCCACGCAATGCAAATTGCAAAGGCGAACATCAAGCCTACGATGCTTTCCTCCACCCTGGGCAAGACCGCAAAGGAAATGAAGGCTACAGATAAGGCGATTTCCTTTAAAACCACTGCGGACCCGGCTTTTGAGAAGGATATTCGCAGGTTTGTGGTGTCGAGGGGTGTGACTGCTGTGGGGGAGGCGCATTTGGCATACATGCAGCAGAACTTGCTGCTGCTGGACCAGAGTGTGGAGTCGAGGAGGAATGTGCTGCTCGTGGAGGAGCTGGAGAACTACCAGAAGAAGCTGAGAGACCATAAGGAGATGACACGCAGGAAGGAACTCCAGGCCAAAGCCGCCGAATCCCTGCAAGTCCTCGGCCCCGAGGAAAACATCGACCGTCTTCTCAGCCGTCTCTCCGACCTCGCCATAGTCTCCAGTCCCCTTCCCACCGACCAACCCCACTCCTTAGTGCCCACAGCCCCAGCACTCCCTATCCAGTCCCCCCTGCTGATACACACTACCAGTGCTGTCATCTCCTCCAAGGGAGTCATTGACTTGACGGGTCGCACGACCGGTCACCTGAGTTTCAACCAATTGACCCACCGGGAACTGGGCAACTACATCTGCTACAACCTGCTCAAAAGGGAAGAGGCGTTGGCTTTATTCGCCAGTGCTAGGGAAAGTGACCAGTTTGATGTCAATCTCAGGGCTAGTCTGGTGCAGAAAATCGCAGTTCTGCATACAGAGGAGGATATTCTCGAGGATAAGCGGTTTAAGGACTTACTAGGGGATATCAACCGATCAGTCTCGCAGCTTTCGCACAAAAATATAGCGGATTCGCTTTGGGCACTGGGGAAACTGTATAGAGGCAGGAAAGAAACCGGCCCACTGGTGGACCACTTGATTCACTCCCTTTGTGACCAGGTTTCCACCCGTATAAAGGAATTGAACGGCCTGCATTTAGCCTATATTTGCGACGGACTTTTCGGTTTAAAGCTGCATTTGCCGGGAGTAACGGAAAATGTGATGGTGCGACTGGGAGAGGTACTGGGGATTTGCGAGCAAATGAGCGGCGGAGAGCGGGAAAAGGAAATCGAGCCTTGGAAGTACCAAATCACCACGCAACCTTCGCTTTTTTATGGGTATGAGGACCGCACAGTGCCCAAATACCCACTAACCGCGCAGGCCATAGACCTCCTGACCCGCTATTTGTCCTTCTACCCCTACTACGACAGCCCTGCCCACAAAGTGGCCCTGCTCACCCGCTGTGCCAGTGTCCTGAGTCGCAGTCTAACCAACGAACTGACCCTAAGTACCGCTTTATCCCTCTTCCGCACCTTCGGAAGGGACGAAATCGTGGCTATTCGGCCAGAAGTGCAAAGTCTGTTCACCCACTTAGCCACAGCAGTGTTCCCACAGACGTTTAGTCTGGACCTGGCGCAGACTTCGGAAATCACCCAGGCTGTGCTGAATTCAGGCCTGTACCGCCTTTCTCGCCTATATGAGGAACTGGAGTTCAGGGCGAAGGCGGTGTTGGCCTCTGGGAGGGCGGAGGACCTGGTGAATTCGTTGAAAGTGTGGGGCAGACTGGAGTTTGCGTTTGGGAACGGAGTGGACCCTGGGGTGGATTTGGCCTATTTCCTGCTGCCCAGCAGTCCTGTGATGGGCTCAATTCCGCAGGAGTACCTCCGCATTATCAACGAATTCCCTCTGTCGGACAGCCAGCAGTTGGAAGTAGCACAGGTATTCGCACTTCTAGGCCACCGCTTGGACTTCCACCCTGCACTTTTGAAGGGCATCCAGGCCCTGAGCAAGAGCGCAAACACCCGTCCCGCCCTCTTTATGCTGCAGGCTGCCTTTGGCGATATCGGCTTTCGGGAGGATATGGTCGCGGCTTTGCCTAGAATCATGTCGTGTGAGCCTGTTCGCACCCAGGTCCAGGTCCTTACAGCCCTCGCCCACCTCAACACTTCTCTCCCAGTGGAGGACATCTGCACGGCCATCAGGGCGGAAATGGGGCAATTCCAGCGAAATAAGGAAATTGTACCCTGCGTGTGGGCGATTTCAGCCCTCGGCAGTCCTGATGCGGAGACACTGAGACTGCTACTGGGGAAAGTGAACTTTTCAGCGCTCACCAAGTTGGAAACAGTCCTGCTTTACCAGGTCTACCTGACCTTCCCAGACCTGCTTTCCGCTATCATCCCTGCCTCTATTCAGGACAAAGGGCCTCTATACCTCTCCGACTTCCCTATGTTCAACACTGTGGACATGAGTGATAGAGTGGTGGACACAGGGAAGTTGGTAGGCGGGTACTACGTGCAGTACTACGACATAGAGAACAGAACTGTGCTGGAAAGTGTGCGGAAAGAGGGCCGACTGAAGAGCGGGGAAGTGAGTGGACTACTGAGGGTGAGAGAGACACACTTAAGGAAGGCGGGAGTGCAGGTGGCAGTAGTCTAGGGAATAGCTGCAGTCATTAGGGATAGTGCGGTACAGAGGGAGTACACTGTGACTAGAGCTACACTAGTACTGGCAATCCTCGGCTAGGGCTGCTTCGAAGGCTTCGTCACACTGTGCCGGGTCCTGCTCCGGAGGAGGGATAAAGACGTCGTCCTCAGGACCGAGAGAGCTGATTTCCACTGGGTGTGCAACTTCCTCTGGCAGACTACTAGCAGGCGCAGTAGGTGCAGGAACCGGTATAGTCAATTTAAAGCCAGGCAGGGAGGCGTGGTGGATATTCGCCCCAGTCCTCATGAAGGTATAGCAGGCATGACGGTTGGTGCTTGGGACCTGCTCCAGTACCTTTAGCACGCAAAGTCTTATCAGTATTTTCCTGATTTCCTCAGTGTTTGCCTTCTTTAGTTCTGCGAACCCCACTTTCTTTTTGTCCCCTGCTTTGGCCTTTTCCCCCTTCAAGTGCGAAATCACCTGCAGAAGGGTCAGTTGCGAATTCCCGATGATGGTTTTCAGGGTCGTTTTCGCAGTTTCAGTGACGTCTTTTTCCTCAAATTGTCCACTTTTCTGGCAATTATCGCATCTTTTCGCACACCCCGCAGGGTCAAACCTCTCCCCGAAATGCGCCAACAGCATTTCCCTCCTGCACTTAATCGTCTCCTCACAGTACTCCAACATCTTCGCCAGGTCGAAGTACGTGCACTCCAAAGACTTCTTCGGACTGCCCTGAATGAGGAAGTCCAAACGGGCTTTGTCCTTATAGGAGTAGAAAAGGATACAATTGGACACTGCCCCGTCCCTGCCTGCCCTGCCGCTTTCCTGGTAGTAGTCCTCTATAGACTTCGGCAGTGTCGAGTGAATGACGAACCGCACGTCTCGCTTATTGATGCCCAGGCCGAAGGCGATAGTGGCCACCACTACTGTCAGCTCCCCTTGCAGCCACTGTTCCTGGACTAGGGTGCGCTGGTTAGGAGTGTGAGAAGCGTGGTAGGCGCCCGCTGCAATGCTGTACTGCCTGCGCAGAGTGTGGGCCAGGTCGTCACATTCCGACTTGGAAAGGCAGTATATGATACCGGACTGGCCAGGGAAGCGCTGGGCTATGAGAGCTGCGATGTCCTTCACGATATGGTCAGTTTTCGCCTTCACTTCGTAGGAAAGGTTGGGGCGATTGAGACTGGTGAGGAAGCACAAAGGCTCTTTCAGTTCCAAGCGGTCCAGTATGTCCTCACGAACTCTCTCTGGAGCTGTGGAGGTCAGACAGAGCACTGGTAAGTCCGGCCACTCTCGTCTCACTTCCGCCAGTTTCAGGTAATCTGCCCTGAAGTCAGTCCCCCACTTACTAATGCAGTGCGCCTCGTCCACCACCAGCCTCGCGATTTCCCCTTTTTCGTACTTTCCCTTCAGTACCGCCTGCAGACCCTGCCCTCCCACTAGTCTTTCTGGAGTCGTTAGTAGGATTTGCACCTCGTCTGAGGCGTGCAACTGGGCTAAAACCTCCCTCTGAGCGGGCACTGGCATAGTGCTAATGAGCGCTTTCGCTCGAAGTTGCTTGGAGCACAGGAAGTCCAGTTGGTCCTTGATGAGGGAAATTAGGGGCATAATCACGAGAGTCAGGCCGCGGGAGGCGATAGCGGGGAGCTGGTAAAGCAGCGACTTCCCTGCTCCTGTGGGCATACAGGCGAACACATTCCTCCCAGACATCAGCGCATTTATCACCTCTTTCTGACAAGGCTTGAAACTCTCATTCCCGAACAACACAGAATTCAGCATGAAAACCTGTTTGGACCATTCAAAGTCGTCACTAGTCCATACAGACTGGGAAGCAGGAGTGAGGATCTGGCCTCCGGACTTGTCCTTGGAGGGCAGGAAGGAGGGCTCGGGCTGGTAGGCAGGGGCGCTGGTGTCCAGGGGCAGGACTGGGTAGTCCTGTTTGGGTAGTGGGGG
>Ga0247837_1001786_pt1 | contig 43219 bp, 26 predicted proteins | sample LaCtaG_2_FD_187115 | JGI IMG/M metagenome (GOLD analysis project Ga0247837, IMG submission 187115) | Freshwater microbial communities from meromictic Lake La Cruz, Castile-La Mancha, Spain - LaCruzMarch2015_14.5m | ecosystem: Environmental > Aquatic > Freshwater > Lake | place: Spain: Castile-La...
ATCCCGAACTCAGAAGTGAAACGGTGTATCGCCGATGATAGTGTGGGGTCTCCCCATGTGAAAGTAGGTCACCGCCAGGGCCTTTTCCTGAATACCCCCGCGCCTTAGGGCCCGGGGGTTTTCTTTTTGGCGCCACGGCGCTCGGTGCGACCGGGCGGCGCACCGCCCCCCGGTCTCACGGGCGTGGCGGTTGCAGGTGCGGGTGTGGACCGCTAGCGTATGCTTTTTCCCAGTCGCCGACTCCAGATCCCGCAATGACCGCAGCCCTCGAAGTCGCTCAGCTCGTCAAGACCTACAGGGGTGGGCTTCGGGCCCTGAACGGGGTCGACCTGATGGTGGCGGAAGGCGATTTTTTTGCCCTCCTGGGTCCCAATGGTGCCGGCAAGTCGACCCTGATCGGCATCATCGCCTCGCTGGTGAACAAGACGTCCGGTGCGGTACGGGTGTTCGGTCATGACCTGGACCTTGACCCGGAGTCCGTGAAGGCGTGCATCGGCTTGGTCCCCCAGGAGTTCAACTTCAATCTCTTCCTGCCGGCGGTCGAGGTGGTCGTGAACCAGGCCGGCTACTACGGGATCCCGCGGCGGGAGGCCTGGGTGCGGGCCGAACGCTATCTGCGGCAACTGGACCTGTGGGATCGTCGTGACACCGAGATGCGTCGTCTCTCGGGGGGTATGAAGCGACGGCTGATGATTGCTCGGGCTTTGGTTCATGAGCCGCGCCTGCTGATCCTGGACGAGCCGACCGCGGGGGTCGATATCGAGATCCGGCGGTCCATGTGGGCCTTCCTCAAGGATCTGAACGCCCAAGGCACCACTATTATTCTCACGACCCATTACCTGGAAGAGGCGGAGAGTCTGTGCCGTACGATCGCCATCATCAATCACGGTGACATCACCGAGCGCTCCAGTATCGGGGCCTTGCTCGCCCGCCTGCATACCGAGACCTTTGTTCTAAACCTCAAGGGGCGGGTGGCAGAGTTGCCGCAACTGGGTGGGTTTGTGCTCAACCATGTGGATGACTGCACCCTGGAGGTGGAGATGAGCCGTGAACACACCATCAATGGTCTGTTCGATGCATTGTCGCGCAACGGCATCGAAGTGATCAGTCTTCGCAACAAACAAAATCGCCTGGAGCGGCTGTTCCTGGACATGCTGGACCGGGGGCGGGCGGATGCGGAGGAAGCCCCGTGAGTCGGAACCGGAGGGCCTGGCGACGGTACTGGATTACCTTCGATACCATCGTCTCGAAGGAGGTCTTGCGCTTCACGCGGATCTGGGTCCAGACCGTCTTGCCCTCGATCATCACCACGACGCTCTATTTTGTGATCTTCGGTCAACTGATCGGTGGCCGCATCGGTCCCATGGACGGCCTGGCCTACCTCGATTTTATTGTTCCGGGGCTGGTGTTGATGGCCGTGATCACCAACTCCTATTCCAACGTCGTCTCCTCGTTCTATAGCAGCAAGTTCTCCCGCTACGTGGAGGAACTGCTGGTCTCGCCTGCACCGAACTGGGTGATTCTGGCCGGTTACGTTGCCGGTGGTGTCGTGCGCGGGCTCACCGTGGGGGCTTCGGTGATGCTGGTGGCCATGCTGTTTACGGAGATCCGCATCTACAGTCCGGTCGTGACTGTTCTCGTCTTGCTCATGACCGCGGTCCTGTTCGCGCTGGGCGGTTTCATCAACGCGATCTACGCCAACAGTTTCGACGACATCTCGATCATTCCCACCTTTGTACTCACGCCCCTGACCTACCTGGGCGGCGTCTTTTACTCGATCGACTTGCTGCCCGGATTCTGGCAGGGTCTCTCCTTGGCGAATCCGGTCCTGTACATGGTCAATGGTTTCCGCTACGGCCTGCACGGGGTCAGCGATATTCCTCTTGGGCTGGCTTTTGGTATAGGTCTTGCCTTTATACTGATGCTCGTCCTGTTCGCCCTGGCGTTGTTGCGCCGCGGCGTGGGCGTCAAGTCCTGACGAGCCCCTGGCGCTTGGCTCGAGCTTGTATCCGTCTTCTGCAAATGGGACTATAAGCGCATGAAAGTCTCGGGAAATGCACCGGCAGGTTCCGGTCCTATGTTGAACCCTCTCGCCTCCGCCGCGCGATGCGCGGCACGCGCGACTCACCTGTCCTGGGCGCAGCCGTGACGATCCCCTACGCTCAGTCTGGTCGCCATCCGCCGCCGCGTCCGCGCCGCCGCTTCCTCGGTTTTCTGCTGCGCTGGGCCTTGTTGGCCGGCGTCGGTGTCGGCTTGGCCGTTGCCCTGTACGGCGTCCACCTGGACCGGGTGGTGCGGGCCAAGTTCGAGGGCAAGCGCTGGGCACTGCCGGCCCGGGTCTACGCGCGCCCATTGGAAATCTACGCTGATCGTCCGCTGACGCCCGAACAACTCACGGCTGAACTCATCCGGCTGAATTATCGGGAAGTGACCGACCCGGCGACCGACGGGACCTACAGCCGCACCGCTGGTGGCTTGCTGGTTCACACCCGCAGTTTCCGTTTCTGGGACGGAGAGGAACCCGGACGCCTGCTGGACCTGGAACTGAAGGACGGTAAGGTCGCGGCCTTGCGCGATGTCGGCGACGGTTCGGCGCCGGCCTTGGTGCGGCTCGAGGCCGCCCTGATCGCCAGCATTTACCCGACCCATAATGAGGACCGGGTCCTGGTCCAGCGCAAGGACCTGCCGGACCTGCTGGTCCGCGCCTTGTTGGCGGTCGAGGATCGCAGCTTCTTCAGCCATGTCGGGGTCGATCCGCGCGGCATCATCCGGGCCGGTTATCACAATCTGCGCGCCGGCGGGGTGGTCGAGGGTGCCAGTACCCTGACCCAGCAACTCGTCAAGAACTTCTATCTGACCGCCGACCGGACCATGGCGCGCAAGCTCAACGAGGCCTATATGGCCCTGTTGCTGGAGTGGCGCTACGACAAGGACGCGATCCTGGAGGCCTATGCCAACGAGATCTATCTGGGCCAGGACGGCAGCCGCGGCGTCCACGGCTTTGGGCTTGCGAGCAGCTTTTTCTTCAACCGTGATCTCGACGAGTTGGGTATCCCGGAGGCGGCGTTGCTGGTGGGCCTGGTGCAGGCCCCGTCCAGCCTGGATCCCCGGCGTTTTCCCGAGGCGGCGCTCAAGCGGCGCAATCTGGTGATCGACATCATGGTCCGCGACCGGGTCATCACCGCCGCCGATGGCGACCAGGCCAAGGCCGCGCCGCTCGGCCTGCGCGATGGGGGCGGGCGTCCGACCGGCGAATACCCGGATTTCGTCCAGTTGGTGCGCCGCCAATTGCAGCGTGACTATCGCGACGAGGACCTGCGCTCCGAGGGCCTGCGCGTCTTCACCACGCTCGATCCGCTGATTCAGTCGACGGTGGAGACCGCCCTGCCGAAACGACTGCGCGAATTGGAGAAGTCGCGCGGTATGCGCATCGGCACCCTGGAGACGGCCGCGGTCGTGACCTCGGTCGCCAACGGTGAGGTGCTGGCCTTGGCGGGCGGCCGTCAGGCCGGCTACGCGGGATTCAATCGCGCCCTGGACACGGTGCGTTCCATCGGTTCCCTGGTGAAGCCGGCGGTCTATCTCGCGGCCCTGTCCAACCCCAAGCGCTATACCTTGACGACCAGTATTCCGGATGAGCCCTACAGCCTGAGGACCGGCAACGGGCAGATCTGGTCGCCACAGAACTACGACCATTCGGTGCACGGACCGGTACCGCTGTACCAGGCCCTCGCGCATTCCTGGAACCTCGCGACCGTCAATCTGGGGATGACCATCGGGGTCGCGGAGGTGGCCGAAACGCTCTATCGTCTGGGGGCGCAGCGGCGGATCGTCGCGGTGCCGGCCATGATGTTGGGGTCGGTCTCGCTGTCGCCGCTGGAGGTCGCCCAGATCTACCAGACCATCGGTGCCGGCGGCTATCGCGCCCCATTGCGCGCGATACGTGAGGTGATGGACGTGAACGGTCGCCCGCTCAACCGCTATCCCCTGGCGGTCGAGGCGGTGGTCGACCCGCGGGCGGCCTATCTGACCGGCTGGGCCATGCAGCAGGTGGTTACCCAGGGCACCGCCAAATGGCTCGGCGCGCGTTTACCAAACGGTCTGACCATGGCCGGCAAGACCGGCACCACCGATGACATGCGTGACAGTTGGTTCGCCGGTTTCAGCGGTGATAAGGTCGCCGTGGTGTGGGTGGGGCGCGACGACTATAAGCCTACGGGCTTTGCCGGCGGCACCGGCGCCTTGCGCGTGTGGGCGGAGTTCATGCTGGCGATCCCCAACGAGCCGCTCCAGCAGGCCCCGCCGGATGGCGTCGTGCTGTCCGGCGGCTGTGGGCGCAGCGGTGTACCCTATATCCAGGGCAGCGGGCCGGCGTCCGGTGGATGCGCCGACAAGGATGAAGGGCGAGCCGCGGCCAGGCGCCCGGAGGCGCCGAAGGCAGACGCGGCCGGGGCGCCGCAAGTCCCGGCGGTGGCTCAGCCCGCACCCGCCCCCGTGCCGGCACCCAAGCCGAAGCCAAAGCCGCAGAACGAAAACTATTTTCTCAGCGATTTGTAGCCGATGTTCAACGTCCTTCGAATCCTCGCCTGCGTTACGGTCCCGGTCCTTGGGGTGGCAGCCTGCGCGATGGGACCGCGCGAAGGGCCGCCGGCGCCGGTCGTTACCATCACGCCGCGTCCGGGTTTGTCGGCGCCGGTGACGCCGCCCGACAGTGCACCGACGACGGTTGCGCCCGTCGTCGCGGCCCCGGTTAAGCCGACACCCAAGCCCGTGGCACCCCGTGCGAAGCAGACCAAGGTCTACGCCTATCGCGAGTCGGGGGCCGAGCCTGAGCCTGAGCCCGGTCCGGAATCCGCGCCGGACTCGGAGTCGCCGCGGGTGCCGCGACCTGCGCCGCCCGCGGCCGTGGCCCCCGTGCCCGCGACGGTGCCTGCCGCCCAAGCGTCGAGCCGTCCCCAGCAGGTTGCCGCCGTCAAGGCCCCGGTGCCGAGCGCGGCGGCGGTGAAGCCGCCGCTGGCGGCAGCGACGGGCAAACCGGTCGCCGCCGTCGCGCCGAAGCCCGCCCCAGTCACCCCGCCGAAACAGACGACGGCCGCCGCGCCACCCGTGCCCAAGCCGCCCAAGGCCGCGGAGGCCCCACGGGCGGTCCCTGCGGCGCCGGCCAAGCCGCCGGTTGCGGTCGCCGCTTCTGCCCCTGCGCCCGCGCCGCGCCCCGCAGCAGTCGCGCCGCCACCGGTGAGCGCCGCACCCCCGATTGCGTCGGCGCGGCCTGCGGCCCCGGCCCCGGTCCCGGTCCCGGTCGCGCCGACGCCGGCCCGCGCTCCGGCGCTGCCCGCGGCGGCGGCCCAGCCCGCCACGGGCCTGGCGCCCGCCGCCGACAGCCTGGCCCGCCAGGCCGAGCAGCAGCGCCAGACGGGTGATTATGCAGGGGCCGCGGCGACCCTGGAGCGCTCCCTGCGGATTGCGCCGCGCGAGGCTTATCTGTGGAATCGCCTGGCACGGGTGCGCATGGAACAGGGGCTATCCGCCCAGGCGGGGCAATTGGCCGCCCGCTCGAACGACTATGCCGGCGGACAGGCGACGGTCAAGAAGGATAACTGGCGGATCATCGCCGAGGCGAAACGGCGTACCGGTGACCTCGCCGGGGCCGGCGAGGCGGAGAAACGGGCCGGCGGGGACTGACCATCAGCGCCGTCACCGCGCGTTCAGGGTTCAGACACGGATGACCACGCTGGCCGACATCTTCGGTTGCGACGGGTTGCTGGCGCGGTGCCTGCCCGGGTTCCGTCACCGCGCCGCCCAGCAGGCCATGGCGCAGGCGATCGCCCAGGCGATCGAGGCCCGCGAGACCCTGATCTGTGAGGCCGGCACCGGGACCGGCAAGACCTTCGCATACCTGATTCCGGCGATCCTGAGTGGCCGCAAGGTGCTGATCTCGACCGGGACCCGCAACCTGCAGGATCAGCTTTTTCACCGCGACCTGCCGCAACTGCGTGACGCCCTCGGCCTCCCGTTGCGCGCCGCGCTGCTCAAGGGGCGCGCGAATTATCTCTGTCGCCACCGGCTCAAGCTGGCGCTCGAGGACCCGGCTCGCCACGACCCGCACCTGCGCGACCAGTTGCGTACCGTTCTGGACTGGTCCAAGGGCACCCGGCGGGGTGACGTCGCGGAACTGCCGATCCCCGAGGATGCTCAGGTATGGCCGGCGGTGACCTCCACCAGCGACAACTGCCTGGGGCAGACCTGCCCCGAGTGGCAGGACTGTCACCTGTTGGCGGCCCGCCGCGAGGCCCAGGCGGCGGACCTGGTGGTGGTGAATCACCACCTCTTTTGCGCCGATCTGGCGCTCAAAGACGAGGGTTTCGGTGAGATCCTGCCGGGTGCCGACTGCTTCATCCTGGACGAGGCGCACCAGCTTCCGGAGGTCGCTGCCGGCTTCTTCGGTGTCATGGTCAGTGCTCGCCAATTGCTGGACCTCGCGCGGGATACCGAGCTCGAGTATCGGCGCGAGGCCGGCGACGCCCCGGAACTGCCCGAGCGAGCTGCGGGGCTGCGCTGCGCTGCGCAGGACCTGCGTCTGTGCCTGGGCGAGGGCGACCGCCGGGCTCCCTGGCACGACCTGAGCGGCGACCCGGAGCCGGTCCGGGCACTGGAGGCGCTCCTGCGCCGCTTGCAGTCACTGGCCCAGGGGCTCAAGGCCCTGGAGGGGCGGGGCAAGGGCCTGGATGCCTGCCTGGGCCGTGCGCAGGAACTAGCGTCACGCATGGACCTGCTCACCGCGCCCCCGCGCGCGGATCAGGTCCGCTGGTTCGAGGTCCAGGGCCGGGGCTTGCGCCTGCACCAGACACCGCTGGAGGTCGCCGCGGTCTTTCGGCAACAGTTCGACCGTCAGCGCGCCGCCTGGGTGTTTACCTCGGCGACCCTGGCCATCGGTGAGAGCTTCACCCATTTCGCCCGTCAGCTCGGCATTGAGGGGGCGACCACCGCCCGCTGGGACAGCCCGTTCGACTATGCCCGCCAGGCGCTCTGGTTCGTGCCGCGGGGCTTGCCGGAGCCGGCCGACCCGGGCTATAACGCCGCGGTGCGGGACCTGGCCTGCGAACTCATCGGCTACAGCCAGGGGCGGACCTTCATGCTCTTCACCAGTCATCGCGCGCTGCGTGAGGTGGCGGACGGCCTGACGGGGCGCATCGAGTTCCCGATCCTGGTGCAGGGCAGCGCCCCCCGGGCCGAACTGCTGCGCCGCTTTCGTGACCTGGGCAACGCGGTCCTGCTCGGCACCGCGAGCTTCTGGGAGGGGGTGGACGTGCCGGGTGAGGCCCTGTCCTGTGTCATCATCGACCGCCTGCCCTTCGCCTCCCCGGGGGACCCGGTCCTGGCGGCGCGCATCGAGGCGTTGCGGCGCCGCGGCGGCAATCCGTTCGCCGAGTTCCAGTTGCCGCAGGCGGTGATTGCACTCAAACAGGGGGCTGGCCGCCTGATCCGCGGGGACAGTGACCGCGGGGTCTTGGTGGTCTGCGACCCGCGGCTGCTGCGGCGTTCCTACGGGTACACCTTCCTGGCCAGTCTGCCCCCAATGGCGCATACCCGCGAGCCCGCACAGGTGTGCGCCTTTTTCGGGGGCTTGCCCGCGCCGGTGACCGCCCAGAGCCCAGACTGACACCCACTCGGACGAGAGATCCGCGCATGAACGCAAACAGCCGGCAACTGGTTCCTGACTGCGACCGGTGGTCCCGCGAGTTCGCCTCCCCGGCCTTCGAGGTCTGGCTGGAGCGGCTCAGCACCCAGGGTTATTGCCAGCTCCTGGTTGCGTTGATCCTCAAGCTCGAGCGGATGGTGCAGGCCCCGATCGACGGTGCCCGGCGGGTCGGGATACTGCGGGGAGCGATGACCCTGATCCATGACGTGGCTGATGACCTGCCGCGTAATCCCGGGCGACAGAAAGGGGTCGAGGGTGTCGCCGGCCCCCTGTCGCTCGCGCAGCGCCTAGGGGCCGCCACCTACGAGAACCTCAAACTGACCCTCGAGGCGCTCGATCATGGCGGCGGGGCGGTCGTCGGCGAGTACGATCGAGGGCGCCTGTGGGTCGTCGGGGAGATGTATGCCTGGCTGGGTCGTCAGATCGAGATCGGCGTCGACCGGGGGCAGGCCTGGCCGCAGCACACCTGGCAGGAACTGCACGATCTGTTTTCTTACTCCACCAATCGTCTGGGGCGGGCAGGGGCTGACAGCGCCGCGCTCTGGGGGGCGGTGCAGCCGGGGACCGCCGCGGGTGCCGGGGATCCGGAGACCTTTTACAAGCGGCTCCTGATGATCGGCCTGTGCGCCGAACAGGGGGCCAGGGCCTTGCTCGCCCCGAGCGCCGCCGAGCCCTTTTCCGCCTGGGTACGTGCAGCCCAACTAGAGGATCCTGCGGCTTATTTCGGGGTTCTCGGCACCTACCTCGTGGAAGCCTCCAGCGACACGCCGCCGCGCCTGGTCCCGGGGGCGCTGGGGCCGGTCAGCCGGGCCCGCGTGCTGCGTCTGCCCTCCGCGTTCCTGACCGCACTCGCTGCCGCCAAGGCGGGGCGCCACCCCTTCGCTGCCGGTTGAGCCCGGGCCGGGTCCGCGCGTTCAAACCGCTGCCGGCGCCGTGAAGTGCGAACCAGTTCACGCTTCACATCGGTCGGGTATGGCTAAACTCAGGAGTTATCAGAACAACGATCTGCAGGCGTTTTATGGACGGCAGCGCGCGTGGCTTTCCAGTCGTTCGGTCGCCGTCGGTGCCGGTGCACCCCCCCGCTTGCGGCCTGACCATGAGCGTCACTTCAGTGTCGGCGTCCACCCTGCCGGGGTCTACCCTCCGCCCGCCGTGCTTCGATGCGGACCTGGCGGCGGTGCGCGACTGGCTCGGCGTCCTGCGGTCGGTGGGTGTACGCTCGGCTGGCCCGGCGCTGATCCTCGCGCTGGAGGCGCTGCGCCGGGCGCAGGTCCCGGCCGCTCGTCGCCTCGCCATTGTGCGCCTGTTCAAGGCGCCGCTCCTCAAGACCTGCGCGGGCCTGCCCAAGCCCGGGTTGGGGCCCTCGCAGTCGCTGAACGCCTCGGCCGTCGGCGTGCCCCGGAGGGGGGTGACGCTGGAACAACGGTTGTACCGCTTGATGTTCCAGAATCTGCATCAGGCCCTGATCCAATGTGACCGCGAGTCCCTGGTCCCGGACGGGCGCCAGGCACTGCACCGCGCGTGGGTTCTCCACAACCTGTTCCGCTTCTGCGGTCGGCAACTGCGTTACGCGGCGCTCTGGGGTTGCCGCCTCCCGGTCAATGCCTGGCGGGACCTGCACGAACTCTATGTCTACCTGATGGTTCGCCGGGCCACCGGGCCCGCCGTGGAGCGGCCCGCGTCGCCCGGTAACCGTGCGGTTGCGGCCTCGATCGAGTACAAGCAACTGCTCCTGTTCGGCTTGGCGGCGCAGCTTGCCGAGCGCGCGGTGCGCAGCAGCGCGGTGATGGCGGGCCTGTCGCGTTGGGCGGCGGCCACGGTCCTGGAGGACCCTCACGCAGGGTTGCAGGGCGAGGTGGGGCTTTTCGTAGTCGAGGTCATGCAGGACCGGCCGCCGCAGCGGCACCCGGGTCCCTTGGATACGCAGTTGCGGGGCTGGGTGCTTTTGCCCCCCGCCGAGTTCTTCCAACAACTGGAGGGCAACGCGCAGGGCCAGGCGGCACCACCATCGCTGGCCCCGGCACTGCGCCAGTCGGTCCCGGGCCAGCAGCCTCGGGTCGCGGTCACGGCGGGCTGAGGCGCCCCGATCCCTGGTTCAGCCGCGGTCCCGGGGTCGGTAGTCGTCCGGGATGAGGATCGTGGGGGCGCGCTGGCTGCGGTCCTTGTCGGGAAAGTCAGTGGTGTAATGCAGGCCCCGGCTCTCGCGGCGGCGCAAGGCCGACGCGATGATGAGATCGGCCACGTCCAGCAGGTTGCGCAACTCGATCAGGTCATTGCTGACCCGGAAATTGCTGTAGTACTCGATCACCTCCTGGTGCAGCAGGTCGGCCCGGCGCTTGGCGCGCTGCAGGCGCTTGTTGGTGCGCACGATCCCCACATAGTCCCACATGAAGCGACGCAGTTCCTCCCAGTTATGGGTGACCACCACCTCCTCGTCGGGCTCGGTCACGCGGCTCTCGTCCCAGGGCGGGGCGGCGGGCGGCGCTTCGCGTACGCCTATCTGTTGTTCGATGTCCGCCGCCGCCGCCTCCGAATACACCAGGCACTCCAAGAGCGAGTTGCTGGCCATGCGGTTGGCCCCGTGCAGTCCGGTGTAGGCGGTCTCACCGCTGGCGTAGAGCCCGGCGAGGTCGGTACGGGCCTGCTGATCCACCATGACGCCGCCGCAGGTGTAGTGGGAGGCCGGGACCACCGGGATGGGCTCGCGGGTGATGTCGATACCGAGCTGCAGGCAGCGGGCGTGGATGGTCGGAAAGTGGCCGATGACGAAGTCCGCCGGGCGGTGCGAAATATCCAGGTAGACGCAGGCGCTACCCAGGCGCTTCATCTCGTGGTCGATGGCACGCGCCACGATGTCGCGCGGGGCCAATTCCGCCCGGGCGTCGAAGCGCGGCATGAAGCGCTCCCCGTCCGGCAGCAGCAGCCGCGCCCCTTCACCGCGCAGGGCCTCGGAGATCAGATAGGAACGGGCCTGCGGGTGGAACAGGCAGGTGGGGTGGAACTGCATGAACTCCATGTTCGCCACCCGGCAGCCGGCCCGCCAGGCCATGGCGATGCCGTCCCCGGTCGACACATCCGGATTGCTGGTGTAGAGATAGACCTTGTTGGCGCCGCCGGTGGCCAGTACCACGAAGCGCGCCAGGAAGGTCTCCACCCGCCCGCTGCCCAGATCCAGGATATAGGCGCCCGCGCAGCGGCGGGCGCCGCGCTTGCCCGGGCGCCGGGCGCTGATCAGGTCGACCGCGATGTGCTGCTCGAACAGGCCCACCCCCGGGCGCTCGCGGACCCGCGCCTCCAGGGTCGCGGCGACCGCCGCGCCGGTGGCGTCCGCCGCATGGACGACCCGCCGGTGGCTGTGACCGCCCTCGCGGGTGAGGTGATAGCCGCCGGTCGCGGAGAATTCTGCGCCGCGGGTAAAGGCCACCCCCTGGTCGAGCAGCCAGCGGATATTGTGCGGGCCACGTTCCACCACCTGGCGCACCACGCGCGGGTCGCACAGGCCGGCACCGGCCCGCAGGGTATCCTCCACGTGGGACGCGAGCGAGTCCTGGGCGTCGAAGACGGCGGAGATGCCACCCTGGGCGTAGCGGGTGCTGCCCTCGTCCAGGGTCCGCTTCGAGACCACGGCGACCGAGATATCCGGGCGCAGCCGCAAGGCGAGGCTGAGGCCCGCGGCACCGCTGCCGAGGATCAGTACATCATGACGGTGGACGGTCTCAGTCATAGCAGGGCTCGTTGAGAAATCGCTCGAAGTCACGGACCGGGCGGGCCGCGAGGGCCGAAGGTGCGCTACACTCACTCATTTCATGGCCTGGATCAAGGTTTCCCGCTTTTTTTGGGGGGACTCGCCCGCAGTTCGGGAGAATCGAAGAACTAACCGAGCGAGGAACTGTCCATGCCATCGGAGTCGGTGAGGCGCCCAACGACGGACCCAACCGCGGCTGCGCCGCAGGTCGGGGCGCGTGGCTGAGCGTGGTGTCGATTGGGAACTGGTGCTGCGCGCTCAGGCCGGCGACAAGCGCGCCTTCGACCTCCTGGTGCTGAAGTATCAGCAGAAGGTGGCCAACCTGATCGGCCGCTATGTCCGCGACCAGAGCGAGGTCCTGGACGTGACCCAGGAGGCTTTAATCAAGGCCTATCGTGCGCTCGCGGGTTTTCGCGGCGAGAGTGCCTTCTATACCTGGCTCTACCGGATCGCCGTCAACACGGTGAAAAATCATCTGGTGGCCCAGGGCCGACGGCCGCCGATGGACGACGTGGACGCGCAGACGGCCGAGCAGCTGGACGGGGGTGGACGTCTGCGTGAGAGCGCGACCCCCGAGCGGCAGCTGCTGACGGACGAGATCGCGCGCACCGTGCAGCAGGCGCTCGACGCCTTGCCCGAGGACCTGCGCACCGCCATCGTCCTGCGCGAGCTCGAGGGGATGAGCTACGAGGAGATCGCGGCGGCTATGGAGTGCCCGATCGGGACCGTGAGGTCGCGTATCTTTCGCGCCCGGGAGGCCATCGATAAGCGACTGCGTCCGCTCCTGGAATCCTGAAACGCAATCCGGGCCGCGGCCTTGGGACGGCAACCCGAGTCTGACCCGCGTCCTGGCATGAACCGATAGCATGAACCGATGAACATCGCGCAAGAAACCCGGCTGTCCGCCCTGATCGATGGCGAATTGACCAGCGACCACACCGCGTTGCTCTATGCGGCACTCGGCCCTGACCCGGGGTTGCGCGCGACCTGGGAGCGTTACCACCTGATCGGACAGGTCCTGCGCGGAGAGCCGGTGAGCCGCGAGGTGCGCAGCGTCGCCGCCGCGGTGCGGGCGCGCACGGACGCCGTGCCGAGCGGCCCGCCGCGGCGGGTCGCCGCCGCGCCCGTGCGGGCGTGGCGCACGCTGTTTGCCGGCGCGGCGCTGGCCGCGACCGCCGCCTTCGTTACCCTGTTCGTGGTGCCCGGTCGGTACCAGGAGGCGCAGCCCCCGAGCGCGGCCGCCGGCGCCCTGGCCGGCGCCGTGGCCGGGGGGGTGCCGCGGTACCCACCCGCGGTCCGCCGTTGGGACACGGACCGCCGTGACCTGGTGAGTACCCTGGACCGGTTTCTCGTGAACCATCAGGAGGCTGCGCCCACTTCCGGTGCGCGGGGAATGCTCCCCTATGCGACGCTTATCGGCTATGCAGCGCCTCGCTAAGGACCGGTCACGGCGGCTGCGGGTGATCCCACGCCTGCCTGCGCAGCGCCAAGCATGGCGTAGCCGCCAGTGGCCCTGGGCACTGATCCTGGGTTGGGTCCTGTTCCTGGGGATTGCCGTCGGCGCGCGCGCAGACGATGAACCGACCGTCCAGGCCGCCCGGCTACTGGAGCGGATGACCACGGCCCTGCGGACCCTGGACTACCAGGGCACCCTGGTCTACTTGATCGACAACCGACTCGAGACCCTGTACCTGACGCATCGCATCGCGCAGGGCCGCATCCAGGAACGATTGGTGTCCCTGAGCGGTCCGGTACGGACCCTGGACCGCGAGCGCGACCGGGTGACCTGTCTGCTGCCGGATGCCCAGCCGCTCTCGGTCGCGCGCCACGCCGCACCCTCACTGTCGGCGACCGGGCCGATCGACCCCGTTGCCCTGGCCGGCCGCTATCACATCGAGGTCCGGGGCGCGGCGCGGGTGGCCGGGCGCGACGCCTCGGTGTTGATGATCCGCCCCCGTGACCAACTGCGCTACGGTTATCAATTCTATCTGGACCGGGCCACCGGCCTGCCGCTGAAGTCCGATCTGATCGATGCGCAGGGTGAGGCGATCGAGCAACTGCTGTTCACCTCGATCGACCTCGGCAGCGCGCCGTCGTCAGCGGTGCAGGCGGCGGCCGAGCAAGGGTCCGAGGGGCGGTCCGTCGGTGCGCCGCAAGCCGTGCCCCAATCCCCGCCCCAACCCCCACCGGCCCCGACCCGGTGGCGGTTCGACGGGCGCCCCCCGGGGTTTGAACTCGCCGCGCACGACCTGATGGAGGATGGGCAGGGGGCGGCCGTCGAGCATTTCGTCTTTTCTGACCAACTCTCCTCCTATTCGCTCTTCATCGAGCCCGGCGCCGCCGACGGCCTGCGCGGCGGCACCCGCATCGGGGCCGTGCACGCCGCCGGGGGCCTGGTGAACGGCCATCAGGTGACCGCGGTGGGGGAGGTCCCGGCCGCGACCGTGGCCGCCGCGGTGGCGGGGCTTGGGTGGGCGGCGGACGCCACTCCGCCATAAACCCGGTGCGGCGTTGCGCGTCCCGCCGCGGATCGGGTTTCTCAGGCGCGTGCCGCGGCCTCCGGGCGCAGCCGGTAGCCGATCCCCGGCACGGTTTCCACCAATTGTGCCCCCTCTGCATCCGGGCCGAGTTTCTGGCGCACGCGGTGTATCAGCACCGTCAAGGTATTCGGGTTGTAGTCACCGCGGGTCGGCAGCAGGTCCGTCAGGGTCGCGCGGGTAACCACCGCGCCCTGGGCCGCGGCCAGGGCCTTCAGCAATTCAAACTCCCCACGGCTCAGCTTCAGTGCTGCCCCGTCGGGTGACCGGACCAGATGGCTTGCGGTGTCCAGCGTCCACCCACCGAAGTGCAGCGCGACAAGCCCCGCTGGTCCCGTACGCTGGCGCTGCTGTGCGACCTCGGCCCGCCGACCCATCAGGCGCTCCAGGCGCAACAGCAGTTCCTGGGGCATAAAAGGTTTGCTCAGGACCTCGTCCGCGCCCAGTTCGAGTGCGGCCAGACGGTTTTCGTCGTCGGCCCGGCCGCTGATCACGACCACCGCCGCCCGCCACTGGGAGCGGTAACGGCGCAACAGGACCAGCCCGTCCTCGTCGGGCAGACTGAGGTCCAATAGGATCAGGTCACACCCCTCGGTCTGGCCGAGCATCGCGGCCGCGTCCCCGGCTGTGCGTACCTGGTAGCCCTGAGCGAGCAGGATATGTTCCAACAGATGGCAATAGGTCAGGTCGTCGTCGACCACGAGGACGCGCGTCTGCAAACAGCTGGTTCTCGGCGTCATGGCTGCCCCACGGGCTTGTGTTTATCGGCTTCCCGACGCAGGTCCCTAACTGCCCGGATTAGCTGGCTTTTTTAGGATGTCTTTTGAAATGACCGCGCCTTCTTCGCGGCGTCGCCTGGAAAACGCGCGTTGCATGTTAACAAGGCTGCCGGGCGTCTGAGTGGCGACAATAATCCGTTAATTTCTTGTTAAGATCCAGAGGCATTTTTTCGGTTAATTTTTGTCCGTTTCAGGTCGGGTTGCGAGCGGGCCGCCGTGGGCGGCTCGGTCACCCGGCATCACGGTGCGAGACGCACCGCATCAGCGCACGGGCGGGAGTTCATGTTGGACCAAAACGAGTATCGCGGTCAGGTCGCCGGGGTCGCTGCCGCTTCGGCGCTGTGCAGCCCTTGCGCCCGGTCCTGCCGGCCCGGCTGGCCGTGCTCGGTTGCCGCTTTGGCGGCGGGCGTCCGGTCTTGGGTGGCCCCGCGGTCCCGGGAGGCGGTCCCCAGCGGCACCGCCAGCCGTGTCGCTCCCCATCGGCGCCGCTCCGCGCTCGTGGATTTCATGCTGTCGCTGCTCCTGCTGTCCGTCGGCCTGGGCTCGGCCACCGACGCCTTGGCAACGACCTCGATCAACAAGCAATTCACCGCGGCGACCATCGATCCCGCCAACATCAGCAGGTTCCGCATCACCATCGCCAACACCTCGGTCGTCACGCTGACGGCCGCAGCGGTGACCGACAACCTGCCCGCCCCCGTCATTATCGCCAGCCCGGCGAACATCACCAACACCTGCGGCTTCAGCGGCGTGACCGCCGCCCCGGGCAGTTCTCAGATCAAACTCACCGGCGGCACCATCCCCGCCAACACCGGCGCGGACGGCCAGTGTTATTTTGAGCTGGACGTGACCTCCACGACGGCCGGTAACCACATCAACACCATCCCCGCCGATGGTCCGACCAGCGGCTTCACCCCCGGTGGGGATACCGCGGGCTACCAGGCGACCGAGAACACGGTCACCGTCACCAACACCACTCCGGCGAGCGCTACGCTCTCGGTGCGGGGATTGAGCCCGCCCACCGGTACCAAGACCTTCAGCCCCGCAACCCGCTACGCCGGGGAGACCAGCACCCTGACCATCGTGCTGACCAATCCGGCCTCGAACAACACCACACTGCCGCTGACCACCTTCACAGATACGCTGCCGAGCGGCATGAAGGTGGCCGCCACGCCGGCGGCGAGCGTCGCCTGCACCGGCACCGGTGCGGTGAACGGCACCTTCGCGCCCGCTGCCGACGACACCACCCTGACCATGACCGGCGGCACCATCGGCGGGGCCTCCGGCAGCGGCGGCACCTGTACGCTGAGCGTGAATGTCACGGCCACGACCAATCTGGCGACCGCCACGCTCACCAATACCGTGCTATCCGGCGGCATCGGCAATACCCGTGGGCTGACCAGCGCGCCGTTCAGCGGCGCCTTGACCGTCAACACGCCGATCGGTCTGACCAAGAGCTTCAGCCCTGCGACCGTAGGCCCCAATCAGGACAGCATCCTGACCATTACGGTCACCAACAACAGCACCAGCCTTCCGCTGACCATCACCAGCCTGACCGACACTCTACCCACCTTGGCGAGCCCCGCCCGTGCGGTGACGGTGGGTGACGTGGTGACGCGCCCGCCGACGTCCACCTGTACGACCGGTGGAACCCCCTTCACGTTCAGCCCAACCCCGGTGCAAGGCAACACATCGTTCACCATTACCAATGCCGTGGTGGGCGTCACGGGCGCCCGAACCTGCACCATCACCATCCCGGTGCGCGGTTCGGTCGGCACCGCCACCGCCAACAGTGTGTTCAACAACAACATCCCGGCCAACGCGATCAGCAACCCAAACGGCTATGCCAGTCCGACGACGGGTAACGTGCCGCTGACGGTGGCTCCGAATCTGGTCGTCACCAAGACCCGGAGTCCCGCCAACGCGGCACCGGGCGTTTTCACCACCTACACCGTGACCATCAACAATTGGTCCGGTGTCGATTTGACCAGCGTGAATTACACCGACACCCTGCCGGTATCGAACACCGGCGGCTACCAGATGGTGTTGGCCGCCGCGCCCACCTTCAACGCCACCACTGCGTGCCCGCTCCTGACGGCGGGCGGCACGGTAAACGCTGTCGCGGGGGCGTCCACCGTGTCGTGGACTGGATTCAAGATCAACAAGGGTGCAAGCGCCGGCGTCGCCGGGGTTTGCACGATCACGTTCAGGGCGGTCGCGCCGCAGAACACCCCGGCCACCCGGACCTTCGCCAACACGCTGCCGGCCAACACCGCGATTTGCAACACTGTCACGCCGAACGTCTGCAATCCCCTACTCATCACCGCGCAAAATTTCACCGTCAACGCCCCGGCCGCGCTCGCCAAGTCGTTTACCCCCGCCGCGGTGGTTACGGGCCAGTCCTCGGTGCTGACTATCACGGTCACCAACAACACCGGGGCAGCCGTCAGCAATGCGACGCTCACCGACAACTTCCCAGCGGGCTTGGTGGTGGCGGCGACCCCGACTGTCGGCGGCACCTGTATCACCCCAGGCGGCGGCTCCCTGACCAACACCGCTGGCGGTGCCCTGGTGGGCGGCGAGAACGCGGTCAAGCTGAGCGGCGCCACCATCGCCGCTGGGGTGGCTAGTTGCACCGTCACCGTCAACGTAACCAGCGCCGACAGCGGCTCTTACTGCAACCAGCTCGGTATAGGCGCGTTGGCGACGACCGAAGGCGTCACCAACCCCGCGGTCAGCAACAATGTGTGTCTGGGGGTCTCGGGCAGCCCCGTCACCATCAGCAAGGCGTTTGCGAATACCGGCAACAGAAGTCAGACGGAGACTAACGTCCTGGTCGTGACCCTGAGCAATTCGTCGGCATCGGCCGTGACCGGCGTCGCCGTGACCGACACCCTGCCTGCCGGGGTGGTCATCGCGAACGCGCCGACGACGGCCACCACCTGCGGTGGCACGGTCACGGCGGTGGCGGGTAGCGGCAGCATGGGCCTCAGCGGGGCGACCATTCCGGCCAGCGGCAGTTGTACCTTCAGGGCCACCACCATCGGCACCACCACCGGTCTCAAGACCAATACCGTTCCTATCGGCGCAGTCACCAGCGCGCAGGGCTATACCAACCCCAACCCGGCCACGTCGTCCTTCACCGTCACGTCCAGCGCCACGCTCAGCAAGTCCTTCAGTCCGACCGCGATCTCCCAGCCGGACAGCGCGCTGCTGACCGTACAAATCAATAATGCCTCGCCGTCCGCGGCGATGACCGGTGCCAGCCTGACCGACCCCTTGCCCGCCAACATGGTCGTGGCGGCCGCGCCCGCCGCCGGTACCACCTGCAGCACCGGTGCGGTGACGGCGGTGCCCGGTGCCAATTCCATCAGCATCACGGGTGCCACGGTGCCCAAAGCCGGCAACTGTACCTTCTATGCCAGGGTGACCACCAACACCAATAGCGGCTCGTTCGCCAATACCATCCCGGTCAACGCGTTGTCCAACGACATGAATGCGGGCAATGCCGCCGCGGCCAGCGCGACCTTGGCCGTCAACCCGGCGTTTACAGGAACCAAGACCTTCACGCCCGGTTCGGTGGCGTCCGGGGGCACATCGCGGGTCTCCATCCAGATCAACAACACGGCCGCGCAGACCATGACCGGGGTGACCCTGACCGATCCCCTGGGCGCCAACCTGGTGGTCGCCACCCCGGCCAACGCCAGCACCACCTGCGCCGGTTCGCCCACCATCACTGCTACACCCGGTGCGAGCACCGCCTCGCTGTCCGGCGCATCCATCGCAGCGGGCGGCAACTGTCTGTTCCTGTTCGATGTGTTGACCAGCGGCACGCCCGTCAGTTGGACCAACACGATCCCCGCCAACAACATCACCAGCACGGAAGGCGGGCGGAACTCGTTGGCCATCACCAGCACGCTGACCCGCAACACCGACACCAGCATCGGCATCAACAAGTCCTTCGATCCGGTGATCGTGACCGGCGGCCAGCCCTCGGTGCTGCGGATCGACGTGACCAACCCGATCGGCTCGCCGTCCGGCGCGGACAACGTGACCTTCACCGACACCCTCCCGACCGGCGCCGAGGTCTATCCCGTGCCGAACGCGCATACGGATTGCGCCAACGGCCTGGTCACCGCCACGCCCGGCGGTGGCTCGGTCACCCTGTCCGGCGCCACCCTGCCGGCCAATTCGACCTGTTCGGTCTTCGTGACCACGACCTCAGTCAAGTTCCTGAACCTGACCAACGAGATACCGGTCGGCGCGATCTCCACGACCCAGGGCTATACCAACGCCTTGTCCACCCAGGCCAGCCTGACCACATTGCAGGGGCTGGGAGCATCGAAGAGCTTCACGCCCACTAGTATCTCGACCGGACAGACGGCCCGGCTGAACATCAAGCTGCTCAGCACCCGTGACAAAGCCGTTCAGCCCAGCCAGGTATTGACCGGGGTCAGCTTCACCGACAACCTGCCGGCCGGTCTGACCGTCGCCGCGACGCCCAACGCCACCACCGATTGCACCAGCGGTAACGTCACGGCCACCGCCGGCAGCACGTTGGTGACCCTGTCCGGCGCCACCATCGATCCGGAAACCAGTTGCCTGGTGCAAGTGGACGTGACCGCCTCGGTGCTGGGTACCTACACCAACACCATCCCCAAGGACACGGTCACCTCCAACGAGAACTTTAAGAATACCTATGACACCATCGCCACGCTGAACGTGGTGAATCCGCCAGTCATCAGCAAGGCCTTCAGCCCGACCTCGGTCAAGGCCGGCGTCGTCTCCACGCTGACCGTCACCGTCACCAACAGCAACACGCAGGCCTTCACCGGCGCGGTCTTGACCGACAACCTGCCGACCGGCCTGGTCGTCGCAGGTACGCCCAACGCATCGACCACCTGCGTCGGCGGCACGGTCGCGGCGGCCGTGGCGGGCACCAGCATCGCCCTGACCAACGCGACCATCCCGGCCAGCGGCAGTTGTACCTTCCGGGCGGACGTGGTCTCCAACACACCGGCGCTCTATCCAAACAGCATCCCGGCCGGCGCGCTGACGACCATTGAGGGGGCCAGCAACACCGCCCCGGCGAACGCGACCCTGACGGTCCTGCAGCCGCCCACCGTGGCGAAGACCTTCAGCCCCACCACCATCGATGTGGGTGCGACCTCCCTGTTGACCCTGACCCTGGGCAACGCCAATGCCGGTGCCATTACCCTGGCCGCGGCCCTGACCGACACCCTGCCCGGGACCCTCGTGGTGGCCAATCCCAACGGGCTGTCCGGGACCTGCACCCTGGGCAGCGTCACGGCGGCGCCCGCCGGCAACACCATCCAATACGCCAACGGGGCCAGCATCCCGCCCGGCGGCTGCACCATTGAGGTGCTGGTTACCGGCGCCCAGGCCGGCAGCTATCCGAACGTGATCCCCGCCAGCGCGCTCGACACCAGTGCCGGGGCCAACCCGTCTGCGGCGACAGCGACACTGGACATCCGGGCGGTGGCAATCGGCAACCGGGTCTGGTTCGACAATGGCGCCGGCGGTGGGACCGCCAACGATGGTATCCAGAACGGCAGTGAGCCGGGCGTCTCCGACGTCACGGTTCTGCTCTTCGACAGCAGCAATACCCAGGTCCGCATCACGGCCACCAACGCCGACGGCTATTACTTCTTCGACAACCTGGCCCCGGGCAGCTACTACGTGCAGATTCCAGCCGGCGCGTTCAGCGCCGGCCAGCCGCTGAACGGCTACCTCAGCAGCAGTGGTGCGGACAGCGGAACGGTCACGGACCTAAACGACAACGGCATCGACGACTTAAGCCCGGCGTTGAACGGCATTCGCTCCAGCACCTTCAACCTCCAGCCGGGGGCCGCGCCAGTCGGCGAGGACCAGACCGGCTACCCGGGCCTGTTGCCTGACGACAGCGTCAACTTTACTGACGACTTCGGCTTCATCGAGCCGGCGGCGGCCCTGGTCGCCATCGGTAACCGCATCTGGCGCGACAACGGCGCGGGCGGCGGCGGGGCCAACAACGGCCAGCTCGACGGCAGCGAGGCCGGTATCGCCAATGTGTCGGTCGCTCTGTACGACAGCGGCAATCAACTGGTCGGCACGACCAGCACCGATGCGAACGGCGACTACTGGTTCGACAACCTACCCCAGGGCAGCTACAGCGTCCGCATCCCGGCGGGTGCCTTCGTCGCCGGTCAACCGCTCTTTGGCTTGCGCAACTCCACTGGCGCCGGCACTGACGAGGTCACCGATCAGACCGCGGACGAGAACGGCATCGATGACTTAAGCCCCACGACCAACGGTATCCGCTCCAACACCTTCATCCTGGCCGTGGGCGGGGAGCGGACCGGCGAGTCGCAGACGGGCTATACCGGCGGGCTGCCCGATGCCAATGTCAACGGCACCGACGATTTCGGTTTCTACGACCCCCAAACCACGCTGGTCGCCTTGGGCAACCGCGTCTGGCTGGACAACGGGGCCGGCACCGGGGGGGGCGCCAACAACGGCCGCCTGGACGGTGCCGAGGCCGGGATCGACGCGGTGACGGTGGAGTTGCGACGCGCCGCCGACGGCTCACTGGTCACCAGCACCCAGACCAGCGGCGGCGGCTACTACACCTTCGACAATCTGATGCCCGGCATCTATTACACGATCCTGCCGGCCAGCCAGTTCACCGGCGGCGGGCCGCTGCTCGGGCTGGTCAGCGCCAGCGGGGCGGGCGGCAACGAGACCCTGGACGAGTCCGCGGACGAGAACGGTATCGACGACACCAGCCCGGCGGTCAATGGTATCCGCTCCAACAGCTTCACCTTGAGCGTGGGCGGTGAGCCGATCGACGACGACGAGTCCGGTTACGGCGGCGTACTGCCCGATGCCAGCGTCAATCTCACCGACGACTTCGCCCTGATCTCCCCGGCCGCGACCCTGGTCGCCATCGGCAACCGGGTGTGGCTGGATGACGGGACCGGCAGCGGCGGGGTCGCCAACGACGGCCGGATCAATGGCGCCGAGGTCGGCATCGATAACGTACCGGTGGACCTCTATTCCGGCACCGGCACCCTGCTCGGCAGCACCACCACGGCCGGCGCCGGGCGCTATTACTTCGACAACCTGGCCGCGGGCGACTATTACGTGCGCATCCCGCCGGCCGCCTTCGGCACCGGCGCACCGCTTGCGGGGCTCAAGTCCTCCGTTGGCGCCGGCACTGATGAGACGACCAACCAGGAACTCGACGAGAACGGCATCGACGACGCCACCCCGGCGGCCAACGGTATCCGCTCCAATACCTTCACACTCACCGTGGGCGGCGAGCGCACGCTTGAGGGTCAGACCAATTACACCGGCGTGCTGCCCGATGCCAGCGTCAACGCCACCGACGACTTCGGCTTCTACAACCCGCTGACCACGCATGTGGCGGTCGGTAACCGCATCTGGCGCGACAACGGTGCCGGCGGCGGGGTGGCCAACGACGGCAAGCAGAACGGCACCGAGCCCGGCATCGATGGCGTCGAGGTCGCGCTCTACAACAGCAGTGACAGCCTGGTCACGACCACGACCACCAGCGGCGGCGGTTACTATTGGTTCGACGACCTGGCAGGCGGTCAGTACACCGTGCGCATCCCCGCAAGCGAGTTCGGCTCCGGCCAACCGCTGGAGGGCCTGCTGTCCGCCACTGGTGCGGGCAACGATGAGACCACCGATCAGGCCCTCGATGAGAACGGCATTGATGACGCGAGGCCGACCGACAACGGGCTGCGCTCCAACGTCTTCAACCTGCAACCGGGTACCGAACCGACGGATGACGGGCAGATCGGGTACACCGGCGGCCTGCCGAACAACAGCGTCAACGGTACCCTGGACCTCGGTCTGATCGAGCCGGCCGCGACCCTGGTCGCCATCGGTAACCGGGTCTGGCTGGACGACGGTGCCGGGGTCGGCGGTATCGCCAATAACGGCATCCAGGACGGCAGCGAGCTCGGTATGCAGAATGTCGATGTGCAGCTCTACGACAGCACCGACACCCTGGTCGCCACCACCAACACCGCGACCTGCGGCTGCTACTATTTTGATAACCTCAAGCCCGGCAACTATACCGTGCGCATCCCCTCGACCGAGTTCGAGCCGGGCCAGCCGCTGGCCGGCCTGCTGTCGTCCACCGGTGCCGGCAGCGACGAGACCTCGGACCAGACCGCGGATGAGAACGGCATCGACAGCGCCAACCCGGTGGCGACCGGCATCGCGTCCATGACCTTTACCTTAAGCGTGGGCGGCGAGCAGACCGGTGAGGACGCGGCCAGCTACACGGGCATCCTGCCGGATGCCAATGTCAACGCCACCGATGACTTCGGCTTCTACAACCCGCTGACCACCCATGTGGCGATCGGCAACCGGGTGTGGCTGGATAACGGCGCGGGCGGCGGTACGGCCAACAACGGCAAGCTCGACGGTACCGAGCCCGGCATCGCCGGGGTCAAGGTGGACCTCTATACCGGCGCCGATGCCTTCGTGGCGACCACCACCACGGACATCAACGGCTATTACTGGTTCGACGACCGGGCGCCCGGGCTCTACACCGTGCGCATCCCGGCGAGCGAGTTCGCGACCGGCAAGCCGCTGGCCGGGCGCCTGTCCTCCACCGGCGCGGGCGGCGACGAGACGACCGACCAGACCCAGGACGAGAACGGGATCGACAACGCCACCCCGGCGGTCAACGGCATTCGCTCCAACCAGTTCAACCTCCAGCCCGGCACCGAGCAGACCCTGGAGGATCAGACCGGTTATACGGGCGGCCTGCCTGACAATAGCGTCAACGGGACCAACGACTTCGGCTTCATCGAACCGGCAGAGACCCTGGTCGCCATCGGCAACCGGGTGTGGCTGGATGACGGCACGGGCGGCGGCACGGCCAACAACGGCAAGCTCGACGGCGCCGAGGCCGGGGTCGAGGGCCTGACCGTGCAGCTCTTCGATGTCGCCGAGATCCAGGTCGGCACCACCACCACCCTGGCCGGCGGTTACTATTACTTCGACAATCTGGTCCCCGGGGCCTATACGGTGCGCATCCCGGCCGCCGAGTTCGGCAGTGGTGAACCCTTGGTCGGGCTCCTGTCCTCCACCGGCGCGGGCACCAACGAGGTCGATGATCAGGGTGTGGATGAAAACGGCATCGACGATGCCAATCCGCAGGCCAACGGTATCCTCTCCATGGCCTTCACCTTGAGCGTGGGTGGTGAGCGGACGGGCGAGGATGTGAGCGGCTATCCCGGCACCTTGCCGGACGCCAACCTCAATGCCACTGCCGATTTCGGGTTCTACAACCCGGTGACCACCCATGTGGCCATCGGTAACCTGCTGTGGCTGGACGATGGGACCGGCAGCGGCGGCGTGGCGAACGATGGGATCCGCAACGGCACCGAGCCCGGTGTCGCGGGGGTCCGGGTCGAGCTCTACAACGCCGCGAATGCCCTGGTGACATTCATCAGTACCGATACCAATGGCCGCTATGTCTTCGACGACCTGCCCTCGGGTCAGTATTACGTCAAGGTCCCGGCCAGCGAGTTCGCGACCGGCAAGCCCCTGGCCGGGCTCTTGAGCAGCAGCGGTGCCGGCAACACGATGATCGACGATCAGGTCATCGATGAGAATGGTATCGACGACGCCGACCCGGCGGCGAACGGTATCCGCTCCAACCTGTTCAACATCCAAGCCGGGGCCGAGCCGACGAGCGATGACGACACCGGCTATGTCGGCAGCCTGCCGGACGACAGCGTGAACCTCACCGCCGACTTCGGCTTCATCACCCCGGCGGCGACCCTGGTCGCCATCGGTAACCGGGTGTGGCTGGACGACGGTGCGGGCGTCGGCGGCATCGCCAACAACGGGCGGCTCGATGGGAGTGAGGCGGGACTCGACGGCGCGACGGTGGCGATCTATCGCGCCAGCAACAACACGCTGGTCGCTACCACCACCACGGCGGGCGGCGGGTACTACTACTTCGATGACCTGCCGCAAGGTACCTATTACCTGCGCCTCCCGGCGACCGACTTCGCCGGCGGCGGGGCCCTTGCCGGTCTGCGTAGTTCCACCGGGGCCGCGACCAGCGAGAGCGTTGATGAGACGGTGGACGAGAACGGTATCGACACGGCCGATGAGAGCACCTTCGGGGTGCGCTCCGGCGACTTCACCCTGACCGTCGGGACCATGCCGGAGTTGGAGCCCCAAACCAACTATCCGGGCACCCTGCCGGATGCCAACGTCAACGCTACCGCGGACTTCGGCCTCTATAATCCGCTGACCCTGGTGGCCATCGGCAACCGCGTGTGGCTGGATAACGGCGCGGGCGGCGGCACGGCCGATGACGGCGTGCAGAACGGCACCGAGGCGGGCCTGGCCGGCGTCCCTGTGCAGTTGTTCGACAGCGGCAACGTCCAGGTCGGCAGCACCACCACCGATAGCGACGGACGCTACTGGTTCGACAGCCTGCAACCGGGCAGCTACACCGTGCGCATCCCGGCCGGTGCGTTCGGCAGCGGCCAGCCGCTGGAGGGCTATCTGAGTTCCAGCGGTGCCGACAGCGGTACCGTCACCGATCTGAGTGATAACGGCATCGACAACGCGGCGCCCGCGACCAACGGCATTCAGTCCAACGCCTTCACACTGGCATTGGGCACCATGCCGACGGGTGAAGACCAGAGCGGCTACCCTGGTGCCCTGCCGGACAACAGCGTCAACGCCACCGACGACTTCGGGTTCTACCGACCGGCGGACACCTATGTCGCCATCGGCAACCTGGTGTGGCTGGACAACGGCGCGGGCAGCGGCGGGGTTGTCAACGACGGCATCCGCAACGGCACCGAGCCGGGGGTACAAGACCTCGAGGTCCTGCTGTTCAATGGCAGCAACGTCCAGGTCAGCAGCACCATCACCAACGGGTCGGGCTATTACTATTTCGACCATCTGGTGCCCGGCGACTATTACGTGGTCATCCCGGCCAGCGAGTTTGCGGTGGGTCAGCCGCTGGCCGGGCGTCTGAGCTCGACCGGTGCCGGTTCCAATGAGACCAGCGACCAGGGTATCGATGAAAACGGCATCGATGACGCGACGCCGGCGACCAACGGCATCCGCTCCAACACCTTCACGCTGAGCCTGGGTGGGGAGCGCACGGGTGAGGACGAGACCGACTATCCGGGTATGCTGCCCGATGCCAATGTCAATGCGACCAACGACTTCGGGTTTATCGAGCCGGCGCAGGCGCTGGTGGCGATCGGCAACCGGGTCTGGTTGGACGATGGTCTGGGCGGCGGGGTGGCGAACAACGGCCAACGCGACGGCGGCGAGGCCGGGATCGTCGGGGTCAAGGTCGAACTGTATGACGATAGTGACAACCTGATCGACGACACCCTGACCGATAGCAACGGCCGCTACTGGTTCGACTATCTGGTGCCGGGGGACTACAGCGTCCGCATCCCGGCCAGCGAATTCGGTACCAGCAAGCCGCTGGCGGGGCTCTTCAGCTCCACCGACAGCACCGCGAAGGACGACGTCATGGACGAGGCCAGCGACGAGAACGGCATCGACAACGCCGCGCCGGGCACCAACGGCATCGGCTCGAACGTCTTTACATTGACGGTGGGCGGGGCGCCCACCGACGATGACGAGACCGGCTATTCCGGTCCGCTGCCGGACGCCAACGTCAACGGGACTGACGACTTCGGGTTCTACAACCCGCTGACGACGAATGTGGCCATCGGCAACCGTGTCTGGCTGGATAACGGCACGGGCACGGCCAATGACGGCATCCTCAACGGCGGTGAGACCGGGATCGATGGCGTCGCGGTGGAGCTCTACAACGGCGCCAACACCCTGATCGACAGCCGAACAACGGCCAACGGCGGTTCCTATTGGTTCGACAACCTGCCGCCCGGTCAATACTATGTGAAGCTGCCGGCGAGCGAGTTCGGCACCAGCAGGCCGCTGGCGGGGCTGCTCTCCAGCACCGGGGCGGGGACGGATGAGACCACCGACCAGACCGGGGACGAGAACGGTATCGACAACAGTCATCCGGCGGCCAATGGAATTCGCTCCAACACCTTCAACCTTCAGCCGGGGACCGAGCGCACGGGCGAGGACGAAGACGGGTATCCGGGCGGCCTGCCGGACAGTAGCGTCAACGCCACTGCCGACTTCGGCCTGGCCGCGGCCGGGACCCAGGTCGCCATCGGCGACCGTGTCTGGCTGGATGATGGTGCGGGCAGTGGCGAGGCCAATGACGGCCTCCGCAGCGGCAGCGAGGTCGGCATCGGTGGGGTTGAGGTCGAACTGTACACCAGCGGTGACGCCCTGATCGGCGCCACCCTGACCGACGCCAATGGGCGCTACTGGTTCGACAACCTGGCCGCGGGCGACTATTACGTCCTGATCCCGGCCGGCGAGTTCGGTACGGGCAAGCCGCTGGCGGGGCTCCTGAGCTCCACTGACGGCACGGCAAAGGACGAGGCGACGGACGAGGTGGGCGACGAGAACGGCATCGACGACCCGGCACCCGGCACCAACGGCATCCGCTCGAACCTGTTTACGCTGAGCCTGGGCGGTGAGACCACGGCCGATGACCAGACCGGCTATCCCGGCCTGCTGCCGGATGCCAATGTCAACGCCACCGACGACTTCGGCTTCTACAACCCGACCACGACCAACGTTGCCATCGGCAATCGCGTCTGGCTGGATGACGGTGCCGGGGCCGGGGATGCCAACGACGGCATGCTCAGCGGCGGCGAGGCCGGCATCGACGGCGTCACGGTGCAACTCTTTACCAGCGGCGACAGCCTGGTGAGGGCGACGCAGACCGCCAACGGCGGCTATTACTGGTTCGACAACCTGGTGCCCGGTCAGTATTACGTGAAGCTGCCGGTGATCGAGTTCCAAGCCGGCGGCGACCTGTTGGGGCTCGCCTCCAGCACCGGGGCGGGGACGGATGAGGCCAGCGACGAGACCTTGGATGAAAACGGCATCGACAACGCCGATCCGGCGGCCAACGGGATTCGCTCCAATACCTTCAACCTCCAGCCGGGGGCCGAGCAGACGTTGGAAAATCAGGACGGTTACCCGGGCAGCCTGCCGGACAACAGCGTCAACGCCACGGCGGACTTCGGTCTGATCAACCCGGCGACGAGCCTGGTGGCGATCGGCAACCGTGTCTGGCTGGATGACGGCGCGGGCAGCGGCGTCGCCAACGATGGGGTCATCAGCGGCGACGAGGCCGGCATCCCCAATGTCGCGATTCAGTTGTACGACGGCACCGGCGCCTTCATCGCCGACACCCTGACCGACGGCAGCGGCCGCTACTGGTTCGACAATCTGGCCGAGGGCAGCTACTACGTGCAGATCCCGGGCACTGCCTTTGGTTCGGGTCAGCCGCTGCTCGGTTTGGTCAGTACCATCGACGCCGGCGGCGACGAGGTCAAGGATGAGGATCAGGACGAGAACGGCATCGACAGCCCGAACCCGGCGTCCAATGGCGTGCGCTCCAACACCTTCAGCCTGACGGTGGGCGGAGAGACCGTGGACGATGACCAGAGCGGCTATACGGGTGTGCTGCCCGATGACAGCGTCAACGGCACCGATGACTTTGGCTTCATCGCCCCGGCTAACACCCTTGTCGCCATCGGTAACCTGGTCTTCCGCGACACCAACGGCAATGGGCGCTACGAGCCAGGACTCGGGGAGACGCCAATCGACGCCGTCACCGTCGATCTGTTCTTCGAGGGCGACAACCCGGCGACCGTCGCGCCCTATCGCACCACCACCACGGCCGGCGGCGGACTCTACCTGTTCGACAACCTTCCGGTGGGTCGCTACTTCGTGCATATCCCCAAGGAAGAGTTCGCGACCGGAGGCGATCTGGTCGGGCTCGTGTCGTCCACCGGCGCGGGTGGTGACAATGCCTTGGACGACAACGCGGATGAGAACGGCAGCGATGGCGGCACGCCTGCCAACCAGGGCCTGAGCAGCGGCATCATCGACCTGGCGGTCGGCAGCGAGCCGACCGGCGAGCAGGGGGCCGGCAGCTATACCGGCAGCCTGCCGGATGCTAATGTCAACCTTACGGTCGACTTGGGCTTCGATGAGCCCCCGCCGTCCTGCACCGTGATTTGCGACGTGGTGGCGCCCTTCGGCACCACCAATCAGGCGGACGTGTTGCGGATCAACCAGATGCGTGGCAGGAAGGTCACCCCCAGCGCGGCCAACAGCGGTGACTGCACCGGCGATGGTGTGGTCAGCGTGAATGATGCGCGGGCCTGCCAGGGTTACTACGGCACTTACACGCCTTAGCATTGGGGCTGATGGGAGCGGGTGCGGGGGGACCTCTCCGGACGGTGAGGCGGACCTGGCACAGGGATGTGCGACCGCGCCTGGCACCTGTACCCGAATGTCGGGCGCATTCACGTCTTGGCACGCAGAGCCTGCTGTTCGCGCCGCGCCTCTATCCTCGAACCAATCCCCGGCGGGGCATTGGACCTCAAACGCCCGAAAGGCTGGAACCAACGATGACCCCATACGCGTTCAGAACCCGCCTGGCCTACGGCGCCGGGCTTTGCCTCATGTCCCTTGTCGGTCCGGTGCTCGCCGTGCCGACGATTGTTCTGGAGCCCCAGGGGGCGACCTATCTCGATGTTGGCCCCGGAGCGCAGAATTTGACCATTCAGGTCAATGTCACCGGGCTCACCACGCAGGACATGGTCATTTCCACCTATGACTTCGGCATCGGGTATGACCCGAGTCGCATGACATTGCAGAGCTATGCGTTCGGCGGGGCCTTGGGCAACCCGAGCACTGGTCAGGTCATCAACACCGGGCCGGACGATCCTGGGGTCACCCCGGACCCCGGCAACAAGGACTGGAATTATCAGACCTACGTCCATCCGAGCTACACACCGGGCACCTACGACGCTCTCAATAACCCGGCACCGGGTACCCCGAGCCAGACCCCGACCGCCTATTACGAGGGGTCCCTGCGCTTTAGCGCCCTGTCGTTCCTGAGCCGCACCGATCCAGACCCCTTCGGGGTGACGCTGGACCAGCTTCAGCAGGGGATCACTGACAAGATCACCCTGTTCACGCTTTACTTTGCGGTCTCGACCGCTACCGCCGGGGGCACGCCGGTGTTCGTCATCGACGACCGCAACTACGATGGCTTCTCAACCGTACCGGGATCGGATGATGGTTTGCTGGATTGGAAGAATGACATCGCCGGGTTCCCGGTCACGATGTACCTGAACAAGACCACCCTGGACGTTTCTGTCCCCGGCCCCGCGACCCTTCCGCTGCTCGGTCTGGGCCTGCTCGCCCTGCGGCGTGCCCGTCGGTTGGTTAAGTAAGCGCTGACGTTCGTAGGAGGGGCAGCGCGAAGCGAAATCCATCCTGCCATCAGGCCGGCCTTCTCCGCCCCGACTCAACGAGAGGTCATGGGTGTTTACGTTCTATCGCAGATCGTCCCGGAGCGGATCGAGCCCGAAGCATGGCATGCGCTCTATCTGCGCACGCTGGCGTTCCTGTCGGACTGCCCGCTGCCCTTGATGGGCCTGCGGCGGGTGCGCGGGAGCAGGGTTGACCGCCGGGTCTACAGCCGGGTGCTCGAGCATGACGCGGGTGATCCCGGACGGCGTCATTGGCATGCGGTCGGCGACTTCGAGAGTATGGAGCAGGGCGAATCCTTCGTGCTCTATGCCGAGCGGTTACTGGAGCGGATCAGCCGCTATCTGAAAGGCAAAGACGCGATCGAGTGTTTCGATCGGCTCTTCAGGGGCGATGAGGACACCCTCTTTCGCATCGCCCCGGCGCGCGATCTCGAGGCCTGGCTCGCCGATGAACTGCGGGCCTACCAGTCGCCGCGCGCACTCGGCGTCACCGGGCTCGCGATGCACTGGCTCAATGCCGATCGGGACCTGGCGACACTGTGCCGGATCGCGTGTCTCAGCGAGACCGGTCCGCGCTTCGACCCCACGGCATTCGCCGAGACCCTGGCCGGGACCTGGATCATGGTCCCGCCGGAGGTCCGCTCGGCCCTCGCGCCATTCGACCGGCCGGCAGGTGTACCGGACAGCGTCCATACCCAGTTGGGCATGGCGCTCCTGGACATGAGCGGATTCAAGGGCCGGCGCATCCGGCGCCACATCCCGCGCGACGCGGTCGTGGCGGTGCTAACCGAACTGTTTCCCGCGCAGGCCGGGCCGATTCGCGATGCCATCGACGCGCAGGCGAGCAGCATCACGCGCGGTCTGGACTCGGTCCGTGCCCCGGTCGACGCGCTCGATCAGGTCAGCCGCGAGGAGATTGAGATCGGTGACGGCCGTTCCTTCCTGTCCTTCCAATCCGTCGAGTCGATGACCGAGCGGCAGCGCACCCTCTTCAATTATTTCGCCTACACCGCGAACCGACTGCTGGGGATGCTTCCGGAGCAGCTGCCGGAGAGCGCGTCCTGGACCCATGCCGAGTGCATCGGCATGCTCGAGCGGGCCTGCGATGCGCACGGCATCACCCTGACCGAGGACGCCTGGGCCTGGATCGATGCCGAGCAGGACCGCGACCTGCTCGCGATGCTGATCTCCTTTGCCGCCATGAACGAGAGCGAACAGCGCTTCTGGAACATGCGACTGGCCCTCTTCGAGCGCCGCGCCTTCGCCCAGGCCGTCCTCGCGGCCAGTCGGGGCATTCGAGGGACAGACCACGAATTACGCGTCGGCAGCGACACACAATAGCCCACCGTCCGACGATACCGCGCTCGATCTCGAATGAGGCAAGAGAATGAGACACATCGGAAATCGAATCTTGCTGATGATCTTGGGTCTTACATTTGGTGCCGGGGCCGGCGCGACGGACAACGCGGTGAATGCCGCGGTACGCTGGCTGGGATCCGTACAATTTCGCGCCGGGGCGATCGGTGGCAGGCAAGCGGGGCTCGCGGAGACCGCCGTTGCCGCCGCTGCATTGCGCACTGCCGGTGTGCGCGGCGCGACCTACTATCGCGCCCTGACCTACCTGGAGAACCATGCCGGCGGCAACGCCGATTTCGAGTCACGCCGTATCCTGGCGCTCGCCCCGGCCTTGATCATAATCCCGGCCAGCGGCGTGCGTAGTCAGGGCTTCCAGCCCTGACGGTGTCAGGCCAAGATGGCCTGACTACGCACCCGGCGAGCCCAAGCGGCCGGAATCTTGATCGACGCCCTCGCCCCGCACGGCGCCAGTCTCGGCGGCTTGCGCGCCTTCCTCGCGGACGCCCGGCGCGCCGCGGGGTCAGGGGTCGCCGGCTGGGGGCTGAGCCGTAACTATGCCCCCTCTGCACTGGATACCGCATCGGGATCGCGGACCTGACCGGACTGGAATGGGCGGTCAATCTGCGCTCGGCGGACCTGCGCGACAACGCCATCGTGTCCAGCGCCCCCTTGGACGGCTTGGGCCGCCTGGAGACCGTCCTGTTGGCGGGCAATCCGGTCGCCGATACCGACCACGACGGCGTCCAGGATCCGAACGACAACTGCCCGAGCGTCGCCAACCCCGATCAGCGCGATACCGACATGGCCAACGCCGGCGGTGGGTATGAAACGGGAGGCGGCCAAGGGATCATCGCCCCGTGGTCCTCGCGAAAGACACTGCAGCGCGAATGTGTCACCTTGGCTTGGGACTAGCGTTGTTGCGGCGACGCAGCTAGAGTGCCGGGTTGGTTGAGAACCTGCGGCCGTCGCTAGTCCATGCGCGGGCGCGGGGCACCTCCAGGGTCCTCAGTTTTATTCCTGGTCGAACGCCAGGGCACGCACCGGCCGCGGGCCGCAGCGGTGCCAGCGATTGCCACACGGAGTCTTCATGCGTCTTTCCCTGCGTTTACGGCCAGTCTGCGGTGCCCTCCTGGCGGGGCTGCTGACTCAGGCCCAGGCCACCACCCACGCCCTGCCCCAGTTCACCGCCCTGGTGGCCGAGAACGGTCCCAAGGTCGTCAACATCAGCAGCAAACAGGGTCAGGCCCCGGCCAAGCGCTTTCCGGGCAACCCGGCGCCGGACCTCCCGGACGACAGCCCGCTCCAGGACTTCCTGCGGCACTTCTTCGGTGACCAGGGCGACCCGGGCGAGGCGCCGGGAGACCCTGATCAGTCCCGCTCACTGGGCTCCGGATTCATCGTCTCCGCCGACGGCTATGTGCTCACCAACGCCCATGTCGTGGAGGGGGCCGACGAGATCGTGGTGCGTACCAGCGACCGCCGCGAGTTCGTCGCCACCCTGGTGGGGGCCGACAAGCGCAGCGACATCGCCCTCCTGAAGCTCGACGCCGCCGGGTTGCCGACGGTGCAGATCGGTTCCGCCCGGGACCTGCAGGTGGGTGAGTGGGTGCTGGCCATCGGCTCGCCGTTCGGCTTCGAGCACTCCGCTACGGCCGGGATCGTGAGTGCCAAGGGCCGCAACCTCCCGAGCGAGAACTATGTCCCCTTCATCCAGACCGATGTCGCCATCAACCCGGGCAATTCGGGCGGTCCACTGTTCAACCTGGATGGCGAGGTGATCGGCGTCAACAGCCAGATCTACAGCCGCACCGGCGGCTTCATGGGCCTCTCCTTCGCCATCCCGATCGACGTGGCGATGGACGTGGTCGAGCAGCTCAAGACCAAGGGGCGGGTCAGCCGCGGCTGGCTCGGGGTGCTGATCCAGGACGTCACCCGCGAACTGGCCCCCACCTTCGGCCTGACCCAGCCGGGCGGGGCGCTGGTGGCCCAGGTCTTGCCCGACAGCCCGGCCGCCGCCGTGGGCCTGCAGGCGGGCGACGTGATCCTGAGCTACAACGGCAAGGAGGTTGCGGCCTCCAGCGCCCTGCCGCCCCTGGTCGGGACCACCGCGGTGGGGGAGGCGGCCCGGCTGGAGGTCCTGCGCAAGGGCAAGCCGGTCACGGTGGAGATCAAGATCGCCGAACTCCCGGACGACGACCAGTCGGCCGCGGGCGGCGACGACCAGGGCGCGGGGCCGCCGGAAGGCAAGCCCAACCGCCTCGGGATGGTGCTGAGCGACCTGCGCCCCGAGCAGCGCGAGGAACTCGACCTCGCACAGGGCGGCGTCTTGGTGGAACGGGTCAAGGAGGGGCCGGCCGCCCAGGCGGGTCTCGTGGCAGGCGACGTCATCCTGATGCTGGACGCTCAGGGCGTCGATGACCTGGCCGGGTTCAACCGTCTCCTCGAGGCGCTGGAGCCGGGTCGCTCCGTGGCGGTGTTGATCCAGCGTGGCGACGGGCGGATGTTCTACGCGGTGCGCATTCCCAAGTAAGGAGCCAAGAATAGGTGAAACACAATCGTTGTCGTTGTCGTTGTCGTAATCGGAGAACTGCTGCAAATTGATTGCGATAGAACCCTGGGCGCTACGATAAACTCGATAACGACAACGACAACGACAACGGTGCTAAGAAAATCCTCTGGTGGATTCGTTTCATTTAATGCCCTATCCGAATCGGCTTTGCTTTCTTTGTTTGCGTTCATTTGCGGACAAATCCTTCATCCGCGGGCCTCGGGGGGCGACCGGTCTCGCGCAAGCCCCGCACCCGCCCGGTTTCTGCTATCATGATCGACTTCCTGCGGTTCCCGTGTGCGGCCTGCAGCCCCGCCCGGCACCCGGCGCGGCGCCCCGCCACCCCCGCGATCACCTGACGAGACCAGCGACGGTCCACCACGATGACCGATCTCAGCCATATCCGTAATTTCTCGATCATTGCCCACATCGACCACGGCAAGTCGACCATCGCGGATCGCTTCATCCAGCTCTCCGGGGCCCTCACCGAGCGCGAGATGTCGAGCCAGGTGCTCGACTCCATGGACCTGGAGCGCGAGCGCGGGATCACCATCAAGGCCCAGAGCATCGCCCTGGACTTCAAGTCCCGCGACGGGCGCACCTACCTGCTGAATTTCATCGACACCCCGGGCCACGTGGACTTCTCCTACGAGGTCTCGCGTTCGCTCGCCGCCTGCGAGGGCGCGTTGCTGGTGGTGGACGCGGCCCAGGGCGTCGAGGCACAGAGCGTGGCCAACTGCTACACGGCCATCGAGCAGGGTCTGGAGGTGCTGCCGGTCCTGAACAAGATCGACCTGCCCAACGCCGAGCCGGAGCGGGTGATCAAGGAGATCGAGGAGATTATCGGCATCGAGGCCGAGGACGCCCTGCGGGTGAGCGCCAAGACCGGTGAGGGCATCCCGGAACTGCTGGAGACCCTGGTGCTGCGCATCCCGCCCCCGAAGGGCGACCGGGATGCGCCCCTGCAGGCCCTGATCATCGACTCCTGGTTTGACCCCTATGTAGGTGTGGTGTCCCTGGTGCGGGTCATGAACGGGGAGATTCGTCGGCGCGACAAGATCGTGATGCTCGCCACCGGGCGCAGCCATCTGGTCGACGCGGTGGGGGTCTTCACCCCGAAGAAGACCGAGCGCGCGAGTCTGGGCCCCGGGGAGGTCGGCTACCTGATCGCCGCCATCAAAGAGATCGACGGGGCCCCGGTCGGCGATACCATCACCAGGCCCGAGCGGCCGGGGGAGAAGTTGGAGGGCTTCAAGGAGATGCGCCCGCGGGTCTTCTCCGGGCTCTATCCGGTGGACTCGGACGCCTACGAGGACCTGCGCGAGGCCCTGAGCAAACTGCGGCTCAACGACGCCTCCCTGTTCTACGAACCGGAGGTCTCCCAGGCACTGGGGTTCGGTTTTCGCTGCGGCTTCCTGGGGATGCTCCACATGGAGATCGTCCAGGAGCGCCTGGAGCGCGAATACGATCTGGACCTGATCACCACGGCCCCGACCGTGGTCTACGAGGTGTTGCGCCAGGACGGCGAGGTCATCCGCATCGACAATCCGGCCAATCTGCCGGAGCCCAATAAGATCAGTGAGGTGCGCGAGCCCATCATCGAGGCGCACATCCTCACCCCCCAGGACTATCTGGGTAACGTGATCAACCTGTGCATCGAAAAGCGCGGCGTGCAGAAGCAGATCCAGTATCTGGGCGGTCAGGTCCAGGTAACCTATGAACTGCCGCTCGCCGAGGTGGTGCTCGACTTCTTCGACCGCCTCAAGTCGGCGAGCCGCGGCTATGCCTCCTTCGAGTACGAGCACAAGCGCTTTCAGGCCTCCGACCTCGTGAAGCTCGATGTCCTGATCAATGGCGACAAGGTGGATTCCCTCTCGACCATCGTCCACCGTGCGGTCTCGCAGGGCCGCGGCCAGGATATCACCGTGCGGATGAAGGAGTTGATCCCGCGACAGATGTTCGAGGTGGCCATCCAGGCCGCCATCGGCAGCAAGATCATTGCCCGTACCACGGTCAAGGCGCTGCGCAAGAACGTGCTGGCCAAGTGCTACGGGGGCGATATCTCGCGCAAGCGCAAGCTCCTGGAGAAGCAGAAGGCCGGCAAGAAGCGCATGAAGCAGGTCGGCCGTGTCGAGATCCCCCAGGAGGCCTTCCTTGCCGTGCTCCAAGTGGGTAAGGATAATTGATGCAGATCCCCGGAAACCTTGAGCTTTCTACATCGAGATCCCCATGAATTTTGATTTCCCGGCCTTTTTGGTGCTGGCCTCCGCCGTCACGGGCGGCATCTGGCTGGTGGATGCGGCGCTCTTCGCGCCGCGGCGTAGGCGGTTGGCGCAAGCGCAGGCCGAGGCCGCCGGCGGGGTGGCCGCGGGTCCGCGCGTCATACGCGAGCCCATCCTGGTCGAGTATGCCCGCTCCTTCTTCCCGGTAATCCTCATCGTCCTGTTGCTGCGCTCCTTCGTGGTCGAGCCCTTTCGCATCCCCTCGAACTCGATGATGCCGACCCTGCTGACCGGTGACTTCATCCTGGTCAACAAGTTCGCCTATGGGTTGCGTCTGCCGGTCCTCAACACCAAGTTCCTCCCCGTGGGGGAGCCGCGGCACGGTGACGTCGTGGTCTTCAAGTATCCGCAGGACGGCAAGACCGACTACATCAAGCGGATCGTCGGGGTGCCGGGTGACGAGGTCTTCTATCGCGACAAGACCATCTACTTGAACGGTGTGCCGCAGGGCCAGGTGCCCATCGGCCGTTACACCGGGGTGGCCTCGGGGGCGGGGATGACCGGCGCCCGGGAGGCAGTGGAGACGCTGGACGGCGTCGCGCACCACACGCTTGTGCGCCAGGGTCTGCCGGACTTGCCGCCCGGGTGTCGCGTGCTCGCCGCAGGGCCGGTGAAGGTGCCGCCCGGACACTTTTTCGTGATGGGCGACAACCGTGACAACAGCAACGACAGCCGTTGTTGGGGTTTCGTCCCTGAGGCGAATCTGGTCGGCAAGGCCTTTGCCATCTGGATGCACTGGGACGGCGAGCGCGACGGCTTCCCACCCATCGCCTGGGGGCGGCTGGGCAGCGTGATTCGATAACCTGAAAGCGCCAACCTGATTCGGTAAGAGGTGATCGCGATGCGTCAGATGCATGACCGGCAGCAGGGGATGGGGACGAGTTCGATCCTGTTCGTGCTCGTGGTGGTGATCTTCCTCCTGACCGTGATCTTCAAGCTCGGCCCGTCCTATATGAGTTTCCTCACCATGAAGTCCGTCATGAATTCGCTCGCGGAGTCGCCGGAGCCCATCCTGGGCGGCAAGCCGGCGATCATGAGGGTCCTGGAAAACCGCATGATGGTCAACGAAATCCGCAGCGTTGACGCCAAGTCATTCACGCTCAAGAAGGCCGGTGAAGAGACCTTCGATCTGGCGGTGAATTATGAGCAGCGCCAGCACCTCTTCTTCAATATCGATACGGTGCTGACCTTCAAGCACGCAGTCGTGGTCAAGGGGCGGTGAGTGCGGATAACCGTCGTTTGGCTCGGGTCCTGGGTCACACATTTGCCCACGCCGACTTGCTCCAGCAGGCCCTGACGCACCGCAGTGCCGGGGCCGTCAACAATGAGCGCCTGGAGTTTCTCGGGGATGCACTGATCGGTTTTACGATTGCCGAGGCCTTGGTGGGCCGGTTCCCGCAGGCCGATGAGGGAACCCTCAGTCGGATGCGTGCCACCCTGGTCAAGCGTGAGTCACTGGCGCAACTCGCCCGTGGATTGCAGCTCGGGGACTACCTGCGCCTGGGTGCGGGCGAGTTGCGCACCGGCGGTCACACCCGCGACTCTATTCTGGCGGATGCACTGGAGGCGGTGCTGGGCGCGGTCTATGTGGACGGCGAGTTCGAGCGGGCACGCACCGTAGTCTCGAACCTCTTTCGTCCCTCGCTGGAACAACTCAACGACGCCCACGCCAGCAAGGACCCCAAGACCCGGCTGCAGGAACTCCTGCAGGCGCGGCGGCGCCCGATCCCCGAGTATGAGGTGCTGATGATCGGCGGCACCCAGCACGCCCAGAGCTTCACCGTCAGTTGTCTCCTGCCAGATGACGGGCAGCGCAGTCGCGGGGAAGGCAGCAGCCGCCGGCGCGCCGAACAGGCCGCCGCCGAGGCCATGCTCACACAATTTGAAGGACAGTCCGTTCATGGCTGATCAGCCACTGCCGCGCTGCGGCTACGTCACCATCATCGGGCGGCCCAACGTGGGCAAGTCCACCCTGCTCAACCGCATCCTGGGCCAGAAGCTGGCCATCACCTCCCACAAGGCCCAGACGACCCGTCACGCCATCCTGGGGATCAAGACCCGCCCCGAGGGGCAGATCCTGTTCGTCGATACACCTGGTATCCATCGCCGGGGTGAGGGCGCACTCAATCGCTATCTCAACCGGGCTGCGCGCACGGCGATCGGCGATACCGATCTGGTGCTGCTCGTGGTCGAGGCCCTGCGCTGGACCGACGAGGATGCATTGGCCCTGGAGGCCCTGAAGACCGCCGCACTGCCCGCCATCGCGGTCATCAACAAGGTCGACGGGATCGTCGAGAAAGCGGCCCTGTTGCCGCACTTGGAGGCGTTGGCGGCGCGCTATCCGTTCCTGGGGCTGGTGCCGGTCTCCGCCGCCCGCGGCGATGGGATCGAGGCCCTGGAGCGGGCGGTGATCGCGGTCCTGCCCGAGGGCGAGTTCAAGTACCCCGAAGACCAGATCACCGACCGTTCGGAGCGTTTCTTTGCCGCGGAACTGCTGCGCGAGCAATTGGTCCAGCGCTATGGTGAGGAGTTGCCCTATCGCACCACGGTGGAGATCGAGCGGTTCGAGGCGGTGGACGGGCGCTACCGGATCCATGCCCTGATCTGGGTCGAGCGTCCGGGCCAGAAGGCGATCCTGATCGGTCGCGGCGGCGAGGCCATGAAGGCAACCGCGACCCAGGCGCGCCTGGAGATGCAGAAGCTCTTCGGCTGCTCGGTGCATTTGGAGGTCTGGGTCAAGATCAAGAAGAGTTGGTCCAGCGATGAGGCGGCCCTGGCCCGCCTGGGTTATCAGGACGGCGGCCTTGATCATAATCCCGGCCAGCGGCGTGCGTAGTCAGGGCTTCCAGCCCTGACGGTGTCAGGCCAAGATGGCCTGACTACGTACCCGGCGAGCCCAAGCGGCCGGAATCTTGATCGACGCCACGATTGCTGAGGTGGCCCGGAAGTGCCGAGCTGCCCTCGAGCCCATGCGTGAGATGGCGTTCGACCAGGCAATAGTCGAGGTGGGTGCACTGGTGCAGGCGCGCCGGGCCCCGTCTTCGCGCTCCCTTGAGGTTTGCAAAGCCGTTGCCTGAGCCCAATGATTCTCCCCTTGCGTGATGGTCGCGGTGGTATAAAGTTGCGCATCGCCGTCTTGGTGGTTTTACATGCTTGCCCCGAGTCCTAGCACCGGCCTGCTGCGGGCCTTGGTCCTGCACCGGCGCGACTACGGCAACACCAGCCTGTTGCTGGAGTTGTTCGCCGCTGGTCTGGGGCGGGTTCCGGCCATCGCCAAGGGTGCCCGGCGGGGTCGCACCCCCAGGAGCGCCCTGCTGCAACCCTTTCAGCCGCTCTGGGTCGGTCTGGTGGGGCGCGGCGAGGTGCTGACGCTGACCGGTTGCGAGGCGGCCGGGCGCCCCTTCACTCTGGGCGGACGGGCCCTGCCGTGCGGCTTTTATCTGAACGAGGTCCTGCTGCGCCTGCTCGGTCGCCAGGACCCCCAGGACGCTGCTTTCGCCTTCTATCACGAGGCGCTTGGGCACCTGGCCGCCGGGGCAGACCTGGACTCGGTCCTGCGCCGGTTCGAGGTGCGCCTGCTGGAGGTCTTGGGCTATGCGCCCTCACTCGACCTGGTGGTGGACGGGGGTGCCCCGGTACAGCCCGATCGCCACTACCTGGTCGAACCGGGGCGCGGCACCCGGGCCGCCCCGGACGACGGGTCCGGCGAACGGGTCTCGGGGGCGACCCTGCTCGCGCTCGCCCGCGGGGACGTGCTCGGTGCCGGGCAGGTCCGCGAGGCGCGGGTCCTGTTGCGGCGGCTGCTCGCACCCCATCTCGGCCCGCGGCCACTGAAGAGCCGCGAACTCTTCCGACGTTGGCACGGCGGGGGGTAAGAGAAGAATCTTGTTTATTTGCGGACAAATCGCTTCTCCTGGAATCGGCAATTGCTCACGCAAAGACGCCAAGAACGCAAAGAAGAACAGAACGTTGCAAGCGATGATCCCGTCACCCGGAAGGTGAGCCGTGCGACAGAGATATCGCATCAAAAAACTTTGCGTCTTTGCGTCTTTGCGTGAAATAAATATTCTTTCCAGGCTTATCGTTTTTGCGTATGAGGGGGCACTGATGAGCACCATACCACCGCCCGAGGTCCTGCTCGGGGTCAATATCGATCACGTCTGCACCATCCGGCAGGCGCGCGGCACCCGCTATCCGGAGCCGATACAGGCGGCCCTGGTGGCGGAGCAGGCGGGGGCCGATCTCATCACCCTGCACCTGCGCGAGGATCGCCGCCACATCCAGGACCGGGACGTGGAACTGCTGCGCGACATCCTGGTGACCCGCATGAACCTGGAAATGGCCGCCACCGCCGAGATGGGCCGCATTGCCGCCCGCCTGCGCCCGCCGGACTGCTGCCTGGTGCCGGAGCGGCGCGCCGAATTGACCACCGAGGGCGGGCTGGATGTGGCCGGCCACCAGCCCCAACTCACCGAGTTTTGCGCCATGCTGGCGCAGGCCGGGGTGCGGGTGTCGCTCTTCATCGATCCGGACCCGGCGCAACTGGAGGCCGCCCACGCGGTCGGGGCGCCGGTGGTGGAGATCCACACCGGGCGTTATGCCGATGCCCAGGCCCCGGAGGAGCGGACCCTGGAGTTCGAGCGTATTCGCTGTGCTGTGGCCCTGGGGCTTGATCTGGGGCTCCAGGTCAATGCCGGGCATGGCCTGGACTACCACAATGTCAAGGCCGTGGCCGCTATCCCCGGGATCCGCGAACTCAACATCGGCCACGCCATCGTCGCCCGCGCCTTGTTCTGTGGCCTGGATCAAGCGGTGCGCGACATGAAGCGGGTCATCGACGCCGCGGTGGCGCGCGCGGTCTGATGCCGCGTCAATCTTAGAAGGAGGGACGGTGCGCAAATGAACGCAAATGAACGCCAATGGGGAAGGGCGCTGGTGATCCAACGTTTCTTATTTGCGTTCATTTGCGTTCATTTGCGGACTGAATCTTCCCGGTGCGATTCAACCGACCGCGCTGGAACGCTGGGCCAACCCCAACCAATCCCGACTCTGTGAAGGACCGACCACCGCCATGTCTTCCGACACCCTGACACTCGTGCTCGCCGCCAATCGCGGCACCGGACTCGAACCCCTGACCATCGACCGCCCCAAGGCCGCCGTTCCCTTCGGCGGCAAGTACCGGATCATCGACTTCACCCTGGCCAACTGTCTGCACTCGGGATTGCGTCAGGTCCTGGTGCTCACCCAGTACAAGAGCCACTCGCTGCACAAACATCTGCGCGACGGCTGGTCCATCTTCAACCCGGAACTGCGCGAATTCATCACCGCGGTGCCGCCCCAGCAGCGCGAGGGCCTCAACTGGTACGGTGGCCCCTTCGATGCCATCCGCCAGAACCGCTACCTGGTGGAGCGCAGCCTCGCCAGCCAAGTCCTGGTGCTGGTGGGCGAGGCCATCTACCGCATGGATTACGCCGAACTGGTCCGCGCCCACCGGGAGTCCGGTGCCCAGGTCACGCTGGCGGTGCGCGGAACCCGGGAGCCCGGGTCCGGCGTTCAGCCGCGGGTGCAACTGGACGGGGAGGGCCGGGTCCTGGGGCTGTCGGCCGCCCCCGCGGGCGAGTCCCTGGAGAGCGGCCCCGCGGCCCCCGCGTCCGGGCCGGACGCTCCGTGGTCGGGGGACGAACCGCTATCCACCATGGGCGTCTACTGCTTCGAGAAGTCCTGGCTGCTCGCCGCCCTGGACCCCACCCGCGAGGGGCCGGACCTGGACCTGGGGCTGGACCTGATCGCCCCGCTGCTCGGCGACCTGCGCGCCGTCGGCTACCGCTTCGGCGGCGAGCGCGGCCGGGTCACCCCCGACCGCTACTGGTGCGATCTGGCCTGCATCGACGCCTATTATCAGGCCAACATGGGACTGCTGCGCGCCGACCCGCCGCTCGACCTCTACCAGGCCGACTGGAACATCCGCACCTACCAGGGCCAATACCCGCCGGCGCGCACCGTGCCCGGGGTCACCAGCGGCACCGAGGGGGTCTTCGTCAACTCCATGCTCTCCGCCGGCACCGTGATCAGCGGCGGCGGCGTCAACCAGTCCATCCTGTTCCCCCGGGTGCGGGTGTGCGACGGCGCCATCGTCGACTCCAGCATCCTGTTCGACGGGGTCACGGTCGGGCCGGGCGCCAACCTGCGCAACTGCATTATCGAAAAGGACGTGCAGGTTCCGCCCAAGGCGCGCATCGGCTTTGAGCGCAAGGCCGACGCGGAGCGCTTCACGGTCTCCGCCGGGGGTATCGTGGTGGTGCCCAAGGGGTACCGGTTCCAGTAGCGCGTTGCGGGTCACGGTGCGGGCGGACCCGCGCGGTCAGCGGGTCCGCCGCTGCGTCGGCCGCGCGCCGTACCCAGGGCGCCCGAGCCCTTGACCCTGATCAGCCGCGCGGTCGACGAAACCACCGGGGAGTCGGCCCACCTCTATAGTGTCGGCAACAACAGCCTGGCCGGTCCCATCATACTGTCGGTGGGGAGCGCCCCGGATCTGCATGACACCTTCGCCATCGGTTCCCTGGCCGGTACCCTGACGGTCGCGGGTGACCTGACCGCCGTGACGTGTACACGGGCGCCGTCGGTCGGGCACCGGGTAACAGGTCTATCGGCGGGGCGCCCGCGCGGCGGTCGCCCGCCCGCGCTCCGGCCACGCCGGTCGTGACGGCGAGTGCGTCAGGCTAAGGCTGCCGTCGCCATCCCGGTACCCCTCGTCACCGCTGAAATGTCGTCAAAGGAACATCATAGCGCCAAGCGGGGCTCCGCCAAGGCAATGCTGATCATCGAATATTGCAACAGGGTCATGCTAG
>Ga0247837_1001788_pt1 | contig 43136 bp, 47 predicted proteins | sample LaCtaG_2_FD_187115 | JGI IMG/M metagenome (GOLD analysis project Ga0247837, IMG submission 187115) | Freshwater microbial communities from meromictic Lake La Cruz, Castile-La Mancha, Spain - LaCruzMarch2015_14.5m | ecosystem: Environmental > Aquatic > Freshwater > Lake | place: Spain: Castile-La...
CCGCCGTTCCCTTCGGCACCGTGCTGACACTGCCGGCAACCGGCTCGGAGATGAACAGCTTCTCGGTCATCACCCGCGCCGCCACCCAGGACAAACTGGGTTTCGGAAATCCGCTGGTCTTCCCGCGTTTCTCGGTGCTGGATCCGACCAAGACCTACACGCTGCCGCCGCGGCAGGTCGCCAACGGCGTCATCGACGCTTTCGTACACATAGCAGAGCAGTACCTGACCTATCCGGACGACGCCAAGGTGCAGGATCGATTCGCCGAAGGCTTGCTGCTCACACTCATCGAGGACGGGCCCAAGGCGTTGGCCGAGGCCGACAATTACGCGGTACGCGCCAATCTCATGTGGACCGCGACCTTAGCCCTGAATGGACTGATCGGCGCCGGCGTGCCGCAGGACTGGGCCACCCACATGATCGGTCACGAGATCACCGCGCTGCACGGCCTCGACCATGCGCAAACGCTGGCCATCGTCTTGCCGGCCATGTTGCAGATCAGGCGCCGCGACAAGCGCGAGAAGCTCCTGCAGTATGCTGCACGCATCTGGGACCTCCATGACGGGGATGAGGACGCGCGCATCGATACCGCGATCCGCCGGACCCGCGACTTCTTCGAATCACTGCAGGTCCCGACCCGGCTCTCCAGTTACGGCATCGGCCCGGAGGCGATCACGCCACTGGTGCGGGCACTCGAACGCCACGGCATGACGGCGCTCGGTGAGCGGCAAAACGTCGATCTGGAGCAGTCACGACAGGTCCTGGCGTTGGCCTGCTAAGACCGGATCAACAACGCGTTCACCAGGGACGGACATGGCGGCGGAGATCCCCGGTCTGGGATCAAAGCCCCAAATTTTGATCCAAGATCGGCGGTATCCTCATGGCCTCCTCCCCCGTCCGCCTGGCACTGTTACTGGTGACCCTGGTCATTCTGACGATTGGCTTGCTCAGCCTGCGACCGACGGCGGTCGAACCAATCCGCATCGGAGCGGTACATGCCTTGTCCGGCGTCATGGCCGAGAGCGAACGCGGACTGGTCGATGCGGTGCAGCTTGCCGTGGATGAGATCAACCGGGACGGCGGACTGCTGGAGCGACACGTGGAACTGATGGTTGCCGACAGCCGCTCGGATTGGACGGTGGCCGCGAACCAAGTCGAGCGGTTGATCCTGAAAGACGGTGTCAGTGCCCTATTCGGCTGCTGGACCTCGGCCTGCCGCCAGGCCGTCCGACCGGTAGTGGAAAAACACCATCACCTGCTGTTTTACCCGCTGCAATATGAGGGTCTGGAACAGTCGCCCAACATTGTTTACATGGGTTCGGCGCCCAACCAGCAGATCATCCCGGGCGCCCGCTGGGCGCTGGACCACTTCGGGCGCCGAATCTATCTGGTGGGTTCCGATTACGTCTTCCCGCGGACCGCCAACCAACTGATTCGCGACTTGGTCATTGCCGCGGATGGCGAAATTATCGCCGAACGCTATGTCCCGTTGGATGCGACCGCGTTCGCCGATATCGCCGCGGACATCCGCCGCCAGGCGCCGGACGCGGTACTGAACACCCTGAACGGTACGGCCAACCGACATTTTTTCGCCGCCTTGGCCGCCGCGGGGGCCGACGCGCTGCCGGTGGTTTCGTTCAGCATGGCCGAGCCGGAACTTCAGTCGATGCGGACCGCGCACGTCCACGCCGCGCATTACGCGGTCTGGGGCTATTTCCAGAGCCTGCCGCACGCGGCCAATCAGCGCTTCGTTGCCGATTTCAGACAGCGCTTCGGCCCCGAACGCGTCATCAGCGATCCGGTCGTGACCAGTTATGATGCCGTCAGACTCTGGGCCGCCGCGGTCCGCGCGGCCGGGACGCCCGATCCGGCACAGATCAATCGCTCCATCGGGCGCATGGGTGTGGATGGCCCGTCCGGCATCGTCGCGGTGGACGCCGCCACCCGTCACCTGTGGCGGCGGGTTTATGTGGGGCGGGCCCGGGCAGACGGGCAGTTCGAGGTCACCGAGATCTCCGAGGCACCCGTCCGCCCGGTGCCCTTTCCGCCCTACCGCGGCCGAGACGAATGGCTCGAACTGGTTCGTACACTGCTGACCGCGACAGATTCGCACCATCCCAAGGAAGCCGGGGAGGAGTGGTGAAACCGCTCAGCCTGCGGCTGCGTCTCGCCCTTGGCTTCCTGATCGTCGCCCTGCTCCCGCTGGCTGGTTTAGCCTGGTTTTACCTGTATACCTTTGAGCGTTCGCTCACCGCCGCGGCGTTGCAGAACATCGCCTCGATTGCCGACAAAAAATCCGACCAGATCAACAGTTACATCAGCGAACGCCTGGCCGATGCGCGCTCATTCGCCGGCCAGGATCAGATGCGCGCGGCCTTGCCGGCGCTCGCCGCGGACTTTCGCCGCGGCGGCCTCAGCGCAACCCGTGACACGGCCGCGCACTACCGCGTGCCATTCGCGACACTGAGCGAACAAGGCGAATATCATGATGTGCTGCTGATCGATGACCAGGGCAATGTCGTCTTCTCGCTGCGCGCCGAGGCCGATCTGGGTACCAACCTGCTGGATGGTCCTTATCGCACGAGCGGGCTGGCCGCCGGCTTCCGCCAGGCCATGACCTTTCTGCACATCGATCTGAGCCGATTCGCACCCTACCCGCCGTCCAACAATGCGATTGCCGCCTTCATCGTCGCACCGCTGCTGGACCATGGCCGACCGATTGGCGCCTTGGCGCTCCAGGTCAATCTGGCCACCCTGATGCCGGTGGTGGCGGATCGCACGGGGCTCGGCCGCACCGGCGAAACGGTCCTGGCGGTGCAAGATGGGCACGGTGTCCGCTACACCATCCCGCTGGCGCGGATGCCAGGTGCGCCGTTCACCAACGTGATCCCGCTCGCGCAGGCCGCCGAACCCATGCGCCGAGCACTGACCGGAAATCAAGGTCGGGGGATGGTGCACGACTATGCCGGTCGCGAGGTCGCCGCCAGTTGGCACTATTTGCCGGCCCTGGGCTGGGGGATGGTGGTCAAAATCGACACCGACGAGGTGCTGGCGCCCTTGCACGCCACCCAACGGACGATCGTGCTGGCATTCGCGTTCTTCGTGCTGCTGTCGGCCGGCGCCGCCCATAGTCTCGGGCGTCGCTTCATGCGCACCGAGACCGCGCTCGGCCGGTCGCTTGAGCAGTTGCGCGATGCGCAACGCATCGCGCGGCTCGGCAGTTGGCGGCTCAACCTCAAGACCCGCCGACTGGATTGGTCGGACGAGGCCTTCCGTATCTTCGAACTGGACCCGACCCGCTTCGGCGCCAATTACCAGACCTTTCTCGAGGCCGTCCATCCGGATGACCGGGAACGCGTCGACCAGGCGTACCAAGCCTCGCTCACCAGCCGGAAACCTTATGCGATCTCCCATCGCCTGCTGTTTGCCGATGGTCGGATCAAGCATGTCCATGAGCACGGCGAAACCCTCTATGCTCCGGACGGCACCCCACGGGTCTCGCGCGGCACGGTACAGGACATCACCGAACTGCGCCGCGCCGAGGACGCCTTACAACTCTATGCCAACATTTTCGAGCACAGCGGCGAGGCGATTCTGGTCACCGACCACGACAACCGCATCATTGCCATCAATCCGGCCTTCTCCCGGCAGACCGGCTATCGCCTGGAAGATGTCGCCGGAAAAAACCCCAGTCTGCTCTCGTCCGGCCGCACCCCGCCCGACACCTACGAGAACATGTGGACCGCTCTCGCCGAGAGCGGCTATTGGCAGGGTGAACTCTGGGATCGTGACCGTCACGATGAAATCTATCCAAAATGGGCGGCCATCTCGGCGATCCGCGACGAGCACGGCGCGGTCACCCACTATATCGCCAGCTTCACCGACATCAGCGAGCGCAAGGCCGCCGAGGAACGGATCGAGCACCTCGCGCACCACGACAGTCTCACTGGCCTCGTCAATCGCTACAATCTGGAAATCCGCCTGTCGCAAGCGCTGCTCTCGGCCCACCGCGAAGGCACCATGCTTGCGGTGTTGTTCATCGACCTCGACCGCTTCAAAGTGATCAACGACACGCTGGGCCACCAGATCGGCGATCTGCTGCTGGTCGAGGTGGCACGCCGCCTGAAACTCTGTGTGCGGGAGAGTGACATCGTCGCCCGCCAGGGCGGTGACGAGTTCGTCGTCGTGCTGACCGGCCTGGAGAGCCCGGAAGGCGCCTCACCACTGGCCGCCAAGATCCTTCACGATCTCAACGCGCCCTATCACATCAACGGCGATCGGCTCTACACCAGTCCGAGTATCGGGATCAGCATCTATCCGAACGACGGCACGGACGCCGGTATCCTGATGAAGAACGCCGACACCGCGATGTATCACGCCAAGGAACAGGGGCGTAACAACCTGCAATACTTCACCGCGGCACTCAACGCCGCGGCCAGTGAACGCCTGTTGCTGGAGCGCGAACTGCGGACCGCCATCGAAGAGGGGCAATTCGAGTTGCACTACCAGCCGCAGTTCTCGGCCCAGTCCGACCGCTGCGCCCGGCCCTGCGCCATGGAGGCGCTGATCCGCTGGCGGCATCCGCGACGCGGTCTGGTCCAACCAGCCAAATTCATCCCCATCGCTGAAGAAACCGGATTGATCCAAACCATCGGGGACTGGGTACTGGACGAGGCGTGCCGCCGTTTCGCGCGATGGAAGGCGGCTGATATCGGCCCCAGCCGCGTCGCGGTGAACGTATCGGCCCAACAGTTGAGCGACCCCGCCCTGGTCACCAAGGTTGCTGCCGTGCTGCAACGCTATGGCCTGCGGGACAACGAACTGGAGCTTGAAATCACCGAATCGGTAGCGATGAGCGATCCGGTCAGCGCCGGCAAGACGCTGCAAGCCTTGCGCAGCCTCGGAGTGACGCTGGCAATCGACGATTTCGGCACCGGCTACTCATCGCTGGCCTACCTGAAGCGCCTGCCGATCCAGGTGCTGAAACTCGACCGTGAGTTCGTGCGCGACATCGAAAGCGACGAGAACGACGCCGCGATCAGCGCCGCGACCCTCGCCCTGGCCCATGGTCTGGGTCTGATCGTGGTCGCCGAGGGCATCGAAACGGAAGGCCAGAGCCGGTTTCTGAAGGCGCATGGCTGTGACCTCTTGCAGGGCTATCTTTACGGCAGGCCGGCGCCCGCCGAAACCTGGACCGCGCGCTGGAGCCTGGACTGCAACAAGACCACTTAAGCGATTTATTGTTACCCTCTCGACGAGCGGAGCAACTACCATGTCCATATGCATCCCCTTGGTCAATGGTCCGAATCTACCCAATTGGTGGGATCCGAGTGTCGTCTTTCCCGCCCCTGGGGGATACTCCACCGAGCTGGACCTTCCGTTCTGGCCGCAAGCCTATCGGCGCCCCTTCGGCAAAGGGACCGCCGAGGAGGCGATGTTCATGGCGTTCGGCCACATCGCCAAGGACAACCGATCTCTGTATCTCGCCTGGCATGTGCGTTTCGCGCCTACCTCGAGCCCTGATCGAGACCGGCTCTATGTCGGGTTTACAGCGTCTGCAACCTCGGCCCCGCTGCTGCTTGAGATCACCATCTACGCCGAGGACGCGAGTGTGGCGGCCGAGCCGGCCGCGCGGATTGTGGCTGGCACCCTGGATGCGCAGGGGCAGTTCCAGCCGCTCCCGCGGGTCCCCGCTTGGACAGACCGTACGACCCGCGTCTGGCGGGCTCCCACCTCCAATCTGGCTCCAGCCGTCAATCTCTGGGCCGTGCAGATGCAGGTACCCCTGGTCGCCGACGCCGCTCCGGGCGAGGACGCGGGAATCGGCGTCGACGCCGACGGTGGCTTCCGGATGTGGTATTGCTTCGACATCTATACCCCGCTGAACCCGGCGGGCAGCTCAGCGGACCCGGCGGGCGGCATTCTCCGATTCGGCTATCACTTGGTTCACGAAGGGGACGTCCTGGGGTGGAGTCACCGCCTGCGGGGCGCCATTCGCCTTGCCGACCGGTTCTACGTCCTGCCTGTGACCAATCATGGCGTCGCCAGGATCACCACCAGCATCCAGGCACTCGAACCCGGTGACATGGTCGAGCCCGACGAGCCGATCCAACCCTGGCCGGCACCCGCGTCCGCCTCCGGTAATCGCCGGTGGTGGTGGCTGTTGGCCTTGCTGCTCCTGGTCCTCGTGATCAATCGCTGCGGCATCGCGGGCTGAAAGGACATGGCGAGCGTTGTTACTCGCGGTATCTCGTTATAGCCTTCGTACCTGATATCCAGACAGACCCTGGTGTAGGGGCGGGTTTGAAACCCGCCCCTACGTCCAGCGATCACGTTCGACGGCTATATCAGGGGGTTGATCGGACTCGTACGGACGCATCTCGTACCCGGTTCGACATTAACCGGGTACGGCCACGGCCTTAGAAAGCCACGACCACTTCCGCGCGCAGGAAATAGGACTCATCGCGACGGTTACGGGCGTAGAAGTCGCCTGGCGCCAGATACTCCGCGACCAGGTGTCCGGAGAGGTACTTGTTGAACTTGGTCTTGACCCAGCCGGTGAACAAATGGCCACGGAAGTTACCATCGTGGCTGATGTTGTAGAATTGGTTGGCGGTACGCACGCTTTCCTGGTCGGCCCACAGGGCGTGGTAGTCCAGCAGCACTTCGGTGGTCGGATGGACCTTGGCCAGCCAGCCGACGTTCAAACGGAGCAAGTTGGTTGCCTGGCCGACCCGGCTGTCCAGCGGCCATTGATAGATCATCAGCTCGCTCCACTGGGGCCAGCGGCCCCAGAGCGGATCGAATGACTCGTTGGTCTTGCTGTCCGGATCGTCACCAGTGAGGTATTCCAGGTCCGCGTGCACGCGGTTGGCCAATGAGTCGTTGAAGGCATAGGTGAGACGCCCGTTGAAACCGAAGGCTGAGATGTTCTGGCGCGGTGCCCCGATGGTGACGCGGTTGGCACCCCACTCGCCCGCCGCCTCGGCCCTCAGGTTCCAGTTCGGCGTGAGCTTGGAGTCGATGCGGGCACCCACGGCATACACCTGCCCGTCGTCCGACGGCGAGGGAAAGGGATAGCCGTTGTTCACCCGCATGTTGTTCAGGGTGTAGTTCGGATCATTGCCCTTGTAGATGAAATAGCCATCCAGGTCGGTATCCTTGATCAGTGACTTGTTGCGGGCGTAGAGAATCCCGCCTTCCTCATACTGTTCGGTCTGGTCCTCGATCGTGCCGTTCAATGGCGTGGGGAAGCGGTCCGTGTTCGGGTAATTATTGATGTAGATCAGGTCGAAGGTGGTCTTGATCGCGTCCGCCGCGTAGGTCGCCCGCGCGGCGTCCATGTAGATGGTGCGCGATCCGTCGATCGGCGTGCCGTCCAGCACCAGCCAGCCGTTGCCGAGGACGAGATCCTGACGCCCGGCCTTGAGTGAGAGTCCGCTGTCGAAGATCTTCTTGAAGTCCAGGGTCAGCGAATCGAACAGGATACCGCCGCTATACCACTTCTCGAATCCATACCCGGGCGCAAAGGCACTCTCGGGGGGCAGTGTGTAATGACGGCCTTCCCACATCAGGCGAGCGGCCAGCGCGAAATGCTCGCTGGGGGCGTATTGACCCCAACCGCGGAACCGGTAGCGCTGGAAGACGCGGTTCGCGGTGGGATTTTGCTGACCCGTGACGTTCCCCGTGGGCGTCAGGAGCTGTTCGTTGAGCCCGATGTGACCGACGTACACCTCGCGCAGGCGCATATCGGCGCCCGCGCTGAACGCACCCCAGGTTTGATCGGCCGTCGCCGGCGCGCTTGAAACAGTGCCGAGTGCACCGAGTACGATGACCGCAGCGGCGGCGGCACGGGAGTGATTAGAGTTCATCTTCCACCTTCTGTTCTTCAATAGCCCAGGCCCGGTCCTCCGGAGTCACCTCATCGACGGCGGCGTTACGCCGCAGGATGCCGTAAAGGACGCTGACCGCGGTAACCGCGATGCAGCCCAGGAAGGCGGCCAGGACCAAGGGATCAGCGATACCGAGCATGGGTGTCTCCGGTCGGTTCAGACTAACGGGTTGTGGCTTGGGGAGCCGCGTACTGGGGAAAACACCGACGCAGATGCTGCGGATCGGATGGCTTGGTAAAAGCACTGACCAGGATCAGAGTCAGAATCGCCAGCGGCAGCGCGATGATGATCGGGTCCACCGACGGCCAATTGGGATAATCCGCCAGGAGGCTGGTCTTGCCGCCGGTGACCAGTTGCACCAGCCCGATGGCGCTCGCCTCCTTGGCCTTGACCAGCAGGAGCCAGAACAACGAGACCAGCATCCCCACCGTCATCGAGGCCAGGGCACCGGCACGGGTCGCGCGCCGCCAGAAGAGGCCGCCGAGATAGGCCGGCAGGAAGCTCGCGGCACACAGGCCGAAGAAGATCGCGGTGAAGCGGGCAACCACATAATCCTGACGAACCGTATAACTGATGGTCACGGCCACCAGCAGCCCGATCACGATGGCGATGCGCATGACCAGCAGGCTCGGCTCGGTGCCATGCTGACCGGTGATGCGCTCATAGAGATCGCGCCCGGCGGCCGTCCCGATGGTGTGGAACTGGCTCGACATGGTGCTCATAGCCGCCGCCAGCAGGGCCAGGAAAAACACCAGCCCGAACCAGCGCGGCAGTGCCGTGTTGATAAAGGTCGGGATGATCTGGTCGGCGTCACCCTTGGCATAGACCACCGTGGGTGCACGCCCGCTGACCAAATCCAGGGGGGCGCCCTGGGCATCCTGAGCCGGCTGATGGGCAGCAACGACCATCGGCGCCGTCGCCGGCTGATTGGTCTTGGGGTTGATGACGGGCTCCCAGCGTCCGGGTGATGTTTCCTTCATCAGCCCCACCAGTGCATGACCGCGTTCCGCATCGATCTCCTTGACCACCTGACCCTTGAGCAGGGGTCCATGCTGGGCGAACCAGGCGTTGGACAGGCTGCCCACGGCGAAGGGGGTACCGGTCATGAAAAGGATGAAAACCGCGCCGATCGGCACGGCCCGATCCAACTCGCGGCGGCTGCGCACCGTCATGAAACGCACCACCAACTGGGGTTGGGCCACGACGCCGATACCAACGCCCAGGATGATGGCCGTGATTACGGTCCACCACAGGTCATAGCCCGTCGCCCCCCAGCCGAACTTCGGCATGGCGGTCCAGCCCTGGTGACCCATGGCCTGCAGGGGCGCCGGCACCAGGTCGGCCATCCCGGTCAGGTACTGATGCGCCGCGCTGACGCCGCCCAGACTCGAGTAGGCGAAGAACAGCAGATAACCCATGGCCAGAATCATGATCAGACCCTGGAAGGTATCGGTGTACATCACCGCCTTGAGCCCGCCGGGAATCACATAGGCCGCGGTGATCAGAGCGAACACCAGCAACGCTACCTCGAAATCCACCCCGAACTGGGTAGCAGCAAAGACGGCGCCGCCGGTCATCACCGCCGCCGAGTAGAGCGGCATGAAGAGGAAGATCAGCAGCCCGGCAAAAATCTGAATCCCTTTGCTCTGGTAGCGCGCACCCAGTAGTTCCGGGAAGGTGTGGGCACCGAGGTGGTGCCCCAGGCGCCGAGTTGGCTCACCGAGCAGGGTGAAGGCCAGCAGGATGCCCACCCCGATATTGAGAAAGGTCAGCCACAGCAGACTCATGCCGAACAGCCCGGCGACCCCGCCGAAACCCACGATCGCCGCGGTGGAAATGAAGGTGGCCCCGTAGGACACCGCCATGATGATCGGGTGGACCGAGCGCCCGCCGACCAGATAGTCTGCCCCGGTCCGTGTGCGCTGGTAGCCGAGCCAGCCCAGATAGACCGTGGTCAGCAGATAACCCAGGATAACCACAATATCGACCCAACCCACCGCAGAATGCCCCGTCATGGGTGCCCCCGTTTGTTTATCGTGATGACTGCCCAAGCGGGCGGCGGAAGAATACCCCAGGTTCACCTCTCTTTTTCTAGATCCAGCGCAGTTAGATTGCAGATTTATGACGCGGCGAACAGACAAAGTGCCTGAAACCTGCCGGATCCGGGCTACCGACCTTGCTCCTGAGGGAAACACCGACGCAAATGCTGCGGATCGGAGGCCTTGGTCAAAACGCTGATCAACACCAGGGTCAGGAGCGACAGCGGCAGGGCGATGATGATCGGATCCACCGACGGCCAGTTGGGATAGTCCGCCAGGATGCTGGTCTTGCCGCCGGTGACCAGTTGCACCAACCCGATAGCACTCGCCTCCTTGGCCTTGACCAGCAGCAGCCAGCACAGCGAGACCAGCATCCCCACCGTCATCGAGGCCAGGGCACCGGCACGGGTCGCCCGCCGCCAGAAGAGGCCACCGAGATAGGCCGGCAGGAAGCTCGCGGCACACAGGCCGAAGAAGATCGCGGTGAAGCGCGCGATCACATAGCCCTCGCGGACCTGGTAGCTGATGCTCACCGCCGCCAGCAGACCGAGCATGATAGCGATGCGCATCACCAGCACGCTGGGCTCGCTGCCGTGCTTGCCGGTGAGTCGCTCGTAGAGATCGCGCCCGGCAGCCGTTCCGATGGTGTGGAACTGGCTCGACATGGTGCTCATGGCCGCCGCCAGCAGCGCCAGAAAGAACACCAGCCCGAACCAGCGCGGCAGGGCCGCGCTGATGAAGGTCGGGATGATCTGGTCGGCGTCACCCTTGGCATAGACCACCGCGGGCGCGCGCCCGCTGACCAGCTCCAGTGGCGCGCCCTGGGCGTCCTGAGCCGGCTGATGCGCGGCAAGGACCATTGGCGCCGTCGCCGGCTGATTGGTCTTGGGGTTGATCACCGGCGCCCAGCGGCCGGGTGCCGTTTCTTTCATCAGCCCCACGAGCGCATGCCGGCGCTCCACGTCGATCACCTTGACCACCTGCCCCTTGAGCAGCGGCCCGTGCTGGGCGAACCAGGCGTTGGACAGGCTACCGACCAGGTAAGGCGTCCCCACCATCAGCAGGATGAAAATGGCGCCGATCGGCACCGCCCGATCCAGTTCGCGGCGACTGCGCACGGTCATGAAACGCACCACCAACTGAGGCTGGGCCAGCACGCCGATACCGACGCCCAGAATGATCGCCGTGACCACGGTCCACCACAGGTCGTAGCCGGCCGCCCCCCACCCGAACCTGGGCATGGCGGTCCAGCCCTGGTGACCCATGGCCTGCAGCGGCGCGGGCACCAGATCGGCCATGTCGGTCAGATACCGATGGGCCGGCTCGACCCCGCCCAGGCTCGTGTAGGTAAACCACAGCAGGTAGGCCATCGCCAGGATCATGATCAAACCCTGGAAGGTATCGGTATACATCACCGCCTTGAGCCCGCCGGGGATCACATAGGCCGCGGTGATCAGGGCGAACACCAGCAAGGCCACTTCGAACTCCACCCCGAACTGGGTGGCGGCAAAGACGGCACCGCCGGTCATCACCGCCGCTGAATAGAGCGGCATGAACAGGACGATCAGCAGCCCGGCGAACACCTGGACACCCTTGCTCTGATAGCGCGCACCGAGCAGCTCCGGGAAGGTGTGCACGCCCAGCCGATGGCCCAGGCGCCGGGTCGGCTCCCCCAGCACGGTAAAGGCCAGCAGGATGCCGATGGCGATGTTGACGAAGGTCAGCCACATCAGGCTCATGCCGAAGAGTCCGGCGACCCCGCCGAAACCCACGATCGCCGCGGTGGAGATGAAGGTGGCGCCGTAGGACACCGCCATGATGATCGGGTGGACCGAGCGCCCGCCGACCAGATAGTCCGCCGCCGTCCGGGTGCGCCGGTACCCGAGCCAACCCAAATAGCCGGTGGTCAGCAGGTAGCCGATCACGACGACGATATCCACCCAATCGACTGCAGAATGTCCGACCACGAGCGTCTCCTTGTAGGCTGTACCGCGCGTTTTGCCCGCCGACATTGGCACGACGGGGCGCGCGGCAGAATACTGTTCCTAAAATTCTGAGCAAAGTTGCTCGGGGATGAAGTTAGGATTTATCCGCACTTGGTTGATAGGCATTGCGGCCTGCAACTCAAGCCCCTTGACGCTCAGTTGCGCCGGAGAACGCGACAGCAGGACCCGTCGAACGTCCCGGTGCGGCATGTACCGCTTGATCTCGGGGTCCGCGAGCCTTGCCAGCACATTCAGAGCCGCGTTATGGTCGGCCTGCAGAACGTCCCCGGTGACCCGGTAAAACTTGTCGCCACGGCGCGTGCCTTCCAGCAAGCCTGTGGTCGAGTCCATTTGCGACGTGTAGGAACCATTGACGAGCACATGCTCGGCATCACGCTGCTCACACACCGAGTCCAGGGCCTCGGCGAGCACGCCTTTCGCCCATGAACTCATGCGTCGGTTGTATCGCTTCCATTGCTGTTTTTGGGCAATGGCGAGGTTAAATCTTCGGAGACCACCAGGGCCGCCTTATCCACGATAGAATGCGCCGATTGATAGGCGATCGTGCGCAAGCGCTGCTTGGTGCGGACCCTTCTCGCCTCAAGCTTTTTGCGACCCAGGTTATTCGTTAGAATCCGGTCGGCCTTGGCTTGGTTGCCGCGCTTACGGTGCTTCTTTTCCAACGCATGAAGCTGGTTGCGCAGCTGACCCGTCTTGGCGCCCGTGTCGCTATACGCGGTCAGTACGTCACCAAAGGCCTGCCCATGCGCGGCGCCGTCGGAGTCCGTAAACGCTTCGGTGTAGCCCTTGTCGATCCCGAGCGCCTGAACCCCGTGCGGGCGTCCGGCCTCCTTGTCGACCGCGTAGTGGATTTCCGTGAAGCCGTCCTTCACGCAAACACGGAGGTTGCTGCCAGTCAGGTCGACGTTCTTGCCGTTGGACGTCGTAACCAACCGGATGTGATCGCCGTACTTCGGGGCGACGCGGATCGTGATCACCAGTTGGCCGTCGATCACCGCGGACGCCTGTTTGTCGGAGCGGACAATGAACTGGTTGGCCGTGTGACTGACGCCGTGCCGGAAGTGCTTGCGCATCTGGCGATGGAGAAAGGGCTCGTCCATCCACCGATCGGCTTTGAGTAGGGTGTAGAGCCGTGCCCGCTCGGCTGGGTCCGCGGTCTTGGCAGCGATGGCCTGTCGCACTTTGAGCTTCGCCGCGGCCTTGTACGTCAGGATATCGTTGACCACATCCTTGGTGGTTTCGTTTCGGATGGTGCCGTCAACCCCCAGTCCCGCATAGATGTCTCGGGCGCTGATGGCCTTACGGATGTCGCTCGCGGACTTGCCGACAGTACCCAGCGCACCGTATCGCCGCCAAATATCGGCGCGCAGGTAGCCTATGGCTTGGCAGATGGGCCCCAATGCGCCGGGGACGTTCGCTTGGAGGGTACGCGTGACTTTCATTCGCAGACTGCTGTGGGTGTACTGATCTTTACATCGGGGAAGTCGTCCTTGATTTCCTTCTGGTACTTGCGCATTCCATCCAGGCGACCACTGAAGGTGTGGACGATAGCGATCAGATCCTCAACCATTTCTTGTTGTGGCGACAGGGATTCCTGGTTCACTACCACCACCTCGCACCCGTTCTGTCTGGCGATATGCTCGAACAGGTCGAAGCCGAACCGCATCAGCCGATCCTTATGAGCGACCAGAAGCCGTTGAACCTCGCCACGCGCAACCCGATCCGCCAAGGCCAGAAACCGCTTGCGCTTGAAGTTCATCCCGCCGCCAATCTCCTGAATCCACTCGTCAACGGCGACTCCTGCGCCTTGGCAGTAAACTTCCATCGCCTTCACCTGTGACGCCAGATCGTCCTTTTGCCCGGCGCCACTGACTCGGCAGTACACCACGACATCACGTTTCTCCGTTACCCCGCCGATCAGCAGCCGAACATCCGAATCATCAAAATAGCGATGCCCTGACGGATGGCGCTTCGCAACCAGTTTGCCTTCACGCTCCCAGCGCCGAATCGTCGATGGCGCTTTGCCAACACGCTTGGCGAACTCACTCATCCGATAAATCTTGCTCATCTGCACTATTGTAAGCACAAATGAACATATTTCAAGCAACAGTTGTTGTCTCCTGGTTGGCAATCGTGATTCGAATGTTGCGCCGGAGGCCGCTCCTACGGGGGTCGCGGCGCGGCTTTCACGGTAACATGCTGGCCCTACGAGGCTGGCGGCCGAGCGCTAACTGCCAGAATTCAAGATAAAACCCCAGCGTGTTCGCTACGGAACACCGAGGATAGCAACGTGGAAAGTTACAAGGTCGTGCGACCCGAGCACCTCAATCACTTCGGGTATCTGTTCGGGGGCTTCATGCTCATGTGGGTGGATGAGATCTCCTGGATCGCGGCCAGCCGCGACTATCCAGGGTGCAGTTTCGTCACGGTGAGCATGGACAAGGTGGAATTCCGCCGCGGGGTGCATCAGGGCGCCGTGCTGCGCTTCGCCGTGCGCAAACTCCACTCGGGCAAGACCTCGGTGGAATACGAGGTGCAGGTCTATGCCGATGACCTGGAGACCGGGACCGAGGAGGCCATTTTCCAGACCCACATCCGCTTCGTCTGCCTCGACGCCATGGGTAAGAAGACCTTACTGCCACGGCGCTGAAGCTCAGGCTTTCTTGCGGTGGACGGTTCCGGTAAAGAGACCGATCAACTCCCCACCGCTCTGCACCTCCACCTGATAGACCCCGGTCCGGCGGGTCAGGCTGACCTCGCGGGCGACCGCCTCGATGGTGTCGCCGACCGCGGTCGCCTTGAAATACTCCATGTGGGCACTCAGGGACACGGCCAGCGGTCCGTGTGAGTTGGAAGCCAGGGCGAAGGCCGAGTCGGCCAGGGTGAACAGCAAACCGCCGTGGGCCGAACCCCAGTTGTTCAGATGCTCGGGCCGCAGTTGGACCCGCATCCGCGCCTGGCCGGGGCCGGTGATCTCGCCCTCGAATCCGAGGGCGGTCATGAACGGATCCAAGTGCATGGGGATCTCCTGATGCATTAGCCCGCCGTCCGCCCCCAGGGCAGCATGCGCTCCAGGGTCCCGTCGCGCAGGCTGTACTGGTGCCAGAGAGCGGCAACCACGTGCAAGCCGATCACCACGTAGAAAAAGAGCTCCATGGGCTCACCGTGGAGGATGTGCATCAGGTCATTGATCTGTGGCGATTCACCGATCAGCGAGGGCACCTGGACGCCGAAAAACTCAACGGTGCGGCCCTTGGAAACGACCCGCAGGTAGCCGAACACCGGGACCAACAGGGTGGCGAGATTGAGCATCAGATGGACCGCCTTGGCGGCCAGCATGATCCACGGGGACCCCGGGATCGGCGCCGGCTGAGTACTGATGCGGCTCCACAGAATACGCACGATCACGATCAGAAACAGCAGGATACCGAGCGAGATGTGCAAATGCAGCCACTCGGTGCGAAGCTCCGAATCCTTGGGCGCGGCCGAGCGTAGGCTGTCGGTGACCAGCATCGCGATCATCATCAGCACGACCGACCAGTGAAAAAGCTGGGAGATCAATCCGTAACGTTGGGGTGTTGCAGTCTGGGTCATGGTGTTGGGAATCTCGGTAGGTTGGAAAGCCCCTTATGATGGCACAGGAATCGGCGCGCGGCAGGGGCATTGATCAATCGCGGCGTACCCCGCCCGACGCGGAGTTAGGATCCGTTCAGACCGACCGGCTGAAGATCGGCGGGAAACCGGCGGTTCCTCATGGTAAGATTTTAGAAAATTAGCGGGTTCTTCGATAGGCCGACAGTGTCGGGACACACTCTGCGGACTGCCGCTCGACCCGACGCGTCCAACACCGCTGCTCCGCCCCCGGCCCCCACCGCAGGAATGACGACATGACCCGGTCCGCGCTCGCCCCCGCCCTGAGCTGGTTGACACCTTTCATGAAATGGGCGCCGGGCCTGACCCGCCGTGATGCCAAGGCCGACCTCATTGCCGCCCTGACCGGCGCCATCGTCGTGCTGCCGCAAGGCGTCGCCTTCGCCGTCATCGCGGGCATGCCGCCGCAGTACGGACTCTACGCCGGCATGATCCCGGCCATCATCGCCGCGCTGTTCGGGTCGTCGCGGCACCTGGTGTCAGGTCCGACCACGGCCGCCTCGGTAGTGCTGTTCTCCGCGCTGTCCGGGTTCGCGACACCAGGCTCGGCAGACTACGTGATGTTGGCGCTGACACTCACCTTCATGGTCGGAGTCATCGAACTCTCCCTGGGCCTGGCGCGGATGGGCGCCCTGGTCAATTTCATCTCACACTCGGTGGTGGTCGGTTTTACCGCCGCCGCCGCCGTCCTGATCGCGGCGAAGCAGCTCAAATACTTCTTTGGCGTCGACATGAACAGTGCCGGACACCTCCATGAGATTCTCATCGAGTTCGGGCGCCACGTGATCGAAATCAGCCCGGCGGAGACCCTGGTCGCCACGGTGACCTTGCTGACCGGCATCGCGGTCAAACGCTGGGTCCCGCGCATTCCCTATATGATCGTGGCCATGCTGGTCGGGAGTCTGCTCGCGACCGTCATGAACCGCTGGTTCGGCGACCTGTTTGGCGACGCCATCGCCACCGTGGGGGCACTGCCCAGCACGCTGCCGCCGCTCTCGGCCCCGACGCTGACGCTGGAGAACATCCGCGACCTGGCACCCACGGCGCTGGCGGTCACTCTCTTCGCACTCACCGAGGCGGTCTCGATCGGGCGCTCCCTGGCCGCTCGCGGCGGTTACCGCATCGACGGCAATCAGGAGTTCATCGGCCAGGGGCTGTCGAACATCGCCGGATCCTTCTTTTCCGGCTATGTCGCCACCGGCTCCTTCAACCGGAGCGGTGTCAATTACGAGGCCGGTGCCCGAACCCCGCTGGCCGCGATCCTGGGCGGTGTGTTCCTGATGGCCATCGTGCTCCTGGTCGCACCGCTGGCGAGCTACCTGCCCAAGGCGGCCATGGCGGGCGTGCTCTTCCTGGTCGCCTGGGGGCTGATCGACTTCAAGGAGATTCGTCACATCCTGCATTCATCCATGCGTGAGACCTCGGTCTTCCTGGTCACCTTTGCCGCCGCGCTCTTCCTGGAACTGACGTTCGCCATCTTTGCCGGTGTGCTGCTGTCCCTGGTGCTCTATCTGGAGCGCACCTCGCGCCCGCGCATCGTCACCCGTACGCCGGACCCGCACCTGCCGGGCCGCGCCTTCTCCAGCGATCCCGAGCTCAAGCAATGCCCGCAACTGCGTTTCCTGCGCATCGACGGATCGCTCTTCTTCGGCTCGGTCCCCCATGTCCAGGATGCCTTCGATCGCCTGCGTGCCGAGCATCCTGAGCAGAAACACCTCGCCCTGATCGCCAGCGGGATCAACTTCGTCGACCTTCAGGGCGCCGAGGCGCTGACGGACGAGGCCCAGCAGCGCCGCGCCGACGGCGGCGACATGTATCTGATCAAGGTCAAACAGCGCGTGTGGGACATGCTGGGCCAGTGTGGTTGTATGCACGAGCGCGATGAGCGCAACGTCTTCCAGTCCGAGGAGGTAGCCATCCGGGCGATCTACCAGAAACTGGACAAATCAGTGTGCGCCACCTGCGAGGCGCACATTTTCGGCGAGTGCAGCCGTTAGGTCCGTGCGTGCTGAGAGGTACCATCCATGGCTCTGGATTCCGGCATCCTGACGGAATGACGGTTCAGACTCACGCCGGCCGCCGGCCGCTCAGGCCCCGGCGTTGACCTCATGGGTCCACACCTGGAAGCTCTTCAGCGTATTGGGGCCGAAGGTGTTGGTGAGTGCGACATCGGCCGCATCACGTCCGCGCGCGATCAACACCCGGCCGATCCGCGGCGTATTGTTGCGAGCGTCGAAAGTATGCCATTGGCCGCCCAGGTAGACTTCGAACCAGGCGGCGAAATCCATTGGGCTATAGGGCGGCGGCTGTCCGATATCACTCAGATAGCCGGTGCAGTAGCGGGCCGGGATATTCATGCAGCGGCAGAAGGCGACCGCCAGATGCGTAAAATCGCGACAAACACCGACCCGCTCATTGAAGGCTTCCCAGGCCGTTCGGGTGGCCCGGGCGTGCGCGTAACCAAAGGTAATATGCTGATGGACAAAGTCGCAAATGGCCTGAACGCGCCCCCAACCCACGGGTGCCGTGTGGAACAGCGCCCAAGCCGCCTCGGACAGCAGATCGGTTTCACAATACCGGCTCCCCAGGAGGAACAGCAGGGTTTCTTCGGGCAGTTCCTGCACCAGGTGCTGCTGGGCGGAGGGGACGACCGGATCACGCTCACCCCGGTCGTTCACCACCGCATCGGTCGACAAGCGAAGTTCGCCCTGGGGCGCGACGATGCGGCTGCACCAGTTGCCGAAGCTATCGCGGTAGGCGGTGATCGGGACGGACGGACGGGTGATCAGATGATCGGGAACCACGAGATCGGAAGCGCGCGTGAAATGGATGTGCAGCGACAACAGCATTGGTGTCGGCTGCGGGCAGTCATAGATCAATTCATAACCGACCCGGATGTGCATAATGAGCCTCTATCAGTCAGGTGATTGGTGCCACAGTTGGTCCGGCGAACCGGATCACGCGGGTGGACACCGCTAAGGCCCTGCGGGGGCACGGCGTTCAATCCCAGAGTAACACCCCGCCACGCTGATGACATCGCATTGCGACCGTGCAGCGGATCGCCAACAGCCCGCGGGGTCATTCAGTCAGCTGCCCAGCCGCTCGGTCATCGTCACCGAGCGATCCCGTGTGAGCGGCCTCCGACCGCAACACGGTACCGCGGTGAACGCCGATGTGCGCTGTCCCGCGAGCTCGCATCGCGGCCGCAGGCCCCTCCTCCAAATTTTGGCGGCATCGCGCGACCCCTGGTGGATGCGGCGCGCGCGACCGCCGTGCCGGGTCCCTGACACCGAGCGGCGCGCCTTATCCACCCTACAACGGAGCCGGTTTTGTAGGGTGGATAAGCGCAGCGCATCCACCATCAGCCTCGCGACCGGCACGCTGTTGGCGGCGGCCACCCAAATTTGGAATTGCTGATGCCAACCAGTCTCATTTCCTGGGCGCCGACCTGACTCCGGACGACCTGTTCACCCTGGAGTTTCTGGACATCCCGGCCGAGCGCCTCCCCAACCACTATCGCAACCTGATCGATGCCAGCGGCACCCGGATCTTCGATACCTGGTACGGCTAACCTGCGCAGGGCGGAACGCCGCGCGCGGTTCCGCCGGCAAGGCATTGATCATCTCAGCACACGGTGTAGCGACGCACGTCCAAGGCGGCCGCCAGCAGGGGTTGGGACTGCGCCACCAAGGCGTTGAGGTGTGGGGTTTCCAGGTGGGCGTTGATCGCCGCAGCGTCCGCCCACTCCTCGACAAAGGTGAAGTCGGTCGGGTCCGCTGTATTGTGAAGCAATTCATAACGCAGACAACCGGACTCCCGGCGCGTCGGCTCCAGCATACCCTGCAAGAGGGTGCGCAGTTCGTCCACGCACTCCGGGCGGGCGATGAAACGGGCGACAATGTGAACGGTCATGCAGGCGTCTCGTGAGGGTGATGGTTTAAGGCTGGAGAACGGGACGGCGGGCTTTGGTGACGACCTCGCCTTGCCAGTCCGTGTCGCAGCGATCCATCATCACCCGTATATATAGCCTTCATACCTGATATCCGGACAGAGCCCTAGTGTAGGGGCGGGTTTGAAACCCGCCCCTACGTCCGGTTATCACGTCCGATGGCTATAGTAGCCGCCCAAGAAAAAACCAGCCGAAGCTGGTTCACTTGAAACGCGGAATTTGGTGGGCGCGGCAGGGATCGAACCTGCGACCCTCCCCGTGTGAAGGGGATGCTCTCCCGCTGAGCTACGCGCCCGAATCAGACCCATTATTGTAGCCGCGACCGGCTGGACGGTCAAATCAGCGGCCGACTTTGGGTGCGATCCAAACTGATGTGGTTGCCGGAACTGTCACGCAGCTTGCTTAACGAGACCCTGCCAGTACGCTGCCCACTTCCCGTTGGCCCGGGTCGTGCGCAACGCGAGCATGGCCTCCGCGTTGTCCGGCGTCCACCACGCGCCGGGGCGCTTGAGGCGCTGCTGAACCACATAGCGGTGGGCACTTTCAATCTCGCCGGAGCCGATCGGCAAGCCCTGCGCCAGGGCGCCTTGATAATCGAGATGATCGAGCCGGTTGCTCAGATAGCGATGGCACGCCCGTACCGGGGCGTCCGCATCGGCCACCGTGACGGGCTCCAGGGCCTCACTCAGCGCGGCCAAGACCGGGATTATTTGATTGCTTTTCAAGCGTTTTTTCTGGATCTCCACCCACGCCTTGGGGTCGTCGGGCGCGCTACGCTTCGCCGCGTCAGCGAGGTAATCGCAGACATGGAAGAAGTCCACCGTATAACGCCCCTGGGTGCCAAAGCGCGCCGCGACCTGATCGGCGATCCACACTGCCCCATCGCCGAGGGCATGGACTTGGGTGTTCGTCCCCAGGCCCGCCGCGATGGCACAGGCCAGCAGTTGCTGCCCGGCCACCGCGACCCCGCCGCCCAAGGTGGCGGCGTAGACCGGCGTGGTGCTGCCGTGTGCATGCGCCAAACTCAACTTGGCTTCCTTCCACAATAACCGTTTGCCCCGCCGACGGTCCGGACTGTCTGGGTCTACCTCCACCAACGGGACCATACCCCCATCGGTTTCCGCAATCACGATTCCGACCCCGGGCTGGGTTGGCCACGCTGGTTCGTCATCGCTGTCCACGAACAGCACCTGAGCGTGTCCTTCGGTCACCTGGCGGATCGTGCTCGGCGACAGCGCCACACCATAATGCTCTTGCAGTTTGCCTGCCGCTTGCGCGAACGGCAGATCCGCCCCCAGATCGGTCAGCACCCGTTGCAGCGGCAGCGAGCAGCTGCGGTGCTCCACCTGCGCACTCTGCGCAAAGGGACGCCGCCGCCGCGTCCCCTCCCGGAATTGCGGCTCGGTTACTTCGATGTCGCCGAAGGTGCTGTGCCAGCAGAGTTTTTTTTACCGTCGCGCCAAACCCCCGGCGTTTGATCCAATTCTTCTGCCCGTTTCGTGACCTGCCCGTCGGCCCAGTCTTCCAACACCTCTTGGCCGAGCCGCCGCACCTCCTCAATCACGCGGCGCTCCGCCTCGTCCGCTTTGCGCAGGTCGTCACCGGCATCCTCGACGAGGTCAACCAGTCGCTCAATCCGTGCACGCAACTGCGGATGTTGGTTCAGGCGGGCCAGCAGTCGCTCATCGTTGGGGGGCAGCAGAGTGCTCATGGGCGGTCCTCGTGTTTGTCGACGGTTACCGCTGTATTTTAAGCTACCTCATCAGTTTCGATCGCACCCGCCGACTTTTTCGGCCTTCACCGCCTCGGCTACATGCGCTTCACGATCGGGTCGCGTTGCAGCCCCAGTGCCTGGGCGCCGAGTTTGAGGGCCTGATTGGCAAAGGTCTCCAGATCGCCCCACCGATCGTCGCGATCCACCACCTCGGTGAGAGCCTCGCTGACGACACGCAACTGGTAGGCACCGTCCGCCCGATCCGGCGGTGCGGCCGGCTCGGCACAGACATAAAACACCGGCTCGCGCTGGCCCTGACGCACAAAGGCGAGAATATAGCGATAGGTCCGGGCGTCGCCCGCGACAATCTCGCCCAGCAGGGTGGCGGCATAGCCGCCGATTTCATATCGGTGTTTGGGAATGGCGGTGGTGATCTGGGGGCGGTCTTGCATCGCTGGGCTCCGGCAACAGTCGGGGGATCTGAGTTCTGCGGTAAGAAATCGTTCACAAAAAAAGCGATAGCGTTCGCACCTGATCTCCAGGCAAACGACAACGATTGTTTCTGCTTCGTTAGGAAAATCTCAACAAACAGAACCTTATGAAACCCCGGCGTAGTCGATGGTAATCTCCTCGCCGGGCGCGATGGCGCGCGACGCATAAAGATCGAACCGGTCGAACTCCGCATTGGGGTCATCGCTATGGTTCAGCCAACGCAGCAGGTTGCTCCCACGGCGCGCACTGAGCACGCCGCCCGCGGCGTCGTAAGTCCACAGCACATAGGTTCCATCCTCCGCGACCTCGGGTCCTTCGTAGGTGCCGATGAAATCACCCGCGTCGAAAGCGACACGGGCAAAGCATCCGAAACCGTGAATCGCGGAGCGGGCCTTGCACACCCGGTCCACGAGACGCCCGGACAGTCGCGTGCTGGTCATGCCCCATCGCGCGCGCCCCGCGCGGGCTGGCCCTGGCGTGCCGGATCCGGCTGACGCGGCGGTGCCCCTGCCGGACGCGCGGACGGCCGTACCGGGGCCGATGCGGACGATGACGATGACGATGGTATTTGACGCTCACCGAACGATGGCCTCGACGGCGGCGCCGATCGGTTTACCGGCATCCCCTGATCAGGTCTGGACGATGCGTTCGTGCCGGTGGTGCGCGGCAGCGATCTCTGCCGGGATGGCGTGCCCCGACCGGGTTCAACATCACCCCCACGCGTCGGCAACCCCGGCCTCGCCGGTGACCAACCGGTCGAACCCTGCATCCGCTCACGCGTCATCGGTGAGACTGGACGGCCGCCAGTGGATCGCGTCGCCGGGCGCCCGTCTCGCACCGGATCGTAACCCTCTGTTGGCGCGTCGGCTGACCGCTGGCCTCGCGGCACCGACCCGCGCGGATGACCCATCGACCGGCCCTGATGCGAGTAACGGCGAGCCCCCTCGGTACCTCGCGGGGCACCCGCGTCCCAAGGCGTACTGCCCGCACGACCCTGCCCAAAGCCGACGAGCGGGGTCGGACGCCGGCCCGACGGAGCCGCCGAGACGGCAACTGAAGGCTCAGGCGGCGGGACCGGTCGCCGATCCTGGTCGCGCGGACGACTGCGTCCCGGATGGTCGTAATACCCGTCGTATCCATCGTACCCGCCATACCCGTAATACACAGGGTAACCCGAATACCCCCGATAGCCGGTCGCGCCACCATAAACCGCACCGGCGGCCGATTCCGGCCAGCAGTTTGCCGCATCACCAGCGCTACAAACCGTTTTCGACGGCACCCGGGCGGGATAGGTCCAGAACGCCGCGCATCCGGTCAAGCCGACGAACGGGACGAGGACGAGCAAGCACAAGAAGACCTTGAAAGAAAAAAGCTGCTCCACCTGAACCTCCCTGGCGAAACGCCAGAGCGCCGCCTGGGCGCCACCCAGATACACCAAAGCCCGCGCAGGGCGGGCTAGGTCTAGAACGGACTGCCGGCGCGACATCGCCGGCCCGTCGACTACAACTCCAGTTGCAGACGCAGTTTCTTCATCGCATTCTTTTCGATCTGGCGAATGCGCTCCGCTGAGACATTGAACTGCTGCGCCAGGTCATGCAGCGTCTGCTTTTTCTCGTTCAGCCAACGCTCGCGCAGAATCACCTTGCTGCGCTCATCCAGACCCTGGATGGCGGCATAGAGACGCTCCTTATCATCGCGCTCGGTGTCTTCGATCTCCAGCATCTTCGACGGCTCCATGCGCATATCCGGCAGGTAGGTCGAAGGTGCGGACGGGGCATCGTCCTCGTCGTCGTCATAACCGTCGAATGCCAGATCCTGGTTGGACAGCCGGGATTCCATCTCCAGCACCGTGGCCGGCTTGACCCCCAGATCGGCGGCCACCGACTCCACTTCCTCGCGGGTGAACCAGCCCAGGCGCTTCTTGGCGCTGCGCAGGTTGAAGAAAAGCTTCCGTTGTGCCTTGGTGGTCGCCACCTTGACGATGCGCCAGTTACGCAGAATGTATTCGTGGATCTCGGCGCGGATCCAATGCACCGCGAACGACACCAGGCGCACGCCCATATCGGGCTCAAAACGCCGCACCGCCTTCATCAATCCAACCGTACCTTCTTGGATCAGGTCCGGAAGGGGCAGACCGTAACCGAGATAACCGCGGGCGATGCGAATCACGAAGCGCAGGTGCGACATCACCATCCGGCGCGCGGCGTCCATATCCCCATGGTCGCGCAGACGCTCGGCCAGATCGCGCTCTTCTTCGGGAGTCAGCACCGGGATCTGGTAGGAGGCGCTGATGTACGCATCAATGTTGCCGGTCGGCATGAGGGCGAAATCTTTAGCCATGTGCTGATCACCTTAAAATTTGGACTTGAAACAAATCCTAGCAGTTTACTCTGTAATTAGCCAGCGTCAGATCGTCGGGCTTGTCGTCCGCGCTGCGTCAGAGGTTGAGTAGACTTTAGGCAAAGTCACGGGTTTGTACAAGGGCAATCCGGACCAATCAGACATCGAATATTCCGATCTTTCCGATACACTCTGACGATATGAGAATATTTGCCATATTTTTCATTATTTTATGTTGCTTGACCGAAGACGTTACCAGGGCATTAATTTTTGGTCATCCCTCGCCAGACTGTCTGGATATGAACCGGCAATATCTGTTCAGTTGATGGCCACACTGGCACCCCGGCCGGACTCTGAACAGATCCTGGCAAGCCCGGACCGCTGCTCAAATCAATCAGGCTCGACCCCGCGCAGATGCCGGTTGACCGCGATCCAACTCCCCACCAACCCAAGCAGCATGCTGCCGCCCAGGATCGTCAGGAGTTCCAGCGGGCCAAGCCCGGCGAGCGGGAACTCGCTGCGGTAGAGGCTGGCGAGCCGCGCCACCGGCCCCTGGAGCCCAAGCACCGCGAGTGTGACCAGGAACCAGGCGCTCAGGCCGCCGAGCAGCCCGTACCAGGCCCCCGCGTAAAGAAACGGCCGCCGGATGAAGGAGGCCGTGGCACCGACCAGTTCCATGATCTCGATCTCTCCGCTGCGGTTCTGAATCTCCAGCCGGATGGTGTTGCCCACGATCAGCAGCACACCCGAGGCCAGCAGACCGGCAAGCAACAGGACCAGGGTCTGCGCCAGGTCCAGGATGGCCTGAAAACGCAACAGCCACTGGGTGTCCACCCGCACGAAGTCGACCTCCGATAACTGACCCAGCCGTTCCTGTAGATTGAGAATCTCCGCCGGCACCGCGTACGCCGACTGCGGAAAGAGCGCCAGCACCGCCGGCAGGGGGTTGGTCGTCAACTGGGCCAGCGCCTCGGCGAAACCGGCCTGTTCACGAAACTCCGCCAGCGCCTGTTCGGCACCGATCAACTGGACACGCTGGAACTCCGGCCACTCACGCAGCCGGCCGGCCACCGCCGCCGCCTCCTGGTCGCTGATATCCCGATGGAGAAACAATGAGATGGCGGCGGCCTGATCCCAACTGCCGACCAGATTGCGCAGGTTCTCGGTCAGCACATAGAGCGCGGCCGGTAAGGCCAGGGCAATCCCGATCACGGCCACCGTCATCACCGTGGCCAGGGGAGCACCCAGCAGCCGTCCGAGCGTGGCAATGGCACTCTGGACATGATGAGACAGCCACGCTTGGGGCAGTTGCAGGAGGTCGGGGGCGCGACTACGGCGCGGTGGTCGGCGGGCCATAGCGGCTAGTCATCCCCCGAGTCATTGACCAGCCGGCCTTCGCTCAGGGTAAAGGTCCGGTGGTGCAGCGCGTGGATCAGTGCCAGATCGTGGGTGGCGATCATCAGCGTGACGCCGACCTGATGAAAGCGCTCGAACAGCTCGAAGATCTCACGCGACAGGTCGGGGTCCAGGTTGCCGGTCGGCTCATCGGCCAGCACCAGCGGGGGCCGGGCGACCACCGCCCGGGCAATGCCGACCCGCTGCTGCTCCCCCCCGGAGAGGGCCACCGGCAGGGCGCGTTCACGCTTCAGGAGCCCCACCTGGTCCAGCGCGGCACGGACGCGGCGGCCCACTTCCTTAGGACCGAGCCCGGTCACCACCAAAGGCAGTGCAACATTCTCGAACACGCTGCGATCAGGCAGCAGACGATGATCTTGAAAGATCATGCCGACCTGCCGGCGGTGATAAGGAATCCGGCCGCGCGCCAGGGTGGCGAGGTTGCGCCCGTTGACGATCACCTGACCCCGACTGGGCCGCTCCAGCAGACCGATCAGACGCAGCAGTGTGCTCTTGCCGGCCCCCGAGTGCCCGGTCAGGAACACCATCTCCCCGGCCTGCAACTCGAAACTGACATCGCTCAGGGCGTCGCCCCGCTCCGGGTAGCGCTTCCAGACATGATCGAAGCGGATCATCGGGCGCTACCTGACAACTCTTGACATCATCACGGGGTCAGCTCAGCAACGCATCCAGAAACTCATCCGCATCGAAGGGCCGCAGGTCCTCGATCGACTCGCCCACGCCGATAAACCGAATCGGCACCTTGATCCGCTCGGCGATGGCAAAAACGATGCCGCCCTTGGCGGTCCCATCGAGTTTGGTCAGGGCGATGCCGGTCAAACCCACTGTCTGGTGGAACTGGACCGCCTGCGTCAAGGCATTTTGACCGGTGGTCGCATCGACTACCAACATCACCTCATGGGGTGCGTCCGGATCGATCTTGCGCATCACCCGCGCGATCTTGGACAACTCGTCCATCAGATTGGTCTTGGTGTGCAGCCGACCGGCGGTGTCCGCGATCAGCACGTCGATCCCGCGGGCCGTAGCCGCCTGCAAGGCGTCGAAAATCACCGAGGCCGAGTCCGCCCCGCCCTTCTGCGCGATCACCGGCACCCGGTTGCGCTCCCCCCAGGTCTGCAACTGCTCCACCGCCGCCGCCCGGAAGGTATCGCCGGCCGCCAGCATGACACTGTTGCCCTCCGCCTGAAGCAGCTTGGCGAGCTTGCCGATAGTGGTGGTCTTGCCGGCCCCATTGACTCCGACCATCAGGATCACCTGCGGCCGACCGGGTGCCGCGGGGCAGGCGCGCGCGTGCGCGGTCGCCAGAATCTCGCGCAGCGCCTGTTTGAGCGCCGCCAGCAGCGCCTGCGGATCGGCCAGCGACTTGCGCCGCACGCGCGCGGTCAGATCCGCGATGATCCGGGTGGTTGCATCCACCCCCACGTCGGCCGTCAGCAGCAGCGTCTCCAGCTCCTCCATCAGCTCATCGTCGATGCGCTTGCGACCCAGAAACAGATTGCCCAGGCCGGTGCCGAGTTGGGTGCGGCTGCGCGTGAGCCGCTCACGCAGCCGCTTGAACAGGCCGAGCTTGACCTCCGGCGACTCCTCGTCCGCGAACTGCTCGGTGACGGTGCGCGGCAGGACGACCGCGGGGGCCGCCGCCACCGGCTTCGCCTCGCTGGGCCGTCGAACCTCAGCCGCGGGCAACCGATCGATCGTGATCGCCTGGCTGACGGCGGGCGCACCGACCTCCGGCGCGATCCCGGCAACAGTCGGCGGAACAGCCGCCGTTTCACTGACCGCAGCCGGAGACTCAGCCGGCGTCGCAACGCCGCCCTCGCCCGCCGCGTCCGCCGGGGGCGGCAGCACCAGCCCAGGGATCCAGCCGAATTCCTGCTCCGGCCGCTGCCGCCCGAAGCCCAGTCGGGCAAAAAGCCCGCGCCGCGGCACCGGCGCCTCATCGACCGTGGACAGCACGCCCGGTTCGACCGGCTGATCCGACTCGCCGGGTCCGGCGACCGTGTCCGCCAGTCCGGATGACGTCGACGGGTCGGCTCCGGTTTGCGGACCGATCTCCGACGCCGCGGTCTCTTGCTGCTTTTTCTTTCCGAAACCGAACATAACCTTCGCCGCGGTGACTGATGAGCCGAACAGCCGTCAATGCTAACAGATCGCCCGCGCTGGAGCCGCCTTCACCGTCTTGCTCCAGCAGTTCCAAATTTGGGTGGCCGCCGCCAACAGCGTGTCGGCAGCGAGGCCGGTGGTGGATGCGCTGCGCTTATCCACCCCACGAAACCGGCTCCGTTAGTAGGGTGGATAAGGCGCGCCGCTCGGTCTCAGGGACTCGGCACGGCGGTCGCGCGCGCCGCATCCACCAGAGGTCGCTGATCGGGCCGGGCCTCTCGGTAGGATGGGCAGAGCGAGAGCGATGCCCATCCTACGCGCATCTGCGACCACCCCACTTCCGACTTGCACCAATCCTGATCAGACCCATACTTCAACAGAGAGACGATGGAACTGGTCGGCGCCAGCCACCTGAAGTCCAAGGACAACCGACCACGCCGTGATCCAGAACTACACGCAGCTCAGCACCAAGAAAGTGCTGCAGGCTCTGGAGCGGTAGCGGAACTCGCCGGCCTGCGCCGGAACGTCCTCACCACGGCACGCCGCCCGATCGGCTCGTTTCTCTTCCTCGGCCCCTCCGGGGTGGGCAAGACCGAGTTGGCGCGAGCGCTCGCCGCCTTCCTCCTGGACGACGAGTCGCGGATCGTGCGGCTCGACATGTCGGAGTACATGGAGCGCCACGAGGTCTCCAAAATGATCGGCGCGCCTCCGGGCTACATTGGCTACGGAGAGGGCGGCCAGATCACCGAGCGGGTTCGGCGCAATCCCTACACCGTGGTCCTGCTCGACGAGATGGAAAAAGCCCATCCGGACGTCTTTAACGTACTGCTCCAGATCCTGGAGGATGGCCGCCTCACCGACGCCCAGGGCCGCACCGTCTCCTTCCGCAACAGCATCCTGATCGGAACCTCCAACCTCGGCACCGAGACCCTGTTCCGGCCAGCGACGGCCTGTCCGCAACTGGAGGCCGAGGTATAGCCGGTGGCGATTCCCGAAATCTGAAAGACAATCAATAACGCCTGCACGCCGGACCGGCTAACGGCCATGGAAGGAACATCACGCCACCGCGGAAGATGAAAGTGCCCCGTGGGAGCGGCGTCCCGCCGCGATGCGGTGCCGCGGTGACCTCGAACGCCGCGGCTGCACGCCCGGCCCCATCGCGGCGGGACGCCGCTCCCACAGGGTCGCTGCGCGACGTTCACGGTAACGACCATGGCGCCCGCGCCACCCCGGAACATGAAAGTCCTCTCGACCGCTGCGTAGTCAGGGCTTCCAGCCCTGACCGTTCAAGTCCCGACGCCGTCAGGCCAGGATGGCCTGACGAAGCACCGTCACGGTAAAACCTCGACCTCCAGTGGTCCGAACGATGATGACAGCCTCGCGATCATCACCGAGCCGAACAATCTACGCAGAATGTCCAGTTGCCCGATGACAGCAAAATTAGAGATGACCGTAGTATTGACGATGACGGTCACGGCAGAGTCCGATAGCCCGCACGTAACACCTCCGCCTCGGCGCGAGCGTCATCGATGTCGTCCGGCCCCAGGCGGGGGACAACGCCCTTTTCCAGCAAGATGTCTTTCATCTGCGCCCAACTGATCCCCGCGAGTTCCGCCGCCTTAGCAAGCGAGACCTCAACCCCGCTCCCTCGCGATCTGCTCGACCGTCGGTCCGCACAGCGACGGATTCGGATACGCGCAGCGGGGCGCTCAGCATTGTGGATGCGGTTCAGAGGGGCACTGAACCACGACGTTTGTTTCCGCCGCCACGTCGGCAACGCAATGTTGAATAATGGTTCGAGGCGCAGCACGAATCCGGGCGCTTTCCGGGATGATCGATGTCCATCGCTGGTATCCTCTACCATCGACCATTACCAGACGGATCGACGATGCTCAAGATCGAACAAGACCACGCCTTGACTCGGGGGCAGCGCTTGCCGCCACGGCATCGACGGATGGCCTTTGCCGGGGGCTTGCTGGTCCTGGGCCTGGCTCCTCTCCTGTCCGGCGCCGAAACACCTGCCACCATCACCATCGCTCAGGTCCTCGCCGCCTGTGAGCGCGGCTACGCCGCCGGCAACAGGGGTGTGGACGCGGCCATGTGCGAATGGTACGCCAACCCCTGCGGGTGCAAACCGGGCGCGGCTGGACCCGGCGGTGAGCACTGGTGCATCCCGGCGGCCGAGCCGGCCGAGACCACCATCCGCAAGGTGGTGACCGAACTGCGCCGGCAGCCGGACCCCGCGGCCCCGGTCGAGCGGGTCGTGCCGGATATCCTGGCACGGATGTATCCCTGTCAGTCGGCGGCGGGCAAGTCTTCGCTCCGTTCACCCTAAAGAAGCATCGTTCTCGCACAAAGACACGAAGATCACACAGGGTAGCGATTCCGATGCAAGCACGAACTTTGGTCAAGGTCGAAGCCGACGAGCCGGCGAAGCGTCTCGCCGTGCTGATCGATGCCGATAATGCTCAGGCCGCGGTGATCGCTGGGTTGCTGGAAGAGGTTGCGCGTTTTGGCGAAGCCACCGTCAGGCGCATTTATGGCGACTTTACGTCGCCGGGAAGCGCGTCCTGGAAAAAGGTGCTCAACACCTTCTCGATCAAGCCGGTTCAGCAGTTTGCTTATACCAGCGGGAAGAATGCCACTGATAGTACGATGATTATCGATGCGATGGACCTGCTTTATACGCGGCGGTTCGAGGGATTCTGTCTGGTGACGAGTGACAGTGATTTTACCGGTCTCGCGGTTCGCCTCCGCGAAGAAGGGCTGGTTGTTTATGGTTTCGGTGAGCAGAAGACACCTGAAGCCTTCAGGAACGCCTGCCATAAGTTCATCTTTACTGAGGTCCTGCGCAAGCCCGTGTCGGGCGAGCAAACGGAGGTCAAGCCATCGCCGGCGGCGCGGATGCCGATCGAAAAACCGTCTGGTGCTCAGTCGTCGATTGCCTCACCAGCAGAGTTCCCAACCGCTTTCCTGATGGCGGCGCTGGAACAGTCGGTTGATGATTCGGGGTGGGCGCATCTCGGAACCTTCGGGAGCTATCTTCAGAAAATCCAGCCCTCTTTCGATTCGCGGCTTTATGGATTCAAGAAGTTGTCCGATCTCATCAAGGGCAAGCCCGAGCTGTTCGACGTTGAGGAGCGCCCTGCCCCAGGGGGGACCGGCAAGTCGCTTTACCTGACCGCAAAGCGACGATGAATCCGACGGGCCGCTAAGGACGCGGCCCCCACAGATGGTCCAGATTGATGGTGATCGCATCGAAGTGCCGGGCAATGATGCGATCCAGTCGCGACGCCGCCCCGATATGCCGCGCTGCGGGGCGCGGCTGGGCGTAGAGCTGGCCGTCGAGGATTTCACCCGTTAGCCCTTCGGGCAGGGACTGGAGCTGTTCGTAGAGGCTGAGACGGCGTTTCGTGCGGGCGGGCATGGTGCCGGAGTCTGTCCTCAGAACTTCACCGCAAGAAAATTTGGCGGAGAGGGTGTCCGCTGTTTGGGTGTCTCAATACAGCCAAAGCCATCTAAACGCCCCCAACAAGTCAACGATTTAAGAACATCACAATCCGTTAACGTCTGCTAGAATCCGTGTCGGAGTGGGGGACCGATTGGGGGACTGGCATAAAATCGCATTGGCGGACAGTCCACCCGTCGAATACGCGAACGCCAGCAAAGCGTTGCGGATGTTGGCGGAGAAAACCCGGTCCCCCGCGTGAACAGCTATCACACGGGGTACAGAGATGAGCAAGTTGACCGCGCGAGGGGTGCAGACCGCGGGGACCGGCAAGCACGAAGATGGCGAAGGGTTGCGGCTGGTTGTCTCGCCGACCGGGGCGCGCAAGTGGGTGTTGCGCGTGACGGTGGAGGGTAAGCGGAGGGAAATGGGACTCGGGTCCTATCCGGCTGTGTCGCTCGCCGATGCTCGCAGCAAGGCCAGCGACGCCCGGCGCCTGGTCCGCGACGGGCAAGACCCGATCACTGTTCGCAAGGTGGAGCCGGAGCGGATACCCACCTTCGACGAGGCCGCCGCCCGCTACATTGAAGGCCATTCACCGGGTTGGAGTAACGCCAAGCACGCCGACCAATGGCGCAACACCCTGGAGACCTACGCCGCGCCCGTCATTGGCAGCAAGCCGGTTGACCAAATCGGCACCGAGGACGTGCTGAAGATCCTTCAACCGATCTGGACCACCAAGACCGAGACCGCCAAGCGCGTACAAGGGCGGATCGAGAACATTCTGGATTGGTCCACCGCTCGGAAGTACCGCGCCGGGGAGAATCTTGCCCGTTGGCGCGGACACCTGGACAAACTGCTACCCAAGCCGACTAAGGTTGCTAAGCCGGTTCATCACCCGGCCATGCCCTACCACGATGTACCGGCGTTCATGGTGGAGCTTGAAGGCAACTGCAGCGTCTCAGCGTTGGCCCTGCGCTTCCTGATCCTGACCGCCTGCCGCACGGGTGAAGTCATCGGCGCCCAATGGCCCGAGGTTGACCTTGAGGCCCGCGCCTGGACCATCCCAGCCGCCCGCATGAAAGCCGGCCAGACGCACCGGGTACCGCTCAGCGACGCCGCCATGGACGTGCTGCAAGCCCTGCCGCGGGTTGATGGCAACTCTTATCTGTTCGTCGGCGCCCGACATGGACGGCCGCTATCCAACATGGCGCTTCTGCAACTGATGCGCGGTATGGGCTATGGCGTCGGTGGGGACCGTGGCGCCTATGTGCCTCATGGGTTCCGCTCAGCGTTCCGTGATTGGTCCGGCGAAGTGTCGAGCTTCCCGCGTGACGTTTGCGAAATGGCACTTGCGCACGTGATCGCGAACAAGGTGGAGGCCGCTTATCGACGTGGGGACCTGTTCGAGAAGCGCCGCTTGATGATGAATGCATGGGCTGAGTTTGTCATTGTGAAATAGATCGTCGCTCAATATATCTGGCGACCCCATGAGACCCGCCCCCTTGGCGGGTTTTTCGTGCGTGCCGATTAGAATCCGACGAACGGTTAGACCCTTAAGCCGATCATAGGGTTAGCACAAAATAAACGCGGTATGCTAGTAAGATACTACGACAATATAGAGCCAAATCATGGAGTTAAAGGGATCTTCGTGTTGCGCGCGAAGCTGGTCGCTGCTAGATTTGTATGGAAGCAATACGGAGCCAAAGCATGAAATCAACGAAGGTCCCTGATGAAGCAATTGAAAAGCCCGCCCCTACCAGGAAGCTTTTTCGGCTTCCTGTCGTCATCGAAATCACCGGGCTATGTCGCGCGTCAATCTATGCGCGCATCGCGCAGGGAACATTTCCCGCGCCCGTTCAATTGGGCGTCGGCGCCCGCGCCGTTGCGTGGAAAGAGTCAGAGATTAACGAATGGGTCGATTCGCTGCCGATCGCCCCTTACCGGCCCATAAACCCGGCCGCGAAACGCAAGACCGCATAGCACGGACCGCGCCGTCATTCGATCGCGCAAAAGAAAACCCGCCAACGGGAGAAAGCCGCGGCGGGTTAAAAAGCTATTCGACGAAAGGATTGTATCATGCGGTATGGTAGAAAAATACCGGATTCTAATTCGCCCGTTGGCGGTTACGCCTGGCGAAAGATCCATGGCTTGACCACCTGGCGGGACGCCGCCCGGCACTGGCGCGCGCAACGGTTCACGCCGGCCGGGTTTCGGTCGCCCGCGCCCTGGGTCGATTGCCGACTGCCGTCCTGGCGGGTGCGGTCCGAGTGAACGCCGTCGATCGGATTCGCTGGCTGTCGCACGTTGGCGCCCTGCCATCGTCCACGGTCGCTATGCTCAAAGTTGGAATTTCGCTCGCTCAGCACATGAACGCGAGCACAGGCCGATGCGACCCAGCAACCGCGACGATTGCGACAGAAACAGGTCTTGCACCCCGATCGGTTACGCGCGCTCTGCGCGACCTGGAAGCCGCCGCGGTCCTGATCGTTGAGCGTTCGATGGGAGGTAGATACGCCGCGACGAACAGCTACGCCCTGAAACTGCCAGAAGACCCCGACGCGGCTGCTACCGGCCTACGAACAGCGAAAGGGAAACGCGCGACAGCATCCTCTTGCTGGTCGCGCAAGCTGCCATGTTCGGGCAGGAGGGGCACGTGAGTGGCTACATCGTTGGTCGCGTGCTGTGGGCTGATCTTCCGGCCCATCTGAAGTTGACCGCCGTGATCATCGCCGACGCTGCCAACGACGAAGGCTATTCCTACCCAGGGCTATCGAGGATCGCGGCTCAGCTTGGCCAAGGTGAACGACAGGCACGCTACAACATCACCGAGTTGAAGGAACGGGGCATCCTGACCACGCACGCCCGCGGGAATCCGGGGGGCGGTCGCTCGTCGAACGGCTACCAATTCAACCTTGAGGTGTTGCCCTACCCGCCAAAAGCAAACCGGCAACCCGTTGCCGCATTGGGTGGGCAAACCGGCAATCCAGCGCAGGCAAACCGGCAACCCATTGCCGCATTAAACCGGCAATCCAGCGCAGGCAAACCGGCAATAGCTATTGCCGGGGATCCATCAGAGGATCCGTCAGGAGAAGAGAAGAGACGCGCGCCCGCCTCTCGCGGGTCGCGCCTGACTCTCACGGCATTGCCGGACGAGTGGAAGACATGGGCGCAGACCGAACGGCCCGACCTGAACCCCGTCGCGACCTGGGACGCCTTCGCCGACTACTGGCGCGCCAAGCCCGGCAAAGACGGCTTGAAGCTTGACTGGCTCGCCACCTGGAGGAACTGGGTGCGCCGCGAACGCGCCGCCGGACCTGGCCCCGGACAAGGACAGTACCGCGCCGCCGGACCCGTGCCGAGCGGCCCCGCCTATGCCGAACTGCGTTTCGAGGATTGACCGTGGATCTAGAACTTCACACCCCGCCCCACAACGCCCATGCCGAGCAGGCCGTCATCGGCGGCTTGATGCTGGACAACGCGCGCTTTGACGACGTGGCCGATCTGATCGCCCCGGATGACTTCTACCGCGCCGAGCATCGCGAGCTGTGGCGCGCCCTCTCGCAGCTCGCCGCCGCTGGCCGTCCGTTCGACGTGGTGACGATGGCGGAAACCCTGGAGGCTTCCGGCGGGTTGGAAGCGGCCGGCGGTTTGTCGTATCTCGGGACCTTGCTTGCCGAAACCCCGAGCGCCGCCAACGCTGTTCACTACGCCCGCATCGTTGCCAACCTCGCGACCCTGCGCCGCCTGTCCGCCGCATGTGCCGATGGAGCGGCCCTGGCTCGTTCCCCAGGTGTCGCCGACCCCGAAAGCATCGCGGCCGATATCGAGGCCGCCATCTTCGCCGCCGCTGGCCGTCAAAGCTCGCGGGACGGCCTACAGAGCGCCGCCGCCCTGCTGCCGGGCGTACTCGCCGATCTGGACCGACGAAGCGCTGGGAAGGGCTCGCACGGCCTTCGGACGGGGCTTACCGACCTGGACCGTACCATCGGCGGGATGGACCCCGGACAGTTGATCCTGATCGGCGCCCGGCCGGGCGTTGGTAAGAGCGCTCTAGCTCTAGGGATCGCCTTGCACTGCGCCGTCACCGAGGGGCGGCCGGTCGCGCTGTTCAGCCTGGAGATGTCCGCAGACGAGATCATGCAGCGCGCCCTTGCCGGACTCGCTCGCGTCCCCGTTACCCGCCTGCGTTCCGGTCGGCTTGATCCAGCGCAATGGGCGGCCGTTACCTCCGCCAGCTTCGTGCTGAGCAAGGCTCCCCTTCACATCGACGACACGGGCGGAATTCGGCCCGCCGAACTGCGCGCTCGGTGTCGGCGCCTGGCTCGGAAGGCGGGTGGACTTGGATTGGTGGTGGTTGACTACTTGCAAATAATGCAGAGCGATCAAAACCGCAGAACCGATAACCGGGTAAACGAATTGACCCAAATATCGGGAGCGCTGAAATCGCTCGCCAAGGAAATTGGCGCCCCGGTCATTGGGCTTTCGCAATTGAATCGAGGACTCGAAACCCGCGGGGACCATAGACCAATGCTCGCCGACCTTCGTGAATCCGGATCGCTTGAGCAAGACGCCGACGTGGTTCTGTTCATCTACCGCGATGAGATGTACAACGCGACGATCCAGAACAAAGGCCAAGCTGACCTGATTATCGCGAAGCAGCGCAACGGCCCGGTTGGAACGGTCAAGGTCGCATTCCTGGCGCCTTTGGCTCGGTTCGAGAATCTTGCCCACGGGCAGAGCGCAGCACAGGCCGCCATGCCCGGCGGGTTCGCCAGCACAATGCACCCGGACGAGCGCGAGCGACTCGCCAAGGCCGCGGGCTATCTCGATCACGCTGAAGCCGCGGGGTTCCTGCAATGAGCGACCGCCCCCCACCCTACCGCCGCCGCACCCTGCCAGCCCCCACCGACCCGGCGGCCGTGGCCGCGTCGCTCGCCTTCCAGGCCCCGCCGCCCGCTCGCCCCGCGGATCGCCGCGACCTGGAGGCCCGCATCCTGGCGTACCCCGGTGACTGGCGCCGTGTGGCCCTGCTGCTTCTCGACAGCCGCGGGACCGCTTGCCTGAACGATGAGGCGTTGAGGACCATTGCGCAGATCATGGATGAGATTGCGCCCCCTCCCGGATCACATGACGAGGTAGGCCAATGAACAACCCCACGCCCGCACAACTGGAAATAGCCCACGGCCTAATGCTCAGCCCGACCATGAGCAACCTGGCCCGATTGGCTCACAGTATGACCGCCGACTTCAACGGCCCTGATGATCGGCGAACCGCGCTCGTCACCTGTGCGTTTGAAATCATTCACGCTATCGACGCCGGGCGGATTCACTGCGACACATCGGCCGATAGCGCGGTTCTTCATGGCTTGCTCGTCGCGGCTCTGGAAATAATTAACCCTGGCGGTCTGGTTCGCGGGACGGTTGAGGTAACGAAGCGAGTGCAGTAAAAGCGCGATGAGCAACCGCAGCAAAGCCGAGCGCATCAATTACTATTCGATGGGTGCCTTTCGTATGGCCGCGGGGGATGATCGGATTTGCACGCTGGAGCAGGTTGCTTACTCACTCGGTGTCACGAAGGAACGCGCGCGGATGATCGAGATGAGCGCGATTCGGAAATGCCGACGTTGGTGCGACGCTCACGGGGTTGATCTTGACGCACTGCTGCCGTTCGATGAATGAGATGAACACGCAAACCTATCTCGATCGAAAAGACCACGGAGCGCGGGCGATGGGGCGTAAGTATTTGTTTAATGGGTCCTTCCTGGGGGGGTTGGCCGACGCGGTGCGCGAGGTCCGGTATTTGCCCAAATTTTTTTTCACCCACCCGGCCGATTGCTAAATGCCCCCGGCCGGTTTTTCACTCAGCTTGATCGAGGTTCCACCATGGCGAAAAAACCCAAAACACCGCCCGACCCCTGGCGCGCGCCCTCCTGGCTCGACACCGCCGGTAAGCGCGAGTGGCGCCGAGTCGTTGACCTTTTGGCCGATCGCGGAGGTCTCGACGAGCTTCGCCTGGAATCGCTGTCCAGGTACGCCGCCGCCTGGTCCCTGTTCGCGAAGTCCACCGCGGCACTGCCGGGCTGCACAGCCGCGGAGGCTGATGTGTTGGGCGCCGCCCTGAGCAGGTCCGGCCGGATGCTCAGGAACGCCGCCGCGGACCTTGGGATACCCATCCCCGAGGTCGATCGCGCCCCGCGATCTAACGGCTCGGTAGAGCGCCGCGAGCCCGCGGGATGGTTCAACTGCGCCGCGCCGCCGCCGGTCCCCGCCCCCAAGCGTCCCCGCTCCAAGACCGCAAAGGCCGCGGCCGGCCCGACCGCGCCGCCGGTGAAACATTGAGCGGCTGAGCCATGCAGAGCGCCGATTCGGTTTGCCTTCTGCTGGAGCTTGCCAACGCTGCGCGGGAAGGCCGTCCGGCCCCTCCTGCTGCGGCTGATTGGCTGACAGCGGGTGTAGCCGGGTTCCTGGATGGTGAACCGCTCGCCCTCGCGCTCGGACTCGCCGCGGCTGGCCCTGGACACGCGAGCGCCCGTCACGAGTTCCTGGCTCGCGTTCGCGATCACCACCTCTACGAAGCCCATCGGCTGACCGGCGGCCCGTCCCCGTGGTCTCGGAGCCTTGCCCTAGCCCGCGAGATTCGCCGTTTCGAGGCTACGGTATGGCCCCGCTGGCGTCACTGTGACGCGCCGCCCGAGGGGGCAAGCGGACTGCGCCGCGCCCTTTTCGCTGCCTTCAAGACCGGCTTGGAGATCCCCGGCAGCCCGCGCCAACTGGCCCGGATCGCCGCTCGCCGCCATGCTGCGCCGCCGCCCGTGGTGACTGCGACGTTGACGATCTGAGCGTTTGGACACGTGCACGGGTTTTGTTGTCCATGAAGGTCTCGGATGATGTCGCCAACCACCTGACCGCGAGAACCCGAAATGTTGATCAGACTCCGTGTCGCCTACCACGGCCCCGCTGGTTCATACCAACGGGGAGCAACAGCGGATTTCCCAGAAATTACCGCCAATGACATGATTCTAAAGGGCCAAGCCGACCGCGTTCGCCAGAAACTTACGTTGACCACCGCCCGCCGCCCGTCCCCCGCCGCGCCTGTTGAGTTGCAGTAATGATCGGCAATATTGTCGGTCGGCTCGCCAATAACTTCTTTGGCGCAATGGCGAAAAAAGTTCGAAAAGGCGCGCGCTCAAGTGATGATGATTCAGTCACGATTTCGTCTTTAGACTTTCGGCTTGATATCGATCTCGGTGAATCCTTTTACCGGACGATGGCAGTCCTTGACGCCTTTCCAGACAACATCAAACGCGCCCAAGCCCGCGCTATGAAGCGGCTAATGACCTGGATGCAGCGCGAAATCATGCGAGAGTTAAGCGCCGCCACCGGAGTTCCTCAGAAGAAATTCAAGGCCCTGGTGCGCTACCGCGCTTCGCCCGTCCCTGGACGTGACGCGATTGAAGTTTGGATTGGTACCAACCCGATCAAGGTCCACCACCTGGGCAACGTCGTTTGGAACCGCCGGATGCCGGGCGCCCGCGTCGGACGCAAGAGCTATCCCCACACTTGGGCATGGAAGCCGCCGACCAAGACGGCTCCCGCCGTGATGCAGCGGACTGGCGTATGGCAAAACGGTGTGGAGAAAATAGCCCCAGTAACCGAGCCCATTCACGAAATCGCGGCACGTCGTATAGATGCCATTCAGCCCCGCATTGGCGACCAGCTTGAGCGCTACATGCTCACGGCGATGAAGCAGCAAATCTATCTGGAATCTAAGAAATGACACGCCGCCCGGACCCGAGGTCTGATTATGCCTAAATCACCGCTCCCACTGACCGCGCCCGCCGCGGTCCCACTGACCGCCCGCCTGTCCGGAATTGGCGAAGCGCTGCGCGAAATCGCGGCCCTCAACGATGACATCAACGCCCGCCGCGAAACCCTGATTCAATCGCGCGAAAAGCTTGAATTTCTTGGCCGGCCGAAAGAGGAAGCCGTTGCCGAAGTCTGCGCGGGGATCGATGCGATTCGCGAGACGTGGCTTTTCCACGAAGGCCGCGGCCGTTTTCTGGGTACGCACTTCGTAAACTCGAATGCGACCAACCGGCGGGACTTCGCGCTCGCCCTCCTGGAGTCCACCACCAACCGCGGGGCGCCCGACGTTCGCGCCCTGATCGCGATGCTGGCCGCGCCGCTGAAGGTCGCAATGGCGGCCGAAATCGAGGCCCTTGAGGAATGGCCCGAGGCGATGCCGACCGCCGCCCGCCTGGCTGAAATCGCCCGGCTGGACGTTGCGCTCGCCGCCCTTGACGCTGAGCAGGCCGAGTTGCAACGGGCGATCGACGACAGCGGTCTGACCTTCGACACGACGCCCGAGGTCCTGGAGCCGTTGCCCCCTGATCCTGCTGCCGCCGCCGTGCGCGAACCCAAGGCCCTGCCTGGATGGGATGCCGACCGTGTTGGTCACGTGTGGGGTCCCAAAGATCCCGATGATCGGGTGACCATCACCCGCACCGCGCCCGAGGCCGATCCCGAGGCCGCATTCAGGATGCCGCCGGCCCCTCAGGGGCTCATGCCCATTTATCGCAAAGACTTTGACTGAGGAACCCAGATGACCGACACGACGGAATCTATCATCGCCCGCGTGCTCAACGCCGACGCCCCAGCGCCCCAAAGTCAGAGCGCACCCGGCCCGACCGCCGAGATCCACGACCTGGAGCGGTACCGCGCCAAGACGCAGCAGGCCCCAGCCGCCGCGCCCCCGACCAACGAGCAAGCTATCGCCGCCGCGTTCGCCGAAGGTGCGGAAGCCGAGCGCGCGCGCATCGTCGGAATCTGGACCGCCCCAGAAGCCGCCGGCCGGCTTGAAACTGCCATTGAGTTGTCGAGGGCGAACATCAGTGTCGAGGCCGCGCGCGCGGTCCTGGCGTCGCTGCCTGCCGCTGCCGCTGCTGCTGGTGTAACGGGCAACATGATCATCGACCGCGCCGTTGCGCGTGGTTCGATGACGGAAGCCGAGGCGAAATTTCTGATGTTCGACGACCACGCCAAAGCCGAGACCGACGCCGCCGTTGCGCGCATCCTGAGCGTCTGACCCGCAATCGAATTTAACGCGCCGTGCCATGGAGCGTTGATAGCGCTGGAAAGCTTTGTGATGGGAGCCGACTCCGCCCCCGGTCGGCGCGCAAGGGGGCAATCATTATAAAGCTCGCATTTTGCGGGCTTTTTTTATTGCGCGAATAAGAATTGACGAAATGAGAGGGTATAGTAATCTCTTACTACGGTTATTCGGCATAATGGCATTCTCCAACCAACCAGAGCGAACGCCATGAATACAGATATGATGAACCGCCCCGCGAATTCTTTGATCCAGCCCGCGCCCGCGGACACTTTGCGCCAGTGCGCGGCCGTGCTCGGACTCCTGGAGGGGGTTAATCCCGACGAAGGCCCGGCCGATCCTGAAGGCATCGGGCTTACCGCCGTACTGCGGATCATTGGTGATGCCTTGACGTTCGAGGCGTCGCGAGTGAGTTTGAAGCGCGAAATATCTCCTGATTCCGAGGTCTCCCCGTGATCCCTGTGATCCCCGGTTACCTTCGCCTCGACCAAGCCGCCGCACTGGCCGCGCTGCCGGTCGATGACTTCATGGCCGAGGCGCCGTGCATCGCCTGTGAAAGAAGACTAGGACAGGTCGCTAAGTTGTTGAGTTCTCCGTCAACCTCAATCTGAGGAAGCCCGCTGAAGGGGGGTGCAGCCCATGCGCCCCCTTGACCCCTTGAAGATCCCCGGTCCGCAACCTCCCGGAACCGCGGACGGCCTTCACCCTGCCGACCATGCCGACTCTGTTGACAAGAAAACCGGCCGAAGACCCGGCGCCGACCGGCGCCAACCCGCGAAACGGCGGAAATCGGCCTGAAGTGTTGACACCTTCACCGTGGTCGGCTGTTCCTGGTGACGTTGAGTCACGGGCGCCGATCACCGATCCTGCTGCGGCTGGTTCGAGGCCCCGGATTCGGCTTGGCGGCCGTCTCCACCTGGACCGGCCAGAGCCCGAACCGCCGGGTCGATCCTGACACCGCTCCACGGGGAGAGCCCGACGCTGGACCTGGACACCCTCCCAAAGATTCATGCGGACGGCTCGCCCTGGTGTCCCTGCGCAAGGTCCTGGTCAACCTCAACGCCGGAACCGTACTGATCGTACAAAATGTACTGTATGTACCGTATGTACAAGCGTACAGGCGACCGCTCCCCAGTGCGTCCCCCTGGCTGGTGTTGACCCTGATTCGCTCCCGGAGCCCTTCCACCTGGCGACCGGACGGCCCTGGACCTGGACACCCTCCCGGAGCCGGCGCCCGGCCGGTTGATCCTGGCACCGCTCCACGGGAAGGGTCTGCATCGGGTGACTGGCCCGCGACGACCCTCTCGACGACCCTCTCGACGACCCTCTCGACGACCCCCAGGTCAAGCCCTCCCGGAGCCCGGTCCCGCCGCGGCCGGGTTCGAGGTCGGCGGCCGGGCGGATTCCGGAGCAGACCCCCCGTCTGTGCGAGGAAACGGGAGCCGATCCTATCCGTACACATCGCCGGTTGATAGGAGAAATCTACCAGGCACGTTTATTGTATTATCTTGATAACCTGATGATTCAACGATAACGCAAAAATCGAGCCCGATAGTCCAGGCCGATGTATCGACCGGGCACCGGCGCGCGCCTGTCCCCCGTTCACCCGTGCCACGGCTGGCCCTGGTGCCTGCGGGTATGGTGTTTATCCCCTCACCTACAGACGGTGGACCTGTCCCCCCTGGCACGGCTGGCCCTGGTGACTGCGACCGCTCGCCCCCGGTCCCGGTCCGCTCGCCCTGGAGGTCCGGCCGGTACCGATCCTGCGACGTGGCCGGGTTCGAGTAGACCGCAAGCCCTCGTCTTGAAGCGATAGCAGGAATTCCTGCTATCTACCGGGATTCCGGTAGATGAGCCCCTCGCCCTGGAGGTCCCCAGAACTGGGGCGTTGATTCTGTTGAATTCATCCGCTGCGGATGATCCCCTCGCCCGCTGGGCACGCAGGTATCAGGGTGACACTGATACCCCACCGAGCCCCATGCCACCCTCGCCCGCGGGGCACTCGACTGGCAATGCCAATCCAGACTTGGATCGGCCCCAGAGGCGCCCGGCGGTCAACCTGTCCCATGCTCCTGGAGCCCGATCGCGGCCCCCCCTATCAGCCCGGCCCGCTGGCGGACGTGTCCCGATGGGGTGCAGGAATTGCACCCCATCGGGCAGAGGCCCGCCGCCGCTCCCAGGGGCCAGAGGTCCGGACGGCTGGAAGGTCGAGCGGTTGATGATCGCGGGAAGGCCCGTCAAGGCCGCTCAGCGGCCCGGAGACGCGCCCGCGGTAGGCGAGTGGATGACGGCCGCGCCCTGACGACCCTCTTAGGCCGCGTGCATCGCAGATCCCAGGAATAGGCAAGGCATTGACGCAGTGGGGGACTGTTTGGGGGATCAATACCGAGCGGTATTCTGTAACAGCTTGTCTTGATTGATGTTTATTCACAAAACTGGCGGAGAGGGTGGGATTCGAACCCACGGAGGGGGTAAACCCTCAACGGTTTTCAAGACCGTCGCTTTCAGCCGCTCAGCCACCTCTCCTAAAGAAGCCAGGACCGTGACTCGGGCCTTGCACCCAGGACCGTTGACCCTACCTTCAGCCTATCAGGATAACCGAATCCGCTCGCGCACCCAAGCACCGAAATTCTTGCCGTTTCGCTGCGCTCCGGTATCCTTAGGGGAACTCGGCCGTTCCGCTCGGGTCTCACCACACGCCAAGTTCCACGACGCTGTTCACGTCAAGCAATCTTCACGAGGAGTATGACCACCATGGCCAACACCGACTACACCCTGATGCGCGGCGCCCAAGGGGCGATCAGCGCGAACAAGGTGCTCAAGAACACCTACATGCTGCTGGCGGCGACGCTGGCCTTCTCGGCCGTGACGGCGATGCTGTCGATGGCCCTGCAGATGCCGCCCATGGTCTACATGGGCGCGGTCATCGTCTCCATGCTGCTCGGCATCTTCGTGCTGCCCATGACCGCCAACTC